>UMAM01055178.1_pt1 | contig 127424 bp, 119 predicted proteins | sample 1963711 | NCBI WGS metagenome assembly UMAM01 (sample SAMEA4835916, study PRJEB28245) | human gut metagenome | biome: gut microbiome; material: fecal sample | place: Denmark | collected 2008
TTTTGAATACGAACATTTAAAACAAGATTTACGAATGCTGATTTTAGCTGATTATATCAAAAAAGAAACAAAATCAACGATTAATAATTTAAACAAAGAGTTATCTTCAATTGGGATTTTACCCATTTTTGAAACTTTAAGACGAGAACAAATAGAAAATTTAAACTTATGTTTACTAAGTGGCAGTCTTATTTGGATTCCTCTTTCTTGCATTGAAGTTTTAAAAAAAGAATGTGACGAAAAAGAAATTTTTACTTATAAAAAAGTCAATCAAACTTCTTATTGCGAAATTCATGTTAAATCTTCAAACCAAAAAGAAGTCATTTCTGCCTTAACTCGTCTATTTGAGCAAGGATTTTTTCAAATTGTCATTGGAACAAAAGCTTTGTTAGGAGAAGGATGGGATGTTCCCTTTGTAAACACATTAGTCCTTTCTAGTTTTCAAGGTTCTTATATTTCTTCCAATCAAACAAGAGGGCGCGCCATTCGCATGGATCTAAATCATCCTCAAAAAATTTCAAATATTTGGCATTTGCTCACAATCAATCCTTTTCATCATGATTACAATCCGGATTTAAATTTACTTAATAAAAGATTTGAATCGTTTATTGGCATTGGTTTGGAACAAGTACAAATCGAAAATGGTTTGCAAAGGGTATTAAAAAACATTCCAAAAACGGATAATGAAGTACAACTACAAAATCAACAAATGCTAGAAAAAGCAGCTAATCGACAACAGGTTGCAAATCAGTGGCAAAAAAGTATAGAACATACACAAGAAATAGAACAAGTAAAAAACGAACTCATCTTTGAAAAAAATTATTTTAGACATACGTATTCTTTTTATAATACGATTGTGCAAATGATTCTAACTTTGTTTTTATTTTTCAATTTATATGAAATGTTTGAATCATTTCACTTCAATCGTTTTGTTCCTTTACTTCTATATATGATTTCCTTAATTATTTTGGGTTCGTATTTTGTCTTTTTAATTTTACGTTTTTTACGATTAAAAAGCAAAAAAAGTAAAATGTATTATCTAGCAGAAGCATTATGCTTATCTTTAAAAGATATTCATATTTTGACATCGCCTTCTATTGAAATTAAAGTAGAAGAGACAAATGAATTTTTAAGTTGCTATTTAAAAAATGCCTCAACTTATGAACAAAATATGTTTGCAGAATCTTTTTTACAAATGTATGCTTATCCAGACAATCCAAGATATCTTTTATGCCGACCAAAAGGAATCTTTTTAAAAGAATACTATATTGTTCCTGATTTATTTAAAAAAAATCGCAATGTGGCGATGATCTTTGCAAAGAGAATGAATCAAAATTTTGGTTATCATAAATTATATTTTACAAAATCAAGTACTAATCAAAGTATTGTTTTGCATACCCGAATTCGATATATTCGGTATAAAAATTTAAAAATTACAACTAAGCGAAGTTTAAACACAAAAAAATAATCCGTTTTAATCGGATTATTTTTTATGTTGAATTTGTAAAATGCCATCTCCTATGGGTAGATAACAAACATCATATTGTGGTAAATGAAATAAATAATCTTTTAAATCTTGATTACTTTTTAAATATTTATCAACTTTTTTCTTTTTTGCCGTCTTTGAAAACTCTTCTAAATCCATATTATCAATAATCAAAGTTCCATTTTCTGATAAAAGAGGGCTATATTTATCAAAAAAAGCTTTATTTTTTAATTTTGCTGCATCAATAAAGATGACATCAAAAGTTTGTGAAAAAGACATCGTTAACGCATCTCCATATAAAAGATGGACTCGTGATGAATAATTAAAAGCTTCTACATTCGCTTTACTTTCTTGATAGCGATCCATCCTCGATTCAATAGTAGTGATGTCAATACTTGTCTTTTCACATAAACAAATACAAGTGTAAGCAATGCCTGTGCCAATTTCTAATAGTGTTGTATATTTTTGCTTTAAAATCAAAGACGTTAAATAGGCAACAAATTCTTTTCTTGCAATCGGAACATGATGTTCCTTTGCATAATTTTCTAAATCTAACAATGTTTTTTTCATATCAATCTAATGAGACCAAGAGGTTATGATATAAATTGTAAATTTTATCCCCTAATTGTTCAATATTATCTTGTGAAGAATCAATTACAAAAGTAACACCATTTAAATTTTTATCATAAAAAGCAATGCGGTCATTGACAATTCTTTTTTGTGCTTCTACAAAAGGATCATTTCGTTTGAGCATACGTTGCAAACGAATTTCTTCTTCGCAATCTAAATAAATCGAAACAATGCGGGGATTATTCAAAGATAAAAATGATTTTAATCCATTCGGATCTAAAATAATGCATTTATCATCTAAAATATCTTTTTTGGCAGTTCCATAATAGTGGTGATTGTAATAAGTCGTTTCTACAAAAAAATCCTGTTCTTTCAATTGAGCAAACTCTTCTAAAGAAATGAAATGATAATCAACATCTTTTTGTTCATTCATTCGAGGAGTTCTTGTTGTATAAGTGATAATTTTATCTATTTGATACATTTTTTTTAAATATTTTGCCACTTCTGTTTTTCCTGAAGCACTAGGACCTACAAGTATAAGCATTGCCTCTCACTTCCTTTTTTATATCATACCATAAACCCTTTTAAAAAAAAATATTGTTTAAAAAACAAATTTTATTATTTTAAATAAATTTAAAATAATACTTTTCTTTTCATATAGATGTGTTATAATTTAATCAAGTTTAATTTGTGGAGGATGAAGAATATGAACAAAGTCATGATTTTAACAGACAGCACTTGTGATTTATCAAAGGAATTAATTGCTGAGTATAATATTCAAGTGGTTCCTCTTTATGTTGTTTTCGGAACGACTTTCTATAAAGATGGCATTGACTTGACAACGGAACAACTCTATGAAAAAGTAGAGGAATTAGGTGAACTACCAAAAACTTCGGCTATCTCTCCTGCTGATTTTATACAATTTTTTACTCCTTATTTAGAACAAGGATATGATATTGTTTACACAGGAATTGGTTCTAAAATTTCAAGTACTTTGAACAACGCCCATGTAGCACAATTACAATTAGAAGAAAATCGTGTCTTTTTAGTCGATTCCTTAAGTCTTTCTACAGGAACTGGTTTATTAGTTTTAAAAATGTGCCAATTTCGTGACCAAGGAATGTCTGCTGCACAAATTAAAGAAGCAGCGGATCAAATTGTTCCCAAAATTCATGCTCAATTTGCAGTTCCTAATTTAGAGTTTTTACATAAAGGTGGACGTTGTAGTGGAACCAAACGTTTTTTTGGAACTATGTTACGAATCCGTCCTGTTATCCGATTAAAAAATGGTATTTTAGATTTAGATGATAAGGCATTTGGAAAATTTTCAAAAGCATTAGATATTATGATTCAAGACATCATTGACCATGAAAACGAATTAGATTTAGATCATGTCATGATTACCCATTCATTAGGATTTGAAGAAGCAAAATACATCCAAGAACATTTGCCAGAGTCTTTAAAAAAGAAAATTCATCATTTGCATGAAACAGTAGCTGGATGCGTGATTAGTAGCCATTGTGGCAAACGAACAATTGGAATTCTTTATATCACAAAATAAACCGATTTTTTCGGTTTTTTGTTTTTTATTTAATTTGTGATATAATAAGCAACTGAGGTGATAGTGTGCAACGAATTGGAATTGTTGGCGGTGGTGCAGCAGGACTATTTTGTGCCGCATATCTTGCCTATTATACCTCTTATCCGATTACAATTTATGAAAAAAATAATCGTGTGGGTAAAAAGTTACTCGTAACTGGTAATGGTAAATGTAATTTATCAAATATCCATTGGCACTCTTGTGTTTATAATCACCCACAAATCATGGATTTAATTGCTTCTTTTGACGTTGAAAAAACACGTGATTTTTTCAAAAAAATCGGGCTTTTAACAAAAGTGGATTCAAATGGAAGAGTTTATCCTTATAGTGAAACAGCCACCTCCGTATTAGAAACTTTAAGACAATTTTTAATACAAAAAAAAGTAACTTTTATTTGTGATTGTTTCATCAAAGCCATTGAAAAAAAACAACATTATTTTATTTTAAAAAGTTGTTCTCAAACTTATCAGGAAGACTATGTGATTTTATCAACTGGGGGACTCGCTTATTATCAAAAAAGCAATTCTTATACTTTGCTTTCTTCTTTCAATCACACAGTTACCCCTTTATCTCCTTCTTTAACAGGGATAAAGACAATAGAAAAATTAGATTCCATTGCAAATATAAGATGTAAAGCAAAAGTTTCTTTATGGGTTAATCATCAGTGTCAAGCAAGTGATCAAGGTGAAGTTTTATTTAAAAAAGATGGTTTATCGGGTATTGTTATTTTTCAAATCAGTCATTTTGTCAATCGCTTTTTACCCTATCAAAAGCAACTGATTACCCTTGATTTAATGCCTGAATATGATATGGAAACATTGACAAAAATTTTTGAGCAAAAAAAAGAACAAAATCTTGATTTGTTACAAGGGATATTCCCTAAAATGTTAGCAAATTATGTTTATCAACAAGCTTCTAGTTTAGAAATAAAAGATTTAATTTTAACTATAAAACAACTGCCCTTTCACATTCAAAATTTAGATTCTTATGATCACGCTCAAATCACTTCAGGAGGAGCGGTTTTAGATGAAATTCATCTATCTTCTATGGAATCAAAACGTATTTCCCATTTATATCTTATCGGTGAAATAGTAGATGTTGATGGTTTATGTGGAGGTTATAATTTACAATGGGCTTGGACTAGTGCCGCCTTATGTGCAATCAATTTGAGAAAGGAAGAAAAAAATGAAAAGAAAGAAACATGAAATCATTTTTTATAATAAAAATAAACTTAGTATTAAAACAGAAGATCACTACCAAATTTATGAAAAAGAAGCACTAATGCCTTTTTATCAACAAATGGAACAAGAAATCAAAAAAAAGGATGGCATTAGACGCTTATGTACAAAATTAATATTTGGCATTTTATGCGTTGGTGCCATTTTGTATGGCATTTTTGGACGCCCTAATGGCAATTTTTGGTTCTTTATATTTTTGATTGTCTTTGTTTTATCATGGGCCCTTCTTTATTTGGTTTTTGGACTTATTTTCTATCCTTGTATTCATATTGATTGGCATTTTAAAGACATGAAAAGTCCCTTAGATGAAAAATGTGTCACTTACTATTCATCTCATTATCGTCCTTACATCGATAAATATGAAAAATATTTAGGAAAAGTAGATTTTACTTATACTCCTAATGCATCCAAAAAGAAAAGAAAAATGGTAGGTTTTGCCCTTGTAATGCCAAAAAGAAGAGGCATTATTTTCAATGGAAAAATTAGCAGTAATATCCCTTATTTTGCTTTTTATTTTAATCATGGTAAAAAACTCTTTTTCATGCCAGGATTTATCGTTTATCTTTATGGAAAAAAGACTAAATTAATTCCCTATGAACAATTTCATGTCCAAATTGAAGACAATGACAGTTTAAATTATGCTTATAAAAAAATTGCCTTATATCATCAAGAGGAATGTTTAGAAATTTTATATGTTAGTAATAATTTCAATCAAAATTTCTTTAACTTCAAATTTTAAAAGGAGTACATTATGAAAGATTTAAAAGATATTCGCCTATTTTGTTTAGATATGGATGGTACTATTTATTTAGAACAAACGCTATTACCTTTGGTCAAAGAAACGTTAGCTCATCTAAAAAAAAGAGCAAAAATATTATTTTTAACTAATAACTCATCAAAAAGTGTTCAAGCCTATGTAGAAAAATTAAATCGTCTTGGAATAGCTGTCACTGAACAAGACATTTACACTTCAGGGCAAGCAACTTGTGAATATTTAAACCAACACTTTTTGAATCAATCAGTTTATTTAGTAGGTACTCCTGCCTTAACAGAAGAATTTAAAGCCCATCACATTCCTTTAAATGATAAAAATCCAGATTTAGTCGTTCTTGGCTATGATACCACTTTAACTTACCAAAAATTAGTGCAATGTACTACTTTTTTAAATCAAGGAAAACCTTATATTGCTACTCATCCTGATATTAATTGTCCTGCTACTCCTTATTATGTTCCAGATATTGGCTCATTTATGGCTTTGATTGAAAAAAGTACGAATCGAAAACCAGATTTAATATGTGGTAAACCCTATACCATTATGGGTTCTACTATTATGGAAAAATTTCATCTTCAACCTCATCAAATTGCTATGGTTGGCGATCGCTTGTCCACCGATATTGCATTTGCTAAAAATAATGGATTTGTTTCTATTTTAGTTTTAAGTGGTGAAACGACTCTAAAGCAATATAAAAATCAATCCATTCAAGCTGACTTTGTCTTTCCATCCATTGCCGAATTATTAAAAGAATTACCATAAAAAAAGGAAACGTTTGTTTCCTTTTTATTTTAAAATCGTTCGTGTAGCAATAATGTCCACGCCTAATCCTTTTATATTTGCAACAATGACTTCATTGACATGAATTGGAGCTTTGACTTTTACTTTTTTTAAAGCTTGCATGACTAAAAATATTTGATCTTTTGGAACAGCTAAATTTGTTTTTACAGGCAAACGCTCCCATATTTCACTTTCAATTGAAACGGTTGTTGTCACCATTCTTACAGGATTAGAAAGTTCTTGAAGTGCATATTTTATTCCTCTTACACAGCCATTTCCAGTAACTTTTTGATTTTTGTCAATCGTTAGCTTACAACCACGAGGGCATTCAATACAAATTAAAGTTTTCATTTTTCATCCTCCTGAAGTTGTATCGATAATTCTTTACAAGATTTTGGTAAAAGATTTAAATCTAACATGAATTTTTCCATTTCTGAAGGCATACATTGACTTTTTTTCCATTCTTTTAGTACTTGCTCATCGGCTTTGATTTGAATAGTAACTTGCTTCATTGGATGAGGAACTCGAAATTTGCACTCTATTTTTTCTTCACTTGGCAAAACAATTTTTTGAGGAACGATATAAGCAATTCCTTTTTTAGCAACAAATGGAATCGTTAAAAAAGATTTATTGTAAGATTTTAAATACTGAACTGCCCCTTTGGCAGCTAAGCTTGCCTCTTGACTGACATAATCTACTAAATCATGCACATGCAATGCATTGCCACAACTAAAAATGCCAGGAATACTAGATTGATAGTGCTGATCTACTATTGCACCTTTTGTTTTTTGATGAATTGAAACATTTAAAGGGGTTAATAACGCATTATAAGGAATTAATCCTACAGATAAGATTAAAGTATCACATTCAAAAATTTTTTCAGTATTCGGGATGGCTTCAAATTGTTCATTGACTTGGGTCAAAACAATTTTTTGAACACGATTTTTTCCAATTACTTTTTTTACTGTATGGGACAAATATAAGGGGATATCAAAATCTTGTAAACATTGAACCAGATTTCGTGTTAATCCATTCGAATAAGGCATAATTTCTGCTACACCAAGAACTTTTGCCCCTTCTAATACACATCGACGTGCCATGATTAAACCTATGTCTCCACTTCCTAAAATAAACACTTTCTTCCCTACCATATATCCTTCTACGTTCATATATTTTTGTGCTAAACCAGCCGTTAAAACGCCAGCGGGGCGAGAACCTTCTAATTCAATCATCCCTGCTGTTCTTTCAATACATCCCGTGGCCATTATCAAAGCTTTCGCTTTTATTTTAACGCACCCTTCCAAAGGATTTGTATAATAAATTTCTTTATCCTTTGTAATTTGATAAACCATCGTATTTAATTGATAAGGAATCTTTTTTTTGTGAATTTCATCAATATATCTTTGGGCATATTCAGGACCTGTAAGTTGTTCATGAAAGCGATGTAACCCAAATCCTGGATGAATACATTGTTGTAAAATTCCTCCAAGATATCCCTCTTTTTCAAGAATTAACAAATTAGTAATTCCTTTATCATAAGCCTCAATAGCAGCAGCCATTCCAGCACTGCCACCACCAATGATAACTAAATCAATCTTTTTCATATAGGTCACCTCCAAGTGGTTCTTTTACAATAGAAGATGACAAAGAATCATAGGGAATTTGATGCAACAATTTATTTTCTTTTTCAGCCAAAAGTTTTAATGCAAGATTTTGACACATTCCACCTTGACATTTTCCAAATCCAACTCGCAAACGCTTTTTTAATCCTTTAATACTTGTCGGAGGACAACTTCGTTTAAAACAATCTAAAATTTCGCCTTTTGTAATTTGTTCGCATTTACAAACAATTTCTCCATAATTTGCATCTTTTTTTATTAATTGATTTCGTTTTGCTAAACTTAAGGTTTTAACCTTTACATATTTCTTTATCGTTTTTTTATATGTCTTTTTCAAAACTAAGGGAATTGCTTTTGCAATATATTTTTCAATCACCATTTTTGAAATAGCAGGAGCAGCAGTTAATCCAGGTGATTCAATACCTGCAATTTGAATAAAATTTTTTACTTTTGTCTTTTCAATGACAAAATCATGATTCAGGGGTGTAGGACGAATTCCTGCAAAGGTGCGAATCGTTTGTGAAAAAGGAAGATTTTTTACCATAAGTGAAACCGTTTTTTTGATTTGTGTTAAAGTAAGCTTGTCCGTATCTTTATCTTCTTTTGAACACAAATCAGCAGAAGGTCCGACTAAATAATTGCCACTTGTTGTTGGAGAAATCAATACTCCTTTCCCTTTTTCACTAGGCACTAAAAAAAGAGTATGAGAGAGAAAAGAAGTATCAAAATGGTCTAATACTAAATATTCTCCTTTTCGAGGAAGAAGTTTGACTGGATTGACTTTTGCCATTTGACTGACTTCATCTGCATATAATCCCGCACAATTAATGACAATTTTAGCTTGATAGCATTGATTTAATTCAAAAAAGGTTTCCTTCTTTTCTATTTTTTTTATTTCTGTATTTAAAAACAATTGAACATGATTGTCTATTGCATTTTCCATTAAATGAACACATAAATTAAAAGGATCTATAATTCCAGCGCTTGGAGCATAAAGTCCTCCAAAAATATCGAAAGAAACTTGAGGTTCTAATTGCAATACTTCTTCTTTAGATAGTAAAAAAGTTTCGACTTGATTTTGTTTTGCTCGCTGATGCAACTCTTGCAAGGTTTTTAAATCACTAGGTTGTATCGCTAATGTAATGGACCCAATTCGTTTAAAATCTACATCTAAATCTTTACAAATTTGATCATACATTTGATTTCCCAAAACATTTAATTTTGCTTTTTTTGTATGAGGTAAAGGATCATATCCTGAATGAATAATCGCACTATTTGCTGCAGAAATTTCATTTCCTACATCGTTGTTTTTTTCAAAGACTGCCACTTTTAATCGATATTTAGATAAATCTCTAGCCAAAAAACAACCGATGACTCCTGCGCCGATAATCGCAACGTCATAGACCATATATTTTCCTCCTTTTATACGTATAATTCATTATATTTATCATACCATACTCCATAAGACTTTGCAAAAGAATCCCCGGTTTTTTGAAGAAATATTGTCAAAAAGCAAAAAAAATAGTATAGTTAATATAGGGAGTGATAAAATGAGTCTTCTTAAATGTTTAAAAGATTTTGTTCCTAGTGAATCCAATCTTTATAGTGAAGAGGAAATGAGAGATATCAACATTCGTGTTTTGGAAGAACGGGGTGTCACTGTAGATGATATTGCTCAATTAGCTTATGGAACGCAAAGCAAGTATTTAGATAATTTGACAATTGAGGAAATGAAAAACTCAGTTTTAGATGTGTTGGGAAAAAGAGATCAATTCCATGCAATTATTTTAACTGCAAATATTGATGCAGCCGCTGAACAAAATTTATTTTCTGAACCTTTAAATTCCATTTTAAATAAAGATTTGGGGTTATTTGGAATTGATGAAGCAATTGCTCTTTCCATTGCTGGAAATTATGGTACGATTGGCCAAACTAATTTTGGATATTTAGATGTGTCAAAACCTGGAAAAATTAATATTTTGCAAAACAACAAAAAAAGATGTAATTGTTTTTTAGATGATGTTGTCGGAGCTTTAGCTGCACTTGCAGCAATACGGGTTGCTCAAAAACATGCAATCAAACAAGCAATGGGAACCATCGATTTTGATTTATAGATAATAAAATAGTCATCCTTATAGATGACTTTTTTTAATGAATTTGTTTTAAAAATTGATAAGATTGCAAATGAATCCCCGCTTGTTCTTTAAAAAAGCGAACAAAGGTATCAAATAAGATTTGACTAGTAGAAAAAGTTAAATCAACCATTTCTTTTTCCTTTAAAAAAGAATAAATTTCTTTTAATTGAACAGAAGAAAAAGATGGATGAATGAATGGTTTATAACAATTTTTACAAATAAACCCTCCACTTTCAAAATCAAAAGAGACTAATTCCTTTCTTTGATGGCAAAAAACGCAGCCATCTAAAGAAGGTTGATATCCAAGTTCAAAAAGAATTTGTTTAAAAAAATAGTTTAAGACATCATAAGGTTCTTTTTTTTGCTCTAATAATTCAAAACACGTTTGACATAGAAGATAAAGCGGCATTTGTTGTGCTACTTGCTGAATCACTTCATAAATTAAAAAAAACATTCCTGAAACCAATAAATTTTGATAAGGCATATGATATTGTTTCAATATTGAAACACTTTTTAATGATTTGTATCCTTCTTTACTTTTTGACGTATAAACAAATTCACTGAGCATAAAATATTGACAAGCCACTGCATTTTTACTGCTCACTTTGGCTAATCCTTTTGCACGTAAAATCACAACTTCATTATTTTGCGTTAAAATAAACAACAAATAATCGAAATCACGATATTCTTTTTTATCAAAAATAAAACCAGTGATTTTATAATCCATTATTCTGCCTCATATCCCATCATTTTTAAAATTCTTGCATTGTTGCGCCAATTTTTATAGGTTTTCACATAAATTTCTAAACGAATGGTTTTATTCCATTGTGTTTTTAAATCTTTTTGTGTCCATTGGATGATTTTCTTTAACATTTTCCCGTTTTCACCGATGATAATTCCTTTTTGTGATTCTCGATTCACAAACACAACTGCATGAATTTCCATTCTTTTTTCTGTTTCTTTTATTGATTCACAATAGACTCCAATGGAATAAGGCACTTCTTCTTGTGTCAAAAACAATATTTTTTCTCGAATCGTTTCAGCAATTTGAAATTGTTTGGAATGGTCACTAACCATTTCTGAAGGAAAATATTGTGGTCCTTCTGGCAAATTTTGTTTGATAATTTCTAAAAGATGATCTAAATTATCTTTTTTTAAAGCACTAATAGGAATAATTTCTTGAAAACATTGTAAAGATTGATAATAGGTCAACAAATCAAGCAGTTCTTTTTTTGTGATTTGATCGATTTTATTGACAATTAAAAAAAGAGGGACTTGTTGATCTTTTATTTTTTCTAAAACATATTTATCACTTTTAGTCGAAGGATTAGAGGCATCCACTAACATTAAAATTAAATCCACCTCAGTTGAGACATTTGAAGCATTCCAATTCATAATTTCCCCTAAACGATCTTCTGATTTATGAATCCCGGGAGTATCCGTAAAAATGATTTGACATTCTTCATCATGGTAGATTCCTCGAATGACATCTCGTGTCGTTTGAGGCTTATAACTGACGATTGAAACTTTTTGTCCAACCAATTGATTGACTAAAGTTGACTTTCCTACATTTGGACGACCCAAAATGCTGACAAAACCAGATTTAAACATGTAAATCCTCTTTGCCAAAAGAATAGGGCAGTAATTCTTGAATGGTGGTTTGAAAAATTTGAAGAGCCTTGTCTTTTCCATAGACAATATATACAGGGGTTTGAGGCAATAATAAATCCGCCATCACTTGACGACAAGCGCCACATGGACTAATCATTTTTTCTTCTTTTGTTGCTATACACATGGCGACGATATCTTCTTGCCGGTATCCTAAACTATATGCTGCAAATAGTGCAGAACGTTCTGCACAATTAGTAAGTCCATAGGATGAATTTTCTACATTCGTTCCAGCAATGATTTGCCCATTTTTTAACTGTATTGCTGCTCCTACTTTAAAATTAGAAAAGGGAGAATAAGAATGTTCAATCGCTTCTCGTGCTTTTTGTACTAAAAGTTCTAATGATCCTTTCATGACAATCCCTCCTATCGAATAATCTGAAAATGATCCATAATTTTATTTTGCATTGCAAGCATTTCTTGCTCGTCTTTTTCATTTAAATGATCCATTTTTAACAAATGCAATAAGCCATGTGTAAAAAGAAAACAGACTTCACGACGAATCGAATGTTGGTATCTTTTGGCTTGTTGAATGGCTCGATGAAAGCAAATGAATAAATCTCCTAAAATCATATAGCCATCCCATTCTTTAAATCCTTCATCAAATTCAAAACTGATGACATCCGTCACTTGATTTAAATGACGATAAGTATGATTGATTTCACGAATGGTATTTTTACTTACAATCGTGACAGAAAGTTCAACATCTTTTTTGATATGAAATAAAGATAAAGTGTACTTTGCTATTGCATAAAAATCTTCTAAATACGATTTTGCTGCATAATGTGTCTGGTTTTGAAAGTGGATATCAATCTTCATACGATTTCCCTCGTAAAATAGTAAAGTCTTTCTTTTTCTTGTTCGTTTAAAAAAGGACTGATTTTTTCATAAACCATTTGATGATAGTGGTTTAGCCATTGTTTTTCTTGCAAAGTGAGCATGGAAACTTCTATTCCATCAATATCAAAAGGTGCATAGGTAATTGGTTCAAACTTTAAAAATTCTCCATATTCATTTTCATAAGCAAATACAGTTAACATTTCATTTTCATGTCGTATGCCATATTGGTTTTCAATATAAACTCCTGGTTCATTTGTTGTAATCATTCCTTCTTTTAACTCAGCTGACAAATAATTAGGACTCATATTGTAACGAAAACTATTTGGTCCTTCATGAACATTAAGCATATACCCAACACCATGTCCTGTTCCGCATTTATAATCTAATCCTACATCCCATAAAGGTTTTCGTGCTAAAATATCTAAACTAATTCCACGACAACCTCTTAAAAAAACAGCACTAGCTAAAGCAATATGAGATTTTAAAGATAATGTAAAATGGTATTTTGCTTCTTTGGATAAAGTTTGGAAAGCAAGGGTTCTTGTTATATCTGTTGTTCCACCTACATATTGACCTCCAGAATCAATTAATAAAAGTCCTTCATTGACAATTGTTTTATTGCTTTTTTTTGTTGCACTATAATGCATCATTGCAGCATTTTCTTGATAAGCACAAATCGTTGAAAAACTTGGTTCAATATAATCCTTTTGTTCTTTGCGATAAGACTCAAGCATTGCTTGAGCTTGTAATTCCGTTGTAGGTTGTTTTTTTATTTGTTGCTTTAATGCAATCATAAATTTACAAAAAGCCACTCCATCTTGAATGTGAACCTTTTTTGTATTTTGAATTTCTACATCATTTTTAATTGCTTTCATTAAGGTCGTCGGATTTTCTGACTTAAAAATTTTGACTGATTGGTCAAGGCAAACATATAATGCATAATTAATTTTATTGGGATCTAATAAGATTGAACCATTTAAGGTCTTTAATACAGCATAAATTTTTTCATAAGGATACAAAGTGACTTGTTGGCTTTCTAAACTTTTTCTTAATGCTAAAGACACTTTTTTTTCATCCACAAATAAACAAGCTTTATCATGGCTAATCAAAGCATAAGATAAAAAAACAGGATTATAAGTAATGTCTTTTCCTCTTAAATTAAACAAATAGGCAATATCATCTAAAGAAGACAACAAATGATAGGTTATGCCCTTCATATATTCACGCACTTTCTTTAATTTTTCAGCAATGCTTTCTCCAGTTAAAGAAAGGCTTAATTCTTCTATCAAAAAAGTCGGAAGACTTGGACGGTCCTTCCAAATCAAAGAGACGAGATCTTCATCTAATTTTAAAGAAATTCCTCTAATCTCTTGTTTTAAATTTTTGACAAATTGATAAGTAGCAACTCGAGCATCAAAAGCCAAAGTTTCGTTTTCTTTCATATCTTGTTTTAAAAACTCAATTAACGTGGGAGTTTTTGCTGTTCCCATTTTCATTAATTGAATCCCACTTCCTTTGAGTTGTTGTTCTGCTTGAATAAAATAACGACCATCTGTCCACAAATAACTGCCACGAATCGTCACTAATAAAGTGCCAGCAGAACCATTAAACCCACTTAAATAAGCGCGGGATTGGAAATAATCCACTAAATATTCACTACTATGGTAATCACTAGAAAAAATTAAACAGCCATATAAATTTTTTTCTTTTAAAATTGCAACTAATTGTTGAATTCTTTTATAAAACATCGTCTCATCACCTAAGACTATTATAAACTATCCGTCTCAAATAAGATATGACTTTTTTAATTTTCTTTATCGGTATTTTTCTTTAATTCTTCCACTCTCATCTTTAATAATTGATAATTTGTATATTGACTCATTTGCATTAAAATTTCAAAAAATGGTTGTACGACTAAACTACTAATTTGCAGTCCTACTATGAATTTTCCAATACTAAAAGAAGGAAAAAAGTCAAAACAATAAATTAAAAGTAACAAAGTCATCAAACTATTTTGAATAAAAAACAAAAGATGATTTTTATAAATTTCATTTTTTTCAATGTCATAAGCAATTTTTTGATATTGTATTAACGTTTGGTTACAAGTTTTAAAATGACTTTCATCACATTGAGAAGTTTGTAAATCTTGACGAATTTGCTCAAAAAAACGAACTTCTAACTCTCTTTTTTGTTCTTTTAATTGTCTTTGCTTTTTTAAATTATGATAGCAATAAAGAAAAATAGGAATAAAGAAAATAGGTAGCAATAAAAAAGAAAAATGATACGTAAAAAGAAGAAAAAAAGAAAAAAGAAGCAAAGAACAATTCCCGACAAATTCAAATAAAAAAGTGAGAAATAACGCCTTACTTTGATAGACATCTTGCATACGATAAACGATTTCTTCTGTACTTCTTTCTTTTAAAAAAGAGGGTTTTAAATGATAAATAGAATAACAAGTTTGTAAAATCTCATTTTGGTCAATTTTTTGAAATATCTTTAAAAATACTTTACTTTTAAAAAAAAATAAAATTTGCAAAAACAATTGAAACAAAATGTAAAAATAGATATACGCTTTATTTTGATCTACAATTTTTTGAATTGCTAAAGATAATTGCATGATTAAAACAGACTCTGTAACAGAAAATATAGGAGCAATATAAAATAAAAGGGAGCGTTTTACTCGTTGCTTTTTTACTTTTTTTTGCTTTATGGGATGTTCTACTAAAAGAACCATATCTGTAGCTGACATGCAAAGTTTATCAAAAGATAAAAGTTGCGTTTGTGTTTTAGCAGAATCCAAAATCACAAACTGTTTTCTTTTCTTTTTTTTAACAACCACAAAATGATATTGTTGTTTGTTTAAAAGTACAAGAATAAAAGGAGAAATTTGTTTTAAATTCTGGAGTTGTTTTAACTCCATTTTTGCCACTAAAACGGTTTGAAAGTAATGTTTTAAAACTTCTTTTAGTTCCTCTAAGCTATTTCCTTGTTTTGAATAAGTGATATACTTTGAAACTTGATGATAAGAAAGATGGTAGCATTTTAAAAGATTTTTAATTGCACAAATTCCACATTCTTGTGCATAGGTTTGAACCACTTTGGGTTGATACATAGAATCACCAATTTAATATAGTTTTTTTTCAAATAAAAACTTTGTTTTTTTTATATTTTTTTGTATAATAAAACAAAGTGAGGTGAAAGTATGGCTAGTCCGTATTTTAAAAAATTTGCCATTGATCACCAATTGACGGCAGATTACGGATATATTTTTGGCTGGTATCGAAATTTTTATATTTCTATTAAGGAAGGATTATCTTATAAAATTCTTACAATTATCACTAAATTGGGTGAAAAAAAAGAAAGTTTAAAAGAAGTTCTTCAAGTTTTTAATGACGATTTAGAAAAATTTTGTTTAACAGATAATCGTTTTGAAAATAGTTATTTACAATTTACATTTAATTTGAATCATGACAAAGCTTCTTTAGTAATTGATTTTTTAGATCGTTTCATACAGTCTTGTCAAAATCAACAAATTGAAATTGTATCCTATTGTCCGATTTGTAATCAAAAAATTGACCCTTTGACGGAAAAAATAAGTAGTATTAATTATTCAGGAATTATTAGTCCTGTGCATGAGACTTGTTATCATCAAGGGAAAGTTAAAATTGAAAAAAAAGTACAAGAAAACATTCAAAAAGTGAATGAAGGGCGTTCTACTTTTAAAGGGATTATGGGCGCAATCTTATTCGGTTTGATTTTAATTGGATTGATGATTGGTTTTTATTCTTTAAAAGAATTATTACTAAGTGAGTATACCCAAATTGGAGAAGATGGCATTCGTCCAGAAGGTTCGGCCAATTTATTTCATTATTTACCCTCCCTTTTAGGGTTAGCCGCTCCATTTTTAATTGATGCTGGTTATAATCTATTTAAAGGAACAAAGGGAAATACTCGTTTTGGTGTAGTCATTCTTACCACTTATATTGCAACTCTTTTAGGAATTTGGTTCGGATTTACATTATCCATTGCCTTTTTAATTCCTGAAACTTCCTATTTTGATTTAGTTCCCTTAATTATTCAAATGATTGGCGCTTATCCAAGTTTTAGAACTTCCTTTGTTTTATTTGCAGCACTGACACTAGTCTTTACAACAATAGGTATTTTATTAAAATTTGCCAATTCAAAAGAAGCAGCTGAATCAGAAATTGCTACATTTGATAAATTAAATTAAATAAAAATAAAAAGCATATTCTTGAAGGAGTATGCTTTTTTTGACTAAAAAAAGAGGCTTTAGTTGCCTCTTTAAATTAAGATTCTTTATCTTTTTTTTCTTCTTTCTTTTCTTCAACCTTTGCTGGTTTAGGTAATAAATCTTTAGCTGAGACATTGACTCGGCCTTTTTCATCAATTTCTGTGACAATAACACGAATTTTTTGACCAAGTTTTAACACATCTTTAGGATGATTCACTCTTTCATGAGCAATTTTTGATACATGTAATAAAGCATCGGTTCCTTCAAACAATTCAACAAACGCACCATAGCTTTCAATGCGAACTACTTTAGCGTTATAAATTTCTCCAACTTTTGCTTCTTTTGTCAATGCTTCAATCATAGCCACTGCTTTTTGAATAGCAGATCGGTCTTGATGGTAAATGACAATTGTTCCATCTTGAGCAATGTCAATTTTAACATTGTCACATTTTTCAATAATTTCATTGATGACTTTTCCTCCAGCGCCAATGACATCACGAATCTTATCAATTGCAATTTTCATTTGAGCAATTTTTGGAGCATATTTAGAAACATCATCGCGAACTGAAGGAATTGCTTGCAACATATTTTCTAAGATTTGCATTCTTCCTATTTTTGCTTGAGCCAAAGCCTTGGATAAAATTTCTTTATTGATTCCTTTGATTTTGATATCCATTTGTAAAGCACAGACTCCTTTTTCTGTCCCAGCGACTTTAAAGTCCATGTCTCCTAAATGGTCTTCCATTCCTTGGATATCCGTTAAAATTGTATAAGGTGCATTGTCTTCAATATTTCCATTTGTAATTAAGCCCATGGCAATTCCGGCAACAGGAGCTTTAATTGGTACACCTGCAGCCATTAAAGACATAGTAGAAGCGCAAATAGAAGCTTGAGAAGAAGATCCATTTGATTCTAAAACTTCGGAAACTACCCGTATCGTATAAGGAAATTCTTTTTCACTAGGAATGACTTGCGCTAAAGCTCTTTCTCCTAAAGCACCATGTCCAATTTCTCTACGACCAGGACTTCCCATTCTACCTACTTCTCCTACACTAAAGGGTGGAAAATTATAGTGATGCATAAAGCGTTTTAATTCTTCATCTGGATTTAAATTATCCAAGATTTGTTGATCTCCCATTGCACCTAAAGTGGTAATAGATAAAACTTGGGTTTCTCCACGAGTAAATAAAGCACTTCCATGAACACGTGGCAATAAGTCTACTTGTGAATTTAAAGGACGAATTTCGGTAATTTGCCGACCATCTGGACGAATTTTATCTTCTGTAATTAAACGACGAACTTCGTCTTTAACGACATCATGCATGATCATTTTTACACGTTTGATCATGTCTTTTTCTTCTTTTTCAGTTTCGTATTTTTTCTTTTCATATAAAGCAGTGATTTCTTCTTCAATAGCATCAATTGCTCCATATCTTTCTAACTTTTCTTTAATGCGACAAGCTTGAATCAATCGATCCTTACAAAGGTTTTCTACTTCTTTAATTAAGGTTGGTTCAATGCTAAATAATTCAATTTCTCGTTTTGGTTTTCCCACTTCTGCGATAATTTTTTCTTGGAAGGCAATTAACTCTTTAATTTTTTCATGACCAAACATGATAGCATCTAACATGACTTCCTCGCTGACTTCTTTTGCTCCAGCTTCTACCATATTAATTGCATCTTTTGTTCCAGCAACGGATAAATCAATTAAAGATTGTTCTTCTTGTTCTCTAGTTGGATTAATAATATATTGACCATCAATATATCCCACTTTTACTCCTGCAACTGGACCATCAAAAGGAATATCACTAATACTTAAGGCTAATGAAGATCCAAATAAAGCAGCCATTTCAGGAGGAATATCAGGATTAACAGATAAAACGTAATTGACAACTTGAACTTCATTTCTAAATCCTTCAGAAAATAAAGGACGAATGGGACGGTCAATTAATCGAGCACATAACGTTGCATGTTCGCTCGGTCTTCCTTCTCTTCTTAAAAAACTACCTGGAATTTTTCCAACAGAATATAATTTTTCTTCAAAAGTCACTGTTAATGGAAAAAAATCTGTATCTTTTGCTTCTTTTGAAGCACAAGCAGTAGATAAAGTCACGGTATCTTCATAACGAACTAAGACCGCTCCGTCTGCTTGTTTGGCAAGTTCTCCAACTTCCACTTTTAGAGTTCTTCCTTCAAACTCTAAACTAAATTCTCTTTTCATTCTTTCACCTCTATATAACATTTCTATTTTAGCACAATAATTTGTTTTTTAATAGAAAAATCTGTATTGTAACCACAAAAAAGAAAATAAAAAAACAACGACAATTTTTTATCGTTGTTCATTTTTTAATTTTTTGCTTTTGCAATGGCTTTTTTGGAAGTTTCAACTAATTTTGCAAAAGAAGCAAAATCTTGAATTGCAATTTCTGATAACATCTTACGATTAATTTCAATTTTAGAAAGTTTTAATCCATACATAAATTGACTATAAGAAATTCCACATTGTTTTGCAGCAGCACTAATCCGAACAATCCATAATTTACGGAAATCTCTTTTTACTTGTCTTCTATCTCTATACGCATAACTCAATGATTTCATCACTTGTTGGTTAGCGGTTCTGAATAAAGCGTGCTTGGAACCATAATAGCCCTTTGCTAATTTTAAAATCTTTTTGCGTCTATTTCTAGTAGCTGGTCCACCTTTTACTCTCATTTTTTCTTCCTCCTCACATTAACCTTGAAGCAATTGACGAATTCGTTTGAAATCACTGCGTGATACTAATCTTGCTTTACGAAGGTGTCTTTTTTGCTTATGTGTTTTTCTTGGTGCTAAATGGGACATATAAGCACATTTTCTTTTTAATTTTCCAGTGCCTGTAACTTTGACTCTTTTAGCTAAAGCTCTTTTTGTTTTCATTTTAGGCATAGTTTTTTCCTCCTCTTAACTATTTTTTTGGTGCTAATACAGCAATTAAAAATTTGCCATCCAAAATAGGTTGTTTTTCAACAACACAATATTCTTCACAAGCAGCAATAAAACGTTGAATTACTTCTTCTCCTACTTCAGGATGCGTTAATTGCCGGCCACGAAAGCGAACAGATACTTTGACCTTGTCTCCACCTTTTAAAAATTTAATCGCATGACGCACTTTGGTTTCAATATCGTGTTTATCAATTACAGGGGACAAACGAATTTCTTTTACTTCAACAATAACTTGTTTTTTACGAATTTCTTTGGCCTTTTTTTCTTGTTCGTAGCGATATTTCCCAAAATTGACTAATTTACATACCGGTGGAGTAGCATTAGGAGCCACACAAAGTAAATCTAATTCAGCTTGCTTTGCTAAATTTAAAGCTTCTGCTCTAGTCTTTACTCCTAAAGGATCGCCATTGGCTGCGATGACTAACACTTGTGGAAACCGAATGGTTTCATTGACTAAATACTCACTATTTTTGTTTGGCATTTTTGAATTGAAATTTGCGTTATTAATATGAAGCACCTCTATCTTTCAATTAAAAAAGGACGCAAGATGCGCCCTTAAAAAACTTCATGTTTTGCTGTGTTTCTGTACCCATAACTATTCGCTATCAGGTGAGAAGCGGGCGCCTCTTCTTTCCACAACTTTTTGTTGCTAAATAAATATAGCATAAATGAAAATAAACGTCAAGAACAAAACATTATTTTTTGAATCGTTCTTTCATGTTTGCTTTATATACTTCTACTCCTGGTTGGTTAAAAGGATTAACTTTTAAAAGTAAAGCAGAACAAGCACAAGCTTTCATAAAGAAATAAAACAATTCTCCTAAATGATAAGCGTCCATTTGTAAAACTTCTAATACTAGATTTTCTTTATTCCCTGAAAAATGCGCTTCTATCGTTGAATCAATAGCAATATCGTTAACATAAGACAAAGGTTTATGAATTAAATCATCTAATTGATCTAAGTTTTGAAAAGAAGTAGGAATGAGTAAATCTTGTTGATAGTGAGCAAAACGAATCGTTGTTTCAAAAAAGATTGGATTTCCTTGTTGACAAAATTGTCCCATAGAATGTAAATCCGTTGTAAAACATAAACTATGAGGTAAAATGCCCTTTTGTTCTTTTCCTTCACTTTCACCAAATAATTGCTTTAACCATTCATTGAAAGCTTGGAAATGAGGTTCATAAGTGATAAAAAATTCCACAGGAAAACCTTTTTGATAACAAAGGAACCGACTCATCGCATATTGATAAGCCGTGTTTTCTTTTAAAGAAGCCTTCCCATACAATTGAGTTGCTGCTTGCGCTCCTTGAATCAAAGCATCAATATCAATTCCCGCACAAGCCATGGGAAAAAGTCCAACAGGAGTAAATACTGAATATCTTCCACCAATATCACTAGGAATGATAAAAGTGGGATAGTTTTTTTCTAAAGCGATTTGTTTTAAAGCCCCTTTTTGTTTGTCTGTTGTGACAAATATATATTCGTTTGCTTTTTCTTTAAAAGCTTTTTCAACAAGAGGCTGAATGATTCGAAAAGCAATAGCCGATTCAATTGTCGTTCCAGATTTAGAGATGACATTTAAAGCAATTTTTTTCCCTTTTAAGTATTGATATAATTGGGCTGTATAAGTGGGAGACAAAGTATTTCCCACATAGACAATTTCTAATTTTTTTTGTGGATATAAACCATTGATGGCATCAATTCCCGCTTTGGCGCCTAAATAACTGCCACCAATCCCAATCACCACTAAAATGTCACAATCTTGTTGCACACATTGCGCCATTTTTTTAATATTTTCCACCATTTCAAAATCAATTTCATTGGGATAATTTAACCAGCCTAAAAAATCATTTCCCAAACATTTTTTTTCATGAATTTGTTGGTGAATTGCCAAAATTTCTTGTTCATGCTCAAAGACGTGTTCTTTGCACGTACAATGGTCTAGATTTAATTTTATCATTTGCATACTTCTTCCTTTTCTAATTCTGCGGCAATCCATTCATTCAACTTTAAGGCTAAAGGAGTAAAATCTTTTGCACCATAGTGTTGATTTTGATTTTCTTTTGCATCCATAAACATTCTTTGATAACGATTCCGTTCTAAGCAAGCTTTCATGCTTAATTTTAAATGGTTTGATTCTTTGTCAAAATCTAAAATTTTTGCCATTAAAAGATCGTTATTTTTAGCCACTTGACGAACATCTTTGACAAAACCATATGAAATCTCCGAAATATGAATTAATCCCGTTACTCCATCATTATTTAAGGTTTTCACAAATAATCCATAAGGTTGAGAACCGACGACCATCACTTGTATGATGTCCCCGACTTGATATTTCATCTTGGTTTCACCTCTTTGCCACTTGTTTATTATAATAAATTTTTTTTTCTTTTACAATTTATAATGTAAAATATTCCCATTCTTGTGCTATAATAATACATGCACATTGGAAAGAAGGGAACTCAATGGACATTGAAGAAACCAAAAAAAAGATTATTGCCGTTTTAGAAAAGATTCGTCCATTTTTAATTCGAGATGGTGGAGACTTAGAGTTTATCGATTTTAAAGATGGAATTGTTTATGTAAAAATGCTTGGTGCCTGTGAAGGTTGTGCGCTAATTGATGAAACTTTGCAAGATGGAGTTGCAAACATTTTAATGGAAGAAGTAGAAGGAGTCATTGGAGTGATGAATCTACCAGATGCTTCTAATTTAAATCCAACCAACGAATAGGACGAATGTTGACAAACTGAATAATCGTTTTATAAAATACTTTGACTTTTTGTATATGCTTTTCTTGCGCTTGAATCGCATGATAAATGATATCGGTATAATCGTAGTTTTTATCAAGATAGATATCTTCTAACACGTCAAATACAGAAACAGGGAATAAGATACGTGCTAATAAATATTGATATTCTTTGATTTGATATTGATATTGTTTTGTCAATTCCAATAATTTTTCTAAGTCAATAATTTCATTTTTATATAATTCAGCCAAATCACGGCTGCTATGATCAAAAATTAGATTAAAGGGATTAAAAATTTCCCATTTATCTAATTTTTTTATTCTGCGATGGGTTAATGTAGCAATAAAATGATCTTTAAAGTCTATTTTTAAGTCAGATAAATATTGTAAGGCATTCTCTGCCATCCCAATTGCATACATGACGTATTCATATAAATCTTTATGAGATGGATTATCAAAATTTAAAATGACTAAACATTGATTTTCTAAATAATCAATTCTTTGCTCCCATAAATTAATGATTTCATTGAGATCTAGACGACTTTGATTAAAATTATAATAAATTTGATGCATTTTCCATAAGGTTTCTAAAGGAATGGGAGAAAGCCGATAAGTCAATAATAAAATGCTTGTGGATTCATTAATAGAAATATATTGATTATAACGATTTTTTACAAAATAGACGACATCATCGTCAAAATTTTGACGTAAATTGGTAATAAATTCATCTAATTTTGCAATATTTGCATCCGTTTCTGTCGTTGAAATCAACGTAAAACGATAACCTTTATAATCAAAATGACTATCGACAATTTCAGATACATTATATCCATAATAATCAAAAATAAAAGATTGCATAAACTCACCTCATTGTAATGGTATGACAAAGTTATCTTCTAAATCATTACTTCCCTGATAATAAGTGGGGACCACTCCTTGAATGACTTTTATCGCAATGGGAATAGGAAATTCCATTTCACTGGTGGTTGTCGCCAAAGGAATGACCACTTGCATTTTGATATTTAAACTTGCTATGACTTCAATTAAAGCATTATTAATTCCATATTGGGTCACTTGACAACGAATTTGGTTGGTAATTTCTCCAAGCAATGTAAACCGAACAGGTAATTTAGGACCGATATTTGCAAGTAAAGCATTATTAAAAGCCATCCCATAAGGAATTTCATAAATGATTCCTTTAGAAAGCAAATTAGAATCCACTTCTAATCCTAATTTATCGTATTCAATTTTTTCAATATTTCCTTCTTCTACATATTTTAAATGACTATAGACACTATTTGCCGCTTTAGAGGTGATTTTATTAATTGAATAGGTGTTGAATTCAACACTACTTGCCACTCCATTTTCTTGAAAGGTAACCGCAATTAATTCATCGTTTTTTAAATCTTCTAAAATCGTGGTTTGAATGGCTTTATTGACGAGTGCGGTAGATAGTTTATTCGTCTGCATTTTTGCATAATTTAAAAAAGTAGGATAAAGCCATTTTGCAGATAAATGAAGCATAATAGAAACACTGATACATAGACTTAGCGCAATAAAAGTGAGTTTTCTGACCACATTAAAATTTGTTTTTTGATAGTATTTCAACCCATTTTTTTTCATCAAAAAAGCCACCTCAACTAATTATATGTTTCAGGTGACTCATTCATGATTAAGATTAACCGATGCTTCCTTCCATATTCATTTTCAACAATTGATTTAATTCAACTGCATATTCCATCGGCAATTCTTTTGAAAAAGGTTCAATAAAGCCCATGACAATCATTTGCATGGCCTGTTCTTTAGAAAGACCACGACTCATTAAATAAAATAATTGTTCGTCTGAAATTTTAGAAACAGTTGCTTCATGTTCAATAATGGCTTGATGATTGTAACTACGATTTTTAGGTAAAGTATCACTAGAAGAAAAAGCATCTAATAACAACGTGTCACATTGGACAAAACTTCGTGCATTTTTAGCACTTGCAGCATGATGAACCGTGCCTCGATAATTGACTTTTCCACCATCACGAGCAATAGATTTAGAGATAATTTGACTACTAGTATCTTCTGCTAAATGAATCATTCTTGCACCCGCATCTTGATATTGATTTTTTCCAGCTACGGCAATGGAAATACAAGTTCCTTTCGCACCTTTTCCCTTTAAAATACAAGCAGGATATTTCATATTGACTCCTGAACCAATATTGCCATCAATCCATTCCATCGTGCCATTTTCTTCAACCAAAGCTCTTTTCGTAACTAAATTAATAATATTGCCTGACCAATTTTGAACAGTAGAATAACGACATTTTGCATTCTTTTTAACGATAATCTCTACTACAGCAGCGTGTAAAGACTCACTGGTATAAATAGGAGCAGTGCAACCTTCTACATAATGCACCGATGCTCCTTCATCTACAATAATTAAGGTTCTTTCAAATTGACCCATATTTTTAGAATTAATTCTAAAATAAGATTGTAAAGGTTTTTCTAAAGTCACTCCTTTGGGCACATAAATAAAGGAGCCTCCTGACCAAACTGCTCCGTTGAGAGCAGAGAATTTATTATCAGCAAAAGGAACAACTGTATTAAAATATTGTTTAAATAAATCTGGAAATTGTTTTAAAGCCGTGTCAGTATCTAAAAAGATTACACCCTTTTCTTCCACTTCTTTTAACATATTGTGATAAACCATTTCCGATTCATATTGGGTCGCAACTCCTGCAAAAAATTTAGCCTCTTGTTCAGGAATTCCTAATCGATCAAAAGTATTTTTTATATTTTTTGGAACTTCTTCCCATGATTGACTACTTTTTAAACTAGGCTTAATATAATAAGTAAAATCGTCAAAATGAATAAAATTCAAATCAGGACCAAAAGAAGGTAAAGGCATATTTTTAAAAGATTGATAAGCCTTTAAACGAAATTCTTTCATCCACTCTGGTTCTTGTTTAATAAAGGAAATTTCTTTTACAATTTCCTCGTTTAATCCTTTTTTTGTCTTATAAACACTGGTGTCTTCATCATGAAAACCATATTGATATTGATTCAATCCTTGGATTTGATCTTTCATGTTTCTGCCTCTTTTCCTTGCAATAATTCTTTGAGTCCTTGATATCCAATCATCGCACATTTAATCCGATTTGCTTGTTTGCTCACATCTTTAAAGACTACTGCTTCTTGAAGCAAATTTTCATCAAAAGGAGCTTCTTGTAACATTTTTTCATAATTGTCAATGAGGATATAGGCTTCCTTTATGCTTTTATCTTTTACAAGTTCACTTAAAATGGATAAACTTGCTGTAGAAATTGTGCATCCTACTCCATCAAAACGAAAGTCTTTAATCAAGCCATTTTCAATTAAAATTTGGATTTGAAAATCATCAATACAAGACTCAGAATTCATATTCACAGAAAGGTAGCGAGGATCATCAACTAAAGATTTATTTCTTGGATGTTCATAATGGTCCATAATGACTTCTCTTTTTAAATAAGGGTCATTGAAAGAAAGCGTCAAGGAAATCACCTCCATGTTTACAAGCTTCTACAAATACATCGATTTCTTCTTTGGTATTATAAAAGTAAAAGGATGCACGAACAGTGCCATTTACTTTTAAATAATAAGGTAAAATTTTTGCACAATGGTGTCCGCTGCGAACAGCAATTCCTTTAGAATTAAAATAACTGCCCGCATCTTGACAAAAAACATCTTTAATATTAAATGTCACAATGCCACTTGTTGTGTGCTCATTATATAAAATCACATTGTCCAATTGTTTTAATTTTTCAATGGCATATTGCTTTAAAGATTTTTCATATTCTTCAATTTCTTTCATTCCAATTTTTTGTAAATATTGAATTGCCGCTTTTAAACCAATTGCTCCTTCAATGGGAGGAGTTCCACCTTCAAATTTAAAAGGAGGCTTTTTTAATAAAATATTGCCACATTCATCAAATTTTGCATTCATTCCGCCACCTAAAAGGGTAGAAGATGTTTCTTCTAATAAATGGTATTTTCCATATAACACTCCAATACCTGTAGGACCACACATTTTATGACCAGAAAAAGCAAAAAAATCACAATCTAATTCTTTGACATTTATGGGAAGATGAGGGGCACTTTGCGCTCCATCTACCACCACAATGATATTTCTTTGATGCGCTTCCTCAATGATTTCTTTTACTTCGTTTTGGCATCCTAAAACATTACTGATATGTGCTAAAGAAACAATTTTTGTATGAGCAGTGATGGTTTTTAAAAAAGCTTCTTTAGTCACTTTTCCTTCTTGATTTAGTGGAATATATTTAATAATTGCTTTTGTTTTTTTGGCAACTTCATACCATGGTAAAATATTAGAAGCATGTTCTGCTTCATTGAGCAAAATCTCATCATTTTCGCTTAAATGGGTCAATCCATAACCAAAGGCAACTAAATTTAAAGATGCCGTCGTGCCACTTGTAAAGACAATTTCTTTTGCTGAAGCATGAATAAAATCAGCCACTACTTCTCTTGCAGATTCATACGCTTTATCAGCTTGTACGCTTAAATCATAATCGCCACGATGAACATTGCTTGTATAATTTTGATAATAATCTTGAATCGCATCTAAAACACATTGTGGCTTTAAAGAAGTCGCTGCATTATCAAAATAAATCAAGGGATGTCCTTGCATGAAATGATGATTTAGCATTTTAAAATCTTTTCTTATTTTTAAAATATCCATACTCATCTCAACCAATCCTTTTTTGTATGGCTAGTTGCATTTTGTCTTTTAGCACTTCGTCTTCAATAAATTGAAAAATAGGCGTGAAATAACTTTTAATTAACAAGTTTTTTCCCTCTTGTTGACTAAAACCACGCGTTTGCAAATAATAAAGGTGATCTAAATTGACACTTCCTACACTACAACTATGAGCTGCTTCCACATCGTTTTCATCAATGTGTAAATCGGGGTAAATCAATCCTTTAGAATTTGCTGTTAAATTAATAATTCTTCCTTCTTGTTTTGCTTTGCTATGACTAGCTCCCTTGATAATATATGCATCGGTTGCGAGGGTTAACTGTGCAAAATCATTACATATTCCATAAATTTTGCAATCACTTTGCGTTGAAAAAATAGAATGAAGGATATTTGTTTGATATGTCTTTTGATTGCGATTTTGACCATAAATTGCATAATGAGCAAGACAAGTACTATCAGGATGAATTAAATCCACTTTTTCTTCTATAAAAGTAGAAGCATCACTGACATCTAATTGAATATTGTGATAGTACCCTTCATTTTTGATTTCTCGATACATTTCCATGGAAGAAATAACATCTAAATAAAGCCCTATTCTTGTCAATTTAGAGTGTTTATCGATGAAAAGATTTTCTTTTAAAGAAGAAAAATTCCCATGATATTCTTCTATTAAAACAATTTGAGATTGGATGACATCAATGGATAAAGAAGCAGGCATTGCTTCTTCATAAAGGATATGCACTTTTGCATCTTTTAAATCTTGAATCGTAATCTTTTGTTGCAATGCATCATAAAAGTGTAAAGGGTCCTCTACAATGGCGTTTTTATAAAAAACAATCTTAACGTTTTTCATTGAGTTTTTCCTTTACTCCACATAGTCCAATACTATTTGGTCGCAAATCTTTGGGTTTTGTTTCTAATCCATATTCAGCTTTTACCCAATCATATCCTTCTTTATCGATTCGTTGAATAATAGAAGCATCTCCACTTTTAATAATCTTTCCATCAACAATAATGTGAACGTGTGTAGGTTGAATCAATTGATAAAAACGAGCATAGTGAGAAACAACTAATGCACTTCCATTCCTTTGAATAATTTCTTGAATAGCGGCCACAACCGCTTGTAAAGCATCCACATCTAACCCTGAATCAATTTCATCAAGCATAGCTAAAGAAGGTTTTAATAATTTCATTTGAATAATCTCATTGCGTTTTTTTTCTCCGCCACTAAAGCCATCGTTTAAAGAACGGTGAACCATATCTAGAGGCAAATCCACAGATTTTGTAGCATTTTCTAACTCTTTGATAAAATGATACAAAGAAATTGGTTTTTCTAAACGAGTGTTCATCGCGGCTTTTAAAAAATCACTATTAATGACACCAGGAATTTCTGGTGGATATTGCAATGCTAAAAATAAACCCGCTTTAGCTCGTTCATCTACAGACATTGCTAAAACATCTTGGTGATTAAAGGTTATTTCTCCTTTTGTCACTTTATATTTTGGTTGTCCCATAATGGTAGATAAAAGGGTGGATTTCCCGTTTCCATTTGGGCCAAGTAAAGCATGAATTTCATTTTCACGTACAACTAAATCAATTCCTTTAAGAATTTCTTTATTTTCTACTTCAACATGAAGATTTTTTATTTCTAATGTTGGCATCGTTTCACTCTCCATATCTTATCTTATTGTACACTCTTTTATTTGATAATTCAAATAAAGTATCGATTTTTTTTAACATTTCAAACAAAAAAAGCACTTTTTTTAGTGCTATTTTGTTTTATATTCTTTTTTAGAGAAAATACAGAGATGATTTTGCAGATTTTCGACGACAATTTCACCATTCATTCCTTTTTCTCCGTCAATACACCAATCAAAAGTTGAATCGGTCGTCACTTTTAGTTTTGAAACAACTATTTTTTGGTGTTTTCTTTTCAATAAGACATTAAATAGTCCACTGGCAAACCCTGGTTTCATCACTAAGACGTCAAATTTGCCATCATTAATATCACTACGACGATTCACAATAAATCCCCCTACACTAACCGAATTTAAAATCAATAATAAAGGGGTATCCATTTCAATGGTTTGACCATTTTCAGTTTCTACTTTGACATGAAAAATATTGGTTTTTAATACTTCTTTCATCACTTTAAAATAATAGGCGAGTTTCCCATATTTTTTTTTGATTTGTTGATCGGTATCATAACTGACATGGGCAAAAGAACCTAAAGCTAATACGTATACAAAATATTGCGAATTAACCTTTCCGATATCAAAGGGATGAATATAGCCTTTTTGAATAATTTTAATCGATTTTTTTATACTTTTTGAAATGCCAAAATTTTTAGCAATATCGTTGACTGTACCACTAGGAATATATCCTAAAATAGGTCGATTTTTTTCTCCTGCAATAGCATTGACAATATTATTAAAAGTGCCATCTCCTCCAGAAAAAGCTAATACATCATAACTGCCACAGGCTAGTTTTGCTTTTAAGATGGTATCTTCCATGCTTTCTGTTGCAATAACCGTCACTTGCCGATACACTTCGCATAACTTTTGTTTAATATAATCCAATTTTTTTAACAATTTTCCTTTACCACTATTTGGATTATATAAAAATAAACAGGTCATTTCTTTACGACTTTTCATCTTTCTATCCCCTCTTACTTCTTTTTATAATGCAAAATCCATTGGATTACTCCAATCACAAAAGCTAACCCCATCAAAATAATTCCTGACACATATTCTTCATAAAGACAAAAAATTAAACCAATCATAAAACAACAAGAAAGAAGAAAAACTAAAATATTACTACCAATTGTCTTTTTAACAGAAGAGGGAGCCAATTGTTGTACTTTTTCATTCCACTGAATCGTTTCTATGTAGCGATTATATTGTTGAATCTTTTCTTTTTTTTCTTTTTCGGGTAATAAAAGAATTGCCGTTTGAAAGTAAGATTCAAAATCTTCCGAAACTTCTTTTAAAGTATAATCTTCCGTCAAAATCCGCACCATTAAAAAATTAGCTTTGCTATCTTTGGGATTTTGTTGAAGATAAGGCAAAAGTATAGATTTCGCTAAAGCATATTCTTTTTGTTCACAAAGGTTTTGAACTTGAATTAAAATTGAATCTTCATTCATAGGCATTAAACATCAATGACATCGTCGTCTTTTTCTTCTTTTTTGGTTTCTACTTGTTTTTGTTTAGAAAAGAATTTTTGTAATTCATTCATATTGTAACTTAAATGAATCATCGTAAAAATCAAGATTAATCCTTGAATGATTAAACTACCACCAGTAAAATAAATAATAATATTTCCAGAAACAGTGGAATCAAGAATAATTAAAGTCCCCCCTACCACTGTTAAAATTATTCCAATTGTAAAATCAAACCACCAACTTGAAACTTGGGCATTTTTATAAGCATACCCTTTAATTAACTTTCCAATTCCTTTAAACACTAAATATAAGCCGATGACAATGGGATAAAAGGTGATGATTTGTTGATTAAATATAATAAAAAAAAGTCCAAATACAATCGAAACAAAACCTGCCGTCGGACCATTAAAAATAAACGATTTTAATCCAGATGCAAAATAATACCCACAAACTCGTAAAGCACCTGATAAAATCAATATTCCTCCAAATAAATAGCATACAAAAATTTTAACGTGTTGTGGAAAAATACATAATAAAACTCCTAAAATGATATAAAAGCAACCCATAATAAATTTTTTTGTCGTTTCGTTTTGCAAAAAACTCATAAGCGCACCCTCTTTTTTTCATTTTTAATATACCATTTTTTTTTTATTATGCAAAGAAAAAATGACATTAGTAAAATATCATTTTCAAAATCGAACCCAAACAAAAAATAAAACTAGACAAAATCCAGGCAATCATAATTTGAAAGATGATGGCTAAAATTAAGCGTTTTTTGCTGCCAAGTTCTTGTTTCATTGCACTGACTGAACCTAAACAAGGAACAGAAAACAGATTAAACGTGACAAAAGCATATGCACTGATAGGAGTAAAGTTTTGAAACATTCCTTGATTTGAAAAAATGGCTTCTGCGCTCGCTGATTGACTAATTCCTTGAATAATAGCCATAGAAGAAACCACTTGCTCTTTGGCAATTAAACCTTGAAAACTAGAGACCGTTGCGGCCCAATTAAGTTCTCCAATAATAGGATAAAAAAACCAACTAAACATTTTTCCAATGGACGCTAAAATGCTATCTTCTATCGTATAGTGAATTTTATCTATGTAATGCATTTCCCACGTAAAAGATAAAAAAAACCACAGTAAAATACTACAAGCTAATATCAAACTTCCCGTTTTTTTAACAAAATGCAAAATTCTTTCATTGATGTCCTTCAATAAAAAAGAAAAACGAGGCCATTGATAATCTGGAAGTTCTTGAATAAAAGGAGTAGTCGAAGTTTTAGAATAAAAAATTTTTTTAATGCAATAAGCACTTACTAAAATAATTAAAATGGCAAGTAAATAAAAAGAAAAGGAGACAAGCCACGCACTTTTTTTAAAAAAGAATTGACAAAATAATGAAATAATGGGCAATTTAGCAGAGCATGGGATAAAAGGTGTAAGCATAACCGTCATTTTTCGCTCTGAATCTTCTTTTATAATGCGACAACTCATAATGCCTGGCACGCTACATCCTGTTCCAATAATAAAAGGAATTAAAGATTTGCCACTTAAACCAAAACGAACAAATAATTTATCTAATAAAAAAGCGATTCGACTCATATAACCAGAAGCTTCTAAAAAAGAAAGACAAAGAAATAAAAGAAACAATTGTGGAATAAAACTCAAAATCGTACTCACACCGACAAAAATTCCATTGCAGATTAAATCTTTCACCCATAAAGGTGTTTGATTTGCAATCATCATTCGTTGCAATTGAATTTGAATCCAATCAAAAAACTGATTGACATATCCAGTAAGAAGTGAACCCACAAAACCAATGGACAAAAAGTAAATAAACGCCATAATGCAAACAAATAAAAGCAATCCACCCCATCGATGTAAAAAAATGGTGTCTAAACGATCGGTCCAATTGTAATGATTTTTTATAGGTTGAATCGCTGGTTTTACAAGTTTATCTACCCATTGATATCGTTGAGTGATTAAAAGTTGTTCTATGTCTAAATGATATTTTGTTTCTAATGTTACAATCAAATTGCTTGTTTGTAACGAAACTTTTTTTTCTTCTAGTTGCTGAATTGCCATCAATCTAGGATGAGCACTATCAAGCTGATCTTTTTTTTCTAAAAGAGCAATTTGCTTTTCAACATCAAAGGAAAAAATAGACATTTTTTCTTTTTTCCAATTTCCATTTTTTAATTGTTGTATCAAAGTATGGATACCTTGATTAGAAATAGCTGAAAGAAAAACAATCGGAACGCGCAGTTGTTTTTTTAAATATTCAAAATCAATTTGGATTCCTTTTTTAGACAAGCAATCCATCATATTGAAAACGAGAAGAAGGGGACAATTTAAATCAAAAAGTTGAGAGGTTAAATAAAGACTTCTTTCTAAAAGAGTGACATCAATGACATTGATGATGAGATCAGGTTTTTCTTCAAAAAGATAATTTTGCGTAATTTGTTCTTCTAATGTATAGGAATTTAAAGAATAAATACCTGGCAAATCAACACATTCTATCGCAGTATTTTCAATGATTCCACTTTTTCTTTCAATCGTCACCCCTGGCCAATTACCGATTTTTTGATTACCATGAGTCAAACGATTAAACAACGTGGTTTTCCCACAATTTGGATTGCCAACTAATGCAACTTTCATGAAGGCATCACTTGTACCAGAATGTTTTTTAATTCTTCTTTACGCACACATAATTCATACCCACGCAATTGTACACCAATTGGGTCTTTAAAAGGGGAAATTTTTTTGATAAACAAAAAAGTGCCTATAGTCATTCCCATATCTAAAAGTCGGCGACGATGGGCATTGGGTTTTTCAATGTATGCAATAATTATGGCTTTTTGTCCCCATTTTAAGTCACTCAATGCTATTATTTTATTCAAAATTGTGGTTTCTTTGGCCAAGTCAATCACCCTTTTTTTTACTTTTTTAACTGTTTCATTATATGAAAATTTTTTTTAATTTAGTCATGCGATACATTAATAAATTTTTTGCTTTTTCCATATATTGAACTAAAGGGTGATTGACTTGGATTCTTGTTTCTTTAATCAAAACCAACAAACTCAACAACAAAATATCCAAGCAGAAATAGAATCTTTAAATATGCAAATTTTTTTTATGCTTGTTTTAATTGGATCTATTTCTTTATCCATTTATATCATCGAAAGTTATAAAGATCTTTTAATCAATGGGCAAAATGCAAAACATACGCAAGAAGAATTACAAGATTATGCCATTTTGGCTTCTTTTATTACTACAATTGTTGTCAGTTATTTTTTATACGTCGCTTATAAAACTTATAAAAGTCAGCCCACTGCTTCAAATGCCATTTTTTTGTTTATCGCTGTCATGGTTGAAGTTGCGACAATTTTAAGAACTTTAACGTTAGCCGCTACTCCTTTTGAAAATGTCAATGATGATTTTATTTAATCTTGACTTATATACAATTTTTTATTCAAAAAGCAGGAAATGATGTTTCCTGCTTTTACTTTTAATCTTTTATTCTTTCTATAATCGTTCTAGCAATTTTAACTCCATTAGCTCCTGCTTGAGCAAGACCTCTGGTAATTCCAGCACCATCCCCACCAACAAATAAATTTTTAATTTTTTTAGTTTCAAATTCATTGGTTACATCTACTCGGTCAGAATAAAATTTTGCTTCTACTCCATAAAACAACGTATGGTCATTAGCAATTCCTGGAGTGACATAATTTAAGGCTTGAATCATTTCAATGATTGATTTCATCGTTTTGTAGGGTAAAATTAAACCTAAGTCTCCTGGAACTGCTTCTTTTAAAGTAGGTTTTACAAAACCTTCTTCAATTCTTTTTTTCGTCGATCTTCTGCCTAACAAAATATCTCCATATTTTTGAACAATGACACTGCCGCCACTTAATTTATTGGCTAATTCACTGATTTCTTTAGCATATTCATTAGGATTTTTAAAAGGATCATCAAATTCTAAAGAAACTAATAAAGCAAAATTGGTATTTTCACTTCCTAATTTTGAATTGTGATAAGAGTGTCCATTGCAAACCATTACACCATTATGATTTTCAATGACAACATAGCCACTAGGGTTAGAACAAAAAGTGCGAACTTGTGTTCCTAAACTGGTAGAATAAATGAATTTTCCTTCATATAAATATTTATTAATTTCATCCATGATAATATTATTTGTCTCTACCCGAACACCAACATCAACACGATTGTTATAACAACGAACATGATGTTTTGATAAAGTTTTTGTCAGCCATTCTGCACCAGGTCTTCCAATTCCTAACACGACATAATCTGCCGTAATTTGTTTTCCTTCTTTTAATAAAACTCCACATACTTTATCATTTTCGATTAAAAGATCATAAACTTCTGTCGCAAATAAAAAATCAATCTTCTTTTTTAAAGTTTCATAAATATTTTTTAAAACTTGTAAGTTGATTTCTGTTCCTAGGTGACGAACTTCACTGCGTAAAAGTTTCAATCCCACAGCAATTCCTTTTTTTTCAATTTCATATACTTCTTTAGATTGAGGATTCGTTAACTCTTCTGGAGCGCCATGTTTTAAATTAATACTATCGACATAGCGAATGAGGTCTAACACTTCTTCTTCGGGCAAATAATCCGTCATCCAGCCACCAAAATCACTAGTAATATTGAACTTCCCATCTGAAAAAGCACCACAACCACCAAATCCACTGGTCATAGAACAACTCGGTTTGCAACCGCTGTTTCCATAAATATCTTGAGGACATTGTTTAATTTTCTTTTGTAAAATTGGACAAGTCCGATGTTCCAAATCTAGTCCTTTATCAATTAGTAAAACGGATTTTGAAGGAGCTTTTACCATTAGTTCATAGGCTGTAAAAATTCCAGTTGGTCCTCCACCGACAATAATGACATCATAATTATTCTTCATTTTTTTGCTCCTCACTTTCTAAATATTTCAAATTCATTATTCCTACACAAGGAAGGTTGCGATATTTTTCGTTATAATCCAAGCCATACCCTATGACAAAACAATCTTCAATTTCAAATCCAATATATTTAGGATGAATACAGACTTTTCTTTTTGATGGTTTATCAAGCAAAGTGACAATTTCAATTGACTTTGCTTGATGTTGCTTGAAATGTTGCATTAATTTTTGGGCAGTTAATCCCGTATCGACAATATCTTCAACAATTAAAATATCTTTATCTTGAATTTCAAAGTTGACAAAATTCTTCAACGTGACATCTCCAGAAGTTTGTATTCCAATATAACTTGTCGCTTTGATGAATTCCACACTTAAATTACATTGAATATTTTTTAAAAGTTCAGCAAAAAACATGAATCCTCCTTTTAAAGTACAAATTAAAATTGGATTTTTATTTTGATAATCTTGTGTAATTTGCTTGCCTAATTCTTTACAACGATTTTGAATATCTTTTTCATCATATAAAATTTTTACCATTAAATCTTTGTTCATCTCATCACCTCATTGTTGAATGTCTTCTACGCAATCTTCTTTTGTAATTTTGCGAATCACTCTACAAGGATTGCCTGCAGCCAATACTCCTTCTGGAATATCATGAGTTACCACACTACCTGAACCAATAACACTATTTTTTTTAATCGTCACTCCTGGATTAATGATGACATTTCCAGCAATCCACACATTTTCTTCAATAGTGATAGGTTTACAATATTCTAAATCATACTTTCGTCCAGTTTTTAAATCTATACGCATATTGCGTTCAGAAGGAACTAAAGAATGAAGAGGAGTATATAAAGATACATTCGGTCCAATAAAAACATTGTTTTTAATGGTGACTTTTGCACAATCTAAAATCGTACAATTATAGTTAATAAAACAATCATCCCCAATGTAAGTGTTACAACCATAATCGAGTAAAAGTCCCGTTTCAATAAAACTATCTTTACCAAAATGCCCTAAAAGAGATTGTAATATTTCTTTTCTTTTTGGCAATTCATCATCATTTAAATGATTAAATTCCATCATTTTATTTCGTGCTAATCGTCTTAATTGAACAAGTTGGGCATCTGTTGGATCATATAGTTGATTCGCTAACATTTTTTCCATTTCTGTCATTTTTTGTCCCTCCTATCATGGATTTTTAATGTAATGTGCTTTTTTTCATTAAATATAGCTAAAATTGACGGCATTTTTAAAGTTAAATCATCGGATAAAAGGCCAAAATTTCTCCAGATTACTTGAATGGATTCATGATATTGAAAAATACCATATCCCCCTTCTAAAACATCATGTAATGCATCCAAATTATGACCCATTTTAAAATTTAAATGCTTCGTAAATTTTTTTTCAATTTCTTGATAAAAATCATCTAAACTAAAAATATTTTCTCCATCAATAACAATCGTCTTAGGCATTTCATAAATTTTTAACATCCCTTGATATTTTTTTTGTTGCAAAGGTAATTCTAAAAGAAATGAAGTTTGAGGAGTTGATAAAATATGGGAGTGTACAAAACCAAATCGTCCATAATAATGAATATCCCCAATCAAAAAAATTGCTCCAATCGTTGTTTTTTTTGCTTCTTGTATAGCGTGTTGCATTAATTGAGTCCCTATTTTTTGATTGCGGTAATCCTTATGAACAGCTAAAGGAGCAAGTAAAAAAACGGTATCTTTTCCAATAAACGTAATGTTTAATTTAACATGACCGATAATTTGGTGATCTTGTTCAGCGACATATTCGTATTGATTATCATTTTCAGGAATGGTTCTTAAATATTCTAAATAATCTTGTTCAAGACCATCCGAAACTTTCGCCGTCTCAAAAGCAGTTTTTACAAACTGATAAATTGCGGGATAATCTTTTTTAAAAGCTTGTCGAATCATGTCCTTCCTCCTTTTTTTACCACTTTTTTATTATACATAAATCCAAAGTTTTAAAAAAGAGTGAAAATGAAAAATGCATAAAAAATTATGCATTTTTTTAAATCTTTTTTAATCAAGAATGATTATTTATTTTCAAAAAGTTTCATGTAACTGATAACTGGACGACTATTTGTCAATCCATTCAATGGAGAAGCAAATTGAATCGTATTTAAATCTTCTACGTCTAATTCAAGAACAATCATTTCTGTTGAACCAGTGTAAAGGGTTGGTTCAGCATCATTAATAGATAAATTGAAATCTTCTTCTCCTTTACTTCCACTCCAAGAATAAAGTCCTAATTCAATTTTATCAATACTTGTAGAAGAAGCAAAAGCAAGGGTAATGCTACCATTGTTTTTCCCGTTTAATTTTACACCAGCAACTTTATGACCTTGTGATACTTGAGCTTTTTCTACTCCTTTATCAGAAGCGGTCACAGAAGTCAAAGATAATGTAGAACCACTTGTTTGGTTGACAAATAATGAAGTAATGTCTCCCGTTAAATCAATTCCACGATCAGGTAATGTATCATCATAACTTCCACTGACATTTGAAAAATCGTAATGAGCAACTTCAACTAATTGTGTTGAACCACCACCAGTTTTTTCACTACTGCCATCATCTGCGTTTTTATCGCAGGCAACTAAACCTAAAGACAAAACTAAAGCTGGAATTAAAAATAATTTAAATTTCATATTATGCTCCTTTTTTCTTTCTAAGATAAGTATACTCTAAAAAAGAAAAATTTCCAATCCCTATATTTTTTATTTTCTTCCTTTTTTGCATTTTAAAAAAAAAGAGTTGTAAATGAGAAAAAATCGGAATATAATTTTATAATAATAGTATTTTTTGGAGGGGATTATTTATGGCAAAAAACTATTGGTTTTTAGTGTTTTCGTTATTTTTATGCTCTTCTTGTCAAAACACTACTAATTCATCATCCTTAGAATCAAATGTTTTTAGCTCTAATCCTACTTATCAAACTAAATGGCCTGATGATGTGCAATCCATTATTGAAGAAAGTTGCCATGGATTTTCTATTCCTTTTTTTGAAGCCGAATATTATGAAGCTTCTTTAGAAAGTTCTGATTCAGGAACCTTTGCTATTATCTATTGTTATCGATTTGATGAAAGAAATGCTGTTAAAAATTATAATTCTATCTTAGAAAATGATGGTTATGAAATTGAAGATTTAACCTATGATTATGGTTGTTATTATGCACAAAAAAGCATTTCTACTGTTTCCACCTCTATTATTCAATATAATTATGTGATAGATCCCATTGACAATTACTTTATGATAGCGACCACTGTAACAGGAACAACGCAATCTACAAATCAAACTACACAATGGCCTAAAGAAGAAATTGAAGCCATTTTAAATACCGATTTACCTCATTATGTAGCAGATTATTATCTCTACGCTCCTTATGTAACTGGGGATGGCTCTTTAGGAATCATTTTAAATTGTTATGGAGAAAATGTCTCGCAAAATAGTGAAGAAGAATACAAAAACATTTTAATAGAAGCTGGTTTTGAAGTCAGTGTTTCTGGAAACACTTATTTTGGATCAAAAGATAACCTATGTATTTTATTTTACTATTCCCAATATGAAATGGAAGAAGCTTATTTTGTCATCTATGCATATTATAAACAAGTAAGTTCTTCGATTTGGCCTAGTGAACAAATTTATCAAGAAACGGGTCTAGTCTTACCCATTTATCAGCAAGAAGGCATAGAAATTGAATCTCAATTAGTGACACAAGAAGGAAGTACTTACTATTGTATTTGGATATGGGGAGCAAATGATACAGCTTTAGAAACCTATCATCAGCAATTATTAAATGATGGTTGGGTAATTGATTCAAGTGGTTCGATTGAAAATGGATATGTCTATCAAGATGAAAGTGGGCAACATCGAATTCAAAGTATTTATTATCCAAAAGAATTGACTTATGAGTTGCAAGATTGTTTGTTTTTAATGATTCAATAGGTATAAATAACGATAAAAGTTATTGAATACAAAAAAAAAAAAAAAAAGGGGAAAATTTTATGAAAAAGTTGAAGTTATTTAGCACATTAATTTTTGCTATGATTGGTGTTTTAATTGCAGGCTGTAGTAAAGATAATCAACAAAGTTCTTCTACACGACCCAGTTCACCAACCAATAGTTCTTCTAGTGATGTTGTGATACCGCCAAGTAATGCTTTAGAGGAAGCATTAAGTCAAGACTATTCTAACGCTACCATCACTGTTGAACAAGTTTATTTATCTTATGCTGGCGATTTATTAGAAGAATATGCCTATGAGTTAAATTATGAAGGATATACAATCATTCAAAGTTTGGATAATCCAGATTTAGATGATTTGTATTACCATGATTATCAAGGAGAAAGTTATCTTTATTTTGAAGACAACTATGGAACTGGTGACGCTTGGTTATCACATGGTTATAAAGATTCACCTTTAGCTTTAGAAAATACTTATTTTTCAACAAAAGTTGCTTTACAACAACTAAAGGCAGAAGATGCAACTTATGCAGCAGGATCTTATATTATTGATGATTCAGAAGTTGTTGCCAATTTAAATATGACGATGTTTTTGTTTGCTTGGTACATTGATGTCGATTATGTATCCATCTCTGTATCGAATGGACAATTATATCGTATTGTAGGAATGACTGAAGAATCAGATGACGTATTTGTTCGTGTCACATTTAGTGATGTTGGGACGACTACTTATTCTAAAACTTTACCTGAAAAACCAAATGAAAATAACGTTAAAACCTATGCTGAATATACAGGAATAACACCTACTCCTGATGTAGATATTACTTCTATTACCATTGATTATGGCGATGATACAGAAGATGGCATTATCGAAATTGAAGAAGAAATTGAAATTAAACGGACTTATCTTCCAGAAAATGCAACGAAAACTTCCATTCAATGGTTCTCTACCAATCCAGAAATTGCTACGATTAATTATTCTTTCACTGCTGGACAAGCCGTCATTAAAGGAATTTCTGCAGGAACGACCGAAGTTTATGCGATGAGTGAAAACCAAGTTGAATCCAATCGTTTAACTATTAAAGTTAATCCTCTTGCTGAACCAACTTTAGAAAATTGCTTATATGAATTCACCTTTACTAGTTTAAATGATGACAATTCTGTAACAGTTATCAATCAATTAGCAAATGGTAAAACTGCTGCCGTTAGTGCCAATAAAGCAAGTGTCTATAGCGGTGCAAATGGAGACAATGTCTTTACAGCAGACGATACATTACTTGTATTAAATCCATCTAAACAAGGAGGTTCTTTAGATGGTGCTTATGTTGCATATGACTTTGGATTGCAACAAGTTTCTGGCATTTCATTCTACTATGGATTACAATGGAATGCTGATAAAAACAATGCCAGTTGGTTAACACAAGCAGAAGTCCAAGTTTCAACTGATGGCGCGGTTTGGACCATGGCTGCTGATATTTTAGAAGAAATTAAAACCAATGTTTCAAGTAATAATCTTAAATTATTAGAAGTCGAATTTGCTCCAACAACTTACGTCCGTGTCTTATTAAAGAGTAATATGATTGGAAAAGATTTCCGTTTCAGTACAACTCAAATGAATTTCTATGCCAATGATAATTGTGAAGAATTACCTCCTGAACCAACAGAAATCAAAGTCGAATCCATTACCATTTCCACTACTGCTTCCACAATTGAAGTGGGAGATTCACTCACTTTCCAAGCCGTTGTATCTCCAGAAGATGCGACAAATAAAACCATTATATGGCAAAGTTCCCAACCTTCTATAGCAACTATTACCCAAGAAGGCGTTTTAACTGCTTTATCTAGTGGTACCGTAGAGATTACTGCTTTATCTTACGATAGCACTGTTCGCTCAAACGTCATTTCTATCACAATTGCTGATAAACCAATTGTTTTACCATCCGCGTATTTAGGAACATGGAAAGGAACGGATTTGTATGGAGTTGATGTGACCTTAACGATTCAAGAAAACCAAGCAACATTAGTGGTCGATTCTTCAGAAGAAATTTCTTTAACACTATCTTCTTATGATGAAGCAAATAAATCTTATACTTTTGTGACTGAAGACTTAGAAGAAGTTATCGTTTCTATTCCAAGTGGATATTCTGATGTATTAAATGTCGAAGCTAACTTGGCTTCAACCATCATCATGGCAGATCATGAAGACAGTGATAATCCAGCATTTAGTCGTGTTGTCCCCGTGACCTCAATTACCATTTCAGCAAACACGAGCAGTACAACTTTAAATATTAATGATTCTTTACAATTAAGCATTAATGTTTATCCTAATAATGCAAATGAAGGCACAAAAATTACTTGGAATTCATCCAATCCAGATGTAGCTTCTGTATCTTCCTCTGGCCAAGTTGTGGCAAAAGCACCGGGTCAAACAACTATTACTGCAACCTCTGCAAATGGTATAGTTTCTAATCAAATTGTCATTACAGTAAACGAACCTGTAAGTGGTGGAGATGTTTCTGAAATTGAAGACATTGTCGGCACTTGGGAAACCGCAAATGGAGATATCGATTATGATGCTTTTGAAACTTTAACCTTTACGATTAATGCCGATGGAAGTGCGGATTTAAATTGTGAAGCTAGTTCTTCTTTAGCTGACCATATGGCTTTCACTTATGTTCGTACTGATGGTACAAATTACGTTTTTGTCGATGAAGATGGATATGAATTAACCTTTGAATATGCTAGTGATGGATATGGTTATTTATATTATGAAGGCGATTATCTATACTTATATGGAACAAGTTCTTATGAAAAAATCGCTTAGAGGACAATTATGAAAAAATATTTATCGATTTTATCATTACTTTTGCTTCCTTTATGTGGTTGCAATCAAACCAATCATGAAACCTCTTCAACAAGCCAAGCCAAACAACCCTTTGTTTCAGCTTGGCCTGAAGAAGTAGCCCAAAACATAGAAACGGTTTTAGGATACGACATACCCTTTTATGATAGTGCCATTTCTTATTCATCAAGCATATCTTTAGACGATTATGGTGACCCATTATTAGAAATTTATTGTATTTTAAATAATGATGAAGAAGAAACCGCTGAAGATATTTATTATAACTTGTGTGAAGATGCTGGTTATTACGTTGAAAAAGCAACGTTATCCGGTTTTGATCCTGATACCTACACTTCGTTTTATTACGATGTCTATTTTGCAGATATCGAAATAAATGGCGAATTTGGAATTGAGTTACAATTTTTAGTCAGTCAACTCAATGGAAAACCTTGCTTAGGTATTTTTGGTTTTACTTACGTTTTAGTTGATGAAAACGCATGGCCTTCTGAATTAATTATTTCTTTATTAGGATATGATGTGCCTGCTTTATATCAAGAAGGCATGGTTTATTCAGCACAAATAGAAATCGATGCTTTGACACAAGAACCTTACGTTTACATTCAAATAGAAAATGTCGTTTTCCTAGATGAAGAAAATTATCGCATTCTTTTAGAGCAAAATGATTATGTGATTTTTGATGAAGATTACGAAGAATATGGTTATATGGCCTATGATGAAAGTTACACTCATTGTATCCAATTTAAATATACTCAAGAAAATCTCATCGAAATGATGATTTGGGCGATATAGATGAAAAAAAAGAAGTTCGTAATTCATTGAACTTCTTTTTTATTGCATTTTTTTGTTAAAAAAAATAAAATAATAATAGTTTTTCCAATAAAATAATTTTTTAATTTGTATATAAAGTGAGGGAAGTCAAATGGATATAAATCAAATGATTGAAGAATTTAAAAATCAAGATTATACTCATTTTAATGACTTTTATGCTTTAACCTCTAAACCAATCTATTTTAGTGCGATTACAATTTTAAAAGATCATGCTTTGGCAGAAGACATTTTACAAGAAACCTATATTTCTTTTTTAAATCATCTTGCTGATTATAAAAAAGGAGCCAATGTTTATGCTTATTTATCTATCATTGCACGAAACAAAAGTATTAATTTGTACAATCAACAAAAAAGAATTGTGCAAAATGAAGAAGTATTTCAATTCACTAAAGATAAAGATCCTTACTCTAATAGTCGCATTGAAAGTATATTAAATTTACTTGATTCACAAATTGAACAAGAAATTGTCGTTTATCATGCAATTTTTGAATACAAATTTCATGAAATCAGTAAAATCGTACAAAAACCGTTAGGAACTGTTTTATGGATTTATAATAAAGCCATAAAAAAATTAAAAGAAAGGATGGAGGAATTTTTATGAAATCAAAAGATTTAAAAAAGATATTGCAATATGAAGCCAATCAAATTCCTATTGGTCAATATCAAAATGAAATTTTAAGTCAAGTACACCAAAAAGATACTAATTCTTCATTCCTTCCCACAAAGAAAAAGACGATAGGGATTTGGTTATCTTCAAGTTTAGCAATCGTTGCTTGTGTTTGTATTGTTGCTTTTGCTTTTATTTTTAATCGTGATTCAAAAGATAAACCGCATCCTTTTCCTACACCACAACTCAGCAAAGCTAAACAATTGCTCAGTTATGAAATGGTCGCTTTAGGCAATATGGTTGAAGTTCAAGATTCCACTTTACAAATCAAAATGAAACAAGACCCTACTTTAGAGCAACAAGCTTTAGTCAATGAAATTCATGAATATTTAATCACTGGCGAAATGATGCTCAATAAAGAAGGACTAAAAATACAAAATCAAGCCAATAATGATGTTGAATATGCAAATTATGCTTATAAACTCGTTGCCCAATACCAAAATTCAACTGACTATATTCTTTATTATAATGAACAAACTTTATGGGAAGAAGATAAAAAAGAAGACATTGATGAAGTTTCTTCTCATTTAGAAGGAATCTTGATAAAAGAAAATATCCCTTTCCAAGTTGAAGGAAAAAAAGAAGTGGAAAATGATGAATATGAATGTGAACTTGTCATCTATGAAGACCAAACACGACAAAATTATATTAAAATCAACCAAGAAACAGAAATTAATGAAAATGAATATGAATACGAATTTTATAAAAATGGAGAATGTGTTAAAGAATTATCATTAGAAGTGGAAACAAAAAATAATCGCAAAGAGATGAGCATTGAAATTCAAGAAGGGGAAATTGAAAAAGAATTCACATTTGAATATGACTTGACTCAAAATCAAATTCACTGCACTTATGAAAACGATGTAGACGATATTGAAATCAAAGATATTGTCATTTCCATTTACGAAGAGTACTATTTATATTTATTTACTAAAGAAGATGTAGAAATACAAATGCCTCGTTAAAAAGTAAGAGAATGTTTCTCTTATTTTTTTTTAAAAATTTTTTTAACTTTTTTATTTTTTTACCAATAAAATTTCTTACTAAATTGTACATTAAGTGAAAATCGTTAAAATAACGAACAAGAAAGGAAATGAAACAATGAAAAAATTATTATTAGGTATTTTATTAGCAGGTTTTGGTTTTACAACAATGACCGGATGCGATCAAACAAATAAAAATAGTTCAGTGCTTAGTTTTGAAAGTATGTACAATTATACGGCTATCAGTGGCATCAATTTATTAAATCAAACCACTTCTTCATCTTTAAAAATGAAAGCCTTAACGCAAGATGAAAAAGATTTAATTTTAAAAAATTTGCAAGTCATTGAAAATTTAATGTCTTCAGGAGTGATAAAAAGTGAAGAAGTCGCTTCTGATCGTCAAGATTATGAAACCATGTATACGATTACAACTTCTAATTTAGATGGAACACACGACGTCTATACTTTTTATTACAATCAAGTTTTAATTGAAGAAGAAATTGATGAAAAAGAACTTGAACAAGAATATCGTTTAGAAGGTCTTGTTTTATTAAATGATTTAGAATATCAAATGATTGGTGAAAAAGAAATCGAAGGCGATGAATTAGAAATAACTTTTAAAGTTTATAAAGATGCCCAAAATTATGTAGAAATTGAACAAGAAATGGAAAATGATGAACAAGAATTCGCTTATACACTTTATGAAAATGGCAAAAAAACCTACGAAACCGAATTAGAATTTGAACTAGATAAAAAAGAAAATAAAATTGAATTTGAATTTTCTGAAAAAAATGCTAACGATAAAAAATCTTACTCTTATGAATATGTGACCAAAAATCAAAAACAATATATTTATGTTAAAATCAAAGAAAATGGAACGACAACTAAAGCGATTATAGAAGTCATCACAGATGAAAACAACCAAATTTCTTATGTTTTTGTAGAGTAAGTTTAATTAAAAAATCGTGTAAACCCACGATTTTTTTATTATCAAAAAAAGAATTGTTTTATTCTATGAATTTTTTGATATAATAAAACCACTATGCAAGAAAGGAGAATTTGTATGAGGAAAAAACAAATTTTTTTAGGAATCTTTTGTTTGCTTTTAGCGGGTTGTAAAACAACCAATGATTCTTCAAGTCCTTTAATTTCAACAAAAGATCCTCTTGATACTGCGCTTAGCACTTTACAAGAGAATTATCACCTTCAAGGGGAAATGATTATTCATTATTTATCGATTGGCCAACAATTAGATTTTTCATTTGAAATAAAACAAACCAAAAATGCTTGGTTTAAAGTAGGTTATGACACTTATTATGAAAATTTTATTCAACTTTCTCTTTTTAAAGAAGAAGACCTTGGGGTATACAAATCTTTAGATTTTACCAATACGTTAGTAAAAGAAGAATATATTGAATGGAAATATGTGTCTAATCCCTTTTTATCCTTAAATAAAGAACAATTTTTTGTAGATGATGGAAAGTATTATTTAGATTTAACCTTGTTTGATTCTCCTAGTAGTGATTTTTATGCTTGGACTGGAAATGAACACACCTATGAATCCATTGCCTTTACTTTTGATGATCAAGCCAATTATACGATGACCATTCAAACTAAACCTGAAGAAAATAGTTTAGGCAATCTTTTATCTTTTGAATATCATCTCACTTTTAAAGATGTCAATCAAACAAAGATTGAAGACATTCAAGCAGCACCCAAACAAAATCATATTGAATTACAAGAACAACTCAATTCTTTTGCTTCTTTAAATTATTCTATTAGACAAGAAATTGTAGAGGGCGATTATCTTGGCAATGTAAATGATTTTACTTCTCTTCCTCGTTATCAAAAATTGGATTACTTTTATGATGATCGCACCATTTTATGTGAATATGAAAATCAAGGTGTTGCTTTTCAAGAAGGATATTATGTTGCAAATAATGAATGGATGTATCCTTTTAGTGGTCAACAAAATGAATTGACTTTAAAAAGCAGTGAAGCAAACACCTTAAAAGATTTAAAACCAAAGTATAATCAAATTAGCCCTGATTTTTTTATAAAAGAACAAAATCTATACACTGTAACACAAGAAAGTTTCATTCAATCTTTAATTCCTGCTTTATATTTAGATGCCTCTTTTGACTATGTCTTTTTATCACAAGCGATTGAATTAGCCTTTACTTTTGCTGAAGATACACTTTACTTTTTTGCTTTATTTTCACTTGATGGAAAACTTTGTACTTTAAGAAATACCTTTTATGCAATCAATGAAACCGATGTCAGAAGTCATGTAAATTTAGATTCTTTTTTTACAAAAGAAGGATTTTTAATTTGTGATTTATTTATTGGTACCTGGCAAGGTGAATTACGCGATAATCTTACTGGAGAATATTTAGGTATCATTTACACTTTAACTTTTTCAAAAACAGGTGTAATTACCATCAATGATGAAGTCTATACCATCATTGACTTTCAAGAAAGTATGAATGAGGGCGGGGTTTATCAAATTGAAGGAACGTTAAAATGTAGTTTTTACTACCAAAAATTGCCTCAAAGAGAAGAAGAACTCATTTTAACAACTGATGACTTACAATATCAAATTAAAATGACTAGAGTGATATAAAAAAATAAATGCGATTTTTTAAAAGAATTTTTTAAACATGATATAATGAATTAGAGGTGAATGAAATTGAAAGACAAACAAATCGAACAAGCCATTGCAAAAGAGTATCAACGACAACAGACCCATATTGAATTAATCGCCTCTGAAAATTTCGTCTCCAAAGATATTTTAGAAGCAGCAGGTAGCATTTTGACAAACAAATATGCAGAAGGATATCCTCAAAAACGTTATTATGGTGGTTGTGAATACATTGATGAAGTCGAATCTTTAGCGATTGAAAGAGCTAAACAGCTCTTTCATGCCGAACATGCAAATGTTCAACCTCATTCGGGTTCACAAGCCAACATGGGAGTCTATTTAGCCCTTTTAGAACCAAATGATGTCGTTTTAGGCATGTCTTTAGATGCTGGTGGACATTTAACCCATGGGCATCCTTTAAATTTTTCTGGTCTAAATTATCATTTTATCAGTTATGGGGTAAATAAAGAAACCGAAGAAATCGATTATGAACAATTAGAAGAACTAGCTTTAAAACATCATCCAAAATTAATCGTTGCTGGTGCTTCTGCTTATTCTAAAATTATTGATTTTGCAAGAATTAAAAAAATTTGCGACAAAGTAAACGCCTACTTTATGGTAGATATGGCTCACATTGCTGGTCTTGTTGCTACCAATTTACACCCTTCTCCTATTCCTTATGCCGATTTTGTAACTTCAACCACGCATAAAACTTTAAGAGGTCCTCGGGGTGGTTTGATTTTATGTAAAGAAAAATATAAAGCTTTATTAGATAAACGCGTTTTCCCAGGAGTTCAAGGAGGCCCTTTAGAACATATTATTGCCGCTAAAGCCATTTGTTTTTATGAAGCCATGCAGCCTTCTTTTAAATTTTACATGCAACAAGTCTTAAAAAATATGCAAGCTTTAATCATGGTTTTAAAAAAAGAAGGATTTCGTATTATAGCCAATGGTTCAGATAATCATTTATGTTTAGTAGATGTCAAAGAATCCTGTCATTTAACAGGAAAAGAAGCCGAAACTTTACTTGATACTGTTCACATTACGGTAAATAAAAATTCAATTCCTTTTGATACAGAAAAACCCTCTCAATGTTCAGGAATCCGTTTAGGAACAGCGGCCATGACAACACGAGGGTTTAAAGAAAATGAATTCATGCAAGTAGGTCATTGGATTTCTCAAGTTTTAAAAAATCCCCAAGATACTGCTTTACATCAAAAAATAAAAGAAGATGTCATTGCTTTATTAAAACAATTCCCATACCAAATCTAAAAGGAATGCATTTGTCGAAAAACAAATGCATTTTTTGTTACATCATAAAAATATTGAATGGATTGTAATTGATCAAGAATTTCTTGTTTTTCCCATTGCAAATCTTCACATAATTTTTCTAAACTGTCATATTGATCACGCAATTTTGTATTGACAAAACTTAGTGTCAAATAGGGATCATGAAAGCATTTCATTGGTATTCACCTTCGTTAAATCTTCATTTCTAAAGCGATTGACAAACATAAAAATCAAAAAAATGTAAGGCATTCCTAAATTGGTTTCTAAAAAACTATTCACTAAAAGAGTAGATAAAGAGTTTTCATTAAGTGGACGAATTCCATGCAATAGCAATGAAAATTCCCAACTAAATTGAACCATAATACCGATGAAATTGAGCCATAATAATGAAATTTGTTTCTTTTTCGTCAACAAATTATAGATTAAAAGGCCACCATATCCCACCCCTAATACAATTGCCATATAAGAATGGTATTGGTTTGTCGTTCTAAAAGTTTGAATCGTATTTTCTTTTCCCAAAGTTGCAATTAATGGAACAATTAACCACCAGCCAACAATCAACATTAACCAGTTTTTTAAATCTTTATCTTTTCTTAAACATAACCATATAAAAGCAAAATTGGTAATTCCATAAGACATGGACATCCAAAACAAAATCCAACCTGTCATCGTACTATTTTGAACTACTCCTTGAATTAAAACTTGTCGAGAATGAGAAAGAAGATAAAAATAGCCATAATCAACAAGAAAATATAAGATTCCGCCAAACAAAGCAAATATTGTGGTCATATATCTTTTTTTAACAATCAATAAAACTAAAAAAACAAGTATAAAAATGGAATCTAAAATGATATAAAGAACATTAAAATTGCGTGTTGGTGTAATATTAAAAATCATGCTATCCCCTCTTTATTTTTTATTTTACTACATCAAAAAATAAAAAAAAGGAAAATTTGATTTTTTTACTTCCATATTATAAAAAAGGTGCTATACTATTAAAGGTTTAAAGAAGGGATAACATGACAACCACTTCAAAAAACGAAGTTAATCTGACAACTGGAAATCTTTTTAAGAAAATTTTCTTTGTTTCTTTGCCTTTTATGTTATCGGGAGTTTTACAACTTTTATATAATGCTGCCGATTTAATTGTCTGTGGAAAATTTGGTTCAGAGCACTCTGTAGCTGCAATTTCTGGTACAAATTCTTTAATTAATCTGATTGTTCAAGTATTTTTAGGACTTTCAATTGGGACTTCTGCAGCTATGGCTAAAGCATTTGGAGCAAAAGATAAAGAAAAAGGAGATCGTGTTGTTCACACGACTATATTACTTGCCATCATACTAGGTATCTTTTTAAGTCTTGTCGGGGTATTTGTTTCTTATCCTTTGCTCAAGTTGATGGGAACCCCTAGTGATGTCATTCTTTTATCTAAAAAATATATTGTCATTTACTTTTTAGGTTTTCCATTTTCAATGATTTATAATTTTGGTGCTTCTTTATTGCGAGCAACTGGAGATACTAAAAGACCATTTTTTTATTTGTCCTTTGCCGGAATTTTAAACGTCATATTAAATCTATTTTTTGTCATCGTCTGTCATTTAGATGTCGATGGCGTTGCAATTGCCACCATTACCGCTCAAGGAGTATCAGCTTTTTTAGTCGTGCGATGCTTAATCAAAAATAAAGGTTTTTGTCAATTAAAACTTTCTAAATTAAAGGTTTATAAAGCAGAAGCAATTGAAATCTTTCGCATTGGTTTACCTGCTGGCATTCAAGGCACTATTTTTTCAATTTCTAATGTGCTCATTCAATCAAGCGTGAATTCTTTAGGAACTATTGTCATGGATGGCAATGGTGCTTCTAGCAGTATAGAAAACTTTATTTACACTTGTATGAATTCCATTGCTCAAACAAGTGTCGCATTTATCAGTGCAAATTATGGAGCAAAAAATACTAAAAATATTAAACTTTCTATTCTTTACTCAGCAATTTTAGCTGCTTCCATGGGAATTATAATGGGAAGTGTGATTGTATTATTTGGTCCTTATTTATTAGGTATTTATATTAACAATCCTCAAGCCATTGAAATTGGCTATGAACGTTTAAAAGTCATTTGTATTTCATACTTTTTATGTGGAACGATGGAAGTTTTATCCAATAGTTTGCGAGGAATTGGTTATTCTATTCTTCCAACAGTCATCTCTTTATGTGGTGTATGTGGAATTCGTATTTTATGGATTTTTACAATCTTTAAAAAAGCCTCTTTCCACAATTTAAAAGGATTATGCTTATCTTATCCTGTTTCTTGGATTATTACAATTTTGATTTTTTTAATCATTTATCTTGCTCTTAAAAAGAAAATTTTTCATCAAGAAAAAGAAAAGGTAAAAGTGCTTGCTTGAAAAAATTTTTCAAAATTCAAAAAAATCTTTCAATAGACTTTTCCATTCCACCCTTTTGTTCATTGTATTTTTCTTTTTCTTTATGTTATAATTTTAATAATTAGGAGAGAGAAAAATATGAAAAAATTTTATGCAATCTTCACTTTTTTAAGTCTTATTCTCTTTACAAGTTGTCATCACACTTCTACTTCCTCTTCTACTAATTCTTCTTTACCTTCCTATACATCGATTCATGAAATGTTACAAAATGGGGAAGGGAATTATTTAATACGAGGCAAAATTGTCAAAATACAAACTTCTCAATCCACCAATCGAATTTGGATTCAAAATCAAAATCAACAAAATCAAACAGAAGCTATTTTGTTATCTAATTGTTCAAATGTGGACACTTTAAATGTAAGTGAAATGATTGCCGTTCAAGGTAATTATCTTTTAAAAGATTATTTACCCACCATGGAAGTTGAAACGATTACAAAAATAGAGGGTGGAGAAGAAATTTCTATTAATCCTATACCATATACAGCAAATGAATGGGAAAATTTAACGCAAAAGAATTTAAATCAATATATCACATTAGAAAATGTTCATATTTTATCAATGAATGAACTTGATTATTCTTTAACAATTACATGGGAAAACCTCTTTATTCCTTTAATTGTGGATTGTTATCAAGAAGTTTTAACCGCCGATTTATTTTCTTTTTTAAAAGAAAATATGGCAAATAAAAAAGAAATGAACATCAATGGAATGATTGATATTACCTCTGATGGAAATCAATATCGCTTAAAAGTTGTCGATTACACTGATGTTTCATTCGTTGATTCTAGTCAAGAAAAAACCATTTCTTTATATGGAATTAATGATTTTCATGGAGCAGTTTTAGAAAATGACAATGAAATGGGGATTGTTCAACTAGGAAGTTATTTAAAAACCAAAAAGGCACATGGCAATACGTTATTAATCAATTCAGGAGATTTTTGGCAAGGTTCCATTGAATCCAATTATAATTATGGTGCGTTATTAACCGATTGTATGAATGAAATTGAATTTGATTGTTTTACCTTAGGAAATCATGAATTTGACTGGGGAGCCTCGATGATTGAAAAAAATCAAAAACGAAAAGCAATAGATGGATACCAAACTCCTTTTTTAGCCGCTAATGTTTATGACTACGACATTGAATCAAAAACCATTGGTCCTTATGCTAATTTAGGCAAGCAATACACCATTAAAACCTTAGAAAATGGATTGAAAGTTGGCATCATTGGTGTCATTGGAAAAGATCAAATCACTTCTATATCTTCTCAACATGTCGACGATTATATCTTTGTTGAACCAATTGAAGTTATTCAAGATTTATCCGATGAATTAAAAGCAGAAAAAGATGTCGATGTAATCATCGTTGATTGCCATACCGATCAAAACACGATTACAAATAATTCTTCTCAAGCCACCATTACAACTATTAGTCCTGTTTCTAAGCAACGTTATGTGGATGCTGTTTTTTGTGCTCACACCCACCAAAATGAATCCCAAATGATTAATGGTGTGCCTTTTATTCAAACAAATGGATATGGAAAAGCAATTTCTAACATCGAATTAAAAGTTGATGAAAATGGAACTGTTTCTTGTACAACTTATAAAAACCTTTATTCTTCTTCAATTGATGTGGAAATAGTTGACGATAATTTAACGCAAATTGTCCAAGAATATCAAGCAATAACAGACAAAGTTGGTCAAGAAGTTTTAACTCAAGTTTCTGATACTTTAACAAGTAATGAAACATTAGTGCATGTCGTTACCACGGCAATGGCAGAGTATGCAATACAGCAAGATATAAAAATTGACTATGCGATTTCTAATCTAGGAAGAGCAAGTATTGCAAAAGGTGATTTAACTTATGCCAAACTTTATCGTTCTCTTCCTTTTGACAATGAAATTTATATTATTGAAACAAGCGGTCGTTATCTTTTAAATCAATTAGAATATTCTTCAAATCTCATGTATCGATTAGATGATCAACCTTTATATAGTAATGAAACTTATACCATTGCCATTTTAGATTACTTAGCATTACATCGAAATACAAATCGAGAATACAATTATTATCCTGATGCTAAAATCATTGGAAAATTTACACACGACGATTATGAACTTTTTAATTATCGCGATTTAACCGCTGAATATTTAAGAAATCTTGATCTTTTAGACCCACAATTCTATACCCATAACCAATTAAGACATAATAAAGATTTATTAAACCAAGCAGTAATCTTTTAAATAACAAAAAATGTAGGCACTTTTTCGTGTCTACATTTATTTTAATTCTTTTTTTGAGTTATATGAATAGAAATAATTTCATTTAAATAAGTTAAATCTTCCTTTAATCGTTGTTGCACGACTTCATTTCCATAATTAGAAAGTTGTTTGGACAATGCCTCAATTTGTTTTACACTTTCTTCCATTTCTTCCACTGTAAAAGCAGCTACATTCATGATGCGATACAATTCTTCTTTTAATTGATTTTTTTGCTGTTCTGTTGCTGCGTCATTTAAAATATAAATCGTATCATATTTATATAAAATCTCACTGAATTGTCCCATCATGACAATATTGACATCATCATGAGGTAAAACATTAGGTAAACGATATACTGATTGTTGTAGCAAAGTCGCAACAGAAGGATTATTGACGATATTATGACCAGCAAAATACATACTTCCATGAGCTCCACCAGCATTTGCCGCTTCAATTTGATAAGCATTTTCTTTTAATGGCAAACTATTATAGGTTGGTGAAATTCCTGTATAATTAAAAGTCATCGTTTTAGAAAGTTTTTTTAATGTTTCCGTGTCTTGTTTAACTAATGTTGAGTCATAATGATAAGCCATTAATTCTATGATATCAATATAACCATTTTGAATCCAGTTGTACCAGTCTTGTAGTTTATTTGATTTTGCATCACTTAAATCCGATACAACAGCTACAGAAGTTTTAATATAAGGATAATTTTGACGGATGAGTGCGGTTGCTCGTTTGACGGTTTCATTTACTTGTTGTTGACGGAAAGTACTCCATTGAGAATAATTCAAAGCACTAGGAACTTGTCCAAATTTTTCTATCGCTTCTTGACTATATCCACTTGAAGTAGCCATATCACTATTTCCATTTGGATAACGAATATAATCAAATTGATATCCATCAAATTCATATTTTCCTAAAATATAATCGATTTTATTGACAACAAATTGTTTAACTCCTTCAATTGCTGGGTCAAAAAACAATAGCCCAAATTCATCCATATTTTTAGCATAATTTCCATTATTATAATAATACATTTGCCATTCAGGATAATCATTATAGATTTCAGGGATTACTTTAAATATTTTATCCCAAGCATGTACTTCCATATCTCTTTGATGAGCTAAATCTATAAAAGCACTCAAATAGTCTTCGTATCCTTGATAAGTGCGGTTGACTACAGGATGTAAAGGGTAATTTTTATCTTTATAGGCCAAACCATTATCCAAGTCTAATTCTAAATAAATTGTATTGATATTTGCTTTTTCCATTAAATCCAAAAAGCTTTGAATTTCAAAAACAGAACGTTCATTAGGACGATGCCAAACGCCACGAGATTCTACTACTCTAGATGGAAATAATTTATTTTGTGTTGTAGGAGCGATGGCATCAAAGTATGCAGCATAGCGATTAAACGATTTTAAAGCATCTTGACTACTATTTTGTTTATAGTTCTGATAAGCGGTATCTGCTTTTGTATAGCAATCACATAACGTATCAATATCATCTTTTGCCGTATAATCAATCGCTAATAATTGCTCTTTTGATTGACTAAATTGCTGATTATAGTTTTCTAATGTTTGCTCCATTTCAAATTGTTTTTGCATATAATAATTGCTTGTAACATGTATGAGTTGATCATCATAAGTTACTTTTTGTCCAATTTTAAATTTAGTCGTTAAAGTAGTAATATTAGCATCTCCATGTCCAGAAATGACAAATCCACCAGTAGGGATAGGTGTTAAAGATTTCATGTCTACGACATAACCTTCACTATTTACAGCTACCTCATAACCCCAACCATTACAATTACTACTTGTCCCTTGATTATAAATAATGATTTCATTTTCGTTTCGCGAACGATTCATTCCATGGTAAGCCAAGCTGAAGTTTTCATCTTCATCACTTGGAACACTGACATAAATCTCCTCTTCAGGACAAACACCTGCTTCTTGGTATTGATTTTTAATCGGTTCATAAGAAATAGTCATAAAATCTAAAGGAAAAGTGGGAGGTTCAGGAGTGTAAGAAGGACGTTGACTTGAACTATCTGCAGTATTTGTAGTACAACCTGATATAAAAAATAAACTCAATAAACTATAAATAATTTTTGTTTTCATCTTATTTCTCCTTTTTTTGATGCGTTAATATTACTCCACAATAGGGACAGCGAATCATGTCTTCGTCAAAGGATAATGGGGCACTACAATGAGGACACTTTCCTACTTTTATGGTTTCTTCTTTGGGTTGATTCGTTGTAATATTGCCAAAATCATCTAATGTATATCCTTTTAAACAATTTAAACGGATTAAAGCACGAATATCTCGCTTTACTTGTTTTTCATTTTTCGAAAGATGGATTGATAGTTTTTTTAATTCTGTAATCTTTTCTTGTTCAATGACTTGTAAAGTATTTTGTAATCCCGCTAATGAGCCAAACCGAACCCAAGCAATTGGAGTCCCATAAAAACCTAAACCCGTAAATATAATGCCAAGTACCAGCAAAATCGTCATATCTTGAATCGCTGAAAAAATCATCATTAGAATTCCACTTACAAACATAATTATCAACAAAAACGATAAAAGTAAAGATTTTAACTTTAATTGTCTCATTCTTTTTAAGTTCATATATTTACCCTCTTTATTCTTCTTTATTATATATGAGGATTGGTTTTGTTACAATGATATTTTAAAAAATTCATTCTTCTTGATTATGAAAGATTGTACAACTTCTTGAAAAGTGATAAAATCAATTTAAACTCTTTCTACCCCTGTAGCTCAGTTGGACAAGAGCACCGATCTCCTAAATCGGTTTTAGTCGCAGGTTCGAATCCTGTCAGGGGTGCCAATGGTTTATCAAGCAAAAACGATTTTTTGCTCTAAATGCTTTTAATTTAGGGTTTTTTTATATATAAACTCTTTCTTAATACTTATTGTAATGGACAATAGGATATAATAAAATAGATAGTAAATATTTTAAATATGAAAAAGCAAAAAATGGAGGGGTAAAAATGAGTTTACTAAACCAATTTAAAGGAAGTTTTGGAGAATGGAAAGTAAAACGTAAATTAAACCCAATATTATTTGGAAAAGTTTATCATCGATTAATTAATAACCTCACCATTTTAGATAAAAATCAAAAAAGTCATCAAATTGATCACATTGAAATTCGTGAAAATGGCATTTTTTGTATTGAAACCAAAAATTATATTGGAATAATCACTGGTACAGAAAATAGTGAAAAATGGATACAACATTTATATAGAGGAAAAAATGAGTTTTTTAACCCACTTAGACAAAACCAATCACATCTTTACCATATTCAACAAATTTTAAAAAAGCAATATCCTCTTCATTCTGTTGTAGTGATGGCAAATAATAATGCAAATTCCATTCATTGTTCAAATGTTATCAATCTTAATCAATTAAAAAAATATTTAAAAAATTTTAAAAGTGAGATTCTTTTAACCAAAGAAGAAATTGATGCCATCTATCAAACTCTATTACAAGCCAAAGTTCATATTTCAAAAAGAAAACACATAAAAAATATAAAAGCAACTCAAAAAGATTTAAAAAATCTTATCTGTCCTCGGTGCCATGCTCCATTAGTTTTAAAACAAGGTCCTTATGGAGAATTTTATGGCTGTAGTCAATATCCAAAGTGCCATTTTAAAATGAATAAAAAATAACTCTCTAATTAAAAAAACAATTCCATAAAGAATTGTTTTTATTTACTGCATTGCACAATTTTTTCAATTGCATCTAATTCCTTTTGAGTAAGAGGATTCCCTTCTAAAGCCGCCAAATTGTCGATAATTTGTTGTTTTTTGCTAGCTCCAATAATAACAGAAGTCACTCCTTTTTGTTGCAACAACCAACGAATTGCCATCGTTGCTAATTTTTCATTTCTTGATTGTGCAATTTCATTTAGTTTTTGTAGTTTTTCTAAAACTTGTGGGGTTAAATCTGATTTTTTTAAATAGCGACCATCACTTCCAATTCGTGAATCGAGTGGAATTCCGTTTAAATAGCGATCAGATAATAAACCTTGTTCCAAAGGACTATACACAACTAACCCTTTTTTTAAATCAATAGAATTTTTTAATAAATGATTGTGCTCAACTTGCCGATTTAAAATATTGTAACAATTTTGATTCACTATAAAAGGAACGTTCAAATTGGTTAAAATTTCAGTCGCTTGTTTTAAAGTTTCTCCATCATAATTAGAAAGCCCGATATATAATGCTTTTCCCATGCGCACGATATCAGCTAAAGCAGTCATTGTTTCGATAAGTGGTGTATTTTTATCCATTCGATGATGGTAAAAAATGTCGACATAATCTAATTGCAAACGTTTTAAACTTTGATCAATCGAGGCCATTAAATATTTTCTTGACCCATAATTTCCATAAGGTCCTTCCCACATATCAAATCCTGCTTTTGTACTAATTATTAATTCATCACGATAAGGCATGAGTCCTTCTTTTAATATTTTCCCAAAATTTGTCTCTGCTGCGCCATATTCTGGACCATAGTTATTTGCTAAATCAAAATACGTAATTCCATGGTCAAAGCAGGTAAATATTAACTCTTTCATGTTATCGTAATTACAATTATTGCCAAAATTATGCCATAAGCCAAAAGAAATTTTTGGAAGTAATAATCCACTTGCTCCACATCTTTGATATTGCATTTTTTGATAACGATTTTGATTTGGAATATACATTTTTACCATCTCCTTTTTTTAATTGTAACGCATATTTTTCTTTAAATAAAGAAAAAAACTAAAATGATTCCTAAAGGAAAAAATAAAAATACGAGTAACATGGGTTTTAAAATAGCATCCATAGGATGAACTCCCATGACATAAGCAAAAGATTGAAACTTCTTTTTTTATTTTTTAAAATAAAATTGAAGATAAAACAAATTTAAAAAAAACAAAAGAAAAATGATTAATATTTGCAAAATATTGACTAATAATTTATTGGTAACCTGATTTAAATATTCATTTTTTACTTCAGTTAAAGCAGATGAATAAAACGTTATTTCATATTCTCCTTTTTCAATCGTCTCATCAATATTTTCAATTAAGAGTGGTTGTTTTAAAACACTGACAAATTGCAGATTTTTAAAATTTTGATTCAATACTAAAGGATTAAGTTTCAAGTAATCAAAAAAATCGGTATTTTCAATTTTAATATAGTGATTGAGCACTGTTTGCATTTGTTTTTCATAATAAACATACCCATTAATTGGAATATCTAAATATCCATTAATACAAACAGGAATATTGGTTTTTATCTCATAATCTTTATCATTTATCTGTAATATTTTATTGATCTTAAAATATCCCTCTAAAGTTGTTTTTTGTAATTGATTGGAAACATAAATTTCTATTGTTTCTGTCTGGTCATTAAAGTTCAGTGAAGAATCATAAATTAAATCTAAATAAGCTTCATCTAGTTTTTTTTCATTCACATAGATTCCATCATTTGAAGAAAAAAAGGAGTTTAAATCTAAATAAGAGTCTTTGAATAAATCATCAAACGTTTTTAATGTTTCCAATGTCGTAAAATTAATAGGAAATGAGACATGATTTTTTTTGATAGTCGGATAAACTTGTAAATAAAGGGGATTGGAATAATAAGCTGTTTCTAAAACTGTAGAGTGTGTATATTTTGAAAAAAATAACGATAAAACCATTAAAAATAAATTCAATAAAAGAAAGAAAAAATAATAACTTTTAAAAAGAAACATTTTTAATAATGATTTCTTTTTTTGCATACTTTGTTGATAACAAAGCGATTTTTTCTCTTTTTTGATTTCAATAACTTTTTGATTTTTAATCAAAAATAGTTGATGACATTCCTTTTCAATCCACTCGAGATGATGAGAAATTAAAAAATAATGTTGCTTGTTCTTTTTTAATAAAGAATAAAAATTACGAGCATTAAAAGCATCTAAATGATTATCTACTTCATCCATAAATATCCAATTTTTTTGTACTTTTAAAGCAATATAACACAAAAGCCTTTGCTTTTCTCCAGCTGACATTTGCTTCACTTTTTTATGATAAATTGTTTCAATATTCAATTGCTTAAGGAGTTGATGGTCAATGGTTTGACATAAAAGTTCTATATTTTCTTTTCCTGTTGCATTTTCAAAAAAATAAAAATTTTGTTCAATGTAGGCAATATTAAAAGAATCGGTTTGATAAAGATCTTTCATTATCGTTGTCTTTCCTGTTCCATTATCGCCAATAAGTCCAACAATAGGCCCAGTGAGTTCTAAATTTACATTATCAAAAAGAGTCGTTTTAAACTTTTTTGAATAATTTTTTAAAGAAACGGTGTATTTTTTCTCCATTGAAAAACTCTCCTATTCCTAAAATTATAAAAGAAATGAACAAAAGGCTCCAATTATAATTCATAATCATTTTTTTGCCAAAAATGGGAAAATTTTTAAAGTTTTGATTCATCTCATAAAATAGCGTTTGATTACAAATTTGAATGAACCAATCATGAAAAAGAAAAGCGACAAGAAAACTCACTATACATCCTATTACTAATACAATGATTTTTTCTTTTGTCATCGAAATATATAGCCAATCTAAAGTTGTATAAAAACGATAAGACTGTAAAATCAATAATCCAATAAACACAATAAATAGACTCAAAAGAATAACAGCAAAAAGAATCCATAATTTTTTTGTATGATTTAAATTTTCTTTTGCATATTGTAAAGATAAAGTATGTTTAAAATAATCTTTTTGATTATTAAACAGCAATTTAAACTCAGCACCCAATGAATTTTGATTTAATTCTTTGACTATAGTATCAGCATTGAAGTAATCATGAATCAGTAAATTTGCTTCACTTGTATGTAAAGGAGCAATATCAGTCATATAATCAGAAGGATGAAAATAAACATAATCATTATTTACTTGATCTAATATACACTGAATTTCCCATTCTTTATTTTCAATCAAAACTTTTTTTCCTATTAATTCTTTTATATTACTTTGACTTGTTTGAAAATATCTTAAAGCATAATTTAAAGAAACGATAATCTTATTTTTTTCTAGTTTTAAATCTCCAACATAGGAAAAATGATTTTCTTTAAAAAAATCAACATTTTTTAAACAATAATACGTATGAGATTGCAACGAAAAAGCAAAAATATCTTCTTGTTGCAGAAAATAATTTTGTAATTCTTGCATTGCAATATTTTTTAAATTAGAGGCTATAATCAATCCTTTAGCAGTATTGCAGATATAGACAAATTGGGGATATTTATAAGACAAAAAGTTTAAATATTCTTGACTATTATTTTTAGAAATCAAAGCAGGATAAAAATAAATACCCGCTATGTTTTCATTTAAACTTTCAAAAGATTCTACTTCAATGATTTTATCATTTAAATCTTGAAAAAAAGTTAAAGTAGGCATAGTAGATGCAAAAAAATAAGGACAATCTAATAAAATGCCAGTAACTATTAATTCTTTTTGAAAAAAACAATCATATAAATAACCACTTATGGTTATAGAAATAGGTTGATTTACAAAGTCATGTTGCAAAATAGCATTTTGAATTTCTGTATAAGACTGAGAAGAAGTAATCTTTTTAAAATATTCAATCAACCATGGATTATTTAAAGAAGCATAAAAACCCTCATCAATCAGAGGTTGATAACAATACAATTTATCCATTCGATATAGATTATTTAAAACTGAAAATGTAAAATTTTCTGCGAATTGATAATCTTCTGTTAATTCTAATGATTCCTCTTCTGCAATTTCTTGAAAAGTTTGATACAAAAGTTCTTTATCCATATTTATCGTTTGAGGGGTCATTAAAATTCCATTTTGGGCATTAAAAATGCCAAGTGCATCAATAGATATTCTTTGTTTTTGGGCAAAATCAAAGCCAGAAAAAACGATTGAAAAAAATTGAATAATCAAAGTAAACAAAGCCACGACGAAAATAGTTTTCACTTTTTGTTTATAAAAAATTTTTTTATCATATTTTTCTTCTTTTAATAAAATGGGAACTTTTAAATCTTTATTTTCTTTTTTTTCATATTGTTTCTTGATTTTACCATCTTGTAATTCATAACACACCCGATTTCCTTTCCATTCATCCTGGTGTGTTGCCACAAAAACTAAATGAGTTTGTGCCCATTCTTCGATTATATTTGCAATAATACTTCGGTATTTTTCATCTAAAAAAGAAAAGGGTTCATCAAAAAAATAAGTCTCTGCTTTGGTTGATATGCACATATAAAAATAAAGTCTGCGCTGTTCTCCCTTTGATAATTTATTAATAGGTGTATCTAATAACTCTTGAATATTTAATTGCTGAAAATAAGCAGAAAGAAATTCTTTATCTTTTGAAAAAGCAATAAAATTTTTTACTTGAATGGAAGAATAAAAATTTGTATAGGGATTCATCCATACTTTTTTTGATTTACAATTTGAAAAAATTTCTTTTAAAGTGACACTTTTCCCACTACCTGACACACCTAAAAAAGCGATTAATCCTGATAAAGGAAATCGATTCACATCAATATCTAAACAAAAATTTTTGTAGGTACGCTGAATATGAATTTTTTCATTTAAGATTTCAAATGCCATTTTATTCCTCTTTTTTTTATTTATAATAAAACTGCTATGAAATGGTCTCTAATTTTATTTTAACATATATACTATAAATCTCAAGAAAAAAAGAAAACTGCTAAAAATTATTAGCAGTCATTTTGATAGCCATTCTTATTCTTTTTCAATTTTTAATAAATAAGCTTTTGAACTTGCATCATCACAAACAAAAGAAGAAGTTAAAGAAGAATAAGGGATTGTCAATGTATTATTTTGAACCTTTATAAAAGAAGTCACATCTTTTTTTGTTAAATTGATTAAATCAACAAGAATAAGTTTTTTCATTTGTAAAGGTTTTAAAAAATGAGCTTTTAATTGCCGAATATGATTCGAAAAAATGGCAAGATTGTCAATTGGTTCATCAATTTGAACAGAAACATCAATTTCATATTTTTCATCTTCTTCATGATTTAGTCGTTTAAATGTTCCTATTGCATAATTATGATTATAATCTTTAGCACACACTACATAAGGAACTTCTTTAATCTTTTTTACTTTAGGTAAAGAAGTATTTCTAGAAACTCTAGCAGGGCATACTTGTTTTACTAATTGGTTTGATACATTTTCACTCCAATAAGGTCCAAAAGGTACTTCATCCATAAAGGTTTCTTTTGAAAGATGCAATTTTGCCTTTGCAAAAGCAAAAGAAATAGAGCGATAGCGCATTGCAGCAACTGCTTCATGATATCGATAATGGAAGGAAGATAAAGGTGTAATTGGCGATTTTGCACACATTTTATTTCTTTCAATTCCCAAACTACATCCTAAAATTGCACCTAAATAGACTTCATCTTCGCAATTAATAATGCTATTATTTTGTTTTAATAAGTAACATAAACGGGCTAATGTCGTCGTGGTGGATAATTCTTCTGTAACGTCATAACTGCGAAAGACTTCAGAAATTTTACAAACTTTATCTATATATTTTTTCATATTTTGATTCCAAGGAAATTGATATTGCAGTGACAATTCTTCATCTCCATTAAAACCATTGACAGGAGGAATACATAACGTATTTTCGATTATTAATTCAGGATAAATTTGTTTTGCTAAAGCCGTTAGCATTTTGCGAAAAGACCAATCATTTCCATAAACTCCCCAATCCACTTTCCAATAAGAAATATTTGCATATTTAGACCAAAGCAAACGTTTTTTAAAAAAACTTTTCAATCTTTTAACTGAATAGGAATAAGCTTTTTCATATCCTTGAGCACAGACCCAAATTCCTACTCCTTTCCATCCATAAGAAAGAATTTTATCTACTAATTGTTTTAATTTTTCTTGTGGTTTACCATGAAAATGCAAAAAACGATCTTTTTTTAGAATATGAGAAGCAAAAGGATAACTTTCCTTTGTATTTTTACTATAAAATACATCCCAGCCATCATCTAATATAAAATATAAATCTTTTCTACATTCAGGGAAAGCGTGAACTAATCCATTTTGTTCATTAAAAAGGGCATTTTCATCTAAATAATCACGATTACTCACTCCTTTTTCTTGACAAAAGATATTTTGTGCTTGCCATGTACAATAATAATCATAAGTTTTCATTGTTTGACTCCTTTAAGATTTCTCTTTTTCTACTTGTAGTATAGTAAATCTTTTTTAAAATTCCAATTCCTATTTTTTATTTTTGCATAAAATCTATTTATTTTTTCTAACATTTGTTAAAATAAAAGAAAGATGAGGTGAATAAGATGGATCGCAATGAACAATTCATTGAATTATATAATCGTTTAGACAATCTTTTAAGAGAATATTATCATCTTAGTGAACGCTCTTTTTCTGTCATCAAAAGATATGAAGATGAATTAAAAAAGTCTTCATTATGGAAAAATAGAGAACGTGGAATGGCTTTAGAAAGCATTCGCACTATTCGCAATACTTTAGTGCATGAACCAAGAATTAAAAATCAAGAAATTTTTATGATTGAAGAAAATGTCTTAAACTTTTTAAAAAAAGAAATTGAACTGTTACTTCATCCATGGACTGTTTTTGATAAAAGAAAACCACTTCATGAAGTTCTTTTTTGTTTTTTAGATAGCAATGTAAAAGAAATGATTACAGCAATGCAAAACAAACACATTTCTCACATTCCTGTTTTAAATGAAAGAAAACAAGTCATCGGTGTTTTTTCAGAAAGTACAATTTATACTTCTTTATTAAAACATTCTAAAGTTTCTATCGATGAAAAAACAACAATGCATCATTTTTTACCTTTTATTGAATTAGATAAACATAGTTCCGAACGTTTCGCCTTTTTAGCAAAAGATGCCCGAATGTCAGACATTTATGAACTTTTTGATAAAAAGAAACCCCATGACAAACGACTTGTAATGATTTTTGTTACAGAAAATGGAAATAAAGAAGAACCATTATTAGGGATTTTAACATTACCTGATTTAATTCAAAGTATTGATTAAAAGAAGAATATTCTTCTTTTTTTATTGACTTTATTCCTCTTTTATATTTATAATAGTTGCATGCGCAACGATTATAAAAAGGAGTGAATGCAATGCCAGCATTTATGAAAGCAATCGGTGAGGTGTGGCGATGTGCCAATCTTTACCGTATAAAAGCCTATGAATCTTTAAACATTAATTCCTTTCAAGATACTTATTTGATACAAATATGTAATCATCCAGGAATTACCCAAGAACAATTATCAAAACTCATTTATGTTCACAAAAGTAACGTTGCTCGTCAAATGTCTTCGCTAGAAGAAAAAGGGTTTATTTATCGAACCATTTCAAAAGAAGATAAAAGAAATCTACAAGTATTTCCTACTCAAAAAGCGATGGACATTCTTCCGTTAATTTTAAAAGTAAGTGAACAATGGAATCAACTTTTGCTTCAAAGTTTACCAAAAAAGGAACAACAAAAGTTTATGGATACCTTAACTTTTTTAGCAACTCAAGCAAAAACAATTGTGGACCATTTAGAGGAAGAATGATGAGAAAAAAAACAATCACAGTATATTTAAAACCCTATCAAAAAAGAATGACATTTGGGTTTATCATTAAATTCATAGGAACAATTGTTGAATTATTTTTGCCTTTAATCATGGCTTATATGGTCGATTATGTAGCACCTCAAAAAGAAATCTGGCTACTAATCTTACTTGGTCTTGGCATGCTTGCATTAAGTTTTGTTGCTTTTTTTGGAAATGTCATGGCCAATCGAATGGCCTCAAAAGTGGCTAAAGATGCGACAAATCAAATTAGAAATGACCTTTTTTCTAAAACACTTCATTTATCTGCGCAACAAATTGATACTTTTACCATTCCTTCTTTAGTTTCAAGGCTTTCTTCTGATACGTATCATGTCCATCAAATGATTGGAATGATGCAACGATTAGGAGTAAGAGCACCCATTTTATTATTAGGTGGAGTGTTATTGACTTTTACAATTGATTCTTCATTAGCTTTGATTCTTTTAATCAGTGTACCCTTTTTAACCTTAATTGTCTTTTTTGTTTCTAAAAAAGGAATTTCTTTATATGCTAAACTTCAAAAATCAAATGATAAAATGGTCCGAAAAGTTCGTGATGACTACACTGGCATACGGGTCATTAAAGCTTTATCAAAAATAGATGTAGAACAAAATTCTTTTGAGGCAATTGATGAAGAAATCATTAAGCATGAAATAAAAGCGGGCATTACGGTTGGCTTAACGAATCCATTAATGAATGCTATTTTAAATTTAGGGATGGCTGCTGTCATTTTTGTCGGAGCTTATCGGGTGGCAAATCATCATATTTTGCCAGGAGATTTAATCGCCTTTACTTCTTATTTTACAATTATTTTAAATGCTGTCATTTCTATTAGTCGAATTTTTGTAATTCTTTCTAAAGGCATGGCCTCTTCAAAAAGAATTATGGAAATATTAAACCAACCAGAAACTTTACAAATACAAAAGATAGACCAAATTGAACCTCATCCAGCTTTTATTACTTTTGAAAATGTTTCTTTTGGATATCAAGATGCAATGATTTTAAAACACCTTTCTTTTTCTATTCAAAAAAAAGAATCGCTAGGGATAATTGGTGCAACTGGTGCTGGTAAATCCACCTTAATTTCGTTATTATTGCGTTTTTATGATGCTCAAGAAGGACAAATTTTTATTGATGGAAAAGAGATAAAAAGTTATTCTAATGAAGATTTACGTAAAAAAATTGGAATCGTCTTCCAAAATGATTTTTTAATTGCTAAATCGATTAAAGAAAACATTGATTTTGAAAGAAATTTATCTTTTTTAGAAATTCAACAAGCTGCCAAAATGGCTGATGCTCATGAATTTATTATCAATCATGGTGGGTATGATAGTTTATTAACGACGAAAGGAAGTAACTTTAGTGGAGGGCAAAAGCAACGATTATTGATTGCTAGAGCCATTGCTGCTAAACCAGAAATTCTTATATTAGATGATTCTTCTAGTGCTTTAGATTATAAAACAGATGTAGCAATCCGCCAAACTTTATTAAGTAATTTAACACAAACAACGATTATTTTAATTGCTCAACGCATCAGTTCTGTTCGTTTTGCCGATCACATTTTAGTATTAGATGAAGGAAAAGTAGTGGGATTTGGAAAAGATAAAGAATTAATGGAAAATTGTCCTGTTTATCAACAAATTTATCTTTCTCAACATCAACAAGCGAAAGAAGGAAACGAAAATGACTAAAAAAACAAAAAACCGAAGAGATGTTCTTTTACGCTTATCTCATTATTTTTTTAAACATAAATGGATGGTTTTATTCGCGATTATATTGATGATTGGAAGTAATTTGTTTGCTTTATTAGGTCCTTATTTAACAGGAAAAGCGATTGATGCAATCGATATGAAAATTGGTATTGATTTTGAAAAAGTGACTTTTTATTGCATTTTAATGGCTATTTTTTATGTGGTTTCTTCTGTTTTATCCTATGTTTTATCCATTGTAATGATTCAATTAAGTCAAAAAATAGCTAAAAGTATGCGTCATGATGTATTTAATAAAATTTTATCTTTACCACTTTCTGCTTTAGATACCATGCAAGCAGGAGATTTAATTAATCGCATTTCTTATGACATTGATACGGTCAATGAATCCTTATCTAATGACCTTTTACAAGCAGCAACAGGGATTATAACGGTTATCGGTACATTTATTGGTATGCTTTCTCTTTCTTTTTGGCTATTATGTGTCTTTTTAATTACAGTTCCCATATCGATTTACATTGCGATTAAACGTTCTAAAATTGTTCGTCCTTTATTTCGCAATCGCTCAGCTAAATTAGCAAGTTTAAACGGATTTTCTGAAGAAATGCTATCAGGATTAAAAACAATTAAAGCCTATGGAAAAGAAGAAGCATTCATTGCTCAATTTAAACAAAAAAATCAAGAAGCAGTTGATGCTTATTATCAAGCCGATTATTATGGAAGTTTGATTGGTCCAGCAGTTAATTTTGTCAATAATTTAGGAATGGTCATTATCAGTACCGTAGGAGCCATCTTTTATTGTTTTTCTATGATTTCTATTGGAGAAATCTCTTCCTTTTTACTCTATTCTAAAAAGTTTTCTGGCCCTATTAGCGAATATGCTAATATTTTAGGTGAAATTCAATCAGCTTTAGCAGCAGCTGAAAGAGTTTACCGCTTATTAGATATGCCTTCAGAAAGAAATGACAAACAAAAAGAAACGTTAACCAATGTAAAAGGAAAAGTAGAATTTCAACAAGTCTATTTTGCATACAATGAAAAAGATTGGATTATTAAAGATTTATCTTTTGTCGCTTATCCAAAACAAATGATAGCCATTGTAGGTCCAACTGGAGCAGGAAAAACAACAATTGTCCATTTATTAATGCGATTTTATGATATTCAAAAAGGCAAAATCTTGATTGATGATCAATCCATTTTTCAATTTACGAAGGAAAGTGTTCGTTTAGCTTTTACAATGGTTTTACAAGACACTTGGTTATTTGAAGGAACCATCTTTGATAACATTGCATATGGAAAGGAAAATGCAACACTTGAAGAAGTACAAACCGTTTCTAAAGCCGCCCATTTAGATTCTTTTATAGAAAATTTACCACAAGGATATGATACCCTCCTCACCGATGGAGGAATGAATTTGTCAAAAGGGCAAAAACAATTGATTTCTATCGCCCGGGCAATGCTTTCTGATGCTCCTATTTTAATTTTAGATGAAGCCAAAAGCAATGTCGATACCCGAACAGAATGGCTGATTCAAGATGCAATGGACCAATTAATGAAAGGAAAGACCTGTTTTGTCATTGCCCATCGCTTATCCACTATTGCTCAAGCCGATTTAATTTTGGTAGTCAAAGATGGAAATATTGTCGAACAAGGAACGCATCAAGAACTATTAAATCAACAATCTTTTTATGCTTCCATTTACAATGCTCAATTTGATTAAAAAAAATAGATTCACCTTTAATGAATCTATTTTTTTATGAAATGAAAGACTATCTTGTTATTCTTCTTCAGCAGGAGTTTCACTTTCTTTTTTACAAGGTAAAATCGCATTTAACACGATACCAACAATTGCTGCAATGGCCATACTAGAAATTTCAATCATTGATTGATTAATTGTGAGAGCAATCACTGCTCCACCTAAGCCAATGACTAGCATACTACTAATAATGATTAAATTTCGTGTTTTTGTTAAATCGATTTTAGAATCTACTAAGACTCTTAATCCATTAGAAGCTATAAACCCATAAAGAACGATAGAAATACCACCCATAACACAAGCAGGTATAGCAGAAATTAAAGCGATAAACACATTACTGAAGGATAAAAGAATAGCCAAGATTGCCGCAAGCCCTGTAACCCAAACTGAAGCGACTTTAGTCATTCCTACTACTGATGTATTTTCCCCATACGTGGTATTTGCAGGGCCTCCAAATAAAGCAGCTACACTTGTTGCAATTCCATCTCCTAGTAATGTTTTGTCTAATCCAGGATCTTCTAAATAATCTTGACCTGTAATTTTAGATAAAACGCTGTGGTCACCGATATGTTCACAAGCTGTGACAAAAGCTAAAGGAATAACAGGTAATGCGCCAACAAGATTTACTTTGTTAAATGTAATGGTTGTTCCTAACACATTATAAGTGGCATCTTTTAAGGATAAAAAATGGAACTCTGGAATTTTAAACCATTGTGCTGGTGACTTAATAATGGATACAAAATTAGAAAAGTCAATTAATCCGAAAATGGCGGATAAAATAAAACCTCCAACGATGGCGAGTAAAAAAGGAATAATTTTCATAAATTTTGTTCCTTTTAAAGCAAATAATGCAACCATTAATAAACAAGCAAGAGCAATCAAAATCATTTTCCATTGTTGCACTTTACTAACCCCTTCAATAGAGCTAACTAAGCCCGCATTAGAAATGGCACTCGTACTTAACCCTAAACCAATAATCATAATCATTGGACCCACAATAATTGGTGGTAATACTTTCTTTATCCATGTTTTTCCAAAAAGACGAACAGCTAACGCAATTAAACAATAAATCACACCGACAAAAAACATTCCTGTAAAAACAGCTCCTAACCCACTGGTTTTCATTAAAGATGAAATGACAGGAATATAAGCAAAACTGCTTCCCAAATAGACAGGTACTTTCGCTTTCGTGCAGGCAATGTAAATCAAGGTTCCAAGCCCCGAAGTAAACAAAGCAACAGAAATCGGAAGTCCAGTTAAAAGTGGTACTAAAATCGTTGCACCAAACATAGCAAAGACATGTTGAAAACTTAATAAAAACCACTTTAACTTACTTTTGGGTCTGTCTTTTGCGTTTAAAATCATTTTTTCCATTCTTTTCCCTCCTCTTGAATCAAATGATTTAAAAAAAAGACACTTTATCAAAGGATAAAGTGCCTTTTAATAGAAAAAGAAAAAAGAAAAAGAAGACAATCAGGTGTATAATTTTTTAATACAATTTGATTTTTGTTCATTTTCCATTTCCCCTTTACTTTTTCTGCTATATTATATTTTAAAAAAAAATGAAATGAAAGGATTTTCTTTTATTTTTTTTTATGATAAAATAAATATGGTTTTCTTTTTTTTACAAAAAAATAAAAAAGATAAAAACTTATTTTATTCATTAATAGAGTAAAGCATGGTGTAAGACCATGTTTTTTACATCTCTTTTAAAAAAAAGAACTTGAAATATTTCATTCAAGTTCTTAAAAGTACAATCAAAAGTTTTTTTATTTAAAATTACAATTGTTTACAATGGTTTGACCATCAACTGTTATAGATAAGACACAGAAAGCATAATATGTTTTTTCATTCCAGTTACAAGGAATGATATCAATACTTATTTCTTGACCATCATAAGGAGTTAAAAATTCATATTGTTTAGTAGCATCAGAGCAGTAAAGATTTAATTCTACATCACCAGCGGCATTTGTTATTTTAATTTGATTAGAATATGTACCAAGAATTAATTTAACCTTTCCTGTAATAACATATGCATTGGTTGTGAGATCTTCTGTAATTGATAAATTTTTTAATTCTTCTACTGTTTTTGAAGAATCAAATGTTTCTTTTGAATATTCATGTTCTCCATATAAATTAGCTACTAAGGTTGCTTCATCCAAAGCTGATTGTCCAAGAATCCCTTTTTCTTCATTAGCTCTTACATGAGTTCTTGTCCCTTTCATAATAACCATATTGCCTAAACTTAATTTTTTAATTGTTTCAGAATCTGTACGAACTGCTAAAACACCAGTTTCATCAATAAGATAAAAACCACTATTTTGGTTGGCTACAGAAGCAGCAACAACACCTTTAACAATCACTTCTTCATTGTCTTCAGCTTCAATTGCTTCTTTGACTGTGACTGCTTGTTGTACATCAGGGCTAGATACATTAATTGTAATATCTTTACTATAAGTTGAAGTTGTACCATAATTTCCAGTAATTGTTACTTTTGCTGTACCTACATCTTTTGTGTGCATTACTGCGCTATCTTCTGTTGTATCAAAATAGATTACATCAGTATTATCAGATTGATAAGATAGTGTAGCATTTTCAAAACCTAAAAGAGTAGAAGAAACTTTAGTGACTAAAGATAAATTAGGATCTCCAGTGTAAGTATCTAAGAATTGATCCACTCCATAATAATCTACTACAAATTGAGCAGTATCTTTTAAATCAAAAGTGTATCCTTCATCAATTACTTCAATTGGCATGAAACGGAAAAAGCATCCAGAATCAGTAGATTTTGCGTTGATTGCAGAGAGATAAACTGTACAAATTTTACCATCAAATTCATCTAAATAAGCAAAATCACTTCCATTACACATCGTATAAACATAAGAACCAGTTTCATCATCTAAATCATTGATATAATAATTGACAAATCCTGTACCAGGAACTTTATTGACAACTGCATTTACTTTATAAATGTTTGTTGTAATATTTTCACTGATTGGTGTATCCACAATTGCTTTTACTGTTGTTTCTTGAATCCAAGATTTATCAAAATCTGTTTTTTGATTATCATTTTCAATTAAATAAGGATTTGAAATTTGACAAGAACCAGGATATCCATACTTTGCTGCATTTGCTTTTTCGCTTTCTAAAACATAGTAAGTTTTTTCTCCAGCAATCGTTATAGTATTTCCTTCTTGTACTTGACCAGCAACTTCACCATAAACATAAATGGATCCTGTATTATCTACTAAATAAAATCCATTAGGAATCATGCCATTAGCATAAGTAATTTTTGTGACAACACCTGTTAATTTTACTTTTGTGCCTGCTGCATCATTTCTAGCAGTTGTAATATCTTTTGCTGTATAATCACCAATCTCTATATCGGGTTCATTGTGTTTAAATTCTTGAATCCAGCCAGAACCCATTTCAGGTTGATTTTTAAACATTTTTAAACTTCCGTATAAAACAACAAAATCTCCTTTTACTGGCTTGTCATCTAATTCTGAGTAGCGTAATTCTCCATCTTTAGAATACGTTCTATAAATGTAAAGAGAATTCGTGCCATCAGTAATGGTCATCTCTCCATAAGTTGGGTTAGAAACCGTTACAATTTCTCCATAAACATAATACTTTTCAGATGTTCCTTCTTCCCCAGCTTCAGTTGCAATATTAATAGCTTCGGCAATGCTTGTACATTTACTTGGATCTTCAATAGAACAGCCGCCGCCTGCAACAATAGAAGATGATGGGTTTTTGTCTTCTTTACAACCGACTAAACTAAACAAACATAAACTGGCAACAAACAAACTTAAATTTCGAAAATATTTTTTCATATTTGTTTTCCTCCCATATCATTATAAAGAAGAAAATCTTTTTTGTAAATATAAGAAAATAAAAAAAGAGCAGATTACTCTTTTTTCAGGTTTTGAACTCTTTGAATCATCCCTTGTATATCTAACACTCCATAAGCAAATCTTTTTTTGATTAATTCAATAGGAACGAATTCATCATATTTTTCAAATAGAGGCACTTCTTTGGGATAGACAAGTTCAAAAGGATTGATTGGCTTTTGACTTTCTTCTAATAAAACCTCATAAAACTCTTGTATTGTCGCTTTCATTTGAAATTGAATAAAATAAGGTCTAGACACATTCATTTTCTTAAGTTTTAGTTTTGCTGCACATTTAATTTTTAAAAATCGTTCTAGAGCTAAAAAACTATAGGTTCCAAGCCATGGAAAAAGACAATACATTTCTCCTCCCAAACAAATTAAAGGTTGCTGAAATAAATTAGAATGTAAAGCAATTTTTCTTCCTTCTTTTAAACGCTCTATCGCTTGCTCTTTTAAATAAGGATAAAGGGTATCTTCCTTTAAAATCTTTGCCATCTTTTCTAATACTTTGGTATGAATGTCTCCAGGGCATAGACCAAAATAAGCGGGTACTTGTCCTTTTGCCTCTTCACAATAAATGACATGTTTTTGATAGTCAATTTCTTCAACAGTCCAAACTTTTCCTGCCAAAGCAATTTTATCTTTTAAAGGAGGTGGTTTAACAATCGAACCAATTTCTTGTGCATGGCAGCGAACAACATATTCTTCATTTTCTACAAAAACTGCATAAAATTTAAATGAACGAATGATTTTTTCTCCTGCAAGACCAATAATTAAGCCTCCTTCTTCTGTTTTTTGTAAATAATCGATTTGAAGTAAATGATGCAATAATTGTTGATAATCTTGTTTTGTTATGGAGCAAAAGTAAGGTAAAGTTAAGACTTTTGCTGCTAGTTGTGTGGGTGTTAATTCTCCTTGAGAGGCTAAAATAGACATCGTTTGATGATAAAGTAAACTATAAGGATAGGGTGAAACTCGTAAAGGTTCAACCCATTTTTCTTCTATATAAAGTTGAATTAAAGCGATTGCTTGCAATAGTTTCCATGGTATCGTTGCAGGAAGCATTTCTCTTGATGTTGGCATTTCTTCTCGAATGACAAACCACATTTCTGGGATTTGGTTACGTCTTCCGGTTCGTCCCATTCGTTGTAAAAAAGAAGAAACCATCGCTGGAGCATCAATTTGAAAAGCACGTTCTAGCCTGCCAATGTCAATTCCTAATTCTAAGGTCGCCGTGGTGATGGTTGATTGTAATTGTTCTTCATCTTTCATTATCGTTTCTGCTGTTTCTCGATAAGATGCTGATAAATTCCCATGATGGATTAAAAAACGATCGGGCTCATGATTTAATTCACAATAATGTCTTAAAGTGGAAGTGACCAATTCGCATTCTTCTCTAGAATTGGTAAAAACTAGACATTTTTTCCCTTTTGTATGTTCAAAAATATAGTTTAACCCTGGATCAGCATAGACAAGTAATTTTTCTTGTTGAGTCCGTTTTTCCTTTTTTAATGCAAGTGTTTCACTAGCATTTTGTACATAAAAATGTTGTAAAGATAAACGCCATTTTATCTTAGTTTGTGGAATTTGGGGAATCAATGTTTGTTTATCGGTTCCTAAAGCAAGCAATTCCCCAACCTCTTTTGGATTTCCTAAAGTGGCAGATAGCCCTATTCTTCTTGGATGAACATTGGCAATGCGACAAAGTCTTTGAATCAAACAAAGTGTTTGCCCACCTCGCTCATTTCTTAATAAAGAATGGACTTCATCAATAATAATAAATTGTAAGTCTGAAAACAAATGAGCAATCATATTGTGTTTATGTAAAAGTAATGATTCTAAAGATTCAGGTGTAATCTGTAAAATACCTGAAGGATATTTTAACATTCGCTGTTTATGAGAATAAGAAACATCTCCATGCCAATGCCAAACAGGAATTTGAGCCCTATCACAAAGTGTAGTTAAACGTTCAAATTGATCATTAATTAATGCTTTTAAAGGGCCAATATAAATGGCGCCAATCGATTGAGGCATCTTTTGGTAAAACAGCGAAAGAATAGGAAAAAAAGCAGCTTCAGTTTTTCCACTAGCTGTCGAACCTAGTAATAATACATGTTCCTCTGTATTAAAAATAGCCTCTCCTGCAGCCACTTGAATGGCACGCAAAGATTCCCATTGATTTTGATATATAAAATCTTGGATAAACGGAGCATATTTTTCAAAAATAGAACTCATAAAAGCCACCTAAACCTCAAATTCAGTAAATAATTCTTCTTCGTCTTTAAAAGAAGAAACAGATTCAAATTCTTTTGAATTCAAAACTTCTTCAATGCTAAAAGTTGGATTTTGATAAAGAATATTTAATAATTCAATAAAATCACGAATGACTTCTCGAGGAGTAAGATGCGTTTCCGCTCCCACTTTTCCATATTCAAGTTGCATAAAGGTTAAATAGCGATCTGGTGTTAAATTCAATGTATAATCAAACAAAACTGCATGAATTTCTGCTAATTTTTCAATTAAAACAAACATTTCTTCATAGGTTAAAGGATTTAAAGAAATGATTGGCGCAAACATATCTTGATAATTTGTTTGATTTAATCGACCCTTACTTAAACGAGAGCGAAGTGCTTCATAACTGAATACACCTCTTTTTGTATCTTCAATACATTGAGGAGTTCCACACATGATAATTCCTAAATACTTTGCCTTTCCTTGTAAAGTATCATTGTACATCGTCAAGATTTTTTCATAATTGTATTGGCGGGTAATACTATTGGGAATTTTATAAATATTGACTAACTCATCTATTAAAATCAGCAATCCTTGATACCCTGCTTTCTTTAAAAAGAAAGCAAATAACTTAATGTATTCATACCAATCTTCATCATTAATGAGAATATTAATGCCTAAATCTTCCTTCACTGCTGCTTTTGTAGTATATTCTCCACGAAACCATTGAACAACTTTTGTTTTTAAAGCCTCATCATCTAAAAGATAAGCACGATAATAACACGTCAACAATTTAGCAAAATCAAAACCATGAACAAGTTCATTTAAAGAAGAAATGACTTCAAAAATCTTTTTTTCCACTAAATTAGAAAAAGAAGAAGTGGATGTTAACGTAGGATTTTCCATTTGTACTTGGGTTTGAACTTGATTAATCCATCGATCTAAAATTAAAGTGAGCGCCCCACCTTCAGGTTTTGTTTTAGTAGACATATTTTTTATCAATTCTTTATAAGTTGCAAGTCCTTGACCTTTTGTACCATGTAATCGCCTTTCTGGTGACAAATCTGCATCAACAACGACAAAATTTCTATCCATTGCATAATTTCGAATCGTTTGTAGTAAAAAACTTTTTCCACTGCCATACTTTCCCATTATGAAGCGAAAAGTAGCGCCACCTTCTTCAATTAATGAAATATCGTGTAATAAGGCTTGAATTTCAATTTCGCGCCCCACTGTAATATAGGGCAAGCCAATTCGAGGAACCACTCCACTTTTTAATGAATTGATAATAATGGAGGCAATTCTTTTGGGTATTTTCATATGGTAATCATTCCTTTCAATTCATCAAGATAATCTTCGATAATCGTTACAACATCTGCGTCATTGATTTCAAGAACATTATCTTGAAAATGTTCAAAACATTTTTCATTGATTTGTTCAACTAGTAAAGAACACATTCCTTTTTTTTCCTTTACAAAAGTGTGATAATCTTGTTGCTTTAAAATTAAAGATAAAAACATCTTTTCATCTTGAGTGAAACTACCTTCTTCAACTATCGTGTTTTGTAAAATTGGTTCTTCTTCTAATTCTTCCTTTGTAACTAAACTTTGAAAAGTTTTTAAAGCATTTTGTCGAATTTGATTTAAAGCGCTTGGGCGAATCACAATGTTTGCTTTCTTTTTCATTTTTTCATATTGTTCAATGACTTGCTTTATTTTTTTTACCATTTCTAAAGGGATATGATACGTAAGATTTTTATTTTCTAACCCTTCTTGATTCTTTAACAATCCCTCGATAGTCAAACAAAAATAACCTAAATCCTTACTTTTTTTCGTTTCATATCCTTCTTTAAACCATTGATGATTTTGATAAAAATAAGTGGTAAGTTCATTGGCCACATAAGGTTCATTTTCTTTTTTTAAAGGGTAAAACAAAGCTTCTTGAAACAAATAAATTCTTTTTTGCTTTTTCTTTTTAAATAGTTTTTCAAAAAAAGAAATTTTTTTCTTTTCTTGATAATACTTTTTTAAAGTTTGATAAGACAACACCACAATTTGTTGCACTTTTTCAGGATATAATTGATATATTTTGGAATTTTTTAAAGAATAAGTGGACATACAATCGATTGCTTCAAATTGTTGTTTTAACGAAGCATCACCAAAATATAAAATTTGTAAATTTTTTTCTAAAGGATCTTCTAAATCTTTTAATAAAAGAGGGTTTAAATGATAATAGATGACATAATCTTTAATCCAGTTTGTCAAAGGATTAATGATTCTTTCATCTAGCAAACGATACACTTTTAAAAAATTTGTCAATTTTTCATAGCCATCCAAATTAGAATCAACTCCAATTTGGTTCATCAACTCATATAAATAAACATAAACAAAAGAAAGTGACGTTTTTTCAATTTGTCCTTTTCTTGTTTTCGTTCTCCAACTAAAATATCCTCGTAATTGTTCATTACTCATCGCTTGATAAGATGGAAAATAACGAAAAAAAGTTCCATGATAGCAAAAATCATCTTCATATTTTTCCATCTGCTTTCCAAAAACATAAAAACGATACTCTTCTGATTGTTGTTTCAAGTCGGGGCGAAAAAATAATTCTTTTAAATCAGCAATTTCTTTAGGCAACCAATTGCTTGCTTGTCGAGCTGTCTTTAAAATCGGTTCGTCATGAAAAATCATGGAATCAAATTGATGACTATTTTTAATTTTATCTTGGTTGATTAATTGTTGTATCAATTCTTTTGTATCCATCTTTGAACCTCTCTTAAAGTTAGTTTTACTATATCATATTTTTACATCCATTTCCATAAAAAAACAATGACAAAGTCATTGTTAAAAGTTAAATTAACTAAGAGTTTGTGAGACTTTAAAAAATTGTTCCCATGGGTCTTTTTTTTGTATTTGTTTGATTGCATTAAAAAGATTAAATTGATTGGGTGTAACTTTATCTAATTCCTGATAAGAAATAGGCATGGATACACAACCATTTTTAATGCGAACGGAATAGGGGGCAACGCTAGTTGCTCCTTTAGTATTGCGTACCCAATCAATGTATATTTTATTTTTTCTTTGACTTTTACGCATATTGCTCGTATAGCGTTCAGGCCATTTTTGTTCCATCAATTGCGCAATTTGATTTGCAAAGTCGCGAAACTTTTCCCATTTTACTTTTGCAACAAAGGGAATAACGACATGATATCCTTTATTTCCACTTGTCTTTAAAAATGAAATTAGTGACAAGTCATCTAATATTTGTTTTAAATCTTTTACTCCTTGTCGCACTTGGTTTAAACTTAGTTTTTCATCAGGATCTAAATCAAAAACCATGACATCTGGTTGATTAAATTGTTGAATTTTACTTCCCCAAGTGTGAAACTCAATAGTTCCCATTTGTGCTTCGGCAATGATTCCTTTTTTTTCTTGAATATAAAAATAGGTTTCTTTTTTATTTTGTTGATTAGTAATCGTTTTTATATGAATACCCGCCATTTTTTGAGTGGGATGTTTTTTAAAAAAGCATTGTTTTGTCCCTTGTGGACACCGCACAACTGATAAAAAACGATTTTGAACATAAGGAAGCATATATTCAGCAACTTGGTTATAATATTGCACCAAATCAAATTTCGTTATTTTTTCTTTAGCAAATACGATTTTTTGAGGATTGGTAATGACAATTCCTTCTATTTCATTTTCATTTTTTACTTCTTCTTGGACCACTTCTTTTACTTTTTTATCTTCTCGAAGCCCTTTAAAACTCGCTTGTCTTAATAAATTTTGGGCAGTCCATTCCGCAAATTGCACTTCAGCCAAAAAATGAGGTTTTAAATACACTGTCGTATTTTTACTTTTTTCTTCCTTGACAAAAAAACTCTTATTTGATACATATTTTTTAAATTTTAATAATAATTCTTTTTGTACTTCTTGAGACATTCCTGTTCCCACTTTTCCCACATAATTCAATTGATTCTTTTCATAAACTCCTAAAAGTAATGCTTTAATGGGACGGTCATTTTGACTAGATAGTGTATAGCCACCGATGACAAATTCTTGGCGTCGATAACATTTTAATTTAATCCAATCATCATTTCTACGCCCTTGATATATTGAATCGACTTTTTTTCCTATTATTCCTTCTAAATTTAATTTTTTTGCTTGGGAAAATAAAGCTTTCCCTTGATCTAAAACGTGTTGGCTATACAACAAATTCGGATATCCTTCTTTCATGATTTGTTTTAAAATTTCTTTTCTTTCAAGCAAAGGTTTATCTCTTAAATCTTTTCCATCTAAAGCTAAAATGTCAAAAATCACATAAGTCAGCGAAAAATTTCCTTTTTGTTTAATTTTTTGTTGTAGTAATTGAAATTGACTGACTCCCTTTTCATCTAATATTACCATTTCACCATCTAAAACCATGCTTCGATGTTGAGCAAGTTGTTTTAAAGAGGGTAAAACTTCTTTAAAAATAGTAGAATAATCTTGTTGATTTCGGGATAGTAATTTTACTTTATCTTGTTCTATAAAAGATAAAATGCGATAGCCATCATATTTGATTTCATAAAGCCATCCTTTTTCTTTTGGAATTGTTTTTTTTAATTCTGCAAGTTGAACTTGTGCTTGGTAAAAAGGATTTTTTTTATCTTCTTTTGCAATTTGTTGCATTGTTTTTTGACTAATGATACTGGTCTTAAAACGACTAATTCCTATCGTTTTTTTAGCATATTGATCTTTTTCTTTGATGAGTAGCCAATGTTTCTTTTCTTTTTGATTTAAAAGACGAATTAAAGTCCAATATCCCTTTAATCGTTTTCCAAATAATTGAAATTTTAATACGCCCTTTTTTAGTCCATCTTTTAAAGGGTGCTCACTTTCATAAACTCCTTTATCCCAAACCATAACGGTTCCTCCTCCGTATTGGTTTTGGGGAATGGTTCCTTCAAAATCAGCATACTCTAAAGGATGATCTTCTACTTGTATCGCCAATCGTTTATCTAAAGGGTTAAAAGATGGCCCTTTTGGCACAGCAAAACTGAGCAACACTCCCTCTACTTCTAAACGAAAATCAAAGTGAAGATTGGTTGCATCATGCCATTGAACGACAAAAAGACAGGAATCTTGTTTCTTTTTTTTCACTTTTCCTTGGGGTTCACTTGTCTTTTTAAAATCTCTTTTATTTTTGTATTGTTTTAATTTTTTTTCTTCCATAAGACCTCTTTTATAGTTTACCCCTTGAATATCTTTTTATTCTTGCATTGTCTTTTTTTTAAGACAACGCTATAATAAAACTAGTTTTTGGAGGAAATACAGATGAAAAAAAATTCCCCTCTTTTAGATTTAAAGACGACAGAAAAAGCGATTAAATTTGTCAAAGAAACCTTTGAACAACAATTTGCTAAACAATTAAATTTATTGCGTGTTTCTGCTCCTTTAATTCTTTTTAACCACACGGGTTTAAATGATGATTTAAATGGTGTAGAACAACCTATTGTTTTTGACATTTGTCAAAAAACTCATTCCGTAACAATCGTTCAATCATTAGCAAAATGGAAACGTTTTGCTTTAAAAAAATATCAATTTCATGTTCATCAAGGCTTATATACCGACATGAACGCTATTCGAAAAGATGAAACCTTAGATGCACTTCATTCCATTTACGTTGACCAATGGGATTGGGAAAAAATTATCACACCACAAGAAAGAAATTTACCTTATTTAAAAAAAGTGGTAAATAAAATTTATCAAGCTCTTTTACAAACGCAAAAAAAAGTCAAGCAAATGTACCCTCAATTACAAACTTTCCTTCCACCCACACTGCATTTTATTACAACTCAAGAATTAGAAAACCATTATCCATCTTATACAGCAAAAGAAAGAGAACTTGCAATCTGTAAAGAATATCAAGCTGTTTTTTTAATGCAAATCGGTCATCCTTTAAATCATTCAAAAAAACCCCATGATAATCGAGCTCCCGATTATGATGATTGGAAATTAAATGGTGATTTATTGGTCTACTCTCCTCTTCTTGATTGTGTCATTGAACTATCTTCAATGGGAATCCGGGTAGATAAAGAAACATTAATTCAACAATTAACAATGGCAAATCAAATGCAAAAATGCTCTCTTTTTTACCATCAACTATTGATTCAAAATCAACTGCCCTTTACCATTGGTGGTGGAATTGGTCAATCGCGACTTTGTATGCTTTTATTAAACAAAAAACATATTGGAGAAGTACAAGTTTCTGTATGGCCTAAAACCATAATAGAACAATGTAAACAAGAAGGAATCGATTTGTTATAAAGTTCCATTTTGAAAAACTTGATTCATCAAATTAGGGTATTTTAAAATAAATTCTTGAGAAGTAAAACTTTGATTTTGATAATATAGTTTTGTCACTTTCATAAAGCCATTGTGAACTTTTACAATGATAAAGCCTGCATATAAACTTTGTATTCCACCATCAGGAAGATATTGCATCGTAACAGGACCCACATAAGGTTCATATTCTAAAAAATAAATCGGTTCATCAAAATACATGGCTTTTAAAACACGATAGGGAAAATAAATGATATCTTTTTGAAAATCAACGGCTTCAATTTTAGTGTTTTCCATTTTTTTATTCCTTTCTTTTTTTGTCTAGGTTTTTTTATTTTAACATGATACAATGGAAAAAGAAAGCATCAACAGGAGGAAGAAAATGAATCATATTCGCTCTTTTTTTGCCAATGAAATCGAAGTTCAAGGTTGGCTTAGACAACAATTAAAATTACAAGCAGAAGGATTAAGTGGACATTTAGATGAAATTTGGCCAGACATTGCGCAAAGTGCCTGGATTGGAAAAGATAAAGAAGGATGGGAACGTCTTCCCTATTGGTTAGATGGTTTTATTCCTTTGGCCTATTTATTAAAAGAAGAAGCTTTAATTAAAAAAGTTCAATTTTATATTCAAACGATTATGAATCGACAACAAGAGGATGGTTGGATTTGCCCTTGCCCGCAACAAGAAAGACAAAATTATGATTTATGGGCCGTTTTTTTAATCTGTAAAGTGTTGCATGTTTACTATCAATGCAGTCAAGATGAAAAAGTTGTAGACGTTCTTTATGCGGTCTTTAAAAATTTATATGATTTATTCAAAAAAAATGAAATCTATTTAAAACATTGGGACCAATATCGCTATTTTGAATGCTTTATGTCCTTAGAATGGTTATATGATTTAAAAAAAGAACCATGGATGCTTGAATTAGCTAGCATACTAAATGAACAAGGAATTCATTATGAAGATTTATTAGAAACCTTAAAAGAAACGAGAACAAAATGGAATTTACAAACACATGGAGTCAATGTGGCTATGGCTTTAAAGCAAGAAGCAGTCACTCATCGACTTTTGCAACAACCTTATCAAGACATTGCTGAAAAAATGTGGCAAATTTTAATGGAATATCATGGAACACCTATCGGCATTTTTACTTGTGATGAATGCCTTTCTGAAAAAAGTCCGATTCAAGGTAGTGAACTTTGTAGTGTCGTTGAATTAATGTTTTCTTTAGAAATGTTATTTGAAAAAACAAAAGATCCAAAATGGATTGATCGCCTGGAAAAAGTTGCTTTCAATGCCCTTCCTGCCACTTTAAGTGAAGATTTATGGACCCACCAATATGACCAAATGGTCAATCAAATTCAATGTAGCCCTTTTTCTTCCCGTTCCATATTTTTAACAAATGGGACGGAAGCGCATTTATTTGGTCTAGAACCAAATTATGGCTGTTGTACAGCCAATTTTAACCAAGGCTGGCCCAAATATGCTTGTTTTTGTTTTCAACGCTGTGATGAAGGAATTATTCATGCATCTTTAACTTCAGGTCATATCAAAACGATGATTCAACAAGTTCCCGTTGAGGTTCGTGTCACTACTCATTATCCTTTTTCTTGTGAAATTCATTATGAGATTGTAACGGATAAAGAAGTAGAGTTTACTTTTTATATTTATATTCCTCATTGGGCAAAAGAAATTCAATTCAATGGTGAAAAAATAAAAAAACAACCTTTTTTGAAAATACATAAAAAATGGGAAGGAAAACAATCTTTTACTTTACAATTGTTTGCTACTTTTCATTATCAACCATATGACGATTGCTTATGGACTTTAGAATATGGTCCTCTTGTCTTTTCTTTACCCATTGAAAGTCGTTGGGAAAAGCATGAATACACTTTTAATGGTGTGACAAGAAAATTTCCTTATTGTGACTATCATGTCTATCGTGAAAGTGATTATAATTATGCTTTTGTTCAAGAAAAATGCAAACTCATCTTTGATTCTAATACTAAAAATCCTTTTTCTTTTAAAAATCCAGGTCTTCTTATTCAGACAAAAATGCAAAAAATTCAATGGCCTTATGAAGAAGGATATGAAAATGTTTGTGCTAAACATCCTTTATCCCTATCCCCTATTGGAACAGAAGAAATCATTTCATTAAAACCTTATGGAAGTTGCAAATTGCGCATGACAGCCATGCCATTACTACCTCAAAAAGGAAATCATAATAATTAATTTAAAATTTTTATCGCAATCTTTTTAATGTTTGTACTCTTAAAATGATAATCAATTACGACCTCTTCTTTTTTTCTAGTGGAGTGATTTTAAAAAATTCAATATCGTATTTCGTTAAATAAAAGTCACATTTAAAAATATTTTTTTAACCATTTTACCTTCCTAATAGTAAAAAAGGCGCACTACTTATTAAAGTAATGCGCTTTTTATTATTTTTTTAGATATCTTATTCAATAGGAATAAATTGATTTTCTTTTCTTTCTTTTTCTTCTCTTTTTTCAATTTTTAAAGTCAAAACCCCATTTTCAAGCTTTGCATGAATGTCCTTTTCTTGGATATTTTCTCCTAAATAAAAGCTACGAGAATAAGAACCATAGTGTCTTTCTTTATGAATATATTTTCCATGTTGTTCTTTTTGGTCATTTTCATCATGGAAAGTTGCACTAATCTTCAAATAGCCATCATTTAAAGAAATTTTAATATCTTCTTTTTTAATTTCAGGAACATCCATTTTTAATTGATAATGGTCTCCTTCATCTTTAATATCAGTTTTCATCATTTGGTTATAATTTCTTTCACTAGAAAAGAAATCATCAAAGAAAGGATCCATAAAGTCAAATGGGTCATGACGTTTAGTAAGATAATTACGCATAGTGTATTCCTCCAATCCTTACTTTAGCACTCTTTGTACCCAAGTGCTAATTATATTATACAACCATTTTTAGCAATGTCAATACTTGAGTGCTAATTTTTTACATTTTTTATTTTGCCCAAAAAATAAAATTTTATACCTCTACTTTTTCTTTTAATCTTTTGGCCAAAGGATGATTGGACTCATAAACTTCTTTTAATCTTTTTTTACTAATATGCGTATAGATTTGCGTTGTAGATAAACTTTCATGACCTAATAATTCTTGAACCATTTTTAAATCTGCATTTTGATTTAATAAATAAGTTGCAAATGTGTGCCGAAGCATATGAGGGGACACTTTAAAAGGAGTCGCTGCTTGATTGGCACGATTTTGCAAAAGAACTTGAACCATTCTAGGAGTTAAACGATGTCCATTTTGATTGACAAATAACGCTTGTTGTGTTGGATTTTTTTGCAAAAGTTGCCCATAAGCATAATTTAAATATTCTTTTAAATAACTTTGTGCACTTTTTTGAAAATAGACACGTCTTTCTTTATTTCCTTTTCCAATGACTCGAATGACTTGCTCTTCTAAATCGACATCTTCTACATTTAATTGGCATAATTCACTGACACGCATTCCACTTTGAAATAACAAAGCTACAATACATTGATTTCGAATTCCTAGTTCATATTTTTTTTCACAAATATGCAATAAGGATTGCACTTGTTCTAAAAATAAATCTTTAGGTAAAGGCTTATCCATTTTTAATAAAGGAATCGTTAAAAGTGGATTTTCAATATCTAATTCATTTCGTTTAATGTAATAAGTATAAAACCCTCGCAATGAAATGATTTTGCGATTGATACTTCTTTTGTTTAGTTGTTTTTGATGCAAAAATGTTAAATAATATTGAAATAATTCTTCATCTACTTCTTCAATTTTTGTTTCTTGTTGGTTTAAAAAAGTTAAAAAAAGTTTTAAATCTCTTTGATAGGAAAGCGCAGTTTGTAAAGAATACCCTTTTATTTGTAATAAATATTCCCCATATTGAGCAATTACAGCATCATTTTCCATTTTTCTATCGCCTCGATACTCTTTTGTGCCAATATTTTTTTATCTTCTTTGAATTGTAAAATGCCATAGTTTGCATTCATCGGTTGAAACTTTTTTTGAGAAGCATGACTGATATAATGGCATAAACTTCCAAGCATCGTTTCTAAAGGAAGTGTCAATAAAGGTTGATTTTTTAAAAAGCGAACCGCATTGATTCCCGCTAAAATGCCACTAGCGGCAGATTCAACATAACCTTCTACTCCTATCATTTGCCCTGCAATAAAGAGATCTTTTCTTTTTTTACATTGTAAAGTCGCTTCTAACAATTTTGGAGAACATAAATAAGTATTGCGATGCATGACTCCATATCGTGCAAAAGTTGCATTTTCTAATCCGGGAATCATTGAAAAAATCCTTTTTTGTTCTTTAAATAACAAATTGGTTTGAAAACCAACAAGATTATATAATTCATCTGCGACATCATCCTGTCTTAGTTGAACTACCGCAAAAGGCCTTTCTTTATCCTTTTGTTCTAAACCGACAGGTTTTAATGGTCCAAAAGTTAATGTTTTAAATCCTCTTTTTGCCATGGCTTCTATGGGCATACATCCTTCAAAGTAAATTTCTTTTTCAAAAGAATGTAAAGCCACTGTTTCACCATTGACTAATTCATGATAAAAATTAAAAAATTCTTCTTTTGTCATGGGACAATTTAAATAATCAGCAGTCCCTTTATCATAGCGATCTTTATAATATACTTTACTAAAATCAATGCTATTTTTGTACACTAAAGGTGCTGCAGCATCGTAAAAATATAAATCTTCTTCTAAAAATAATTCTTTTAAAGATTGTGATAAACCCAAAGAAGTTAAAGGCCCTGTTGCTAAAACGACAATGCCTTGAGGTAAAGAGGTCACTTCTTGCGTAATCACCTCGATAAGAGGATGCTTTTTTAAAGTTTCTGTGACCGCTTTAGCAAATAATTGCCGGTCAACTGCCAAAGCTTGTCCTGCTTGAACTCTTGTCTTATCTGCACATTGAAGAATTATACTATCGAGATAGCGCATTTCTTCTTTTAATAGTCCACAAGCATTTTCTAAATCATTTGATTTTAATGAATTGCTGCAGACAAGTTCTGCAAAATCAGCTGTATGATGAGCCCCTGTACTTTTTATGGGACGTTGCTCATATAATTTTACTTTTATTCCACGTTTAGCAATTTGATAAGCGGCTTCACTGCCTGCAAGTCCTGCACCAATGACATGAATAGTATCTTGCATCTTCGTTACCTCCTTTAACTGTTTTTATTATAACAAAAAAGCATCTTAGGATGCTTCTTTTTTTTCAGTGTATTTACATTTTGGATAATTACTACATGCTAAAAAACTACCATAACGACTTTTACGAATCACTAAATGACCAGTATGACATAATGGACATTCTCGATCAATTGGATTTTCTTCTTTTAAAATATATTTGCAGTTAGGATAGCCACTACAAGCATAAAAGTTCCCATATCTTCCTTTTCTTAATACTAGTTCTTTTCCACATTTTGGACAGAGTTGACCATTTGTTTGCAACTCTTTTTTGATAACAGGCATCGTTTCATAAGCCTTTTCGACTTCTTTTTCAAATGGTTGATAAAAGTCTTGTAAAACGGTCACTTTATCCTTTTGTCCAGTTGCAATTTCATCTAGTGTCGTCTCCATTTGTGAAGTATATTCTACATCCATAATGTCATTGAAATACTCTTGTAATTTTTGAGTCGTCACAATTCCTTGTTGAGTTGGAATAAAACTTCCTTTTTCAATGGTGACATAATCACGAACTTTTATCGTATCAATAATCGTCGCATAGGTACTAGGACGTCCAATTCCTAAACGTTCCATCGTTTGAATTAAACGCGCTTCATTGTAACGATAAGGTGGTTTGGTTTCTTGTTGTTTAGCGTTTAGTTTATGTTCGCCAATAATAGAATTAGCAGTCACTTCTACATTTAAACTCTCTCTTTGAACCTTTTCAAATTCATTATAAACTTTTGTAAAGCCATCAAATGTCGTCTTTTCTCCAACCGCTATAAAGCGATATCCTTCACAATTTAAATAGACTTTGTCTTGTTGATAAACTTCTTCTTTCATCATTGAACACATGGTCCGATAATATATCAATTTATATAGTTTATATTCATCTTTTCCTAAATGTTCTTTAATTTGGTCTGGTACTAAATGAATGTCTGTTGGTCGAATTCCTTCATGTGCATCTTGCACATTGGTCTTTCCATTGCTTTTATTACCCACTTTAGCCACTCCAACATACGATTCGCCATAATTTTCTTCAATATATTTTTTAGCCGAACTGATAAACAAAGGATTAATTCGCACACTATCTGTTCTCATATAGGTGATTAAACCGACATTTCCGTTTCCTAAATCGACTCCTTCATACAACTTTTGAGCCATGCGCATCGTCTTTTTACTATCAAATTTATAAAAATTATAGGCATCTTGTTGTAAACTAGAAGTGATATGTACTGGTTTAGAAAATCTTCTTTTTTCTTCAGAAACAACGGTTTCTAAAACCATTTTCTTTTTCTTTAAAGCATCGATAAAGTCTTGCGCTTCTTGTAAGGTTTTAAAGTGAACTTCTTTATCTTGAGCATCAATGTGTTGAATTTTTACTTCTACTCCATCAATTAAAACAGAGCCATGTACTAAAAAATATTCTTCTTTTTGAAAATCATTGATTTCTTGTTCTCTTTCCACAATTAATTTTAAAACGACAGATTGAACTCGTCCTGCTGATGGAGAGGAAATCTTTTTTTTCAATAAAGTGGAAAGTTTAAAGCCAATAATGCGATCTAAAATTCGTCTTGTCTCTTGGCTTTTTACCAAATTCATATCAATGAATCGTGGATTAGCAAATGCTTCTTGAATGGCTCGTTTTGTGATTTCATGGAATTCAACTCGTTTGGTTTGATTGACATCTAAATTTAATACTTCTGCTAAATGCCAAGAAATAGCTTCTCCTTCACGATCTGGGTCGGTTGCTAAAAAAACTTCTTCAGCTTCGTTGGTTTCTTTTTTTAAGCGTTTAATCATTGCTGATTTTTTCTTATCAATTTCATAAACGGGAGTAAATTGATTTTCTATATCGACACCTAAATTATCTACTCCTGTAATTGCTAAATCACGAATATGGCCAAAAGAAGACAAAACATGATAATTGGAACCTAAATATTTCATGATTGTTTTAGATTTTGTTGGTGATTCAACAATGACCAATTTCATAAAAATTAGCACCTCCGCGTCGATACTCTTTCATTTTTACTACATTTAACCATTAAAGTCAATGCTATTTTTTATAACTTTATTCCTTAATATTAAAAATAATATTAAAATTTTTATCATTCTAAGATATCTTTTGCCTCTTCAATTAATTTAGCTCCTTGTTTAATTAAATAATTACAACCACTTTTTTGATTCGCCATGGTAGGCACACATCCCACATCTTTTCCATATTCTAATGCATAAGTTACTGTATTCATTGTTCCAGAATGAAAGGATGCTTCAATGACTACCAAATGATGACAACAAGCAGCAATTAAACGATTTCGCAATAAAAAGTCTATAGGGAGAGGAATTTTTTTATTAGGGTATTCACTAATGAGCAATCCTTCTTGTTTTATTCTTTGATATAAATCTTGATTTTTTTTAGGATAACAATAATCAATCCCTGAACCTAAAACAGCAATGGTCTTGATTTGATGCATTAACGCATAATGATGTACCAATCCATCTATTCCTTTTGCTAAACCACTGATAAGACAACAAGGGGTTGATTTTAACTCTTTTACTAAAGACTCACACATTTCTTTTCCATATAAAGAAGGATTGCGAGTTCCTATTAAAGCGATAAGATGTGAATGATTTAATAACGATAAATCTCCATAATAGTAAAGTACCCATGGTGGATTATAAATATTTTTTAGTAATTCTGGGTAATTTGGATCTATTAAAGTTACATATTGAGATAGGATTTTTTGTTCAATGTCTATTAAATCTTTGGGAGCAACTTTTTCTTTTTGTTTAATAGCTTGATAAATTTTTTTATAATCTCCTTGATATTTTAAAGAAAAATAAAGCAATATTTTACGCATGATTGCTATCACCCTATTTTAATTATAGACAAGCAAATAAAAAAGGCTTTAAATGAATTAAAACCTTATTTATTTAAAATTTCTTCCATATCATCTAAAGTAATTTGAACATCTTGATGAATATAGTTACTAATTGGCGAATAAGTTTTACGATGAATCGGTAAAATTCCTAATTGTGCTACTGCTTGTACATGTTTTTCAGTACAATAACCTTTGTTTTTATCTAAAAAATAACCTGGATATTGTTCATTATAGCCAATCATGATATCATCCCGCGTCACTTTAGCTAAAATGGAAGCAGCAGCAATGGTAACGGATTTTTGATCGCCTTTGATAATGGCTTCTAAAGGTCGATCATGAATAGAAGGCAACGGCATCGCATCGGTCAAAATTGCTTCTGGCACAAGTTTTAATCTTTTAATGGCTCGTTCCATTCCGATTTGTGTTGCTTTATAGATGTTGTATTGATCCACTTCTTCTACACTGATGATTTCTATAGCATAATCTAAAGCATCTCGTTTAATCACTTCAAAAAGTTTTCTACGTTGCTTATCCGTCAATAATTTGGAATCATTAATTTCATAATTATCATAAAAAGTAGGAAAAATGACTGCAGCAACGACAAGTGGTCCAGCAATAGAACCTCTTCCAGCTTCATCTAATCCGACAACGTATTCCATTCCTTGCCACCAGTATTGTTTTTCATATTCAAAACCAGCCATCGTCATGACACCTCTCTAATGTTATTTTCCCTATTATACCATTTTTTAAGTCATTTAAAATGGTATTTTCACTTCGTTTATAATCTTTTTTATCATTTTGAAATAAATACCCTCTTTTTAACGCTAATTTTTCTAAAAAATCCTCAACATCTTCTTCAAAAGGGATTGCATAATGTTCTTCTAATTGAACCCGGTAGTGCTTTGCTAAAAAAAACAAAGCAACTTTAACCAATTCAAAGGATGGAAGTATTTCTTCTTTAATAGACCCTAATAAAGCGAGTTTCACTCCATTTTGATTTTCTTTTAAATTAGGCCATAACACTCCTGGTGTATCTAACAAATCTAAATCTTTACAATGAATCCATTGTTGTGCTTTTGTAAAACCTGGTCGATTGGCAACTCCAGCACTTTTTCTTTTGGCTAACGCATTGATTAAAGTCGATTTGCCCACATTAGGAATCCCTACAATCATTGCCCGAATCGTTTTTGGTTTTAGCCCTCTTTTTTGATCTTTTAAAATTAAAGGGTAAGTAATTTCTTTGATTTTATTTAAAATTAATGGAATCGAGTCTTTTTTGGATAAATCAACAAATAAAGCGGGAATTTGTTTTCTTTCCATTTCTTTTTTCCATTCATTAGTACATTTGTCATCAGCTAAATCAATTTTTGTAAAGATTTTTAAAAAATATTTCTTTTGTTGGTATTCTTGAAGAATTGGATTAGTTGTCGCTAAAGGCGCTCGGCTATCGACTAATTCTAAAATGATGTCCACTAAATTCATTTTTTCCTTCATTTGCCGCAATGCTTTAGCCATGTGTCCTGGGAACCAGTTGATTACACTTTTATGCAACCCCTTATCATTATTTTCACTCATTTTTTTCACCTTCTTCATTCTAACTAGCTAACTCAAACATTTCTTTCTCATCTTTAATAATCTTTATTAATTCTTCATTTCAACAATAGCATCATCTTTATCAGCGCATAATAGTATTCCAATAGGTTCATTTTCACCATCAATCATTTGTGTTTTTTTATAATAATTAACATACATCTGCATTTGCTTCCCTTTTTTAAGAATTTAATGACATTCTTAAATCAATCGTAATAGATAGTTAATATTCGTGTGAATTTACAAATTATCCTTTAATTTTTATCTCAATTTTTCAACTTTTTTATAAGTAATTTTACAACCACTTTCAAAAATTCCCATTCCATTTTTATTAGGTTGATTACAAGTTTTAAAAATAAAGCCATTAATGCCATAAATTTGACTTCGTGAAACGACTGATTTTGTCGTATCATGACGATTATCTCCAATGACAAAATACTCATTTTCTTTTAAAACAATTTCTTCTACATTAAAATCAAAAAAATATGAAGGATGGATAAAAGATTCTTCTACTTTTTGATTATTGATATATAAAATTCCTTCCACATAACTTAACGTTTCATTGGGTAATCCAACTACTCGTTTAATCCAATCATTTTGCAAATCCTTATGCAATGCAACAATATCAAAACGTTGAATTTTTGTCTTTTCATCGACTTTTTTTAAATATAAATAATGATATTCTCCTGCACTTCCAGACAAAGTAGGTTCCATAGATGAACCAGAAACAAAACGACAAACATAATTGGCATTTAAATAAATTTTAGCAATCAATAAAAGCAATAAAACGACTAAAATCAAAGAACCAATAATCGAAGTTATCGTTTTAAAAATATTTTTCTTTTTTTTCGTTTCCATTGCTTGTTCCATATCATCACCATCAACTTTATACTATTAGTATAACTTTTTTTTCTTTTTATATAAAGAAATTCTTTTTACTTATAAAAAAAGCGGTCGATTGAAGACCGCTTGTCACACTCTTTTAAATTTTTTGTTTTAATTTTGCTGCTTTACCTTTTAAGTCACGAAGATAATATAATTTTGCACGTCTAACTTTGCTATGGCTGACCACTTTTACAGCGGCAATAACAGGACTATGAACAGGGAAAATTCTTTCTACTCCTACACCATTAGAAATTTTTCTAACTGTAAAAGTTTTTGCAATTCCTTCTCCACGCATTTTAATAATCGTGCCTTCAAAAGTTTGAATTCTTTTCTTATCTCCTTCAACAATGTTAACATCGACTTTTACATAATCACCAATGTTTAATTCAGGTAAATCGTTTCGAAGTTGATTTTGTACAACTTCTTTCACTAAATTCATATTCATGGATACCACTCCTTATCTATAAGATGTTCATGGATTGTGACCATCCAGCGGACCATCAGAGCAAAAAATGCATAATAATTTTAGCAAAACAAAAGAAGAATTGCAAGTTTTTTATTTCATAAATTTTTTTGCTTTTTCAATCGCCTGTTGTTGTTTTCTATCATCTTGTAATTCTTGAATTAATTGGATCTCTTTTTTTGTAAATTGTTTGTCTTTTAACAAATCTGGCCGATTTTTTAAAGTTTTTTGATAACTTTGTTTAAAGCGCCATTCTTGAATGGCTTGATGATTTCCAGAAAATAAAATATCAGGAATTTTGTATTGATCATATTCTCGTGGAAAGGTATATTGAGGATACTCTAACAATCCATTTTCAAATGATTCTTCTTCAATAGAGGGAGATGAAATCACTCCATCAATTAAACGGATAATAGAATCTGCGACAGCCATTGCTGCAATCTCTCCACCAGTTAAAATATAATCGCCAATGCATATTTCACCATCTACATAATTTAACACCCGTGCATCAATTCCTTCATAATGACCACAAATTAAAATAAGATGCGCTTCTGACGACAATTTTTTGGCCATTGCTTGTGTATATTTTTCTCCACTTGCCGATAATAAATAAACTTTGCTTTGAGAAGTTTTTACACTTTTAATTGCATCAATAACAGGTTGACATTGGATAATCAAACCTGCTCCGCCTCCTGTAGGATAATCATCGACTCGTTTATTTTTATCTTTAGAAAAACTCCGCAAAGGAATGAAATGAACTTCTACTAATCCTTTTAAAATGGCTTTTTTTATAATGGATGTACGAACAAATTGGTCAAAAAATTCCGGAAATAACGTTATAATATCAATTCTAATCATCAGGAATCATTCCTTTAATTGGATTTAAATCAATTCTTTTATTGTAAATATCCACCTGTTTTAAAAAACGTGATAAAAAAGGGTATAAAAAACGTTTTTGTTTATCATTTTCAATTCTTAAATTATCTTGATTCCCACAATTTTGAATTTCTATGACGGTTCCAATTTTTTGATTATCAAAATACACTTCACAACCGATTAAATCACCATAAAAATAACTTTCTTGAGGTAAATCGTTTAAACTTGCTTGGGCATGGATTTCATATCCAACATAACGTTCAACCAAGTTGATGTCCTCTAAACCTTTGAAAGTGAGAATATCCATTCCTTTGATTGTTTTATAAGAAGCGATTTGAAGTTGAACTTCTTCTTTTGTTTGTGGATGATACAAAAGAACTGTTGCATTCTTTTTATATCTTAAAGTGGCAAAATCGGTCATAGAATAAACTTTTAAAGCACCTTTAAGACCATAAGTATTCACAATTTTTCCAACAATGACTCTCACTTTTTCACCCCTTTAGTAAAAAATAGATGTCGCCATCTATTTATTCATCATACGATTCAAATTTAACGTGTACTCTGACATTATCTAAACGTGCTTTAATAGAAACCACTTCACGAATCGCACTTGCCACCATGCCACCTTTGCCAATTAAACGAGCGGTGTCTTCTTTATCTGCAATAATGACAATTTCTAAAGGTTCTCCTTCAATTAAAGGCATCGTTTTAATCATCAAAGCATCTTTATTTGTCACCATCGGTAAAACGATGGTTCTAATTAATTCCTCCATGCTTATTTATTTCCTTTTTTTTGCATTTTTTCTTCATGTAATCTCTTTAATACGCCTTCTTTAGATAAAAAAGATCTTACAGTATCAGAAGGAATTGCTCCTTTTTTTAACCATTGATAAGCTTTTTCAGTGTCAAGGACTACTTTAGCGGGATTTGCTTTAGGATCATAAGTTCCAAGAATTTCAATAAATCTTCCATCCCGTGGGCTATGTGAATCCGCAACAACAATTCGATAATTTGGTAAATTGTGGCGTCCTGTTCTTTGCATTCTAATTTTTACAGACATTGTTTCTCCTCCTTTTTCCATGCATTATTATATATAATTTAAAATATCCTGTCAAGTATTTTTACTTGCCACAAAAAAAGATTCTTCAAAAGAAGAAGATACTTTTTTTAAAATCTACGATTTCCCATTTTAGAGGACATTTCTTTCATTAATTCTTTACTTTTTTCATACTTTTTTAAAACGGTATTGACATCGCTTACTTGCATTGCACTTCCTTTAGCAATACGAATTTTTCGAGAAGCTTTTAAAACCTCTGGATGTTTTCTTTCATAAGGCGTCATACTTTGAATAATTGCTTTTGTCTTTTTCATATCCTGTTTTGCCTTTTCCATATCTTCTGAAGAAATCTTTGGCATTCCAGGAATAAAACGTAGCAATTTAGAAATAGAACCCATTTTGTTGACTTGTTCCATTTGATATAGCATATCTTCTAAATCAAATTTCCCACTCATCATTTTATTGACACTGCGTTTTGCCTCTTTTTCATCAATTTTTTCTTGGGCTTGTTCCACTAAAGTTAAAATATCTCCCATGCCAATAATGCGATCAGCCATACGATCGGGATGGAAAATTTCAATATCTTCTAATTTTTCTCCATTTGCGACAAATTTAATAGGAATTCCTGTTAAAAACTTGATAGATAAAGCAGCTCCACCACGAGCATCACTATCCATTTTCGTCATAATTAAGCCAGTAATATTGAGTTTTTCATGAAAAGCATTTGCAACATTGACACTATCTTGACCCGACATCGCATCAATCACTAATAGAGTTTCTGTAATACTGACAAGATTGGTAATGTTAACCAATTCTTGCATTAAAGCTTCATCAATTTGTAAACGTCCTGCAGTATCAATAATCACGACATTATGATTATTTTCTTTTGCGTATTCCACTGCTTTTGTTGCAATTTTTTCTGCAGAAGTTTTTTCTAAAGTAAAACAAGGAACTTGAATTTGTTTGGCAATGGTTTGCAATTGTTCTACTGCTGCAGGTCGATAGATATCAGCAGCTACTAATAACGGGTTTTTCCCGTTCTTTTTTAACATTTTAGCCAATTTTCCAGAAGTTGTCGTTTTTCCACTACCATTTAACCCTACCATTAAAAAAACGCTTGGTCGATTGGGTTCAAAACGCAAAGTAGCCGTTTCTTTTCCAAACAATTCAACCAATTCATCTTTTACAATTTTAACAACCATTTGGGAAGCATTTAAAGAAGACATCACCTTTTCTCCAAGTGCTTTTTCTTTTACTTGGTTAATAAATTGTTTAACTACTTTAAAATTGACATCTGCTTCTAAAAGGGCAATCCGTATTTCTTTTAACATTTCCTCCATATTGGATTCTGTTAATCTACCTTGTCCTCTTAATTTTTTAAATATCCCTTGTAAACGATCTTGTAATCCTTCAAAAGCCATTTTAATCCTCCCTTTCTTGTAAAATGGAAAGAATTTTTTCTTGATCTTGCAAAGATAAAGAAGGCAAAATTTCCCATAATTTTTCTTTTAACTTTAACATTTGTATCTTTGATTCATATTTTTCTAAACGTTTTGTCGTCCTTTTAATGATATCAAAGATTGCAGTACGACTAACCTGTAGTTCATTTGCAATTTCACTTAAAGAGTAATCATAACGATAATATAAAGACAAAACATCTTTTTGTTTATCCGTTAACAACGATTCATAAAGATCTAATAATTGATTCACTCGTTCTGTTTTTTCTAAGCTCATATAAAAACTCCAAAGATAAAACTAATGGCAATAAAAACAAGAAAATATGTAATTGCAGTTTTATGAAATAATTCTTGTTTATAAAAAGTTCTTTTATATTCTGGAGGCAAAATAATATAGGCAAAAAGTAAAGCAATGAGAGCATCACTTACAATATTTGCCACTAAATAGTTATCTGGGAAAAGTAAAATACAAGCATAATTAATGATAACTTGCATAATTAAAATCATAAAAATATGCCAAAAAAATCCCTTTTGCATCTTATTCTCCCTCCAATCCTTTTGTCAATCCATAAAGATATTGTTCTAAATCAAATTCTTCAATATCCTCTAATTTTTCGCCAAAACAAATAAATTTAACGGGTATTTTTAATTCATCTTTAATGGCTAAGATAATTCCACCCTTTGAAGTAGAATCCATTTTAGTTAATATAATTCCACTGACAGAGGTCGCATCAAAAAATGCTTTTGCTTGTAACACGCCATTTTGTCCCGTTGTCGCATCAACAACAAGTAAAACTTCATCTGCAGGTCGTTGCAATTCTTTATAAATAATGCGATTCATTTTTGCTAATTCATCCATTAAATTTTGTTTGGTTTGAACTCGTCCAGCAGTATCACAAATTAATAAATCATAGTGTTCAGCTTTTGCTTTTTTTAAGGCATCATAAATGACTGAAGAAGGATCACTATTTTCTTTTCCTGTCACAATGTCCACCTTTACTCGTTCAGCCCAAATTTTTAATTGATCAATGGCTCCAGCACGAAAGGTATCTCCTGCTGCTAGTAAAACTTTTTTCCCTTGTTTTTTATAACGATTGCAAAGTTTAGCAATCGAGGTTGTTTTGCCAACACCATTGACGCCAACAATTAATAAAACCGTTAAATCATGTTCAAATTGGATTTCAGAAGTTAAATAGTCATCACTGGTATAAGCCACAAACATTTTATCTACTAAAATCTCATTAATCTGATTGATATCACTAATTTTGGAAGCTGCTGCTTCTGCTTGAGTAGCATCAATGATGTGCATTGCTGTATTGACTCCTACATCTGATAAAATCAAGATTTGTAATAATTCATCAAAATATTCTTCATTACTATTTTTATATTTGGATTTTAGTTGAGCCAATTTATCAACAAAGTTTTTTCTAGATTTATCTAAACCAGAGACATACTTTTCTTGTTTTGTCGAACTTTTTTTGGATAACGCTTCTTTAATTTTTTTAAATAATCCCACAACCATCTCTCCTTCATTTTGCAACTTTTAACAAGGCTTCTTTTGCTGCAAATTGTTCTGCTTCTTTTTTTGTTTTTCCTTTTCCTCTTCCTAATTCTATGCCATTATGAACGACTTTAAAATAGAAAGTTTTGTTATTGTCACTTCCTAAAGATTTAATTTCTACATAGCGTAAAGGTTCTCGACTATCACTTTGAATGAGTTCTTGTAATTGTGATTTGTAATCATTTACTTCTAAATCAGGTAAATCTTTTAAAATCCAATTCAACCAAGATAAGGCCACTCTTTTTGCCACTTTAAAACCTTGATCGATATAAATTGCACCTAAAAAAGCTTCTACACAATCGGCAATCAAAGAATCTTTTTCGCGACCATGACTTTTTTCTTCTCCGTGTCCTAGACGCATATAAGAATTAATTTTAATGAAACGTCCAAGTTGAGCCAAACTGACTTCTTGCACTAATTTGATGCGCAATTTTGTCATTTCTCCTTCTTGCATTAAAGGATATCGTTTATAAATCATATCCGCAGAAACAATTTGTAAAACAGCATCCCCCATGAATTCTAATCGTTGATAATCTTTTTTAATATTTTCTTCATTTGCATAAGAAGAATGGGTCAACGCTTCTAAATATAATTCTTCGTTTTTAGGGAAAATATGATAAGGTCGCAATAAATTTAAAAATTGACTATTCATATTTCTCCTTTAGGGTTTGACAAATTCCCTTTTTAATCATTGAAACGGCAAATTCAATACCCGTTTGGAAGGCTCTTGCATCACTATTTCCATGCGCTTTGACACAAACTTTATTAATTCCAATAAGCATTGCGCCTCCTCCTTTTGTCGGATCAATATGATTTTTCATTTCATCTATACCTGATTTTGCAAAAACATAGCCCATCTTCGTAAAAACATTCTTTTTAAAGGCCTTTTTTAATAATTTAGACATTAAAGAAGCGGTTCCTTCAATTGATTTTAAAAGGACATTGCCAGCATATCCTCCAGTTGCAATTACATCTGCATCACCCATTAAAACAAATTTAGATTCCATATTTCCTTTAAACCAATCATAATTTTTTTCTTTTAAGATTTGAAAAGCTTCTTTTCCTTCAGGGCAACCTTTTTTATCTTCTGCACCATTGGAAAGCAAATAAACAGAGACGTCTTTTTTATCAAATAGACTTTGATACACAATTTGTCCCATTTCAGCAAATTGCGCAATTTGTTCTCCATTGTTTTCATTGTTTGCTCCTAAATCTAACATAAATACAAATTTATTGGGATCAATTGTTGGAAACAAAGTTCCTAATGCAGCTCTTTTAACGTTAGGAATTAATTTCACTTTTAAAGTCGATAACGTTAAAAAAGCCCCTGTTGAACCACAACTAATCACGCCATCACAAATTCCATTTGCGACTAATTCAACAGCTTTATTCATACTTGTTTCTTTTTTACGTAAAATGGTTAAAGCCCCATCTTCCATTCCCATGACTTCTTTTGCATCGTATAAAATGGCTTTCCCTTCTAAAGGTTGCAATTCTTCTAATTTTCCCACAACGTGAAATTCCACATCTTGGTTTTGTGCTAAATAATTTAAAACGGCTTGTATTACAATGCTACTTCCTAAATCTCCACCCATAGCATCTACAGCTAATTTAATCATTGATTTTCACCTCGTATATGTTAGTATAGCATATTTTTTATTTTTTTGGGGTACTTTACTTAATTTTTATATAAAAATTGAGTAAGGTTCTAAAATACTAAAGAAAAACATACGTTATACTGTATATCAATTTCTTTTGGTGATGCCGTTTTTTTTAAGTGTCATCTTTAAACTTCAGGCTAAATATGATATACTTAAAAAGGAGAGAAAACTGATGGAATTTTTCAAAAAAATTTTTAAAAGAAAAGAAAAAAAGGTTGTAGAACAAAAAGAAACTGATTCTACAAAAACAGTAGAAAAGCCAACTGAAAACACTCCAAGTCAAAATACAAAATAGCAACAAAAGGAGAAAACAAAAAGAGTAGGACTCTCCTACTCTTCTTTTTTCTAAAAGGTGGTTTATGGATTATCAACACAGTTTAAACGAACAACAATATCAAGCCGTCACATCACAAGATCAATACTTGAGGATTATTGCTGGTGCTGGAAGTGGAAAGACCAGAGTAATCACTTTTCGTATTGCTTATTTAATTGAAAAACTCCATTATTTTCCAAATCAAATTTTAGCCATTACCTTTACGAATAAAGCCGCAGAAGAAATTAAATTACGCGTTCAAAAAATGTTAAATAATGATAAGCTTAATTTACGAATAGCAACGTTCCATTCTTTTTGTGCGCGCGTTTTGCGTCAAGAAATCAAACTTTTAGATTATCCTAGCACTTTTACCATTTTAGATGAAGAAGATCAAAAAAAGATTTTAAAAAAAATATTGGATGAAATGAATTTAGATAGTAAAAATTATTCGATTCGTTCCTTAATTGATTACATTGACTTTAAAAAAAATCATTGGGAAACTCCTACAAATTGCTTGCAATCCTTAGAAAATCCTTTAGAAGAAAATAAAGCACTCATCTATCAAAGTTATGAAAAACAACTAGAAAAAATGTATTATCTTGATTTCAATGATTTAATTTTAAAAACCATCACGATTTTTCAAACATTCCCTGATATTTTAAAAAAGTGGCAATCTTATTTTAAGCACATTTTGGTCGACGAATTTCAAGATGTGGATGACAACCAATATTTACTTTTAAAATTATTAGCAGGAAAAGAATGTGGCATTACAGTGGTTGGGGATCCTGACCAAACAATTTACACGTGGCGTGGAGCAAATATCAAAATTATTTTAGATTTTGATAAAGATTTTTTAAACGTCAAAACAATTCCATTAGAAGAAAATTATCGTTCTAGCGCTAACATTTTAAAAGTGGCCAATCGATTAATTAAAAACAATACTAATCGTTTAGAAAAAAATTTGTTTACCTCTTCCAATGATGGTGAAGAAATTCATTTTTATCATGCAAATAGTAGTATTGAGGAAGCGCAATATATTGCCGATAATATTTTGACTTTATATGATGGAAATCAAGTTTGTTTTAAAGATTTTGCTGTTTTATATCGTTCTAATAGTCTAACTGCAGATTTAGAAAAAGTAATGGTAGAAAGGGGAATTCCTTACCAAATTTATGGTTCTTTACGTTTCTATCAAAGAAAAGAAATTAAAGATTGTATTGCTTATTTAAGATTAGCGTTTAATTTTAATGATGAAACGGCTTTTGAACGTTGTATTGCTACTCCTCGTAGAGGAATTGGTGAAAAAACAATAGAACAATTAAATGCGTTAGCAAATACAGAAAATCTTTCTTCGCTTACTTGTATTCTTCATCATCCTACTGATTTATCACAATCTGCTCATTTGCCTGCAAATACCACTAAAAAGTTATATTCATTTGCCCAATCGATTGCAAAACTTCATGATGATATCTTATTAGAGCCAAAAAATGCAGACAATGTTTTTTATGACTATTTAAAAGATAATGGATATATTGATGAATTACTTGTAACCCAGCAAGATGACCGGTTAGATAATATCAAAGTCTTTATAGAACAACTCGGGCAATATCTGAAAAATGAAAATGTAAATATCCAAGAATTTATCCAAGAATTAGCTCTTTATTCTTCTCAAGACGATATGAAAAATGGCGAACAAAAAGATTTTGTTTCTTTAATGACCATTCACACTTCAAAAGGATTAGAGTTTGACAATGTCTTTATTTTTGGTTTAATTGATGGCATCTTTCCCTCTTCACGAGCGATTATGGAAAAAGTTGATGGACTAGAAGAGGAACGTAGAATTTTTTATGTTGCCCTAACTCGTGCAAGAAAAAGATTGTTTTTAACAGATAGTGGTGGGTATAATTATACAGGTGTAAAATATCCTTCTCGTTTTTTAAATGAAATTAAAGAAACAGCGAGAAAAACTAGTTTTAAAATTCAAAATGATAGTGCTACTTCCTTTTCACCAACCAAAATTCGCAATGGAAATATTATCGAACACCAAATATTTGGTGAAGGAATTGTCATTTCTGAACAAAATGGCCTCATTGATGTCGTTTTTCATGATCCAAAAGTAGGAAGAAAAAAACTAGTAGCCAATTATCCTTTAATCACAATCAAACATTAAAAGGGGAAATAAAACATGAATGAAGCAATATTAGAAAGAATCAAACAATTAAATGCTCTTTTAAAACAATATAACTATGAATACTATCAATTAAATGAATCAAGTGTTTCTGACCAAGAGTATAATCGTTTAATGGATGAATTGATTGAATTAGAAAATCAATATCCTGAATATCGCTTTGCTGATTCACCAACCCAAAAAGTTGGTGGTTCTTTTAGTAGTGAATTTAATAAAATTCGCCATCAAACACCTATGTTATCTTTAAGCAATGTCTATGATGAAAATGAAATTCAACAATTTCATAAACGAATCCTTGATACTTTAACTACCCCTTCTTTTAGTTATGTATGTGAATGTAAAATTGATGGTTTATCTATATCTTTAATTTATAAGAATGGAAAACTTGTACAAGCTTCCACTCGTGGAGATGGTACCATTGGTGAAGATATTACACAAAATGCCTATTACATTCAAAGCATTCCTAAAACAATTCCTTATGAAAAAGATTTAGAAGTTCGTGGTGAAGTTTATATGTCTATAAAAACCTTTCAACAATTAAATCTTTTAAGACAACAAAATCAAGAATCTACTTTTGCTAATCCCCGCAATGCGGCCAGTGGTTCTTTAAGACAATTAGATCCAAGTATTACGAAAAGTAGAAATTTAGATGTCTTTTTATACACGCTAATCGCTCCTGAAAAACATCAAATTACAACTCAATGGGATGCATTACAATGGCTAAAAAGTTTAGGTTTTCCAATCAATGAAGAAGCAAAAATTTGTAAAAATGTAGAAGAAATTTTACAATTTATCGATAAATTGGGGCAAAAAAGAGAAATGCTTCCCTATGAAATTGATGGCGTTGTGTTAAAAGTCAATCAACTTTCTTTATACGAAACGATTGGTTATACCGCAAAAGCTCCAAAATGGGCAACAGCCTATAAATTTCCTCCAAAGGAAATGACGACACGTCTTTTAGATATCATCTTTACAGTCGGGAGAACGGGAAGAATTACACCTAATGCTGTTTTAGAACCTGTAAAAGTTGCTGGTTCTACCATTCGAAAAGCAACTTTACACAATGAAGACTTTATACAACAAAGAGATATCAAAATTAATGATATCGTCGTCATACGAAAAGCAGGAGATGTCATTCCAGAAGTTGTTAAAGTTGTCAAAGAACGAAGAGATGAAAGTGCAAAAGATTTTAAAATGATTACACATTGTCCAGTTTGTCATGAACCGATTTATCGAGAAGAAGATAAAAGCGACTATGTCTGCATTAATACAAATTGTCCAGCTCGATTACAAGAAAGTATTACCCATTTTTGCAGTCGAAAAGCAATGAATATTGATGGGCTAGGAGAAGCCAATGTAAAATTATTTATTGAACAAGGCTTTATTCATTCTGTGGCTGATATTTATCAATTAAAGCAATATGATTACGAATTAAAATGTCTTCCAAAAATGGGAGAAAAATCAGTTTCAAATTTACTTCGTGCCATTGAAAATTCCAAAAATAATGCCTTAGAGAAACTCATCTTTGGTTTAGGAATTTTAGAAGTGGGCGAAAAAACAGCTAAAATTCTCGTTCATGAATTTCATACCATGGATGCTTTAATGAATGCCACTTTAGAAGATTTTAATGCCATCTATTCTATTGGCCCCATTATGGCAGATGCAATCTATCATTACTTTCAAGAAGAAAAAAATCGACAACTCATTCAAACTTTAAAAGAGTACGGATTAAATATGGGGACTTCACAAACCCAATCTGTTGATAAGACTTCTTTCTTTTATGGCAAAACAATTGTTTTAACAGGGACCTTGTCCTTTATGGATCGGATTCAAGCAACTGAATTGTTAGAAAAAGTTGGGGCAAAAATGACCAGTTCTGTGTCAAAAAAGACATCCCTTGTCATTGTTGGTGAAAATGCAGGTTCAAAATTAGAAAAAGCACAAACTTTACAAATTCCCATTCTTAATGAAAAGGAATTTTTAGAAAAACTGACACAAGAAAATCTTTTAAAAAACGATGAATCATAATAAAAAAAAACTTCATTTTAAAGTGAAGTTTTTTAATTTTTATGGTCTAGCCAAACGTGATCTAAATATTTTTTATAATCTTTGATACTACATTCTAGTTCAATTAAGATTCCTGTTTCTGAATATTCTTTTTTTAAAATATGAGCATGTTCATTAAGATAAGATAAAAGACTGCCCTCTTTATAAGTAAAAAACATTTTACATTTTAAATAATCTTTAAATAATTCTTTTTTCATGTGTTGGATTAAAACATTCATGTTAATGCGATTTTTAGCGGATATGAAGACATGATTTTCTTTTGTTTCCAAGGTTTCAAACCCTAATCGTTCGGCTTTATTATAAACATAAATCATAGGAATTTTAGGATTGACACCAATATCTAATAAAGTTTGATTAGTCACCATCATTTGTCTTAAAAACATCGGATTAGAAAAATCTAATACATGCAAAATCAAATCTGCATGCAATACTTCTTCTAAAGTAGAACGAAATGCTTTTACTAATCCCACTGGAAGTTTAGAGATAAATCCTACCGTATCACATAGTAAAAATTCTTTATTATCTTCTAATTTTATGTGACGAATAGACGTATCTAAAGTAGCAAAAAGCATATCTTTTTCCATGACATATTTTTTTTCATTTTTTTGGTATCGTTCTAAAAACGCATTCATTAAAGTCGATTTCCCTGCATTGGTATAGCCAACAATAGCAACTAAAGGAAGCGCATTTTTTTGACGATTTTGTCTTTGAGTCTGCCGATTCTTTTCTAATTCTATTAAATCTTTATTTAATTGTGCAATTTTTAATGAGTCGCTTGTTTAATTCAAGTTGCTTTTCGCCACTTCCTCTCGTTTTAGCACTTCCACCTGTTTGTTGTTCATAATTGGCATCTTGTAAAACTAATCGAGGAAGTAAATAAGAAAGGCGTGCAACTTCTACTTGTAATTTCGCTTCTTTTGTTTTTGCTCTTTTCGCAAAAATATTTAAAATTAATTGCGTGCGATCTAAAACTGCACATTGCAATTCATCTTCTAAATTTTTTTGTTGCAAAGGGGTTAAATCATTATTGAATATAATCCCATCACTTTGATGTTCTGCAATCATCGACTTTAAAATGGGTAATTTCCCACTTCCCATATAATATTTTTTATTAATCGATTTTAAATTTTGTGTTAAAGTTCCCACTACTTGATAATGACAAGCACTAGCTAATCCTTTCAATTCAATAAAGGATTCTTCAAAATCTTCTTCTTGAATATCAATACCCACTAAAATGACTTTCATAACATCACCTCTATTATCTTACCACAAAATGGCAATTTTGCATATCTTTCTTATTTATAAGCAAATTAAGGGTAAGGGTGAAATCAAATGAAAGTAAAAAAATTTTTTATCTTAGGAATCTTTATTATTTTTGGTTTGACAACCTTAAATCATTTTTTGTTTAAATGGACCAATTATTCTCCATTTTTTGCCTTTTTAGCACCAATCAACGAAAGTTTATTTCAACATGCAAAAATGTTTTTTTATCCCATCGTTTTATATTATTTTGGTGTTTATATTCTTTTTTCTAACAAATATCAATTGAATTTTAAAACGTGGTTCTTTTTACCCATTCTTGTCTTTTTAGTCACCTTTGTTACCGTCTTTGGTTCTTATTATTTCTTCTTACGAGTCTTTAATATCGAATCCATGATTGTTGACATTGCAAGTTTATTTATTGGTCTTGTTATCGGCAATTTATTATCTTTGCGATTATATCAAAAAGAGAGTGCATTTTTGCTCTCTCCTTCCGTTTGTTTTTTAACAATCTTTTGTTTATCTATCATTTTTACTTCTTGGACAACTAAACCACCAAAAGAAGAATTTTTCTACGATTTTGAACATCAAACTTATCAACGAAGTTATGATTAAGAAAGCTTTTGCTTTCTTTTTATTTTTTTAAATAAGGCTAAAAGTTCATGAACAACAAGGGGTATCATAGAAAAGAAAGTAATGATAATCCAATCAGAAAATGCCAAATGAGTTGTTTTAAAAGCATTGTTTAAAAAGGGAATTTCCGTCACTAAAATTTGAATAAAGTAACCTAATACAAAAGATACAATCAATAATTTATTTTGAAATAAACGATGGTCAAATGCAGAATTTTCCATGTTTTTCATGCCAATACTATGAAATAACTGACTGAGCGCTAAAGTACAAAAAGCATAAGTTTGCGCCTTTTTTAAAATCGTAGGATCTTTTAAGGTTTGTAAAATATTGAGGTAGGTGATTGGTGTATGTTGACTCAATAAATGATAAATTGGCACAATCAAGTAAGCATCTAAAGAAACAAAACCAATGACTAAACCATACAAAATAAGAATTTTCATTCCACCATGAGCAAATAAAGATTCTTTGGCATTTCTTGGTTTTTGATGCATTAATGTATTTCCATTATCATCTTGTCCTAAGGCTAAAGCTGGAAAAGAATCGGTTAATAAGTTTACCCACAAAATATGAATAGCTAATAAAGGAATCGGTAAATTCAATAAAATTCCTAAAAACATGGTTAAGATTTCACCAATATTACTCGACAATAAAAATAGCAATGATTTTTTAATATTAGTATAAATTCCTCTTCCTTCTTGTACTGCTTTTTCTATAGAAGCAAAGTTATCATCACTAAGAACCATATCTGCTGCTTCTTTAGCGACATCTGTTCCACTAATTCCCATAGCAATTCCAATATCGGCTGCTTTTAAACTAGGAGCATCATTGACACCATCGCCAGTCATTGCCACGATATTTCCTTTTTCTTTTAAAGCTTTTACAATCTTTACTTTATGTTCTGGACTAACTCGAGAAAATACTCGGTATTGTTGGATTTGATTGGAAAGTGTTTGCTCACTGATTTGATCTAACTCTTCACCACTGATACATTCTTTTTCATCATTGACAATATCTAGTTCTTTTGCAATGGCAAAAGCGGTATTTTTATGATCTCCAGTGATCATCATCGTTTGTATTCCTGCCTGTTTTAAGTCTTGAATTGCTTGAATCGCTTCTTTTCTTGGAGGATCAATCATTCCAACAAGACCAACAAAAATAAGATTTTTTTCTTCAATCGTTTGCGTTGGTTTATAAGCTAAAGCTAATATTCGCATGGCTTGTTTAGCCATTTTTTCTCCTTGTAGTAACACTTCTTTTTTTTCTAATTCATTAAAGGGCAAAATGGCATCGTTAACTCTTTGATAAGAACAACAAGGTAGCAGTCGATCCAAAGCACCTTTACAAAACTGAATTTTTTGACCATTTACTTGATGCAAAGTAGACATCATTTTGCGATGACTATCAAATGGGAGTTCTTGAATTCGTGGATATTTCCTATCAATTTCTTCTTTGTTGAGATTTAACTTTTCTGCCATTACTAATAATGCGATTTCGGTTGGGTCTCCTAAATATTGATTTTTATCAAAAAAAGCATCATTACATAATCCCATTCCTAAAGATAAAAAATATAGTTCTGGTCGATTAAAATCTTGATATTGTTGATGATTTTGATATGCTTGAACAACGGTCATTTTATTTTGTGTTAAAGTCCCTGTTTTATCTGAGCAGATAATATTGACTGCTCCTAAGGTTTCTACGCTGTGTAATTTTCGCACAATGGTGTTTACCTTTACCATTTTTTGAACGCCAATGGATAAAACAATTGTAACTACTGCTGGCAATCCTTCTGGAATTGCAGCAACTGCTAAAGAAATTGAAGTTATTAGCATTTCTATTACATTTCTTTTTTGAATCAATGCCACGATTAATAAAAGAAAACAAATGGATATCGCAATGATTCCTAATATTTTTCCAAGTTCTCCTAATTTTTTTTGCAAAGGAGTTAAAGTTTCTTTTTCTTCACTTAACATCTTTGCAATCTTACCAATTTGGGTATTCATACCAATATGAGTAACAATTCCTTCTCCTTTTCCATAAGCGACATTTGTTGACATAAATGCCATATTCTTTTGGTCACCAAGAGAAGTATTGGGCTTTAAAATAAGTTCAGCATTTTTTTCAACGGGTAAAGATTCTCCGGTTAATGAAGATTCATCAATTTTTAAATTGCTGGTTTTGATTAATCGTAAATCAGCAGGAACTTGTCTTCCCGTCTCTAAAATGACAACATCTCCAACCACTAAATCTTTAGCTGGAATTTCAACAACCGTTTGATTTCTTTTGACTAAACAATGAGGAGCAGACATCTTTTTTAATTCTTCTAGTGCTTTTTCAGCCTTGCATTCTTCAATACTTCCAATAATTGCATTTAAGATGACCACACTTAAAATAATCATCGCATCGACAATTTCTTTTAAAAAAATAGAAATGAGAAAAGCAATCCCTAAAATATAAATTAAAGGATCTGTCAGTTGAGATAAAAAAACAAAAATCCAACTTTTCCTTTTCTTTTCTTCTAATTGATTTTTGTGGGTACTACTTGTTTTTTGTAAAACTTGTTGTGTCGTTAAACCAGTTGTAAGATTTGTATTTAACTTTTTTTCCGTTTCTTTAATGGAATCTTGATAGTACATTTTTATCCTCCCTTTATCCTTTATCTAATAAAATATATGAATGATTGAAGGGCAAATACCCTTTTTTTGCATCTTTCAAACAATTCTTTATATTTTTTTAAAAAATTGATAAAATAGTAAATAGAGAGGTGAAAAGAATGTTAAAATTTAGTGAATACGAGTATCACCCATTAGATATTCAAAAAATTACAAATGATTTAACGCAACTAATTGAAAAATTTAAAAATGCCAAAAGTGCACAACAACAATACGCACTTTTAAAAGAAATTAATCATTACCGAAGTGAAGTCGAAACGAATATGAGTTTAGCTAATGTTCGTTTTACCATTAATACAAAAGACTCTTACTATAAAAAGCAAAAACATCTCATTGATGAAATTGCCCCATCTTATCAAGCATTAGTCAATCAATTTTATCAAGCCTTATTAGAAAGTACTTATCGTGCAAGTCTTGAAAGAAATGCTGGGAAACTCATTTTTAAAATGGCAGAAGTCGCTTTAAAAGCGTTTGATGAAAGCATCATTGAAGATTTAGTAAAAGAAAATAAATTAACGACTCAATATGATGCTTTAATTGCATCTGCAAGAATTCGTTTCCAAGGAAAAACTTACAATTTATCTGAACTTTCTAAATTTATGCAATCCGATGTAAAAGCTACCCGTTCTGCTGCTTCTAAAGCACAATCAAAATGGTTTGAAAAACATTTAGCAGAATTTGATGATATTTTCGACCAATTAGTGCATGTCCGTCACCAAATGGCAGTAAAATTAGGATATAAAAATTTCGTTCAACTCGGTTATTTACGTTTAGGACGAGTAGATTATGATGCCAAAGACGTTGAAAATTATCGAAAACAAATTTACCGTTCTGTCGTTCCATTAAGTAAAAAATTATTTAAAAGACAAGCCAATAGATTACATTTTCGCACTATGAAATATTATGATTACAATTTACAATTTTTAAGTGGAAATGCAACTCCTCATGGTAATGCAAATGAATTGCTGCAATCTGCAAAACAAATGTATCGCGAAATGTCTAAAGAAACCGATGAATTTTTTACATTTATGTGCGATAGTGAACTTTTAGATTTACAAGCCAAAGCTAATAAAGCGGCTGGAGGATATTGCACATCTTTCCCAACTTATCATGCTCCCTTTATTTTTGCGAATTTTAATGGTACTAGTGGAGATGTCGATGTCTTGACTCACGAAGTGGGACATGCTTTCATGAATTATTGTTGTAAAGATGTCTCTTTGTTAGAGTATATGTGGCCAACTTATGAAGCTTGTGAAATTCATTCTATGAGCATGGAATTTTTTGCTTATCCTTGGATGGAATTGTTTTTTAAAAAAGATACAGAAAAATATAAATTTAGCCATTTAAGTAGTGCTGTCACCTTTTTACCCTATGGTGCAGCGGTCGATGAATTTCAACATTACGTTTATGAAAATGTCGATATTACTCCTGCCCAAAGAAGAGCCAAATGGCGTGAAATTGAAAAAAAATATTTACCTCACTTAAAGTATGGTAAAAACAAATTTTTAGAAGAAGGCGGAAAATGGATTCGTCAATCTCATATTTTTGATTCTCCATTCTATTATATTGACTATACTTTAGCACAAGTTTGTGCATTTCAGTTCTTTAATTTAATGAATCAAGATTATCAAAAAGCGTGGGACACTTATGTCAATCTATGTAAATTAGGGGGTAGTCAATCCTTCTTAAAACTGCTTAAAACCGTTCAATTACAAAATCCATTCAAATCTGGCTGTATTCGTAAAACTATCAAACCAATTGCTGAATACTTAAACACTTTTGATGACTTTAATATGTAATTTTTAGGGAGGAAACAACCATGAAAGCAAAGGTCTATCCTTTAACTTTTCAAAAATCAATCAAAATGGAGATTCCCGCTTCTGCCAAAATGTTGCATTATGCAATTATTTGTGCCAGCATTGCTAAAGGGACTTCTGTTTTAAAAAATATCAATTATAATCGAAATGTTTTAGACACCATTGCTTGGTGTAAACAAATAGGTGCTTCCATTAAACAAGAAAAGAACCGATTAACGATTCATGGAGTAAATAATCAAATTCATTTAACTAACAATGTTTTTGAAACGAAAGCTTCTCGTTATACTTTTTTATATATGCTCCCTTTGCTATCTTTATCTAATCATCCGATTATTTTTAAAACACAAACTCCCTCCATTATTGAACAAGCTAATCCTTATAAATATATTTTTGAAAAGGAAAATCTTTATTATCATGTAGAAGGCAATACGATTAAATTAGAACAATCAATTAAAAGTGGCTTTATTTATATTAATGGTCATGAAAATGCTTCTTTAATTTTAGGTTTACTTTTAGCTTTACCTTTATTAAGTACAGGCAGTAAAATTGTCGTTCGCGCTCCAGTGACAGAAAAAGAAGATATCGAACAATTCATTAATTTATTGAAAAAATTTGGAATTCATGTTTTATTTAATACCAGTAACCATACGATTGAAATTTTACCTCATCAATGGTTCAAGGCCTATAGTTTTAAAATAGAAAGTGACTATTATATTCTCAGTTTATGTACTATTCTCACTGCATTTTCCGGAATTGTCAACTTTAGTCATGTTAATAAAAAATCGCAAGGAACGGACTTTTTATTACTACACCAATTAAAAGAATTCAATATTGATTGGAATAGTCGTCTAACTTTAAATTCTAAAAAAAGAAAAGAACTTCAATTAGATAAAGTAGATGCTTCAGTTTATAAAAAAGTCTTCCCTTTACTAGTAATATTTGCTTTGTTTAATAAAAAAGCGGTCACTTTTACTCATTTAGATACGCATGTCACCATCCAAAGACAATTAAAAATTTTGCTTCCGATTTTAGATACATTAGAAGTAGAATACCAATACCATGAAAATGAATTAATTGTTTTTCCAAAACAAATTCAAGTTAAAAAGCAATTAGATTGTCAAAAAGATCCAGCGATTGCTATTGTATTATCGCTATTAGCAGTTATTGCAAAAGCTCCATTAATCATTAAAAATTGTCAATGTATTGACTATATTTTTGATGGTTTTTATCAACAAATTCAAAGTTTTGGTTCAATTGTTGAATTTATTCATGATTAAAAAAAGCATCGCAAGGATGCTTTTTTATATTTATGGATGAAATTTTTTTTGATAATCTTTGATAGATTGAGCAATAATTTTAATGGCTTCTTCTTTTCCTAAAATTTCTTCCACGTGCGTTCTTTTTCCTTCTAACATTTTATAAACATTATAAAAATGCGTGATTTCATCAAACAAATGTGTGGGCAATTCACTGATGTCATGATATCCATTCCAAAAAGGATCGTGACTAGCTATTGCAATAATTTTTTCATCCACTTCATCTTGGTCAATCATTTTAACGACACCAATAGGATAGCATTCCACTAAGGTCATTGGCACAATCGCTCCTTGGCATAAAACTAAAACATCTAGTGGATCATGATCTCCTCCATAAGTCAAAGGGATAAAGCCATAATTTGCTGGATAATGAGTTGCCGTGTGTAATACTCGATCTAAAATTAATGCCCCTGTTTCTTTATCCAACTCATATTTCATTTTGCTTTCTTTTGTAATTTCGATGCAAGCAATAAATTTTTCAGGATGAATTCTTTCTTTAGAGACACCATGCCATAAGTTCATTTTTCATTCTCCTTATCAATAATGGTTAATAACTCCATTGGAGTTTCAATAAAATAATCAATATTTAACTTTTCTAACACTTCTTTTCCTCGAAATCCCCATTGCACTCCACAAACTCGCATTTTTGCATGATTGGCTGTTAACACATCCGTTTCACTATCACCAACAAATAATGCATCATTTTTGTTTACTTTTAATTGTCTTAATGCTTCATAAACCATATCAGGGTGTGGCTTTTTTAAAAGATCGGGTCTTTCTCCAATCATGACTGAAATATAATTGCCAAACAAGGGAATGCACAATTCTTTTACTGCGGCATCAATTTTATTAGAAACAATCGCCATTTTTATTTTTCTTTCAGCCAAACTTTTTAATAAAGCTTCAATTTGGGGATAAGGTTTTGTATGATCTGCCTTATGTTTATCATAAAGGGGTAAGAAACGCTTGTAAACTTCTGATAAAATCTCTTTTTTATTTTCGGGTAAAGCTTTTTCTAATAAAACTTGAATCCCTTTACCTAAAAAAGAGCAAACTTCTTCTTTTGTTCTTAAAGGACAATTAAATTCATTTAAAACTTGATTTGTGCATAAATACAAATCTTGTAACGTATCTAGTAATGTCCCATCTAAATCAAAAATCACTGCCTGTATCATTTTTATCACCTGATATCATTATAGCAAAAAAAAAGCGTTTACAAAATAAAATATAGAAAAGATGTATCTTTTCTATTTTAATTTAAAAACTACGAATTATAATTGTTTTTAAAAATGAAAAGTGCTAAAATAAATTTAGTTTTAGTTTACGAAGGTAAACAAAAAAACAGTTTTCAATTTTAAAGGAGGAAAACCAAATTATGGCTACAAAAAGCAATATGCCGATCGAAGAAATTGGCACAAAAAATGCAGTTTTATTTAGTAAAGTTAGAACGACGATTGAAACGATGTTTTACCGAAACAATGTCATTGAAGTCACTTCCATGAAACAAGCCTATGAACTTGCAAAAAATGCGCATGGAACGATTATCAGTGATTTAGAAGTGGCTCATGCAAAAGAATTAGAACTCGATGAAGGATCTAAAGTTTTAATCTTTAATGACGGCGCTATAACCGGACGACAAGCTCGTCTAAGAAGATTAGTGGATGATACTAACGTAGAATCTTTTGCATCTTTATTAAGAGAAGTAGAATTTTCTTCTAAAGATAAAGTCATGTATCACGCTCAAGTTTATGTAGGCCTTGCACCTGAATTTATGGTGAAAGCCCATTTACTTATTCCTCAAGGATACGAAAACAATCTTTATTCTTGGTTGATGAATTTCCAAATTGTCAATGAAGAATACACACAAATGTATAAAAATTCAAAAGTCTATGATGAAGGAGATATTTTCATTTATTCTGATCCAGATTATTATCCTTCACAATATCCAGAAGGATTGGCTTTATTTGATAGCAAACACAATTGCGCATGTTTATTAGGAATGCGCTACTTTGGCGAACATAAAAAAGGCACTTTAACGCTTGCTTGGTCTTTGGCTGCAAGACATGGATATACTGCTTGCCATGGCGGACAAAAAAGATTTAAATTAGACCATGATAAAACAAAAATCATCAGTGTATTTGGTCTTTCTGGTTCAGGAAAATCAACGATTACTTTATCAAACCATGGTGGAAAATTAAATACCACCGTTCTTCACGATGATGCTTTTATCATTTCAAATACCGATGGTTCTTCCATTTGCTTAGAACAATCTTATTTTGATAAAACACAAGATTATCCTTTGACTAATCCACAATCAAAATATTTTGTCACCATTCAAAATGTTGGTGCAACAAAAGATGATCAAGGGCGCATTGTTCCTGTAAATGAAGACATTCGTAACGGAAATGGTCGTACGGTAAAATCAAAATTTGCTACAAGCAATCGGGAATACAAATTCAATGAAAAGACAGATGCAATTTTCTGGATTATGAAAGATAATACTTTGCCTCCAGTTGTAAAAGTAAATTCTCCTGCTTTGGCTTCTGTAATGGGTGCAACGCTTGCAACCAAACGTTCTTCAGCTGAATATATTAAAGGAGAAGATCCCAATAAATTAGTTATTGTTCCTTATGCTAATCCTTTCCGTTTATATGAATTAGCTAAAGATTATGAAAAATTTAAATCTTTATTTGCTGATATGGGAGTGGATTGTTATATTATCAATACTGGATTTTTCTTAGATAAAAAAGTCACTCCTCAAGTCACTTTAGGCCTTATTGAAGATATTGTTCTTGAAAAAGCACAATTTGTTCCTTTTGGACCATTTAATGATTTAGAGTACTTGCCAATTACAGGTTTTGAACCAGACTTTAAAGATCAAGATTACTTACAAAATGTAAAAGCAAGATTATTAGATCGGCTCAACTATGTCTCTGAATTAGATGAATTCAATCGTTTGCCAGAAGAAGCTTTACAAGCAATCAAAAAAGTCGCAGAAGAAATTTAATCAAAAAGGAGAATAAAAGATGGGTGTTAAAATTGTCGATACGGCTTTAAGAGATGGTTCTCAATCTCTTATTGCAACCCGTTTAACTACAAAAGAAATTTTATCATGTGTCGGCGAAATGGATAAAGCAGGATACTACGCTTTAGAAGTTTGGGGTGGAGCTACTTTTGATGCTTGTTTACGTTTTTTAAATGAAGATCCTTGGGAACGTTTACGAGAAATAAAAAAAGTATGCAAAAATACAAAATTACAAATGTTGTTTCGCGGACAAAATATTCTCGGTTATAAACATTATGCCGATGATATCGTTGAAAAATTTGTTCAAAAATCATTAGAAAATGGGATAGATATTATTCGTGTTTTTGATGCATTAAATGATATTCGCAACTTAAAAAGTGCGGTTCAAGCCACAAAAAAATATAAAGGTCATTGTCAAATTGCCCTCAGTTATACCACAAGTCCAGTCCACACCGTTGATTATTATGTAAAGTTAGCAAAAGAAGTGGAAGCAATGGGAGCAGATAGTCTATGTATTAAAGATATGGCTGGTGTTTTATTGCCAAATGATGCTTATACCTTGATTAAAAAATTAAAAGCAAACACAAAATTGCCAATTGAGCTTCATTCTCATTGTACTGGTGGAATTTGTGAAATGACTTATCAAAAAGCCATTGAAGCAGGAGTCGATATTATTGACACTGCTTTATCTCCTCTTTCAGGAGGAACTAGCCAACCTTGCACAGAAGCATTTAATTACGCTTTAGCAAATACAAAATATGATCCAAAATTAAACGTTGAACACTTAAATGCTGCATCTGCAATACTTACAAAAATTAAAGATCAATATGTTGCAAATGGAACTTTAAATCCTAAAGCATTATCGGTCAATCCTAACATTTTAAAATATCAAGTTCCAGGTGGAATGCTTTCTAATTTAATGAGTCAATTAAAAGCTCAAGGCGCAATGGATCGTTATGATGATGTTTTAAAAGAAGTTCCTATGGTTCGAAAAGATTTAGGATATCCTCCATTAGTCACTCCATTATCCCAAATGGTCGGTACACAAGCCGTTCTCAACATCATTACGGGTGAACGATATAAAATGGTTCCTAAAGAAATCAATGATTATCTTCACGGATTATATGGAAAAGCACCTGCTAGCATTGATCCTACGATTTTACGTCAAATCATTAAAGATGATCCTGTCATCGATTATCGTCCAGCAGATGATATTCCCCCACAATTTGAAAAATTAAAAGAGCAATACAAGGATTTGGCAAAATCGGATGAAGATGTCTTATCCATTGCTTTATTTGAACAAGTGGCAATTCAATTTTTAAATCGTAAATATCATCCAGCTAGTCAAGATGAAGTCGTTGAATTCAATTTATGGATAGGGTAGGTGAAGAAAATGATTTTTTCAATTGTAGAAATAAGCGATAAACCAGGACAAGCCTTTTTAGATGGTTTGATTCCTTCTTTAATTTGTATTCTTATCGTTTTTGCCATATTAATTCTCATTTATTTCATTTTTGCTTTATTAAATAAAGTGAAGGCTTTAGATGTGAAAAAAGAAGAACCTTTAGCAACTTCATCTCATAATGAAGATGCTAAAGCAGCAATTACTTTACAAGATTTACAAGATGAAGATATGATGGTTGCGGTTTTAATCGCTTCTATTGACTATCAACAAGAAGTGAAAAAAGATGTTCGATTGGTACAAGTAAAAAGACTAAACTAGGAGGAAAAAAGATGAAAATATATAAAGTAAAAGTGAATGGAAAAGTTTATGAAGTAGAATTAGATACCGTAACTGAAAACAATAAATCCATTCAAACAGAAACAAAAAAAGAAGAAAAAATTGAAAACGCACCTACTACCAATGCTGAAGGTACACCTGTATTGTCTCCAATGCAAGGAACAATTCTTCGCGTTGATGTAGCAGTGGGTGACCATGTAAAAAAAGGTCAAATCTTAATGATTTTAGAAGCGATGAAATTAGAAAATGAAATTTTAGCTGCTCAAGATGGTATAGTCAAAGAGATAAAAGTTACGAAAGGACAAACAGTAAATAGCAAACAAGTATTGCTAATTCTTGGGTAATTGTCTATGCTTGAATTAATAGAGGAATTTATCAAAAGCACAGGAATTGCCGAGTTTTTCACCAGTGGAGGTTGGAAAAATTTGGTGATGATCTTAATTGCTTTGCTACTATTGTATTTTGCGATATTTAAACAAGCAGAACCTTATTTACTCATTCCTATTTCCTTTGGCGTATTATTGGTCAACTTACCCCTCAGTGGAATTTTTGAAAAATCTACAGATGTCCTTTATTCTGTTGAGCAATTGGCCACAAGTACTGGAATTGGTTTAGAGAATGCAAAACAGTTTTTTACCTCTCTGGGGTTAGATATAGAGCAATCGTATAAACTTTCTCAAATTATTGAATTAGGAAAAGGAAATTTAGAGGCAATTAATGCTTTAACTTTAAATGATTTAGAACTCAAAAATTTAGTTGACTTTTTAAATCAAGAAACACAATATTCTGGATTACTTGGCTATTTGTATTATGGAGTTCAGACAGGAATTTATCCTTGCCTCATCTTTTTAGGCATTGGAGCAACCACTGACTTTGGACCATTAATTTCTAATCCAAAGAGTATGATTTTAGGAGCTGCTGCACAAATTGGTATTTTCATTACTTTTTTAGGAGCATTATTATTAGGCTTTACTCCTCAAGAAGCCTCTTCCATTGGAATTATAGGGGGGGCAGATGGTCCTACAGCCATTTTAGTTACCAAAACCTTAGCTCCACATTTACTTTCTTCCATTTCTATTGCTGCTTATTCTTATATGGCATTGGTACCATTTATTCAACCGCCGATTATTCGTCTTTTGACAACCAAAAAAGAACGTTTAATCAAAATGGAAGAACCAACAGAAGTTTCAAAAACAAAAAGAATTTTATTCCCCATTATTGTCACAGTTGTCGTTGTCTTATTAATTCCTTCTTGTGCACCTTTAATTGGATGCCTCATGCTTGGAAATTTAATCAAAGAAACTGGTGTTGTTCCAAAACTAACGGAAGCAGCAGGAAATACAATTCTTTATTTAGTCACCATTTTACTAGGTTTATGTGTTGGAGCAACTGCAAATGCTGAAACCTTCTTATCTTTGAATACCATTAAAATCTTTGCTTTAGGTATCTTTGCTTTTGCAACTGCTACGATGGGTGGCGTTTTAATTGGAAAGTTAATGTGCAAACTAACCAAAGGAAAAATCAATCCAATGATTGGAGCTGCTGGTGTCAGCGCAGTTCCAATGGCTGCACGAGTAGTTCATAAAGAAGGAGTAAAAGAAGATCCTAGCAACTTCTTACTCATGCATGCAATGGGTCCAAATGTAGCCGGAGTAATTGGTAGTGCGATTGCTGCTGGTTTATTAATGTTACTATTTGGTGCATAATATGGTATAATTATCGTGTTCGCAAGAACACGATTTTTATTTTAGAAGGGATAGTTATGAAACGGATTTATTTTGATACGCTTGATTCAACCAATGATTATTGTAAAAGAAACGCTTCACTTTTACCTTCTTTTTGTGTGGTTTATACAACTCATCAAACTAAAGGAAAAGGTAGGAATCAAAGAAGTTGGGTCAGTGAACCTTTTTTAAATTTATCCCTTTCTTTATTTATCAAAAAACCAATCAATCATCCAGAATATTTAAGCATTTTAACAGCTTTAGCCGTTGTATCCACGTTAAAGGCCTTAGACATTCAACCACAAATTAAATGGCCGAATGATATTTTAATTGAAAAGAAAAAGGTTTGTGGAATTTTGCTTGAGGCTTTAAATCAAGGTAAAAAAACGGATTATATTATTGGAGTGGGAATAAATATAAACACCACTTCATTTCCTGATGAATTAAAAAAGAAAGCAACTTCTATTGCAATTTTTTTAAATCAAACCATTTCAATCAAAAAAGTATTGCGCATTTTTTTAAGAAATTGGAAAAAACTTTTTGCTACTTTTGAAAAAAAATCTGACTTTTACATGCAAGAATATAAAAAATATTCTTGTGTTTTGCATCAAAAAATTCAATTTGAATACAATCGACAACTTTGTGAAGGCATTGTAGTTGACATTTTAAAAGATGGCTCTTTACAAATTGAAATGGAAAATAAAAAAATCACCATCAATTATGGTGAAATTTCTTTACAAAATTTTTATTGAGGATTTTTCGTTAAAGGTAAAATCTTTTTTAATCGTTGCCCAATTAATCCTGCTAAAATGCATTTTGCGATATCAAGTAAAATAAAAGGAGCAATAACGAGTTGAAAAACTTTACCAAAAGAATAATCTAATTTCATATGGACAATAAAAATGAGATAAGCATAAATAAATCCGCAAATATAATCAATAATTAACCCAATAAAATTGGCAATAATGGCACTAACATAAGGGTTTACTTTTATTTTTTGCAATAAACCATCAAATAGTTTTACAAATGGACAAAGAAGCAAAAATCCAATCATAAATCCAAAGGAAGGTTGATAAACATAACTTAATCCGCCTCCCATACTAAAAATCGGAAGACCAATAAGACCTAAAAAAAGATACAAAAAGATAATGAGCATGGCATTCCAAACCGTTGAAATTTGAGCGATTAAAAAGACAATAAATAGTTGCATTGTAAAAGAAATCGCTCCTAAAGGAAATTTAATAAAGGTAAAAATAATTAATAATGCTAATAATAATGCACTTTGAATTAGTTGTTGTGTTTTTACTCTTTTCATCGTCTTATCCTTCATTTACTGGAATCTTTCTAATAATTGATTTTTCTAATTTTAAATCAAACCGGTCAATTTTTTGCTCAATTTGTTGAATATATTTTTGATGAATGTCTTCACAATACAATTGAATTTTATCGACACTTTCTTTAATATTTTGTGCTATTTTTTGAATATTTTCAACTTGCTTTTTTAATTGTTCTAAAGGTTTATCTAAATAAGTTTCTTTAATTTTATTAAATTCTTCTATTAAATCTTGTTGATCTTTAAATTGTAATTCTTCTTGTTTTTTAGCTGCTAATAAATTTGCAAAACGAGTAGTTATGGAAGTAATCATATTTAAAAAGACCATCAAATAAGAAGGACGAACGACATACATATTTTCATAATTTGGCACTTTATAAATTGATAAATCATTAACTGAATCCATTTCTAATTCACTGACTAATAAAGCATACTTACACTCTTTTTTTATACGATTTTTTTCTAAAGTAGCAAAGTAATCGGCGTTTTTCTTTTTATTGATAGAATCAGGATTTTCACTTTTCATATCTAAACAAATAGAGGCTAATTCTTTGGTATGCGTTGAATCAGCAAAGATTTTAAAAATGTAGTCTGCTTTAGAACCTTTTACTTCTGTTTCTTCTTTTATAACTTTATTATCTTTTTGCCACGTACAATTTTGAAAACCATTTTGCATATAAGAGCGAACAGCATTGTCACACCAAATTTCTAAATCTTCACCAATTCGCTTGACATTTAAGGAAGCTCTTTGTCTTTTTAAATCCTCTATGGTTTGCTTAGCTTCATTTAACTGATTTTGATATTGCTTATTTAGTTCTTGTCGCAAAGTTAATTTTTCTATTTGAAGTTTTGCTTCCATTTCACGAATTTGTGTTTTTAATTCAAAAATAGTATCTTTGAATTGATTTTCAATTTTTGCTTGTTGAGTGTTTAATTGTAGTTGTTGATTATCTTTTAAAATTTGTAACTCCGTTTGAAGTTTTTGTTTTTCCTCTTGGTATTTCTTTTCTATTTCTTGTTGCTTTATTAAAAACGATTGATTCATTTGTAACTTTTGATTGTTTAAATCTTTTTCACTTTCTAATTGTAATTGTTTGATTTGTGACTTTAAGTTATTGATTACAATTTCATTTTCTTTTGAAAAAAGAGCTTTTTGTTCTTGCAATTTTTGTTGATAAACTTGATCTTTTCCTTCAACAATGGACTTTTCAATTGCTGAAGTATCTATTTGATAGATTTGAGTTAAATCAATGATATCCCCTTCGTTGCCAGTTTCGCATAATTTTAAAGTATTTTTATCCTGAATGAGAACTTTGATGTGTTTCATTTTTTTCTTCCCTTCTTTATTTGTTTTTTATATTGTACCATAATTTTTAGGAATCACCTAGTCATTGATTCGACATTTTTTTAACTTTTTCTGTGGATTTAATTTTTCTTTTCGTTATAATAAGATTATTGAATTAATGGAGGATTTTTAATGAAAAATTTACTTGTCGCCCAATCAGGAGGTCCTACTGCAGTCATCAATGCTTCTTTATTAGGAGTGATTAAAGAAGCGTTTAAACAAGAAAAAATCAATCATGTCTATGGTTCTTTACATGGTATTGATGGATTATTCAATGATCAATTCATCGAATTAAAAAAAGAAGATTTAATGCAATTAGAAAAATTAATGTATACCCCGAGTGCTGCTTTAGGAAGCGTAAGACATTGTTTACCTCAAGATTTATCCGATTCCCTTTATCAAAAAATAGCAGAAAAAATGAAACAATATCAAATTCATTATTTTTTGTATATTGGTGGAAATGATTCCATGGATACGGTAATGAAATTAAATCAATATTTTCAATCCATTTCTTTTCCTTGCCGTGTGCTAGGTGTTCCTAAAACAATTGATAATGACCTTGTCATTACCGACCACGCTCCTGGCTATGGAAGTGCCATTAAATACATTGCAAACACTATTCAAGAGTTGCATTTTGATATCACTTGTTATGAAAAAGGACGAGTCAATATTGTAGAAATCATGGGTAGAGATTCAGGATGGCTCACAGCAGGAAGTAAACTTGCTTGCTTACATCAAGCTGGTCCAGATTTAATTTATTTACCCGAAGTTCCCTTTGAAGAAGAAACTTTTTTAAAACAAATACAAACTATTTATGAGCAAAAAAAGCAAGTTTTAGTTTGTGTTTCAGAAGGGATTAAAGATAAAAAAGGAAACTATATCATGGAAAAGTCTGCCTATTTTGAAGATAACGATGTGTTTGGTCATGTTCAACTCGGTGGAGTTGCTAAAGTTCTCACTCATATTGTAAAAAAACATCTTCATCTTCCAGTTCGCGCAATTGAATTGAATTTACCACAACGATGTGCTAGTCATTTTTTATCAAAAACAGATGTCAAAGAAGCCTATCAAATTGGAAAAAAAGCCGTGCAATTAATATTAAAAGGACATACCGGTGAAATGATGATTATCAAAAGAATTTCGCAATCGCCTTATAAAATTAAGGTTCAATCCATTGATGTAAAAAAAGTTGCCAACCAAGTTTCTTATGTTCCTTCAACATGGATTGAAAATGGGTGTGACTTAAATCAACATTTTATAGATTATGCTCTTCCATTAATTAAAGGAGAAGTTTCTTTACCTTATCAAAATGGATTAATTGATTTTGGTTCCATTAAAAAATAAATATTTTTAACCTGTATGTAAAAATAGATTCAAGTGCTTGAATCTATTTTTGTGTTTTATATCATAAAAGACAATAATTATGCGATTAAAGATTGACGAATAGAAGGTACATAATCGGTTGGAGGATTATTTGGATCATAATCAGAAATTGGTCCTCCACCCGTAATATTTCCAAACATTTCTCCCCAACCGCCTTGGTAATTCAAATATTCTTGGAAATCATTGTAATGATTATAGGTATAAAAGACATAGCGATCTTCTAAATTCGTAATTGGTGTACCATCAGCATAATAGCGAGAGTATACAATTCTTGCTGCTCCTCTTGTAATTTGATATCCATCATTATAGACTTCAGCAGGATATCGAGGGTCACAATCGGTTCCTGTTGTGCCAATATCTACTTCATAATATTTTAAATCTCCATCTATGCCATAGATTCGTGGAAGTTTTGGTTCATAAGGGTACTTATCGACATCTCCAGAAAAGAAACTATTGTTTAATCTTAAATATTCACCCCATGGGGATGCATAAGGTTGTGGATAATTATACCGGTCTGAGCAATAATTAATTGGGACATCTCCAAATGCATAAATATAAGCAGCAACTTCTTCTAATGTGACATAAGCAGCCCCACGATAAACTTCAAATGCAAGTTCTCCTTGAGCATCATACACATAATAGGTATTTTTATCAGAAGAAAAATGAGTATAACTATTGTGAATCAACATTCCATTAGATGAAGGTTGATTAGAAGAGATTGTAGGCTCTTGATCTTGACTTTGAATATCTCCTGACATGAGATTATATTCGCTTCGATACATCGCATCAAGATAACTAGAAGCCCGGGTATAATTTTGATAAAATTCTTCTCTATTGATATTTTCATAAGGATTGTTTGCTTTAACCGTAATAGTTAAAGTATTAGAAATCATTCCATCTTTTGTTTCTAAATAAAGATTAGCCATTCCTTCACTTAATCCTTTTACTATAATATTTCCTGAACTATTTCGTTGAACCGATATGACATTAGAATAATCTACATGGAAAGTTGCTTGCGAAGCATCTTGATAAAGGACTTGAACAATTTCTTCTTGTCCAACATCTAAAATGGTATTAGTCATGAGAATTTCAAATTCATAAATGGTTAATTGCACTTCATTGGAAACAATTTGACCATATTTTGCAACAAGGGTTACTTCTCCTGCTTTTAAAGCTGTCACTTGATTTTTTGTTATAGAAACAAACTCTTTTCCTTTTGTTGCTTCATAAGTCAATGTCACTTCTTTTTGGGGAATCGTTGTCGCACTTAAAGTTGTTTTTTCATTCACTTTTAGCATTGAAGATGAAATCGAAAGTTCAATTTTTTGAATTTCTGTCTTCTGTTGTACAACTCGTACTTCAATAGAATCACTATATCCATTAACAGAAGCTGTAATATTTGTAGTTCCTAGCCGTTGTGCCGTTACTAAACCTTGATCATCAACTTTGGCAATAGCGGGAAAATCACTTTCAAAAGTGATTGTTCCACTAACGCCAATCAAATCAACATGTAATTGAAGGGTAGTTTCAAGGGTCATTTCAATGCTTTCCCCTTCACTAATTTCAATTCTTTTAACTGGATTTTCATCTGATGTATGAGAAAAAAGGTCACATGCTGAAAGGCAAACTGAAGAAAGTAAAGCAAATACAATACCTAAGCAGTGGAACCATGATTTTTTATTTTTCATTTTCATCTTCCTTTTTATTACTTTATTATATTATAGTAACTTTTATTATTAAATGCAAAATAAAAAAAGCCTTCAGAAGTGAAAACATATTTTTTATATTGATAATCTATTTTTACTCCGATATAATAAAAACAATATAATCAAAAAGGAGCGAACATAAAATGACTAAAAAAGTAAAAAAATATTTGTTTTTACTGCCACTTCTTTTACTCTCATCGTGTAATGACAATGCAAATTCTTCCTCTTCAAATTCTCAACACATCGATATTCCACAACAAATTTTAAACACTTTAAAGCAAGATTTAGTTTTACAAATTGATTTAGAAAAAAGTGCAGTCGATAAACAAACTGATGAAAAATCCAATGTGGAACAAACTAAAATGAAAACCTATTTAGGTAGTGAGGAATATTGGAACTATGAATATGTCGATGATTTAGCTTTAAATGAATCACATTACTTTAAAAATAGTAATGGAAATGTCGTAAAAAAAATGATTTCAATGGATAATCAATCCATTGTTGAAGAAGAAGTTTATTTATACGGAGAAACGTTAATTTTTGATGAAGTCTACTATAATCCTTTTAAAAGTTTAACAAAAAGTCAAATCAAAAAAATCAACGATTCGACCTATACAATCTCTGATTTAAGTGATGAACAATTAGAATCTATCCATGGTCAACTGACTTTATATTATGGAATGATTGCAACCATTGATATTATTGTCGATGAAAACGGCATAGTTCAATCTTTAACCTATGAAGCTTATTATGATTATGGAGATTATTCTCCTTATCTTATTGGTTATGCTTTTAATGGTACTTTTTTAAATAAAAGTGAACTTGAAATTAAAAACATAGAAGTAAGACCGCACCAAGATTATCATGACCCTTTACAAGAAAAATTAAATTTACTGCAAAATCAAAATTATGCATTTACTTATACAAAAATTGATCCAGATGGTAAAATTGAAGATGAAATTTATGATGTCACTATCACTTCTGATATGATTTTTGTCCATCATATTAAAAAAGGAGTGATAGATGAATATGGATGGATGAATACTGAATCAGGTTTAGTAAAATTTTCTGTAGAAGAAACAGACGATGCCATCTATTTTAATGCTTTAGGAAAAGAGAATTCATCATTAACAATCCAACATTATCTCAATGATTTTTCCTTAAGTGCTGAAGCGTTTTCTTTTAATGGCATAGATTATTATCTAGATACTGGATATGGATTTTATTCTTATTTAGATCATTTTTTACCAAATCAGTGTGTAGAGGATTTAAAAGATGCACGTGTTATTGATGATGGTTCACTTACTTTATCATTAGAAGATGACCAAATGGCTATTCATTACACAATTTCAGGAAACTTATGGGAAGCAAGTATTGTTGTCACTCAATTTAGCGATGTTCAAATTCCTTATGATTCATATATTTATCAACCTTTTACGAATCCTACTTCATGGGAAGAAATGGAAGATTTCTATAATGAACTCCTTACTATGATGGATGAATCCTTGATTAGTGAAATTCCATTTTATTACCCAGAAAAAGGGTGGGATACTACCCTAGTGATGGCATTTATGAATACAGCTATGCTAAGTGTAGATTTTGAAAATGAAAAAGAAGCAAAAGATGTTTGTTTTGATTATATTATGAATATGATTTTATCTGGATTTATGGTATCTGATAATGATGTAGATACTTATGAAAAGATAGTAGGAGAGACAACTCTTGCAATCAGTGCTTATTGTAATGGAAATACTTTTAATCTTTATATTGTAGTCAATTAAAAAAAATACTGTGTGAAGTGCACAGTATTTTTTATTTATCAATGGTAAGCAACACATGATGAAGTAATAAAGCAAAATCTTTAATCGTTGCTTTAAAAAGAGAAATGTGTTTTTCAGATTGAATCAACATTTCCTTTTTTTCAATATTATAAGTAAATAGTTTAAGTTACCCTCCTGCTTTGAAAATATGATTGCTAAAATAAAAATTGATTTGACCCATTTACTTTCTTTCATTCATTGATTTTTCAAACACTAATTTTATTTTAGCATATTGCTTTCTTTTTTTATAAACAAACAAATACCATAATATTCATTTCTTTTGTAATTATATAGAATAATAGGTTGCCCATTTTCTTTTTATTTTAGATTTATCAATAACTTTAAATGATGCTCCCAGTATTCCAAATAAATAAACAGTCACTGCACATACTTTATTTTTATCATCTATGTCATTAACTACTTCCATTAATTCTTCATCATTTAGATGAATATGAGTTAATTCATGAAAATATTTCTTTTTTCGGTAATAAATAATTAATGTATATTCAACATATTCTTCAACAATACTTATCTTCATTGAACCAAGTAGCCAGTCATACCCATAGATGGTTTCTGTTAACGATCCTTTTGTAATTTTTTTAAAAATATTTTGTAATTTTCTAGTTCGATCTCGATACATAAAAAACTGCTTTGGTTTGCCATTTCCATCTTTATTTATGCATACAAATGTCCATTCCCATTTTTTATTTACTACAACAAAATTTTGTATAGACATTTCATTTTCAAAAAAAGAAAAATTTGCATCATAAGATTTTGTTTCTTGGTCTTTGTCTAGACAAAGACATATTGCATTCTGTTGATTTACTTTTTTAAATTCGTTTATGGCATCTTCATTGACATAATAATCTAATTCATTTTTAGTCAAAAATAAATCTTCCAAAGAAAAATTATTTATTTTATTCATACAAAAAAACGTTTTTAGCCATTTTTTTTCAAAATCTTTTTTATTCATAAAACGCTCCTTTTTAAAGAATGATAATTATTAAATGATGAAACTTTACACTCTATAAAATTCGGAAACCAATAGTATATTTTCTTTAATCTTATATGCTAAACACAAATAATTTGTTTTACTAGTATATTTTAAATCAAAAAAATGATTGGTATCCAAATTATAGATTGTATAATAATCGAATTTTTTTGATTCATTACTAAAAGTTATAGGAATAAAATCTTTTTCTTGATTGCTCAAAGTTGGTTTAAAATTAGAAACATCAATCAATCTATCATTATTGAAATAAATAATGCTTTCAGATTTTAATGCATTATGATATAAAACTGTCGTTTTTTGTTCATATTCTTTTTGAATAATTGTTGCTTCACTAGGGATATCAATTTGAATTTTTTGTTCGATAAAATCAATATAAGTTGCATTGGTATTATATTCATCTGCTAAAAAAAAGCTAAAACTTCCATAAATCAATAATGCGATGGTAAAGATACTTCCCACAATGATATTGCTTTTTACTTTATATTTTTCTATATTTTTTATTCCATAAATTATTGCTGCTAAAGGGATAGGGATAAAAAGGTATAAAATCCATAAGTTTTTAGTCATATAGTAAGATATTTCAAGATTGTATTGATAACGAACATTTACAATTGTTCCAATAATGATGATAGATAAGCAAATAGATAAAATGGAAAGCACATTCAATAATACGGTCCATCGTCCCTTTTGACTAGAATAATTAGTCGTTTCCATTAAAAAATTAAAACCTTCAAGTGCAGTATTATTTTTTATTGATTCACAAATCTTTTTAACTAAAGGAATGGATGTTTTTTCGTACACTTCTTCATCAAAAGTTTGATTTTGAATCATATTGAAAATCTTATTTGCCATGTATTGTTGTTTTTTATAAATGGAAAGTTTTAAATTTTGTAATTTATGAAGAAAGAAGATTGCTTGTTGAAGATCATGGTTAGCAATTGCAAATAAAAACCGATAATAATATAATGTTTTAACTTTTTTTAGACCTTTGTTTTCATTCATTAAAACTATTGCTTTTTCTTCTTGTGATGAAATCATATAAATCAAGATGAGTCGCTGAATATTAAAATAATATTCTTGCAAACATAAACTATTTTGCAAAGCATGATTGTAATAAACCTCTAAATCATCATATTTCTTTTCATCAAAGAGTGGTTTTGCTTTTTTAGATACTATTTCGCATTTAATTAAATAATACAAGATAAAAAATAAAGTTAATGAAAAAATTCCGATGATAAAAATATATATGTTTGTAAAGACAATTGCTAAAATACTTAATATAACCAAAAGTATTAGATAAATCATATTTAATAATTTATTTTTCATTTTTTTACATCCCATTTCTCAATATATATAC
>UMAM01067513.1_pt1 | contig 107082 bp, 107 predicted proteins | sample 1963711 | NCBI WGS metagenome assembly UMAM01 (sample SAMEA4835916, study PRJEB28245) | human gut metagenome | biome: gut microbiome; material: fecal sample | place: Denmark | collected 2008
ATACCATTTTGAACAACTTCAATAACTAAAAAAGCCCTAAAATACTTACGTTTTTTAAGGGCTTTAAAGGCAAAGTAGCCTTTAGATTTTATTGGATGGCAGGGACAGTAGGAATCGAACCCACATTGATGGTTTTGGAGACCATTGTTAAGCCATTTAACTATGTCCCTAAATGAGCATGCTTATTGTAGCATGTTCAATGAATTAATTCAAGTTATTTGAAAAAACTAATGAAATTCTCGATTGATAAAGCGACCATAAACTTTAGAAACAGGAATAATTGTAATAAAACAATCAGGATCAAATTTTTTAATTTCTTTCGCCATTTCTACAGTTTCAAAAGAAGTAGCAACGATATATAAAAAATCTTTGTGGTTTCCTGTATAAGCTCCTTTTGAATCAATTTGTGTCACTCCACGATAAAAATTAGTCATGATAAATTTAGAAACAGCCTCACCTTTATTGGTAATAATATGAATCATATTTTTCTTATTTCGATTAAATACGGCATCTAAAGCTAAAGAATTAATAAAGATATAAATTAAGGTGTACATTGCCTTTTCAACACCTTCATTTGGGAAAAGAATAATACTTAAAATTATAATGGCAGCATTGATAAAAGTATTCAATCTCCCGACAGTAACTTGTTTTTTACTACTAAAATAATAAGCGATAATATCCATGCCTCCACTACTAGCTCCCATATGAAAAGAAAATCCAGTGGAAACACCAACGATTGCTCCTGCAAAAATAGCAGCATCTAATGTATTAATATTATCCCAAGCATCTTTAAAAATCATCGTATTTAAATTTTCTGGTAAAAAAGTCATTAATATAGAAACCGTAATGACATGAACTGAAGACAAAATAGCAAATTTTAAGTTTAATTTTTTCCAAGCAAGGATTAAAAGTGGAACATTGAAAACAAAACTTAATACCCCTGCGATATTGGTTTCACTAATTGTTTTAGTAGCAAAAAGACGACCAAATATCAAAGCAATACCAGAAACGCCACCGGCTAGTAATTTGTGAGGGGAAATGAAAATTTTCACTGCTAAAGCATAAAAAGAAGCGGCAATAACTACACTGATTACAGCAAGAATCCACTCAAAAACTTTATTGTGTCTGATATCATATTTCAGCATACCCTCACGACCTTTTATATACAGCCATTATTATAATCATAAATAAAATAAAAAACAATAAAAAATCAGTCTTTAAACCAATAAATCGAACCATTTGGGTCATAAAGACCGGTTAAGGGATCAATTTTTTCTTCTTTAAGAAATAATCCTTTTTGATACCAACGATTTTGTTTTTGAATATCAGATAAGCGATTTGCAATTTCTAAAAACATTTTTCTTGAAAGAGAAGATTCATATAGCGGTTCATTATTGTCCTTTCCAACCCAAATGGCAATCGTATAAAAAGGATTATAAGCGACAACTAAAGAGTCTTGCAAAGTAGAACCAGTTTTAGCAGCATAAGTAGTATGAGGTTGATATTGAAGCAAAGTAGGAGTGGCATATCCTTGAGCATTAGCATCAAAAGGAGCTCGAAGTAACTGATTGAGAATTAATGTTGTACTAGGGTTTAGAATTTGTATTCCCTTTTGATTGGCTTGATATAACAAATTTCCTCTTTTATCCGTTACTTTTTGAATAAATTTCGGTTCATAATATTTTCCTTCAGAAGCAAAAGTATTATAAATACTAGCGAGTTGAACTAACGTTAATTCATGAACACCTAACGCGGCAGAGGGCACTTCTTTTGATATATGAATATCAAACAAACTTAAAAAATCATTTAATTTTGATGTTCCCATAAAAAGTAAAGTTTTTGTTGAATATATATTATCACTGACTGCTACAGCTTCAATCATAGTGATATCTTTATTTGCGTAAGTATTATTGCTATTTTGTGGAGAATAATCGCCAATTCCTTCAATATGAAAAGTAGTTTTTTCACTTTTAAATTTACTAATTGGTGTTAAACCATAATCAAGAGCCATGTAATAAATACAAGGTTTAATTGTCGACCCGACTTGTCGAACAGCCATTAAAGCGCGATTATATTCGTCTTGTAAAGAAAAACTACCGGCCATAGCAAGTATTTTATTAGAATAGGGTTCTAAAATTAAAATTGCTGCTTGCGTGTTTGAATAAGGACGATTTTGTTGCAATACTTGATAAATGATATCGGTCACTTCAGTAGAAAAAGAGGTGTAGACATTTAAACCAACAGCTAAATTTTTTTTCGTATACAAATTTAAATTTTTTAATTCTTTGACAATTTCTCTTTGATAAAATTCATAAGGGGAGTTTTGTGACAAGGATTGAATTTGAATCGGAGTATCAATATTTTTATAGGTTTGATAAATTTCTTTTGTAATTTGTTTACTTTCATATAAATTAGAAAGCACATAATTTTTTCGTTTCAATGCATTTTCATAATGAATATCTGGAGCATTGATGGCAGGGGCATTAGCAATTCCTGCTAACATGGCTGCTTCATCTAAAGTTAAATCTTTACAATTTTTATTGAAATAGTAACGTGAAGCCACCCCAACGCCATATAAATCATGTCCAAGATAAATCGAGTTGAGATATTGCTCTAAAATTTCTTCTTTAGAATAATTCATTTCTATACGGGCAGTTAAGATAGCTTCTTGTAATTTCCTAGAAAGCGTTTTTTCATTAGATAAAAATAAAGTCCTAGCAAGCTGTTGAGTGATTGTAGAACCACCTTGTGTATTTCCTTTAAAAACCGTATTAAAAGCAGCTCTTAAAATTCCTTTAAAATCATAACCATAATGGTTATAGAAATTTTGATCCTCAGCGGCAATAAAAGCAATCGGTAAATAAGGGCTCATTTGGTTTAATGGTACATATTGTCCAATAACATCATGATGAGTTTGAATCATGATTTCATTTTGTTTGTCATAAACCGTAATATCATTGTTATAAACCATTTGAATTTTTGGCAAAATGAGACAAACGAAATAATATAGACCGACAAAAATATCGACTAAACTTAAAAATATTAAAAATTTCAAAACTTTTTTCATCAGATCACCTAAAAAAAGTTTGCCCAAAACCTAAAAAAATAATACAACTTTCCACTTTGTTTTGTTATAATAGAAAACGTTAACTAAGTAGGTGAAAACATGAAATCAGAAGAACTCATAAAACAAGCACTAATACAAGCATTGCAAAAAGCGAATTTTCCCACTGATTTAAACTTTGTCATTGAAGTTCCAAAAGATACTTCTAAAGGAGATTATGCGACAAATGTGGCAATGCAACTCACCAAAATTTTGAAAAAAAATCCCATCGAAATTGCAAAACAAATCATTTCTTTTTTTGATTGTCAGATAGCAAAAGTAAAAAAAGTAGAAATTGCTGGCCCAGGATTTTTGAATTTTTTTATTGAACAAGATTTTTATGAAGAAATGATAGATAATATTATAAAAAAAGATCATCTTTATGGACATTGCGATTATGGTAAAAATAAAAAATATAATATTGAGTTCGTTTCGGCCAATCCGACAGGAGATTTGCATTTAGGTCATGCAAGACAAGCAGCTATTGGAGATAGTATTTGCCGTTTGCTTTCTGCAGTTGGCTACCAAGTGACAAAAGAATATTATTTAAATGATGGGGGAAACCAAATCAATAACTTGGCTTTATCCTTGTTTGCTCGTTACCAACAAGCATTAGGATTAGAGGTTCCTTTCCCAGAAGATGGATATCATGGACAAGATATCATCGATATTGCCACTGATTTAAAAGAAAACTATCAAGATACTTTATTAAAAAAAGATATCGAGTATTTTAAAGAAATTGGAATTCAAAAAGAATTAGAAAAAATTATTGAAATCTTAAAAGTATTTCGCGTAGAATTTGATGTTTTCACTAGTGAAAAAATGCTTTATCAAAAAGGTTGGGTAGATGATGTCATTCCCTATTTAACCAAAAAGGGATACACCTATGAATTAGATGGAGCCATTTGGTTTAAAACGACTTTATTTGAAGATGATAAAGATCGAGTATTAAAAAAATCGGATGGTAGTTATACCTATTTAGTTCCCGATATTGCTTACCATAAATATAAATTAGAACGTGGATTTGATTATCTAGTCAATATTTTAGGAGCAGATCATCACGGATATGTTAAAAGATTAGAAGCAGCCATCACTGCTTTGGGATATCAAAAAGACCAAATTCATGTCATTATCCATCAAATGGTTCGTTTAATCAAAGATGGTAAAGAATTAAAAATGTCAAAAAGAACAGGGAAAGCTTATACTTTAAATGACTTATGTGAAGAAATTGGTGTTGATGCAGCTCGTTATTCTTTTGCTAGTAAAAGTGTATCGACTCACATGGATATTAATATTGATGAAGTAGTGAAAAAAAGCAATGAAAATCCACTATACTATATTCAATATGCTCATGCAAGATGTTGTTCCGTTTTAAAAAATGCTCAAGAGAAGCATTTACAATTAGAAGTAAAATGTAATCTTTTAACATCCAATAAAGAAATTCAGTTATTAAAACATATTAGTCAATTTGAAAAAGTGGTTTTAGATGCTGCACTAACCATGTCTCCTTATAAAATCACAAATTATTTATATACACTTGCACAATGTTTCCATGGATTTTATAATGAATGTAAGATTATTGATGAAAATGCATTAGATTTAACAAAACAAAGAATTATTTTAGTTAAAATTTGTAGCATTTTAATTAAAAATGGTTTAGAATTAATAGGTGTTGAAGCCTTAGAACAAATGTAAAGAAAAAGAGGGAAAAATATGATTGAAAATGAATCAATGACAGATGTAGCTTATAGTATTTTAAAATCTTCCAAAAAAATAATGTCTTTTTATGATTTATGGGATAAAGTTGTCATGAAACTTCAACTTTCTTCTGAAGAAGAAGCCAATGATTTAATCTCTTATTTTTATACGAATTTAACAGTTGATGGTCGTTTTGTTAATGTTGGAGATAATAAATGGGATTTAAGAGAACGGGTTCCTTATGACAAAGTTCACATTGACATGAATGAAATTTATCAAGAAGATGAAGAAGAGGAAGACGAAGAAGAAGATGGATACTCTGATTCGGAACCAGAAGAAGATGATGAAGATATGTATATGTCTGATGATGATGAAGAAAAAAGTCGTAAGTTTGATGAATTTTCTTCGCTTATTCCAGAAGACGAGGAAGAAGAATAAAAAAAGTGGTGGAAGCCACTTTTTTATTTTAATAAAGATAAAATGATGGGATTTAAATTTTTTGCAAGTATTTCATAAGCTTTATGATTTAAATGCAATCCATCTACTGTCAAATCTAATGGTAAAGATTGATTTTGATCCACTAATAATTGATAGGCATCGAAAAAATAAATATCTTCTTGAGATTGTGCATATTGGAAAAGACATTTATTCAAGGATTGAATTTTTTCAATTGGTCGATATTTGCTTTGATCATCGCGAATGTGCTCCCCTTTATAATAGCAACAAGGTGGAACACTACACAAAATGATTTTACAACCTTTATTTAATTGACGAACATATTGAAGACCATCATGAATATAATCAATCGTCAATTGATTATTGTAACCCCAATAAGCGATATCGTTAGAACCAATCATAAGATATAATACCTTTGGTTGTAATTTACAAACTCTTTCTTCCATTGTAATATTAATACCTAAAGACAAATCTCCTTGAATCCCTCTGTTTTTAACAGAAAAATCTTTAAATAATTCATTAGTAGGGAACATTTGTGTAATAGAATCGCCGACAAAAACGACTTCTGTTGGTTCAACCGGTTCTTGATAGAGTGCTAGTAAATGCTCAGTCCAATATGGACTAGCTTGAAAAGGAATATGATTCATTTTAATTCACCACGATATTGACGATTTTATTGACAATCGCAATGACTTTTTTAATTTGTTTATTTTCAATATGCTTTTTAATTTCTTCTTTTTCTAAAGCAAGTTGCTTTAATTCCTCTGCTGATGTATCCTTTTTTGCCATTAAAGTCGCTCTTAATTTACCATTGACTTGAATAGCAATCGTAATTTCTTCTTCTATCATTTTTGTAGCATCATAAGTGGGCCAAGGTTCATAGGTAATTGTTTGATTATGTTGATATTTTTCCCACATTTCTTCACAGACATGAGGGGTTACAGGATATAGCAACTTAATAAAGCCTAACACATAATCTTTATAAATTGTCTTAGCTTTATAAGCTTCATTAATAAAAATCATCATTTGAGCTATGGCAGTATTAAATTGTAAGTTTTGGAAATCTTCTGTCACTTTTTTTACCGTTTGATGATACACTTTATCTAAAGAACCATCGTTAGTTTCTGTGATTTTGCTTTGATATTCTTCTTCCATGAAAAGACGATAGACTCTTTCAATAAACCGCCGGCTACCTTCTAAATTTTGCGTAGACCAAGGTAAAGAAGCTTCTAAAGGTCCCATAAACATTTCATACATTCTTAATGTATCTGCTCCATATTTGTAAACAATTTCATCGGGATTGATGACATTTCCTCTTGATTTAGACATCTTTTCATTGTTTTCACCCAAAAGCATACCTTGATGGAATAACTTTTGAAAAGGTTCTTTTGTCTTTACAATTCCCAAATCATAAAGCACTTTATGCCAAAAACGAGCGTAAAGTAAATGTAAGACTGCATGTTCTGCTCCGCCAACATATAAATCAACCGGTAACCAATGATTCAAAAGTTTTGGATCACCAATTTCGTTTTGATTGTGAGGATCAATGTAGCGAAGATAATACCAACAAGACCCTGCCCATTGAGGCATGGTATTGGTTTCTCTTCTTCCTTTTTTACCATTAATATTGACATTTAGCCAATCTGTTGCATGAGAAAGAGGAGATTCAATACTTCCAGAAGGTTTATATTCTTTCAAATCGGGTAATTTTAAAGGTAGTTCTTTTTGATTTAAACAATAAATAGAACCATCTTCTAAATGAACAATGGGAATGGGTTCACCCCAATATCTTTGCCGAGAAAATAACCAATCTCGAAGTTTAAAATTAATCTTTTTATATCCTGCATTTTTAGCAATTAAATCTTGTAAAATAGCTTCTTTTGCTTCTTGAATGTAAAGGCCATCAGCATATGAAGAATGAATATGTTTTCCATCTTCTACAAAGGCTTGCTTTGAAACATCTCCTTCAAGAACTTGAATCATTTCTAAATGATATTTTTTTGCAAATTCATAATCTCTTTGGTCATGACAAGGAACAGCCATAACGGCTCCTGTTCCATAAGATGCTAAAACATAATCTCCGATAAAAATAGGGATTTTTTTATCATTGACTGGATTGATGGCATAAGCTCCAGTAAAGACCCCGGTTTTATCTTTATTTAATTCTGTTCTTTCTAAATCCGATTTAGAAGCACAAAATTGTTTGTATTGGATTATAGCATCCCATTGTTCTTTTGTAGTGATTTGTTCTACAAGTGGATGTTCTGGTGCTAAAACACAATAAGTAGCGCCAAATAAAGTATCTACTCGAGTGGTAAAAACTTCAAAAGTTTGTTCCCTTTGATCAATTTTAAAACGAATGACAACTCCTTCACTTTTTCCAATCCAGTTTTTTTGCATTTCAATTGTTGCACTAGGCCAATCTAATGTATCTAAATCGTTTAAGAGACGATCAGCATAATCAGTGATTTTTAAAACCCATTGTTTCATTGGCTTTCTTATGACAGGATATCCTCCTCGTTCAGAAACTCCATTGATAACTTCTTCATTAGCTAAAACAGTGCCCAATTCTTCACACCAATTGACTGGTTTTTCATCAATATAAGCCAATCCTTTTTCATAAAGTTTAGTAAAAATCCATTGAGTCCATTTATAATAATTCGGATCTGTGGTAGCAATTTCACGATCCCAATCATAACTCAATCCCAAAGATTGAATTTGTTTTTTAAAAGTAGCAATATTTTTATAAGTGAATTCTCCAGGATGATTATTAGTTTTAATAGCGTATTGTTCGGCAGGAAGGCCAAAAGCATCCCAACCCATTGGATGTAAGACATTAAATCCTTGCATTCTTTTCATTCTGGCTATAATATCGGTTGCAGTATATCCTCTTGGATGACCGACATGTAAACCTGCTCCAGAAGGATAAGGGAACATGTCTAAAATATAATACTTTGGCTTAGAAAAATCACTCGTATCGGTTTTAAAAGTTTTTTCTTTTTCCCATCTTTCTTGCCATTTTTTTTCAATTTCTAAATGATTATAAGGCATCTTTTTTCCCTCCTTAATAAAAAAACGTCCCTATTGCTAAGGACGCTTGATGCGCGGTACCACCTTAGTTCATACATTGCTGTATGCTCTTTTTGATTCTTTTTTGTTGCTCCACGGTTAATTTCCTAAATATTCATATCATTTTCCAGCAAAACAATGACTCTCTATAATGAATTTAGATAGTACTTCTTCGTTTCATCGCAGACTCATTGTATCATTTTAACTATTAAATGGCAATATTTTATTCTTTTTTTTCAAAAAAAGAAAGGGTAGATAAACGTCGGTCTAATTCTTTTAAAAATTCGTCTTCATCGCTAAATACATGATAAGTCATGGCAAAGCGTACAGCTGGTTCTGCTTCATCCCATGGAATCGTATAGATTCCTGCTTGATAAAGTAAATAAAGCGTGAATTCTTCAGCACTTTTAAAACAAGAGGGCACTTTTACATATAAATAAAAAGTTGCTTTTGGAACGTGACAATGCAAATGATGTTTGTTTAAAATTGAGGCTACTTTTGTTAAACGCTGATTATACAATTCTTTTAATTGAGGTAAAGTTTCTTTTTCGGTTTCAAAAGCTTTCATTGCAGCATATTGAATAGGAATATATTGTCCAGAATCCATGTTATCTTTAACTTCTTTTAAAATGTGCATGAGTTGAGGATTTGAAACCATAAATCCAATGCGAAAACCAGTCATACTAAATGCCTTTGATAAACTGTGCACTTCAATGCAATATTTTTCACTATCAGGGATTAAAAAAATACTAAGTGGCTCATCATGATAAGTTAATGGACCATAAACACAATCATTGACAATTAAAAAATCATATTGCTTTGCTTTTTTTATCAATTGTGTATAAAACTCTTTGGTTGCAATTGCACCTGTTGGAGAATTGGGATAATTGACTAAAAAAATTTTTGTGTTTTGGTAAACTTCTTCAGGAATGGTTTCTAAATCTGGTAGATATTGTTTTTCTTCTAATAAAGGCACTTCATAGATTTTTCCCTTCAACCATTTGGCCATAGTGGGTAAAACTTGATAACCAGGAGTAGTACAAATGACATAATCATCATCACTAATAAAAGCAAAAGGAATGATACATAAAGCACTTTTTGCCCCAATGACGTGATTGATTTCTAATTGTCTTTTTTCGCAATCAATGTGATAAATTTCTTGTAAGTGTTTTTTAGCTGCTTCTTTAAAAGCATCAATTCCATTGTCAGCATAGACTCGGTTTTCATAAACATAGGCTTGCTTTACCAGTTCATCAATCACTGATTGAGGAGGCATTTGATCACTTTCGCCAATACCAAAATCTAAAAGAGGATAAGGTGCATTTTTTAAATATTGCTTTTTGATTTGACTAAATTTTTCAAATTTATAATAACTAGTTTGAAAAAAGTCTTTTCCCCCTAATCGTTTAGAAATTTTATTTTCATAATTCATGTTCGTATTCTCCTTGATATATAAAATGAACAGGTCCTTTTAAAAAATATCCCTCGTTATTGACAAAGGCTTGCAAGGTTCCTCCTGAGGTATGAATATTTAAAAGGGGTTTACATAGTTGAAATTGTAAAAGAAGAAAAAAACTTGCTAAAGCTCCACTACCACAAGAGCGAGTTTCACCAACCCCATATTCATACACTCGCATTTTTACATTTTCTTTATCGATTTGTTGAATGACTTCAATATTACAATGATGAAGAGTTGAAAAACTTTTTAGTTGCTTATCAAATTCAAAAGAATCGATATGGTCGGTAAATAAAACAAAATGAGTGTTTCCAGCATCAATAAAATATCCTGCATACTCATCACTTTTTTTCTTAATAAAACGTGGAGATTGCATTGATAATTGTGTACAGTCTTGATTAATATAAGTTAAATAGACTTCTTTTTCATTGATTTGCACTTTATGGTTGCTTTGTGCGGTTAAAGTATATAGTAAATGAGCAACACAACGTAAACCATTGCCACACATTGCAGCTTTAGAACCATCTTGATTGTAAATGGTAATATTTCTCATTTGGTCGATATTAATAAGACCATCTGCACCAATTCCTTGATGGACATCACATAATTTTTGAATTTGATCTGATTCAAAAGATTGATTCAACGTCAAAATAAAATCATTTTGAGTCGCTTCATATTTATAAAATTGCATTTTCCTTCTCCTTTATCGCTAATAAAGCAATTTTAATTGCATTTGTAGCAGCCCCTTTTAATAAATTATCACTGACTAAATAAAATAGAATGGTTTTTTTATCGACTTGCCTAATTCGACTGATAAAAACTTCTAATTGATTCGCACAGTTTGTATTGATTGGCAATAATTTATTGCATACTTTCAATTCTTTTTGTTTCTTTAACGTTTTGATGGTTTGTTCTAAATCAATCTCTTTTTCAAATTCAACACAAACGGATTCACAATGACAATTAAGCGTTGGTACTCGAACGCAGGTTGGACAAATTTTAATATTTTTTTGTAATATTTTTTGCGTTTCTAAAATCATCTTTTCTTCTTCAGTAGAATATTGATTTTCTAAAATATTTCCAACTTGTGGTACACAATTGAAAGCCATTTGGTATTTCACTTTACTTTTTAAAGATGGGAAGTATGGACTATTATAAGATAAATCATCGAGTGCTGAACGGGTTTGATGTTTTAAATCCTGCATTGCTTGGTAACCAATTCCAGAAACAGATTGATAAGTGCTAACAATGACTTTTTCAATGGAATATAAATCATCAAGTGGTTTTAATGCACTACATAATATGCTAGTTGCACAATTAGGATTGGCAATTAAAGAATGGTTCTTTTTTAAAAGATTGCCATTGATTTCAGGAATGATTAATGGGATTTCTTGTTTTAATCGATAAAAAGAACTATTATCAATGACTAAACATTGTTTTTTTAAAGCAATTGGAATGTATTTTTGTGATACTTGTTCATTGGTACAAAAAAAACAAATATCTTTGCCTTCAAAAGAATCAGTGGTTAGTTCTTGAACGGTATAAATGTAGTGTTGGTAACGAATTAATCTTCCAGCACTTTTTTTAGAAGCATAAACTTCTATGTTTTGAAAGGGAAAATTGAGTTTGTGTAGCCATTTTAAACATTGTTGGCCGACAGCGCCAGTAGCGCCAATAATTGCAATTGTATATTTTTTCATGTTTTAACTCCTAAATAAAGAGGTGCAAATGATATGAAGAATTTCTTCTTCGTTTTGAAAAGATGTGGTAATTTCAATCGTTTCTCCTAAACATAGTAAAACATCATAAGCAATTCCATTTTCAAAAAGAATTTTTTTGATAAATGTAGTATTAGTGAATCCATCGATAAAAATTTTATTATCTAAAATATTGATAGAAAGAGAACTATCTCCTTTTTTTTCATCAATTAAAGTTCCTTCGTTATATAATGCAAAATGTTTGATTCGTAAGGCAATTTGATATTCCTTGGCTTTTTTTAGCGCATCTAATTGTAATAAATTGGAACCATGCTTTGCAAAAAGAATCATTTTGTCATAACTGACGTGTGATAAAATTTTATTATTTGCGAAATATTTTGGATTACATACCCCAACTCCTGCTACATCTTTAAAAAAAGTCACTTCCGGAATATTTAACATTTTTGCTAGTAAAACGGCGGTCAAATCACTTCCTCCTCGATTTAAAGTGACAATTTTATGGTTTTGATCAAAGGCAGTAAAACCAGGGCAAATTAAGATATCACATTGCTCTAATTTTTTTTCAATGATTGTAGAATCCAAATGCGTGACTTGTATTTCTTCTTGTTCTTTTAAAACTTCAATTCCAATTTCTTCTGGATATAAAACATCACAATTCATATACATATTTTTCAATTCGTTACAAATAATAAAAGCACTTACCATTTCACCAATAGTTAGTAAACGTTCTTGCATATAATAATCATGATTGTTTTGTAGTAATTGCATTAATTGATCGGTTGCATAAGGAGTATTTTTGATCGCAGAGACGACAAGAATTTTCTTTTCTTTATCTTCTTTTAAATGTTTATAAATACTTTTTCTTGTCATTTCATTTTTTAAAATATTACCACCATATTTATAGATCTTCATATCTTAGCCACCACCATCATTTCAATATATGTTTTTTAATAAAAATTGTTTCTTGTTTTTTTGATGTTCTTCTTGTTTGTTTTGTATAAAACCTTTAAAATAAAAATGGTGAAGTAAATGATGATAAAACAAGGAATTAAAAATTATTTTATCAATTTCAAACACTTTTTTACTCCTTTAGGAACATTACTATTAGGAATTGTTTTAGGTTGTTCCATTGCACTTCCAGGTATTTTTACTTCCATTAAAAATATGATTCAAGAAATCAATGCCATATCAAATGAAATCCATTTGGATTTTCCTCAATTTCAAAATTATCTTTTAAAAACTTTACAATCTTTGAATTGGAGTCAACCCCTTGATACGCTTCAAATGATTTGTAGCGAGGATTGGCTACTTTTAACTTTTAAAGAAGGACTCAATCAGTTACTTGGTAATGATTTTACAGTATATGGACAACAAATCATGAATTTAATTGAACTTTGTATTCAAGATTTTTATCAATACTTTGTCTTATTTATTCTTTGCGTTTTACTCAGTTTAATTGTCGGTTTTCTTTTGACAAAATATTTAGTGAGAAGAACAATAGCCAAAAGAAGTTGGTGGAAATTTTTACTTCATTGGGGAATTGATTCTTTAATTTCGACAGCCCTTTTATTTCTTACTGGTTGGCTTTTTTTGATTTGGGAACCCAGTGGTTGGATATCCATGGCTTTGTCTTTAATTATTTTTGGCGCAATCAGTCTATTTGAAGCTTATATCATTCAAGGGTTTAAAAAAGTTTCTTTTCAACAAATTGTCAATTTAAAAAACATCGGTCAATTTCTTTTAACGAATCTTATGATTTTTGCAATTGCCATGAGTTTTACATGGATAACCCAATGGATTTTTAATTCCATTATGGCAATGTTTGTGGGAATTTCTTTGTTTGAAATTGCTTTTTTAGTCATCAGTATGAATGCTGAAGCTTATGTGAAAACAAGTTGTGAAATGGCAACTGCAAAGTGAACAGGTAATTCTATTAAAAAGGGTTGTAAAAACAATTTAAATTGTGTAAAATAAATAAGAACCATGTTAGGAGTTGAAAAAAATGAGTAGAAAAGTAAGAGATATTATTTTCTATATATTTGTTGGTTGTGTAGGTGTTTTATTTTTATTAGCGTTGATTGTTGGAATGATTTATGGCTTTGCAGGAGCAGGTAGCCGAGTCGTTATTGGACTTCGTAATTTCTTTATTAGTTTAGGAAATGCCGATGCTTCTTTTGTAAAATATTCTCCATATATTTGTATCGGAGCAGGCTTAGTTTTAACGTTTAGTTTTTATAAAAAGTACAATACTAGAATTAATTAGCACTTGGGTTTACCGGTGCTTTTTTTAAAGGAGCGAAAAAGATGAAAGCGTTAGTTACAGGAGCAAGTAGTGGCATTGGCAAAGAAATTGCCATTGTATTAGCGAAAAAAAATATTGATTTAGTTTTATTGGCACGCAGAGAAGAACAATTAGAACAATTAAAACAAAATTTATTACAATCTTATCCCGTTCAAATTGAAGTCTTTTCCTGTGATTTAAAAAATGAGGAAAGTTGCAAGCAATTAGTTTCTCAATTTCCTGATGTGCAAATATTAATCAATAATGCAGGGTTTGGGGATGCTGGTGATTTTTTAACCACTTCGTTAGAAAAAGAATTAGATATGATTGCCGTAAATATTAAAGCGATGCATATTTTATTAAAAACTTTTTCTCAACATTGGGCAAAACAAGATCAAACAGGCTATGTTTTAAATGTTGCTTCTTTAGCTTCATTTCAAGCAGGACCGAAAATGGCAACTTATTATGCGACAAAAGCCTATGTCTTACATTTAAGTGAAGCGTTTGCTTTTGAATTAAAAAAAGCTAAAAAGCCGATTTTTATAACGACTTTATGCCCAGGACCAGTGGCAACAGAATTTAATCAAGTGGCAAATGTGAAATTTGCCATAAAAGAATTGTCTCCGCAAAAAGTGGCCAATGCAGGTGTTAAAGGGATGTTTCATAAAAAAAGCATTGTCATTCCAGGACTAAAAGGAAAATTGGGAATTTTCTTTTCTCGTTTTATTTCAAGAAAAATGGCACAAAGAGTGGTATGTCGTGTGCAAGAAAAAAAGATAAATGGAAAATAAAATAATGAACAGGGTTGCCCTGTTTTTTTATTTTATAAAAAAGAGAGCAAAAATTTGAGAAAAAAATAAAAATATCTTGTCTTTTAAAATCATTTTTGATAGAATAGTGAATGTCAGTGTGGCGATGACGTCCGAGGTTGCCGGAACGCGATAAAACGTTGTCATTGAGCGAGCCGGGTTTTCGGATCGAGCAAGTCTAAGCTAGAACTAGGCGAAAGGAGAAAAAATAAATGGCAAAAAGTAAAAAAATCAGAATTAGATTGAAAGCCTATGATCACAAAACATTAGATAGTTCTGTGGCAAAAATCATAGAAGCTGCAAAGAGTACAGGAGCGGTCGTGGTTGGCCCGATTCCTTTACCAACAGAAAAACAAGTCTATACAGTTTTACGTGCGGTTCATAAATATAAAGATTCACGTGAACAATTTGAAATTAGAACGCACAAAAGATTATTAGACATCGTCAATCCAACCCCAAAAACGATGGACACTCTCACGAATTTAGTTTTACCAAGTGGTGTGGATATTGAAATCAAATTATAAGTTGTAAGGAGGAGAAAAAATGAAAGCTATTTTAGGTAGAAAAGTTGGCATGACTCAAGTCTTTGCAACAGATGGTACTTTGATTCCTGTAACTGTCGTTGAAGTTTTACCTAATGTTGTCTTACAAAAAAGAACATTAGAAAAAGATGGTTACGAAGCAGTCCAACTTGGTTATGAAGATAAAAAAGAAAAAAATGCGACAAAAGCAGAATTAGGTCATGTTAAAAAAGCAAATACCACTCCAAAACGATTCATCAAAGAAGTTTGTGGAGATGAAATGAATACTTACGAAGTGGGAAGCCAAGTGACAGTTGATTTGTTTAAAGCAGGCGAATTAGTAGATGTAATTGGAATCAATAAAGGAAAAGGGTTCCAAGGTTCAATTAAACGTCATGGATACAGCAAAGGTCCGATGGGACATGGTTCTGGATATCATCGTGGAATTGGTTCTATTGCAACAAGCGGTCGTACAAACAACCGTATTCACCCTGGAACAAAAATGCCTGGACATATGGGAAATGCACAAACGACAATTTTGAATTTACAAGTTGTAGCTGTTGATGCACAAAAGAATGTCATTTTAATTAAAGGTGCTGTTCCTGGACCAAATCGTGGTTTAATTACCATTCGTTCAGCTGTGAAATACACAAAACATGTTCCTGCAGCAAAAACACTTTTTGTAAGAAGTGCTGAGGCTGAATAAGGAGGTTAATGCAAATGGAAATAAAATATGATGTTTTAAATAAAAATGGTGAAAAAGTAAAAGATTACAATCTTTCTGAAAACATTTTTGGTGTTGAATATCATCAACAAGTGGTTTTCGATGCCATTATGGTTGCTAGAGCAAATGAACGTCAAGCAACGGCAAAAACAAAAAAGAGAAGCGAAGTTCGTGGTGGAGGAAAAAAACCATTCCGTCAAAAAGGAACGGGCCGTGCTCGCCAAGGTTCTTCTAGAGCTCCTCAAATGGTTGGTGGGGGAAATGTCTTTGGACCTACTGGCAACCAAAATTTCAAAATCAAACAAAATCGTAAAGAAGCTCGTTTAGCTTTAAAATCTGTTTTAAGTGAAAAAGTTTCTGAAAAAGATTTAATTATTGTCGATGCATTTGATTTAGAAACACCAAAAACAAAAGAATTTGCATCTATTCTTAAAAATGTAAATGCAAAAGACAAAGTTTTACTTGTAGTAGATGATGAAGATCGGGCAACGATTTTATCTGCTAGAAATATTGAAAATTTAAAAGTTGTTAGTCCAAGAGGAATTAATGTTTATGACATTGTAAAACATCATTCCTTAATTGTTAGTGAAAAGGCACTAACTACCATTGAGGAGGTATTTCAATAATGGCTAGAGCAAAAAAAGCAGAAAAACCTGCTGTAGAAAATAATAAAAAGATTGTTGATAAATATTTTGATGTCATTATTAAACCATTAGTTACAGAAAAGACAATGAAATTAACGCAACAAGAAAACAAAATTACTGTTGTTGTTGCTAAAACTGCTTCAAAAGATGAAATCAAAGATGCCTTTGAAGCCATCTTTGGTGTAAAAGTAGCAAAAGTTAATACGGTTCGCGTCAATCCAAAAGCAAAAAGAATGGGCCGTTATGAAGGACAAGTTCCTGGATACAAAAAAGCGATTGTTAAATTAGCAGAAGGACAAAGTTTAGATCTTTATAAAGAAGCTGCTCAATAAGTCAGTCGTGTACTAAAAATATAGGAGGAAGAAAAATGGGAATTAAAACATATAAACCGGTTACGCCAAGTCGACGTCATATGACTCAATTAACCAATGATGAAATTACAAAAAGCACTCCTGAGAAAAGTTTGTTAATGTCTTTTAACAAAAAAGGTGGACGTAATAATCAAGGGCAAATTACTTGTCGTCATAAGGGTGGCGGACATAAACAAAAATATCGTATTATCGATTTTAAACGTGAAAAAGATGGAATCAACGGAAGAGTTGCTGCAATTGAATATGATCCTAATCGTTCAGCAAACATTGCATTAATTTATTACGTTGATGGAGAAAAAAGATATATTCTTGCACCAAAAGGAATTAAAGTGAACGATGTCATCGTTTCTGGAGAAAAAACAGATATTAAAGTAGGAAACGCTTTACATCTTAACAATATTCCTGATGGAGAATTTGTTCATAACATTGAATTACATCCTGGACGTGGTGGACAATTGATTCGAAGCGCAGGAACAAGTGCACAAATTTTAGGAAAAGAAGGCCGTTTTGTAACTTTACGGATGGCTTCTGGTGAAGTTCGGAAAATTCTTGGAACTTGCAAAGCAACGATTGGTGTTGTCGGAAATGATGAATACAATCTTGTCAATTTAGGAAAAGCAGGTCGCACTAGATGGTTAGGCGTTCGTCCAACTGTTCGTGGTTCAGTCATGAATCCAAACGATCACCCTCATGGTGGTGGGGAAGGAAAATCGCCAGTGGGCAGACCTTCACCAATGACTCCTTGGGGTAAAAAGGCTTTGGGTGTGAAAACACGCAAAAGTAAAAAATATTCTAGTAAGTTAATTATTAGACGGAAAAATGATAAATAAGGGGGAGAGAAAACATGTCAAGAAGCATTAAAAAAGGACCTTTTGCAGATAAGCATTTATTAAAAAAAGTGGATGCTTTAAATGCATCAGGGAAAAAAGAAGTGATTAAAACTTGGTCAAGAAGATCTACTATCTTCCCATCATTTGTAGAACATACATTTGCTGTATACAATGGTCATGAACACATTCCTGTCTATGTTACAGAAGATATGGTTGGCCATAAATTAGGAGAATTTGCTCCTACAAGAACCTATAAAGGACATACAGGCCATACAGCAGAAGATAAAGCTGCAAACGCAGCTAAAAAATAAGGAGGAATGAAACGATGGAAGCAAAAGCAAGTGTAACAAATATTCGCATCACTCCTCAAAAAGCGAAATTAGTAGTTGATTTAGTTCGTGGAAAAGATGTTCAAGAAGCGTTAGATTTATTAGCTTATACAAATAAGTCTACTTCACCTGTTTTATCTAAATTGATTAAGTCAGCAAGTGCTAACGCAACAAACAATTTCAAAATGGATGAAACAAAATTATACATTAAAGAAATCTGGGTTGGACCTGGAAGAACTTTAAAAAGATTTAGACCTGCCAACAAAGGCAGCGCTCATAAAATTTTAAAAAGAACTTGCCACATCAATATCGTGGTAAGTGACGAACGATAGGAGGGAATTAACAGCATGGGTCAAAAAGTAAGTCCTGTAGGATTGAGACTAGGAATTAACAGAGATTTTGAATCAAAATGGTATGCTGATAAAGAATTCGGAACTTTTTTAATTGAAGATATTAAAGTTCGTGAATTTTTAGAAGCAAAATTAAAAGATGCTGCTCTTTCAAAAGTTGATATTGAAAGAACCAAAACTGCTATCACGTTACATATCCACGTTGCTCGTCCAGGTGTTGTTTTAGGACAAGATGGTGCAAAAATTGAAGCGTTAAAAAAAGAATTAAAGAAAATTGTTAAAAATAAAGAATTAAAAGTAAATGTCGTTGCCGTTCAAAATCCTGATTTAGTTGCTGTTTTAGTGGCACAAAGTATTGCTGAACAATTAGAAAAACGTCAATCTTTTAGAACTGCACAAAAGAAAGCCATTCAACGTGTCATGAAAGCAGGCGCTAAAGGAATTAAAACTGAAGTAAGTGGAAGACTTGGAGGAACTGATATCGCTCGTAGTGAAGGATATAGTGAAGGAATTGTTCCTTTACATACTTTACGCAGTGATATTGACTATGCCATTGCTGAAGCACACACAACTTATGGTCGTTTAGGAGTAAAAGTGTGGATTTGTCGTGGTGAAATTATTCCTGCAAAAGAAAACAAAGTTGATTCTTCTACTGAAAAGAAAGGAGAATAAGCCTATGTTAATGCCAAAAAGAACAAAATATAGAAGACCTCACATTTTAAAATATGAAGGCCATTCTAAAGGTGGAAATGAAGTTTCCTTTGGAGAATGGGGATTGCAAGCCACTTCAGGAGCTTGGATTAGTGATCGTCAAATTGAAGCTGCTCGTATTGCAATTACTCGTTATACAAAAAGAGGGGGAAAAGTGTGGATTCGCATTTTCCCACAATTAGCTAAAACGAAAAAACCACTTGAAGTCAGAATGGGTTCTGGTAAAGGCTCTCCTGAACTTTGGGTAGCTGTTGTTAAAGAAGGTAAAGTCATGTTTGAAATTGGCGGCGTATCAGAAGCCGATGCCAAAAAAGCGTTAAAACTAGCATCTTATAAATTGCCAGTTGATACAAAGATTATCGCTAGAAAAAAAGTAGGTGAAGAATAATGACAGTTGCTGAAATTAGAGAAATTCAAACTCCAGATTTAATTAAAAAAGTAAGTGAATTAAAGCAAGAACTTTTTGCTCTTCGTTTCCAACAAGGAACAGGACAACTCACTGAAACTGGAAAAATTCATGAAGTTAAAAAGACAATTGCTAGAATTCTTACAATTTTAAAAGAAAGAGAAATGGAAAAGGAGGACGTCTAATATGGAAAGAAATCGTAGAAGAGTTATCGTAGGAACAGTTGTTTCAACTAAAAACTTGAAAACCATTACGGTTGAAGTATCTTTAAGTGAAAAACATCCTCTTTATAAGAAAAATTTTACATCAACAAAAAAATATAGAGCTCATGATGAACATGGAGAAGCAAAAGTTGGAGATATCGTTAAAATTGCTGAAACAAGACCTTTATCTGCAACGAAACGTTTCCGCCTTGTAGAAATCACAAAAAGAGCCGAAGAAGTTCAATAAGGAGGCGACAATCATGATACAAAATTTAAGTCGATTAGTAGTAGCTGATAATTCAGGTGCACGTGAAGTCATGGCATTTCGTCTTCTAGGTGGCTCAAAACGGAAATTTGCATCTATTGGTGATGTTGTGATTTGTTCCGTTAAAACTGCAGCACCAAATGCAGAAATTAAAAAGGGAGACATTGTTCGCGCAGTTGTCGTAAGAACAAAAAAAGGTGTTCAACGTGAAAATGGTTCTCACATTTCTTTTGATGATAACGCAGTTGTCATTATTAAAGATGATGGAACCCCTCGTGGAACTCGGGTTTTTGGTCCGGTTGCTCGTGAACTTCGTGACAAGGGAGAAAGTTATATGAAAATTTTATCTCTTGCTCCAGAAGTATTATAGTGGAGGTAACAATATGAAAATCAAAAAAGGCGATAAAGTGGTGGTCATTACAGGCCATGAAAAAGGAAAAGAAGGAGTCGTTACAAAAGCTTTTCCAAAAGAAGAAAAAGTCATCGTTGAAGGTTTAAATATGGTTACAAAACACAATAAACCAAATCAACAAAACACAGAAGGAACAATTACCAAAAAAGAAGCACCTATTCATGTTTCTAATGTCATGCTTCTTGATCCAAAAACTAAAAAACCTGTGCGTGTCGGATATACTTTTGAAGAAGTAAAAGGAAAAAAAGTGAAAGTGCGCATTTCTAAAGGAAAAAATGCGTCTGGCGCTAAATTAGACTAGGAGGAATCAATATGGCAGAAAAAGCAAACGAAGAAAAAGCAGTTGTTAAAAAGCCTAGAACCACAAAAAAAGTGGAAAGTGATGTTGTAAACGATGCTCCAGTTAAAAAAGCACCAGCAAAGAAAACGACATCTACAAAGAAAACAACAACTAAAAAAGCAGAACAAGCAGTTGAAGAAAAAGTAGAAGTTAAACCTTATAAAATTCCTGTAAAGGAAAATCCTAAAAAAGAATATTCAGCGATTGTTTTACGTTATAAAAATGAAATTGCTCCACACTTGATGAAAAAATTCAATTATAAATCAGTGATGGAAATTCCTCATATTGAAAAAATCGTATTGAATATGGGTGTGGGAGATGCAACTTCCAATTCAAAATTAATTGATGCTGCTTTTGAAGATTTAAAAGTGATTTCAGGACAACAACCCATTATCACAAAAGCGAAAAAGTCCATCGCTACTTTCAAAGTTAGAGAAGGAATGCCAATTGGTGTAAAAGTCACTTTACGTGGAGATAGAATGTATGATTTTTTAAATAAATTAATTAACATCGCTTTACCTCGCGTACGTGATTTCCATGGTGTTTCTGCTAATGCTTTTGATGGTCGTGGAAATTATACACTAGGTATTAAAGAACAATTAATTTTCCCAGAAATCAATTATGATAAAGTAGTGAAAGTACGGGGATTAGATGTTGTCATCGTTACAACAGCTAAAACAGATGAAGAAGGCCGCGAATTATTAAAAGAATTCGGTATGCCTTTTGAAAGATAAGGAGGACAAAACATGGCAAAAAAATCAATTATCGCAAAACAAAAAAGAAAACAAAAGTTTCCTGTGCGCGAATATACAAGATGTGAACGTTGTGGACGTCCTCATTCGGTAATTCGTAAATTTAAATTATGTCGTATCTGTATTCGTGAACTAGCTTATAAAGGTCAAATTCCAGGCCTTAAAAAGTCTAGTTGGTAATAAAGGAGGAGTAGAACATGGCAATGACAGATCCAATTGCGGATATGCTAACTCGTATTCGTAATGCAAACCAATTAAAATATGAAACCGTTTCTATGCCGTCTTCTAAAGTAAAATGCACAATTGCTGCAGTTTTACTCAATGAAGGATACATCGCAGATTATAAAGTTGAAGGCGATGTAAAAAAAGTGTTAACTCTTACTTTAAAATATGGAGCAAACGGTGAAAGGGTCATCACCAATTTAAAAAGAATTTCCAAACCAGGTTTAAGAGTCATGGTTGGTGCAGATAACCTTCCAAGAGTACTCAATGGTTTAGGAATTGCAATTATTTCAACATCTCAAGGAATTATGACTGACAAAGCAGCACGCGCAAAAAATATTGGCGGCGAAGTGCTAGCTTATGTATGGTAGGAGGAACAATATGTCACGTATAGGAAATAAACATATCGATCTTCCAGCTGGTGTAGAAGTTTTAGTTGATGGACATCAAGTAACAGTAAAAGGTCCAAAAGGAACGTTAACAAAATCTTTTAATCAACTTGTTGAAATTGAAGTGAAAGATAATCAAGTATTTGTTCGTCGCATCAATGAAACGAAACCTGCTAAACAAATGCATGGAACCACTCGTTCTATTATTAATGGCATGGTAAAAGGTGTATCAGAAGAATTTAAAAAGATTTTATTAATTACTGGTACTGGTTATCGTGCTCAAATGGAAGGGAAAAATTTAGTGCTAAACTTAGGATATTCTCATCCAATTACGATTCCTGCAGTTGAAGGAATTAAAATTGAAGTGATTTCACCAACAGAAGTTCATGTCAGTGGATGTGATAAAGAAGCAGTGGGTCAAATGGCTGCTCAAATTCGTGCAAAAAGAGGGCCTGAACCTTACAAAGGTAAAGGAATTCGCTATAGTGATGAAATTATTAGACGCAAGGAAAGCAAAAAGGCTGGCAAATAGCCAATAAGAAAGGAAGAAAGAAATTATGATTAAAAAGATTTCAAAAAATGTAAAACGTCAAAAACGGCATCTAAGAATTCGAAACAAGATTTCTGGAACTCCAGAGTGTCCTCGTCTAAGCGTTTATCGTTCTAATTCTCATATGCACGTCCAAATCATTGATGATGTCAATCAAAAAACATTGGTGGCTTCTTCAACTTTAGCATTAAAATTACAAAATTGTGGCAATGTTGAAGGCGCAAAATTAGTTGGTGCCGATATTGCTAAAAAAGCATTACAAGCAAATATTAAAAAAGTAGTATTTGATCGTAGTGGTTACTTATATACAGGCCGTGTGAAAGCTTTAGCAGAAGCTGCTAGAGAAAATGGCTTAGAATTTTAGGAGGACAAACAATGGAAGAAAACAAAGTTAAAACTGCAGAACAACCTAAAACGGAAACTGCTCGTCATTCCCATGGACCTAAAAAACCTTTTAATAAAGGTCAACGTCGTCCTCGTCAAGATAAAAATGATTTATTTGAAGAAAGAACTGTTGCTGTCAATCGTGTTTCCAAAACCGTAAAGGGAGGCCGTAAAATGCGTTTTGCTTCTCTTATCGTTGCTGGTGATCATAAAGGTCATGTCGGCATGGGAACAGGAAAAGCAAATGAAGTACCAGATGGAATCAAAAAAGCAAGTGAAAAAGCTAGAAAAAATCAAATGCTTGTTCCAATGGTCAAAGGAGGAACAATTCCCCATGCAGTAATTGGAAGACATGGGGCTTGTCGTGTGTTTTTAAAACCTGCTCCTGAAGGTACAGGCGTTGTAGCTGGAGGACCTGTTCGTGCTGTGTTAGAATTAGCTGGAATCACAAATATTTATTCAAAAGTTTATGGTTCTCGTACAGCAATTAACATGGTAAGAGCTACAATTAATGCCATTGAAAATTTAAAAACTGCTGAAAAAGTTGCCGCTTTAAGAGGAAAAACGGTAAAAGAAATTAAATACTAATTCTTCAATGTATCTAGAATAGGAGGTGCAACACATGAAACTAAATGAATTAAGTTTTACTAAAGGCGCTCGTAAAAAGGGTGTTCGAGTAGGAAGAGGAATTGCTTCAGGATGTGGTAAAACATCTGGAAGAGGAATGAACGGACAAAACAAACGCAGTGGCGGTGGAGTAAGACCTGGTTTTGAAGGAGGCCAAATGCCTTTATATCGGACTTTACCAAAAATTGGGTTTACGAATTATACAAGAAAAGTCTATGCGATTGTCAACGTAAAAGATTTAAACCAATTTGATGAAGGGACAGTTATTACCCCTGTATTATTAAAAGAAAAAGGTTTAATCAAAAAAGAATATAACGGAGTAAAAATTCTTGGCGTTGGAACATTAGAAAAGAAATTGACGGTCAATGCTCACAAATTCTCTGCTTCTGCAACAAAAGCAATTGAACAAGCTGGAGGAAAAGTTGAGGTGATTGCCTAATGTTTACAAAATTTATCGATGCGTTTAAGAATAAAGACGTTCGTGGTCGTATCTTTTTTACATTAGGCATTCTATTTATTTATATTATTGGATTGTTAATCACAGTTCCTGGAGTAGATTCTTCAGGAATTAGTGGAGTTATCGCTGAAAATGACTTATTAGGAGTAATGAATTTATTAAGTGGGGGAGCGCTAGACCAATTTTCAATCTTTGCTTTAGGGGTTTCTCCTTATATTACAGCTTCTATTATTATTCAATTATTGCAATTAGGTGTTTTACCTGCTTTACAAGAACTTGGAGAACAAGGAGAAGCTGGAAAAAGAAAAATTAATGATATCACAAGATATCTAGGTTTACTTTTAGGAGCGGTTCAAGCGTATGGAATTATCGTCACTTTACAAAATCGTAATTTGATTGACTTTTCACTCATGTTTGGAGGCTCTTTAGCAGAAAGTAATCGTTTATGGCTAGGTTATTTGTATGTTATTGCAATCTTGCTTGCTGGTACGATGTTTACTTTATGGCTCAGTGACCAAATTACTGCAAAGGGAATTGGAAACGGAGTTTCAATGATTATTTTTGCAGGGATTATCAAAGGTATTCCTGGTAATTTTTCACAAATATATAATATTCTAGTCCCTGTTTCAGCAACAGGAACGGATGCTTTAAATGGCATCTTAAAATTCATTGCGTATGTCATTTACACGTTAGCGATTATAATCTTTGTCGTATTTATCGAAACGGCTGTTCGTAAAATCCCAATTCAACAATCCAAAGCAACGATGAGTCAAAGTAACTCTCATATGAACTTTTTACCCATTAAATTAAACCCTAGTGGTGTTATTCCTGTCATTTTTGCTCAAGCCGTTTTAACGGCTCCTGTAACCATTATGGGCTTTATTAATCCAAATGGAGCTGCTTATGAAAATGTTCAAAGAATATTCTCTTTAACAGAAACCGTAAATGGTTGGCCATTAGCTTTAATCATTTATTTAATCTTAATTATTTTATTTAGCTTTATGTATGCTCACATACAAATTGACCCCGAAAAACTTTCTGAAAACTTGACAAAGCAAGGGTCTTATATTCCGGGCATTCGTTCCGGAAGTGAAACGAAAAATTATTTAAGTCGTGTCTTGAATCGTGTAACCTTTACTGGTGCGATTGCACTAGCTGTGATTGCTGCTTTACCAATTATCGTACCTTTAATTTTCCCAGTTTTAGGTGCTTCTTCTTTTGGTGGAACAGGATTAATCATTGTTGTCGGTGTTGCATTAGAAACGACAAAACAAATCGAAGGTTACGTAGCAGAAAAGAATTACAAGACATTTAAATTCTAGGAGCTTACCATGAAATTAATTTTATTTGGTGCTCCTGGTGCTGGCAAGGGAACACAAGCGGCTGAACTTGCTAAAAAATATCACATTCCTCACATCTCTACAGGAGAAATGTTTCGTCAAGCAATTGACAGACAAACACCAATGGGGATCAAAGCCGCTAGTTTTATTACAAAGGGGATGCTTGTCCCTGATGATATTACGATTGAAATAGTCAAAGAAAGACTTTCTCAATCGGATTGTAAAAATGGTTTTATTCTTGATGGGTTTCCAAGAACGATTCCTCAAGCCAAAAGTTTAGAAGAAATCCTTCAAGAATTAAATATGAAATTAGATCATGTTATTCAAATTTTTGTTCCGACGGATCTTGTATTAGAAAGACTAACAGGACGCCGTATTTGTAAAAATTGTGGTGCTTCTTATCATGTCTTATATCATCCTTCTTTAAAAGATGGAATTTGTGATAGATGTGGTAAAGAATTGACCATTCGGAAAGATGATAACATGGAAAGTGTATTAGTTCGACTTGATGCCTATGAAAAACAAACAAAACCCTTATTAAAATACTATCAAGATCAAGGGTTATTAGTTACGATTGACGGCAAGCAAGAAATAAATGATGTCTTTTTAGACATCCTTCGCGAACTAGGAGAAAAAGAATGATAATCAGAAAAACACCTCGTGAAATTGCTTTATTAAAAGAAGCAGGTCGGATTGTTGCCTTAGTTCATCAAGAATTAAAAAAAGCAATCGTTTCTGGTATCACAACAAAAGAGATAGACAAATTGTCTGAAAAGATTATTCGCCAAAATGGAGCAACTCCTTCTTTTAAAGGATACCAAGGATTTCCTGGAGCGGTTTGTGTATCCATCAATGATATGGTCATTCATGGAATTCCTGGATCTCAAAAATTAAAAGAAGGCGATATTGTATCTGTGGATGTTGGAGCTTGTTATCAAGGATATCATGGCGATTCCGCTTGGACCTATGCAGTAGGAAAAGTCAGTGAAGATGCAAAACAACTCATGAAAGTCACAGAAGAAGCTTTATATGAAGGCTTAAAAGAGGCAAAGCCGGGAAATCATGTAGGCGATATATCTGCTGCCATTGAATCTTATGTTAAAAAACATGGATACACTAGTCCTGAAGATTACACAGGACATGGAGTAGGAACTTCTATTCATGAAGATCCAATGGTGCCTAATTATGGAAAATATGGTCATGGACCTCTTTTAAAAACTGGAATGGTTCTTGCCATTGAACCCATGGTTCATGCAGGAAAAAAAGAAGTAAAAGTTTTAAAAGATGGCTGGGGAGTCGTTACAGCAGATCATAGTTTGGCTGCCCATTATGAACATACAATTGTTATTACCGAAGATGGCTATGAAATATTAACAAAACTATAAGGAGGAAACGCAATTTGGCTAAACAAGATGTTATTGAAGTAGAAGCAATCATTGTTGAAGCATTACCAAATGCCATGTTTAAAGCAAGATTGCTGGAGAATGATGTGATAATTCTTGCCCACGTTTCTGGTAAAATCCGAATGAATTACATCCGCATTTTACCTGGTGATAGAGTTACCCTAGAACTTTCTCCATATGATTTAACACGTGGGCGCATTACTTTTAGACACAAATAGAAAAAAAAAAAACCAAAGGGGGTTATATTTATGAAGGTCAGACCTTCAGTCAAACCAATTTGCAATAAGTGCAAAATTATTCGTCGTAAAGGCCGCTTGATGGTTATTTGTGAAAATCCTAAACACAAACAAAGACAAGGCTAATCATAGGAGGGATAATCAGAATGGCTCGTATAGCAGGCGTGGATATTCCACGTGAAAAAAGAGTTGTAATCTCTTTAACTTACATTTATGGTATTGGATATACAACTGCAACAAAAATTTTAAAAGCTGCAGATGTCGATGAAAATATTCGCGTTAAAAATTTAACAGAAGAACAATTGACACGGATTCGTGCGGAAGTTTCTCACTTAAAAGTAGAAGGAGACTTACGTCGAGAAGTGGCTATGAATATTAAACGTTTAATGGAAATTGGAAGTTATCGTGGCTTACGTCATAAAAGAGGACTTCCAGTTCGTGGACAAAGAACAAGAACAAATGCTCGTACTCGTAAAGGCCCAGCAAGAACCATTGCGAATAAAAAGCAAGCTACGAAATAGTTAAGGGGTGAAGATTTATGGCACAAGGAAAAAATAAAACGGTCACTCGTACAAAAAGAAAAGACAGAAAAAATGTAGTAAAAGGTATTGCACATATTCATTCTACATTTAATAATACGATTGTTACCATTACAGATGAAGCTGGTAATGCAATTACATGGTCCAGCGCCGGTGTATTAGGATTTAAAGGTTCTAAAAAATCAACTCCATTTGCTGCTCAAATGGCTAGTGAAGCTGCTGCTAAAGTTGCAGTCAGCCATGGAATGAAATATGTTGATGTGAATGTCAAAGGTCCTGGTCCTGGACGTGAAGCAGCAGTACGTGCTTTACAACAAACTGGTCTAGAAATCAATACAATTGTTGATGTAACACCTATTCCTCATAACGGATGTCGTCCTCCAAAACGTCCTAGAGCGTAAAATACTTAATGGAAAAGGGGAGGAAACGAAATGGATAAATTTAAAAAACCAGAATTCAAAATTGATGAATATAGTGTTGAACAAAATCACGGCAAATTTATTGTTGAACCCTTAGAAAGAGGCTTTGGAACAACCTTAGGAAATGCTTTACGTCGTGTTCTTTTGTCATCTTTACCTGGAACAGCAATGTATGCTGTAGAAATTGAAGGAATCAGACATGAATTTTCAGCTATTGCAGGAGTAGAAGAAGATGCAACTTCTTTAATTTTAAACTTAAAAGCAGTGAATTATGTTTCCGAAAGTTATGCAATGAATCAAGAAAATGAAATCAAATTAAAAGTGATTGGTCCAAAAGTGGTCACTGCTAATGATTTTATTACTCCAAGCGGCATTGAAGTCATCAATAAAGATGCTTATATTTGTACAGTTGCTGAAGGTGGTAGTTTAGATGCAACAATTTATGTCAAAACAGGTAGAGGATATGTTTTAGCTGAAAAGAATAAATCCAATAAAATTCCTTTTGGAACAATCCCTACAGATTCAAATTTTACACCAATTAAAAAAGTTGCTTTTGAAGTAGAACCAACACGTGTTGGACATGATTCCAATTACGATCGTTTAATCATGGATGTTACAACCAATGGGGCTTGTACTCCACAAGAAGCCATCGCTTTAAGTGCAAAAATCATTATTGAACATTTAGAGTTATTTGCTAAATTAGAAACACTTAGTATCTTTGATGAAAAAGTAATTGATGATTCTCAAGTAGAAGAACATGATAAATATCAAGATATGTCCATTGAAGAACTCGACTTGAGTGTTCGTTCTTATAATTGCTTAAAACGTGCAAACATTTTAACAGTACAAGAATTGACGCAAAAAACTGAAGAAGATATGATGAAAGTTCGTAATTTAGGCAAAAAATCTTTAAAAGAAGTTCGCGAAAAATTGAAAGCTTGTGGACTATCATTTAAAATCAGTGATTAGAAAAGAGGTATAAATATGGCACGTAATAAAATTCGCGGGAAAGCGGGAGTGAAAGATAAATCTCCTTATACGACATCTAAACGTAAATCTCAATTGCGCACATTAGTGACTCACTTAATCATTAAAGAACAAGTGGAAGTAACTGAAACGACCGCAATTAGTTTAGTTTCCTTAGCAGATCATATGGTTACTTTAGCTAAAAAAGGTGATTTACATTCTAGACGTCAAGCTGCAACCGTTGTAAGAGAAATGTTTGTTGATCAAGCACAAACACAAACCGCTTTACAAAAATTATTTACAGAATTAGGTCCTCGTTATGCTAGCCGTAATGGAGGCTATACAAGAGTAATTAAAACATACAATCGTCGTGGAGATAATGCTCCAATGGCAATTGTACAATTTGTAAAATAAACTTTAAAAGGAGCGATAAAACGTTCCTTTTTATTTGTTTTTTTTAAAAAGATGATAGAAACCATATTTATTCTATTATTTATTTATGATATAATAAATATTCGGAGGAGAGAAAATATGAGTACTATTCGTTTTGAAAATGTCACTTTTGGGTATCACAAAGACTCTCCAATTTTAGAGAATTTTAATCTTACTATAAAAAAAGGAAAATACACGGTTTTGTTAGGCCACAATGGTAGTGGTAAATCCACGATTGCCAAGTTATCCATTGGGTTACTTGAAACGATTTCTGGTTCCATTTATGTGGACGATTTATTATTAAATGAAGAGAATTTAGCTAAAATTAGAAATAAAATTGCAATTGTATTCCAAAATCCAGACAATCAATTTATTGGTTCTACGGTTCGAGATGATATTGCTTTTGGACTAGAAAATAAATGCATTGATCCGGATTTAATGGATGGAATTATAGAAGAATTTGCAAGTAAAGTCAATATGCATGAATTTTTAGATGCCGAACCAACAAATTTAAGTGGAGGTCAAAAGCAACGGGTAGCAATTGCTGGTGTATTAGCAATGCAACCAGATTTATTAATTTTAGATGAAGCAACGAGTATGCTTGATCCTACCGGAAAAAAAGAAATATTTGAAGTTATTCGAAATTTAAAAGAAAAAAGAAAAGATATGTCTATCTTATCAATTACCCATCATATTGAAGAGGCGATTCAAGCTGATGAAATTATTATTATTAATAATGGAAAAGTAATTCAAGTAGGAACTCCTGAAGAGATATTATATAATCATCAATTGTTAGAAGAAAATGCGCTTGAAGCTCCTTTTGTCGTCCAATTAATCGAGGCTTTGAAAAAAGAAAATATTGAAGTGCCTCATTGCTTATCTGAAGAAGAGTTGGTGAAATCCCTATGAATATAAAAATAGAACATTTATCTTATATTTATAATATGGATCAACCGATTCAATACGATGCTTTGACCGATATTAATGCAACAATAGATAACCATGATTTCATCGCAATTATTGGTCATACTGGAAGTGGAAAATCGACATTGATTCAAAATTTAAATGCATTACTAATTCCATCCTCTGGTAAAGTTCTTGTCGATGAATATGTTATTCAAAGAAAAATTAAGATTAAAAATATCAAACAATTGCGTAAAAAAATTGGCATTGTTTTTCAATTTCCAGAATATCAATTATTTGAAGAAAATGTAGAAAAAGATATCTTATTTGGTCCTAAAAATTTTGGCTTTACGCAAGAAGAGTTAAATGGTTTAGCCTCAAAAGTGTTAAAAATTGTAGGTCTTGACGATACTTTTTTAAAAAAATCTCCTTTTGAATTATCTGGTGGCGAAAAAAGAAGAGTAGCAATTGCTGGTATTTTAGCATTTAATCCCGAGGTTTTAATTGTGGATGAACCGACAGCAGGTTTAGATCCAAAAGCTGCTAAAAAAATGATGGATTTATTTTATGATTTATATGTAAATGAGAAAAAAACAATTATTTTAGTCACCCACCAAATGGATGATGTTTTAAAGTATGCCCATCGAGTGATGGCATTAAAAAAAGGAAAATTAGAAGCTTATACTTCTCCTTATGAATTGTTTAATGATGAAAAAATGATGAAGGATTTAGAAATAGAAGTGCCACCAATTTTAAAATTGGCTAAAGAGGTGAAAAAGAAATATCCTTCTTTAGATTTGAGCAAAGTCAAAGATATAGATACCTTTGTTCAGGAATTAAAGGATGTGAGATAGATGGAAAATCATATTACTTTGGGAAAATACATTCCTAATGATACTTTTTTTCATCGTTTAGATCCTCGTTGCAAAATCATTCTTCTATTTTCCTTCATGATCACCATTTTTATCAATTTAGGAATAGTTGGATATATTGTATTAGGTTTAGTTACTTTAGCTTGTTTTATTTTATCAAAAATTAAAATTAGAACAATTATTAAATCTTTAAAACCCATGTGGTTTATGGTTTTATTTATTTTTATTGTGAACCTTTTAGTTGTTAAAGATGGGACACCTTGGAAAATATGGAAATTGACAATCTATAGTGAGGCCGTTTTTTCTACTTTAAGAGTTGCTTATCGATTAATTTTGTTAATCTCCACTTCAACAATTTTTACCGCTACTACCAAACCATTGGATATCACCATTGCCATTGAAGATTTATTTAGTTTTTTAAAAAAGGTAGTCAATGTGCATATTCTTTCTATGGTAATCAGTATTGCCCTTCGCTTTATTCCAACAATTTTAGATGAAACGTACCGCATCATGCGTGCCCAAGCTAGTCGTGGGGTGGACTTTGTTCATGGAAAACTTAAAGAAAAAGCTATCGCCATTACTTCATTAATTATCCCTTTATTTATTAGCGCTTTTTCAAGAAGTGTAGATTTAGCAGATGCAATGGAAGCGAGAAGTTATAATCCTTATGCAAAAAGGACCCGTTATCGGAAGTTAAAATGGCATGTTAAGGATACCATCATGCTAATATTCATTTTAGGCTTAATGGCATCTTTTATTACACTTTCTATTTTAAAGGTTCCACTCGATTCGATTCTTTTGGGGTGGATTTCATGAGATATAAATGCATTGTAGCCTATGATGGATATGATTATTTTGGTTACCAAATACAAAATCACGAACCGCAAACGATTCAGCAAACGATTCAAGAGGCTTTAAAAAAATTATTAAAAGAAGAAATTACTATTTATGCTTCTGGCCGAACCGATCGCAAAGTACATGCCTTAGGACAAGTTTTTCATTTCGACACTACTTTAAATTTAAAAACACAAGCTATTTTAAAAGGACTCAATAGTCTTTTACCTTCTTCTATATCTATTTTAAAAGTGACAAAAGCCAATAAAAATTTTCATGCTCGGTATGATGTAAAAGCCAAACAATATCTTTATCGAATACGAAATGATAGACCTGATCCTTTTTTAACAAGATATGTCACTTTTATAAAAGAGCCAATTGATATAACTAAATTAAAGAAGGCTGGTCAACTATTTGTTGGAGAACATAATTTTTACAATTTCACGACGAACAAAAAAGAAGAAGTGGCTACTTTTGTTAAAACCATTTTTCTAGTTCAAATAACGCATACTAAAAAAGAAATTCAAATACTATTTGAAGGAAGTGGCTTTTTAAGATCAATGGTTCGTTTAATGGTAGGTGCAATGATTGCTGTGGCCACAAATAAAAAAGATGATGATTATATTTTATCTTTACTTCATTTAACGAGTAAAGAAAAATGTAGTTATAAAGCTGATCCACAAGGATTATATTTAAAAAAAGTAAAGTACTAGGAGTGATTTTGTATGATTCAATATAATTACCATACGCATACGAAAAGATGCGGTCATGCAACAGGAGAAGATGAAGAGTATATCCAATTTGCTTTAAAAAATGGAATAAAAGAAATTGGATTTACAGATCATATTTCACATGTAGATTTTCAACAAAATGAAGATTATTTACAAACGTTTCAATCGTTAAAAGAAAAATACAAAGAAAAAATTAATATTTTAATTGGATTTGAATGCGAATATGTTGAGAACATGCTTCCTTATTATCAATCTTTAATTGAAAACAAGAAAGTGGATTATCTGATTTTTGGCAATCATTTCGCTTATATTGATCATCAAAGATATGATTTTGCTACTCCTATCACAAATAAAAAGTATTTAGATTATTACTATGAAACTTTAAAAAAAGGATTAGAAACAGGGTTGTTTCGCTATATTTGTCATCCTGATTGCTTTTTAAAAGGGTACCAAAAATGGGATGAACATACGATTGAATTAACTCATAAAATAGGAGCTTTATTGTCTCAATATGATTGTTATGTAGAATTAAGTGGTTCTGGTTGTCGCAGTCGTTCTTATATTGAATATCAAAATAAAAAAGTCCCACCTTATCCTTTTAAAGAATTTTATCAAATTTTAAAACAATATCCTTTGCGCTTTGTCTTAGGAGCAGATGCGCATGCCCCCAATCAGCTCAATGATTTTGCAACTGAATATATTGAAAATATGGCAAAAGAATTAGAATTAAATTTAATAAAAAAACCACAATTAACACAAAGGAGCGTTAAAAAAAATGGATAAAATGTTTGTTCGATTAGATGCAATATTAACTAAATACCATGTATTGCAACAAAAATTACAAGAAGAAGAAATCATTCAAGATATCAAACAATATACGCAATTATCAAAAGAAAGTGCACAAATTGAAAAAACAGCTCAAAAATATCAAACTTATTTGAATCATCAAAAAGAAATTGAAGAAGCCAAGTTATTATTAGAAGAAAATGATGAGGAAGTCGTTGCATTAGCCCATGAAGAGATTAAACAATTGACAGAAGAAAACGAAAAGATTTATGATGAATTAAAAATTTTGTTATTGCCTAAAGATCCTAACGATGACAAAAATGTTTTGATGGAAATTCGTGGCGCTGCTGGTGGCGATGAAGCCAATATTTTTGCTGGAGATTTATTTCGGATGTATACTCGATATGCTGAATCCAAGGGTTGGAAGATTGAAGTCATGGAATCGAATGAAACCGAATTTGGAGGATTTTCTTTGATTTCTTTTATGATTAAAGGAGAAGGAGCCTATTCGCGATTAAAATTTGAATCAGGTGCCCATCGCGTTCAACGAGTTCCAAAGACGGAAGCAGCAGGAAGAATTCATACCTCTACTTCTACCGTTTTAGTCATGCCAGAAATTGATGAAATTGACTCTACTATTAAAGAAGAAGATTTACACATTGATGTTTATCGTTCTGGTGGTGCAGGGGGACAACATGTCAATAAAACAGAATCAGCAATTCGAATTACACATATCCCTACAAAAATCGTTGTGACATGTCAAGATGGAAGAAGTCAACATGAAAATAAAGAAAAAGCTTTACAAATTATTCGGATGAAAGTTGCAGAAGAAATGAAGTCTAAACAATTAGAAGAAGTCAGTGCAGAAAGAAAATTAAAAGTGGGTAAAGGAGAAAGAAGTGAAAAAATTCGTACTTACAATTATCCACAAAATCGGGTAACAGATCATCGCATCGGATTTACTTTGCAAAAATTAGATCGAATTATTGAAGGAGATTTAGATGAAATTTTAGATGCTTTAATGAATGAAGATCAAAAAGAAAAGTTAGAGGCAGAATTATAATGAATTATGCTCAAATGATTCAAAAAGCTGAAAAAAAAGCTGCTTTAGAAAATATGGAAGTCAGTGCTATAAAATGGCTTTTCTTTTATAGTGATTTTGCAGTTCCTTATCATCATTTATCAGATGAAGTCAGTGATGAAATATATCAATCCTTTATGAAAATTGTAGATTTATATGTTCTTTTAAAAAAACCACCACAATACATTGTTCATCGTACCTGCTTTTTTGGATATGATTTTTACGTGGATGAAAATGTTTTTATTCCCCGACCAGAAACAGAACAATTAGTAGAAGAGACGATTCTTAGAATCGATCAATTTTTTGCCAATCAATCGATAGTTTTAGCTGATGTTTGTTGTGGAAGTGGGGTTATTGGACTGACAATAAAAAAGGAAGTATTTCCAAGTCAAGTTTACCTTTGTGATATTAATCCTAAAGCTATCGAAATTGTGCAACAAAACGCAAAAAAATTAGATGTTCAAGTTTTTCCTTTATTAGGAGATTTTATTACTCCACTTTTAGAAAAAAAATTAAAATTTGATGTTTTAGTTTGTAACCCACCTTACATTAAAAATCAAGAAAAGTTAGATGATATGGTTTACAATAACGAACCACATAATGCTTTGTTTGGGGGAGACGATGGGCTAGATTTCTATCGAATTCTTTTTGATAATGCTAAGGATTTATTAAAAGAACGTCCAATGATGGCTTTTGAATTTGGTTATGATCAAAAAGAGGCTTTAGAAAGTTTGATTCAAGAAAAACTATTTGATTTTCAGTATGAATTTTTAAAAGATTATGCAGGACTTTATCGAATGGTATTTCTATTTAAAAACCTTTTTTAGATACAATTCCATTATAAGCATTGCTTTGATTTAAATCGTTATTTCTTACCTGATTTTGTGCGGCTATAGCCAAAATCATTTGCCCAATTAATTCTAAAAAATTACCGATAGAATTTTGTTCATCAATGTCTAAATTTTGACAAATGATATAACCGACTACTGCACCAATAATGCCAAAATCATTTCCACTAAAACTAAAAAGATAGCGACTTAAGCGCTGATAATCAATGTTTAAAAAATCATCAAAAGCTTGATTATTGTTCATAAAATCGCTACTTTCTAAAAAATATTGATATAAACTACAAAAAAGAGATATAATAAGGGTACAGAATATAAATGGAGAGATTACAATGTCTAAAAGTCAACAATATCAAAAACAAAGTCGTAGTGCAAAAAGAAAAAAATGGTTATCAATTCTTTGTCTATCCATTGTCGTTTTATTATTTTTAAGTGTAGCTGTGGTTTTTATTGTCGATAGATAATTTTATCTATAATTCCATATTCTAACGCTTCCTTTGCGTCCATAAAGTAATCTCTTTCGGTATCTTTTTGGATTTGAGAAAGCGTTTTGTTTGTATTAGAAGCTAAAATCATATTGAGCTTCTTTTTTAATTTTTGGATTCGTTTAGAAGCAATGTCAATATCACTAGCGACGCCACTTGCGCCACCACTAGGTTGGTGAATCATGATTTCACTATTTGGTAAAGAATATCGTTTTCCTTTACAACCACCAGACAATAAAAAGGCACCCATGCTGGCACACAATCCAATACAAATCGTTGAAACATCACAAGGAATATGTTGCATAGTATCATAAATTGCCATTCCACTTGTAATACTTCCTCCAACAGAGTTGATATATAATTGAATATCTTTATGAGGATCTTTTGAGGCTAAATATAAAAGTTGAGCAATAATATGAGAAGCCACGACATCATTAATTTCTCCATTTAGCATGACAATTCTTTCTTTTAACAAAAGGGAATACACATCATAATGGCGTTCTCCATCATGACTTACTTCAATAATTGTAGGAATGTAGTTCATTGGTTTGTCCTCCTACCTTACATTATGTCCTTAATTCAGAATTTATACACAATAATATTTTATAAAATATTATTTTCTAGCAAAAATTCCGTTTAAATTATTGACAATATTTCGGTTTAATTTATAATTAATATGTACGAATAATAAAAGAAATGATGGAAAGGAGATTTTTCGTATGAGTGTAAAAATTGCAATTAATGGATTCGGAAGAATCGGTCGTTTAGCATTTAGACAAATGTTTAGCGCAGAAGGCTATGAAGTTGTAGCGATTAATGATTTAACAAGCCCAAAAATGTTGGCTCATTTATTAAAATATGATTCTGCACAAGGTAGATATGCTTTAGCAGATAAGGTTACTTGTTCTGAAGATGGTGCTGCAGAAGGTTGGATTGCAGTTGATGGCAAAAAAATTCGTATTTATGCCGAAAAAGATGCTGCAAATTGTCCTTGGAAAGCATTAGATGTCGATGTTGTTTTAGAATGTACAGGATTTTATTGTTCAAAAGAAAAATCCATGGCTCACATTCATGCTGGAGCGAAAAAAGTTATTATTTCAGCTCCTGCAGGAAATGATTTAAAAACAATCGTTTATGGAGTAAACGACAATACTTTGACTGCTGAAGATCAAATTATTTCTGCAGCTTCTTGTACAACAAACTGTTTAGCTCCAATGGCAAAAGCATTAAATGATTATGCACCAATTCAATCTGGAATCATGACAACAGTTCATGCCTATACTGGTGACCAAATGGTTCTTGATGGACCACATCGTAAAGGAGATTTAAGAAGAGCTCGTGCTGCAGCTGTAAATATTGTTCCTAATTCTACTGGCGCAGCAAAAGCAATTGGTTTAGTTATTCCAGAATTAAATAAAAAATTAATCGGATCAGCACAACGCGTTCCAGTTCCTACTGGTTCAACTACGATTTTGGTAGCAGTTGTTAAAGCGCAAGATTTAACAGTTGAAGGCATTAATGCTGCAATGAAAGCTCAATCTAGTCCATCTTTTGGATATACAGAAGAACCATTAGTTTCATCTGATGTCATCGGTATTACTTATGGTTCCTTATTTGATGCTACACAAACAATGGTAACTAAAATTAGTGAAGGATTATATCAAGTTCAAGTTGTCGCTTGGTATGACAATGAAAATTCTTACACTTGCCAATTTGTACGTTTAGCAAAAGAATTTGCACAAAAGTAAGTTAATAAAAAAAACAAAAAAGCACTCTTTTTGGGTGCTTTATTTATGATAGGGAGGAAAAACTCATGAAAAAAACTATTAAAGATTTAACGAATCTTCAAGGAAAAGTTGTCTTTGTACGTGTTGATTTTAATGTTCCTTTACGTGATGGAAAAATTAGTGATGACAATCGTATTGTCGCTGCATTACCAACGATTAATTATTTAATTGATGCAAAAGCCAAAGTCGTTTTATTTTCTCATTTAGGAAAAATCAATCATAAAGATGAAGAAGCTAAAAAAGCAGACATGGCTAAAAACGATATGAAATTTGTTTATCCACGCGTGACTGAACTTTTAAAAACAAAAGTGACTTATGTTCCAATGACAAAAGGAAAAGAATTAGAAGATGCCATTGCAAATTTAAAAGATGGCGAAGTTTTGTTAATGCAAAATACGCGCTATGAAAAAGGAGAAAGCAAAAACGATGCTGAATTATCGAAGTATTGGGCTTCTTTAGCAGACGTTTTTGTCATGGATGCTTTTGGTTCTGCTCACCGTGCTCATAGCTCTACTTATGGTATTCCAGAAATTTTAAATCAAACAGGCAGACAAACAGCTTTAGGATTTTTAATGCAAAAAGAAGTAGAAGGACTTGGAAGATGCGTTCGGGCAGATGAACACCCTTATGTTGCGATTTTAGGTGGTGCAAAAGTTTCTGATAAAATCCTAGTTGTTGAAAAACTATTAGAAAAAGCTGATAAAGTCATTATTGGTGGTGCCATTACTTGTACTTTCTTAAAAGCAATGGGATATGATGTTGGAACTTCTCGTTATGAAGCCGATCAATTAGACTTTGCTAGAAAATGTTTAAAAGAAGGAAAAGACAAAATTGTTTTACCAATTGACCATGTCATTGCTGATGATTTTGCTAATCCTACCGATGTTTTAGTGACAAATGGTTTAGAAATTAAAGAAAATTATGAAAGATTAGATATTGGACCGAAAACCTGTGAATTGTATAAGCAAGTTTTACAAGATGCAAAAATTGTCTTTTGGAATGGTCCAATGGGTGTTTTTGAAAATCCTTTGTTTGCAAACGGAACGATTTCAATTTGCAAAACATTAGCTGAATTGAAAGATGCCTTTACAGTTATTGGTGGTGGCGATAGTGCAGCTGCAGCCGCAGAATTTGGTTATAAAGATCAATTCTCTCATGTATCAACGGGTGGAGGAGCATCTTTAGAATTAATCGAAAAAGATGGCCATTTACCTGGAATTGATGTCATTGCAGATAAATAGGTGAAATCCATGAGAAAAAAAGTAATTATCGGAAACTGGAAGATGAATTTATTAAATCGAGATGCTTTTCGATTCATCGACCAAGTAAAAGAAGAAGTCGCTATTGCGAATACAAAAGACATTGTAGTTGGTATTGCTCCTTCTTATTTATGTTTAGCCACAGCGGTAGCTAAACGTTCTCCTTTATTAATTTGTGCTCAAAATGTGAATGAACATCCATCAGGAGCTTATACGGGTGAAGTAAGTATTGAAATGTTAAAAGAAATTGCCATTAATTATTGTATTATTGGCCATTCAGAAAGACGTCAATATTATCATGAAACCAATGCTTCTTGCAATGCAAAAATGCTAGCTTTATTTAGTAATGATATGTTTCCTATTTATTGTGTAGGGGAAACATTAGAGCAATATGAAAATAATCAAACAAAAGAAGTAGTTAAACAACAATTAGTTGAAGGATTGAATAAAATTCCAGCTACAAAAGCAAAAAATATGATTATTGCTTATGAACCAGTTTGGTCAATTGGAACTGGTAAAAATGCAAGCAGTGAAATTGCTCAAGATGTTTGTCATTTTATTCGGCAAACTCTTAAAGAATTGTATTCAGAAGAAGTAGCAAATGAAGTTATCATTCAATACGGCGGTTCAGTTAAACCAGAAAATATTCAAGAATATTTAGCTCAAGAAGATATTGATGGTGCATTAGTTGGTGGAGCTTCTTTAAAAAGTGACTCATTTATAGAATTAATTCAAAACTTATATTAAAAAACAAGGTCAATTCTTTAATTGACCTTTTAGTTGCAGGAGGAATAAGATGAGACGGAAAACAAAAATTGTCTGTACGATTGGACCAGCTACAGAAAGTTGCGAAATGTTAAAAAAGATGATTCAAGCGGGAATGAATGTGGCAAGAATTAATTGTTCCCATGGGAATTATGAAGAATATGAGATGAAAATTAACCGCATTCGTCAAGTGGCAAATGAATTAAATGCTTTTGTCGGAGTAATGATTGATACAAAAGGTCCTGAAATCCGTTGTGGATATTTTGAAAATGGGATGCAACAATATAAACAAGGAGACAGAGTTTATTTAGTTAAAGAAGCTTGTCTTGGAAATCAAAAACAATTCCAAGTTTGCTGCCCAGAATTATTTGTTGATATAAAAGTTGGAAATACGATTTTAATTGACGATGGAAAATTCATTTTAAAAGTTTTAGAATGTGATGAAAATAAAATTTACTGTGAATTTCAAAATCCAGCCATCATTAAAGACCGTAAAGGAATTAATGTTCCTGGTGTAACCTTAAGTATGCCTTTTATTTCCAAGCAAGATTACAAAGATATTGAATTTGCATGTAAACAAGATGTGGATACGTTGGCTTTATCTTTTGTACGGAAAAAAGAAGATATTTTAGCAGTAAAAGAACTTTTACAAAAGTTTGGCAAACCCGATATTGCTTTGATTGCTAAAATTGAAAGCCAAGAAGGAATGGACCATTTAAAAGATATTTTAAGTGTTGCAGATGGAATTATGGTGGCTCGTGGAGATTTAGGAGTAGAAGTTCTTCCTGAAAAAGTGCCATTATATCAAAAAGAAATGATTAAATTGGCAAATCAAATGGGAAAAGTAGTCATCACGGCAACGCATATGTTAGAATCCATGATTACTTCACCACGTCCTACACGTGCAGAAGTAAACGATGTGGCGAATGCCATTTTTGATGGTACCGATGCAGTTATGTTAAGTGGAGAATCGGCTGTAGGAAAATATCCTGTAGAAAGCGTTGAAATGATGGATAAAATTGCTTTATCTGTGGAAGATGTTTTAGACTATCGCAGTGATTTATATCGATCAGTAAAATCTAGTCAACGCACTAAAAACGATGCGATTGGAATTAGCGTGACTGAATGTTGTTTAACTTTAGAAAATGTATCCGCTGTTTTTGCGTTTACTGAAACAGGTGGAACAGCCAAAAGAATTCGTAAATTCCGTCCCAATGTACCAATTATTGCTTGTTCGGATAATCCACAAACTTGTCAAAAAATGTGTTATTATTGGGGAGTCTATCCAATTATTGCAAAGTATGAAAACGATGTAGTCAAATGGGATGAAGAAGCTCAAAGAATTGCCATGCATTTTGGATTTGAAAAAGGGACAACCTTAATTTTAACTTCTGGAATGGGACAAAAACATGGTTCTACCAACACCATTCGTATTATCGAAGTAGAATAGCACTTTCTTTGGAAAGTGTTTTTCTTTACTTTCTTAATCTTAAAAAGTATAATATTTTTAGAGAGTCTTTTTATAAGAGGTGCCAATGATGAGAAAAAAATGCTTATTCATGTTTATTTTTTTATGTTGTATGGTTATTTCGGGTTGTAAAAAAGAAAATGATGTAGAAGAAATCACTTCCAATGAAACTTTTTTAACTGTCGATAAAATTGATATTGAAATAGAAGAAGTATATAATGTTCAAGTCATGTTAAAAGAAGAGTTTGCAACGTCCTCTATTACTTTTAAATCAAACAATTCTTCTATTTTTTCAATTCAAAATCAACAAGAAATTATCGGTAAAAAAGAAGGGAAAGCTCAATTACAAATATTTGATGACCAAGGGAAAAGACAAGGAATAACGATTCAAGTATTTGCAAAAAATGCTTTAAAAGATACTTTTAGTATGGATAAAGGTCGGTTATATCAAAAAAATGTACTCTTTTATGGAGATTCCATTACCCAATATGAACAATGGGAAGGTGAATATGTACTCCATTTAAAAGATTATTATCAATTTGAACATCAAAATTTTGCAAAAAGTGGAACGACAATTGCTTATAGTTCCCGTTATCAAGGAAAAGAAAATGGTGTAACCTACATGTATCATCATCAACAAGAACATGAATGGGCCGATTACGTTTTCATTTTATATGGAACAAATGACATCGATGAAGCAACACCAGTTGGAATAAGAGATGCAGAAATGTTGACCAATTATGATGATAAAAATCCTACTTATAAGGGTGCAATTAATTATGCAGTAAAAATTTTAAGAGAGCACAATCCTAATTTACGCATCATTTTTTTAGAGTTATTGTATCGTTCAGTACCAATTGTACAAGACTTTAATAAAGCTTTACGCAATCAATGTTATTATAATGAAGTTAAGTTTATTCCTCTTTACGATTTATGGAATGCTGAAAATGTTTCCGTGTATAGCAATGATGGACTACATCCCAATTCGCAAGGAAACTTAAAAATGTTTGAACGAATTATTTCTTGCTAAAACTTACCACGTGGGTAAGTTTTTTCTTTACAATTTAAAAGACCTTTTATATAATAATGGCAAGCAGTTTTACCCTTCTTGGCACCCTGCTATAAAAAATCAATGGAGGTTTTTTTATGCAAAGAAATAAAATTATTCAAAGTATTACTTTAAATGCCTTAATTTTGGCACTTTATTATGTCTTTTCTTTACCACTTGGTCAATTAAATTATGGCATTATTAATATACGGATTTCTGAAATTTTTGTAGTTTTAGCGATGTTTAATAAAAAGTTTATTCCTGGAATTGTTGGTGGCTGTTTATTAGTGAATATTTTTTCAGGACTTCCTTTTGATTGGTTGATTGGTACAGCCCAAACTCTACTTGCCTGTCTTCTTTTGTATTGGGTAAAAAATCGTTATTTTAGTTTGTTTTTAGCCGCTGTTAGTTGTGGAGTTATCATTGGCTTAGAATTACATTTTTTTATCAATGAACCACTATGGTTAGCCATGGGAAGTGTTTTTGTCAGTGAATGTATCATTCTCATTTGTGGCTATATTTTATGGAAAATCGCATTAAAAAATCAAACTCTCCAAAGATATCTTTTACAATGAAACAGAACTGGTTGTTTTTTCCAAAAAAAATCGATAAAAATTCATCAATTAGTATTCCAACGGGGATACTTTTTTGATATAATTAATCGTATGTTGAGGAGGATTTCGCAATGGGTTTAATTCAGGCAGAAGCCAAAAAAGAGATATTACAAATCATAGAAAAATATGCGAATGAAAAAACACCACTAATGATGATTTTAAGTGATGTACAAAGTAAATATGGATATATTCCATTAGAAGTACAAGAAATAATATCAGAAGCGACAGGAATTCCTGTAGCAGAAATATATGGTGTAATCACATTCTATTCCTTTTTTTCATTAAAACCAAAAGGAAAATATGTTATTGGAGTTTGTTTAGGAACCGCTTGTTATGTCAAAGGGGCACAACAAGTATGTGATAAGTTCTGTGAACTTTTAAATGTTCAACCAGGAGAAACCACAGAAGATGGATTGTTTACAATTGATGCATTACGCTGTATTGGAGCGTGTGGAATTGCTCCTGCAGTGACCATTAATGGAAAAGTTTATCCCAAATTAACAGTTCAAGAAGTTCCCAAGATTATCAATTCATATCGGACAAGTGAAGGAGTAGAATAAACATGATTAAAACGCAAGAAGAATTAGTAGCTAAAATTCAAAGTTGTAAAAGTTGTTTAGACAAAAAATTTGCTGGTGCCGAAGGAAAAAGAGCGATTATTTTATGTGGTGGAACAGGATGTCTATCTTCTAATTCTGCTGAAATTGCTGAAAAATTTAAAGCGATTTTAAAGGAAAGAAATTTAGAAGAAGATGTCAGTGTCAATATTGCAGGTTGCTTTGGTTTTTGTTCTCAAGGACCATTTGTTAAAATTTATCCTGAAGATACTTTGTATCGTTTAGTAAAGGAAAGCGATGTCGCTGAAATCGTGGACAAAGACATTGTCAATCATGAAATTGTAGAACGTCTTTTATATGTGGATCCAGTGACAAAAGAAAAAGTTGCTAAACAAGATGACATCAATTTTTATAAAAAACAGAAAAGAATTGCTTTACATGGTTGTGGCACAATTAATCCTGAAAATATAGAAGAAGCTTTAGGATATGGTGCTTTTCAAGGATTATCCAATGCTTTAAAAATGGATCGTTTTGCGGTCATTCAACAAGTATTAGATTCTGGTTTACGGGGTCGTGGAGGCGGTGGATTTCCAACAGGATTAAAATGGAAATTCGCTTATGATCAAGAAAATGATGAAAAATATGTCGTTTGTAATGGTGATGAAGGGGACCCTGGAGCCTTTATGGATCGTTCCATTTTAGAAGGAAATCCTTTAGCTGTAATTGAAGGAATGATGATTGCAGGATATGCGATTGGCGCTAAAAATGGTTATTTTTATGTTCGGGCTGAGTATCCTGTTGCGGTAAAACGCTTAAGAATTGCTATTCAACAAGCAGAAGAATTGGGACTTTTAGGCGATCACATTTTAAATACTGATTTTAGTTTTAGAGTTCACATTCGTTTAGGTGCGGGCGCGTTTGTCTGCGGTGAGGAAACGGCTTTATTAAATTCTATTGAAGGAAAAAGAGGAATGCCTCGTCCACGTCCACCCTTTCCTGCTGTAAAAGGATTATGGGATAAGCCAACCATTATTAACAATGTTGAAACATTAGCAACAGTTCCTTATATTTTAAGAGAAGGAACCGCTGCTTTTACTAAATTTGGAACAGAAAAGTCAAAAGGAACGAAAGTTTTTGCACTTGGTGGCAAAATCAATAATGTCGGTTTAGTCGAAATTCCTATGGGAACGACCTTACGGGAATTAATATATGACATCGGTGGAGGAATTCCAAATGGCAAAAAATTTAAAGCCATTCAAACAGGAGGCCCTTCAGGAGGATGTTTAACTGAAAAATATTTAGATACACCCATTGACTTTGACAATTTAGTAGCACTAGGCTCAATGATGGGTTCAGGTGGTGCGATTGTCATGGATGAAGATAATTGTATGGTGGATGTCGCTAAATTCTATATGGAATTTATTTGTGATGAATCTTGTGGAAAATGTTCTCCTTGTCGTATTGGAACGAAAAGAATGTTAGAAATATTGACAAGAATTACTGAAGGAAAAGGAACGTTACAAGATATAGAAGCGTTAGAAGAATTAGGACAAGCGGTAAAAACGGGTTCTTTATGTGGACTTGGTCAAACAGCAGCAAATCCAATTATTTCTACACTAACTCATTTTAAAGATGAATATATTGCTCACGTTGTCGATAAAAAATGTCCTGCAAAAGTGTGCAAAAAATTAATGCAATACTACATTGTTCCTGAAAAATGTAAAAAATGTAGTTTATGTGCGCGGAATTGTCCTGTTTCTTGTATTAAAGGGGAAGTGGGCAAAACGGTTTATGAAATTGACCAAAGTAAATGTATTAAATGTGGCATGTGTCAATCTTCATGTAGATTTAATGCCATTGAAAAACGATAGGAGGATGGAATCATGGAATATGTAAATATTAAAATTGAAGGACATCCTTATCAAGTAAAAAAAGGATTGACGATTTTAAAAGCAGCACAAGAATGTGGCTATGAAATTCCTACTCTATGCGCTTTTAATGATGGAAAATGCTCTCAAGGTTCATGCCGCGTTTGTTTAGTTGAAGTAAAAGGTGCAAGAGGTCTTGTCGCTTCTTGTGTTTATCCTGTCAATGAAGGAATGGAAATTATCATCTCTAGTCCAAAAGCGGTTCAAGCTCGTCGTACAAGTGTAGAATTAATTTTATCTAATCACTCTAAAAATTGCCAACAATGTAAAAAGAATGGGAAATGTGAGTTATTACATGTTGCAACCATTACAGGAGCAAGAGATAATGTTTATTTAGGTGAACAAACACCAGTTACTTATGATGAATTGACTCCTTCTATTATTCGCGATACTTCCAAATGTATTTTATGTGGAAGATGTGTTACTCGTTGTATCGAAGCACATGGTACTGGCATTTTAGGCTTTGAAAATCGGGGATTTAAAACGATTGTTGGCCCTGCTTATAATCGTTCTTTTAAAAACTCTCCTTGTATTTTATGTGGACAATGTGTGAATGTTTGTCCAACAGGTGCTTTAATGGAAAAGGGAGAAATTGACCTCGTTGATGAAGCTTTTCGTCAAGGAAAGCATGTCATTGTACAAACTGCTCCAGCAGTAAGAGCTGCCCTTGGTGAAGAGTTTGGTTTGCCAATTGGAACAGCTGTTACAGGAAAAATGGTTGCCGCTTTACATCGCTTAGGTTTTGAAAAAGTTTATGATACGAATTTTGGTGCTGATTTAACCATTATGGAAGAAGCATCCGAATTAATTCATCGCATACAAAACCAAGGAGTTTTACCAATGATTACATCTTGTTCTCCAGGTTGGGTAAATTATGCTGAATATTTCTATGGGGATTTATTAGATCACTTATCCAGTTGTAAGTCTCCTCATGAAATGCTTGGTGCAATTATTAAGTCTTATTATGCACAAAAACATCAATTAGATCCAAAAGATATTTTTGTCGTTTCCATTATGCCTTGTACTGCCAAAAAATATGAAAAAGAACGGAAGGAAAATGCTGTAAATGGAATACAAGATGTCGATGCTGTTTTGACCACTCGAGAATTAGCCGTTTTAATCAAAAGAAGTGGGATTCAATTCAATCGCTTACCAGAAGAAGAATTTGATCAAGATTTATTAGGAGAATATAGTGGAGCTGGTGTCATATTTGGTGTGACAGGTGGAGTAATGGAAGCAGCTGTAAGAACGGCTTACCATATGCTTACAAACCAAGAGGCAGAAGATTTGTTACATTTTACACCTGTTAGAGGATTAGAAGGTATTAAAGAAGCTCAATTAGATATTAATGGTTTAAAAATCAATATTGCAGTAGCGCATGGCATGAAAAACGCTAAACCATTATTGGACCAAATTCGTAAAAAAGAATCCAAATATCATTTTATTGAAATCATGGGTTGCCCTGGTGGATGTGTAAATGGTGGAGGACAACCTTTCGTTAAACCTTGTTTCTTACCTAATGAAGATGCAGATATTTTAAATACCTACATTCAAAAAAGAGCTTCGGCTTTATATTCTGAAGATGAAAAGCAAGTCATTCGTCGCTCTCATTTAAATAAACAAGTGCAAGATTTATACCAAAATTACTTAAAAGAACCAAATAGTCATCTTGCACATGAATTATTACATACTACCTATCATGCGCGAACACCATTTCCTAAAAAATAAAAGTGAACTTCCGTTTTAAAGCGGAAGTTTTTAGTTTTTCTTTTGTACGATATTTGATATAATAGTAAAGAAAGTGATGTGATAAAAATGATTCCAGTTCATTTATATGATAGCCGAAGTAAACAATTACGAGAAGTGAAAATGGATGAAAATAATAAAACATACCTTTATGTCTGTGGACCCACGGTTTATAATCATGCCCACATTGGGAATGCAAGGCCTTTAATGGTTTTTGATACTTTAAGAAGAACTTTAAAAGCTTGTGGCTATGATGTTGTTTATATTTCAAATTATACCGATGTTGACGATAAAATTATTCAAGCTGCAAAAAAAGAAAATCTTACCGAAGAAGAATTGACTAAAAAATACATTCAAGCTTATCAACAATTACGTCAAGATTTAAATGTTTTTGCTCCTGATTATACACCAAAAGTAACCGAAAACATGGAGGCAATTATTGCTTTTATTGAACAATTAGTAAAAACAGATTTTGCTTATGTCATGGATGGCGATGTTTATTTTCGCGTAAATAAAATTCAAGAATATGGCGAAATATCCAATCGAAATATCGAAGATTTAAAAGTTGGTGCTCGCATTGAAGAAAATGATAAAAAAGAAAATCCACTCGATTTTACTTTGTGGAAAAAGACAACGGATGGAATTCGTTGGGAATCTCCTTGGTCTGTCGGTCGTCCAGGATGGCATACAGAATGTGTTGTCATGATTTCTAAATTGACGCACAATACACATGTTCATATTCATGGTGGAGGAATGGATTTAAAATTCCCTCATCATGAAAATGAACAAGCCCAAGCCTATGCCTATTGCCATCATCCTTTGGCAGATATTTGGATGCACAACGGGATGGTCAATATCAATGATGAAAAGATGTCAAAATCGTTAAACAACTTTATATTGGCTAAAGATTTAATTGAACAATATGGAGGAAATGTCTTGCGTTGGGTGATGAATAGCACTCATTATCGTGCCCCTATTAATTTTAGTGATGAAGGCTTTAAAAATGCGATAGCAGAGTTAAATAAAGTGTATACTCCTTTAAAGCAAGCAAATTTAAAATTACAAATGGAAGGTCAAAAATATGCTATGGCGATTCATCAAGAAAAATATGAAAACTTTTTAAACGCTTTGGCTGATGATTTAAATACTTCGCTTGCCATTACGATTCTATTTGAAGAAATTAAAGTTTTAAATACAGCATTACGACAAAAAATGATACAATTTGAAGAACTTGCAAAGGCATTTAAAACTTGTAATCAAATGTTATCCATTTTAGGAATGCAAGAAGTCACAAAAGTTTTTACAGAGGATGAAAAACAACTCGTGCTTTATTGGAATGAGTTAAAGCAAAATCAATCTTTTGAAAAAGCAGATCAAGTAAGAAAAGAATTGATTGAAAGAGGAATTTTATAAAATGGAATATATTTTTGGGAAAAATACCGTAGCTGCTTTTTTAGATGCTAATCAAGTGCTAGAAATTTATATAGAAATAGGATTAAAAGACCAAAGTATACAAAAACAAGCCCTGCAAAAAAATATTCCTGTAATAGAAAAGAAAAAAGATTTTTTAGATCGTTTGACTGACAATGCACGTCATCAAGGAATGGTTGCAAAAATAAAAGATTTTACCTATGCGTCTTACCAAAATACATTAAAAGATATTGATCTTGCTCAAAATCCCACCTTGTTAATGTTAGATGGAATTGAAGACCCTCACAATTTAGGAGCTATTATTCGTACGGTTGAAGCTTTCCAAGTGGATGCAATTCTTTTAAAAAAACATCATCAAGCTCCCATTAATGCGACGGTTGCCAAAGTTTCTACAGGGGCTTTGGCAAATGTTAAAATCATTCAAGTGACCAATTTAACACAAACTTTAATTGACTTAAAAAAGAAAGGGTTTTGGATTGTTTCAGCCGAAGCTTATCAAGGAGTAGATTATCATACCATTGATTATCATATGCCCTTGGTTTTAGTTGTCGGTTCTGAAGGGTTTGGAATTTCTCAGTTAGTAAAAAAACAATCCGATTTTAACGTCTATATTCCGATGGTTGGAAAAGTGAATTCGTTAAATGTATCGGTAGCTACAGCAATTTTATTAGCTCACATACAAAATCAAAAGCGCCAGTAATTGGCCTTTTTTTGATAAAAATTTAAAAGAAAGTTGAGACACATTTTTTATCAAAATATGGGACAATTATTGTGGTGATGGGATGGATAAACAATGGAATGACTATGAACTGATTTATTTGTACCGTTGTGGAGAACAAAAAGCTTTGGAAATTCTTTTAAAAAAGCATATGGGAGCAGTGAAAACGATTGAAAAAGAATTACTTGAAATTTGTTATTTGTTGGATAAAAATGATGTTTATCAAGAGTTAATTATCACTTTTATCAAATGTATTGATTCTTATGTAGAAACAAAAGGAAATTTTTTTTCATATTTATACATTTGCTTGAAGCGATGTGCGGCAAGACTTTTAAAAAACTATTTTTCTCCTTCAGAAAAAATGCATTATCAAGCCTTATCTTTAGATGAACCAATGGATGAATTAAATAAGATGAATATGCAAGATATCTTAAGCAGTACCTATTATACAACCGATCCTATTCTTGCTTATCAAATGCAAGAATTAGAAGAACAATACCAGTATTCACAACAATTTTTAAATGAAAAAGAGTGGACTTTTTTTCATTGGTATGAAAATGGTGTGAGTACAAATGAAATCGCAAAAGAATTTAAAATGACCCCTAAACAAGTTAGAAACTATCTAAATCGTGCAAAATTAAAAATTCGTAAAAAAATGGATCAAGAAAATAAAAACAAAGAGGGACATAAAATTACAATTGACTAATCTTTTTACTTATAGTAAAATTGTAAAGTGGAGTGTGGTATAAATGAGAGAAAAGATGATTTTAGTTTGTGAAGAATGTCTCTCTCGGAATTATACGACGACAAGGAAAAAAGCAGTATCAACTACTCGTTTTGAAATTAAAAAATTTTGCCCAAAGTGTAATAAGTATACAATCCATAAGCAAAGTAAATAGGAGGTTGTTTCGCAAATGAAAAAAATAGGTAGATTTTTCAAAAGAATGTTTTCTTCAATTGGATTATTTTTTAAAGGTGTCGTTCGTGAAGGAAAAAAGGTGCGTTGGCCCAATAAAAAAAGTATGTATGAAAATACATCAACGGTTTTAGTTTTCTGTGTCTTTTTTGGTTTGTTCTTTAGTGCAGGTTATGTCATTGCTCAATCTATTTTAAAAGCAATTGAATATATGTAAAGAAAGCAGGTTTAAAAAGATGGAACAATTAGACAAAAATTGGTATGTGGTCAATACCTATGCAAGTCATGAAAACAAAGTAAAAGACAATATTTTAAGAAGAATTGAAACGATGAATATGCAAGATTATATCTTTAGAGTCATCGTTGCTGAATATGAAGAACCTGTAAAGAAAAATGGCATTCCTACGGGAAAAACAAAAATGAAAAATATGTATCCAGGATATATATTTATTGAAATGTATATGACGGATGAAGCGTGGTATGTCGTTAGAAATACGCCGGGTGTAACGGGATTTATTGGTTCATCAGGAAAAGGAACAAAACCATTCCCTGTTTCAAAAGAAGAAATTGAAACCGTATTAAAACGTATGGGATTGGTAGATGCATCTTACTTTAATGAATATGAAGTGGGCGATACAATTCGAGTAGTAAATGGCCCATTAGCAGATCAAATTTCTACTATAACCGCTATTGATAAAGAAAAAGGTTTAGTAAATATTTCAACTGTTTTCTTTGGTAGAGAAAACAATGTTCAAGTAAGTATTAACGATATTGAAAAATATAATTAGAAAAAACTTTAGCGATAAAGTTTTTTTCTTTTTGTTTTGTAAACATTTGAAAAAAATTAAAATAACTATTGAAAAAAAGATGGCAAGTATTGTATAATATCATAGCGTATGTGTGTGCATACGCGAAACTTTTGCGTCGTAGTGGAAGAATATTTCATTCATTATCACCACGACACGGGAAAAATAGGAGGTGCGTCACGTGAGTAAAAAAGTCGCAAAGGTTGTAAAATTACAAATCCCAGCCGGACAAGCAAAGCCGGGACCAGCATTAGCATCAGCTGGAATTTTGATGCCAAAATTTTGTCAAGAGTTTAATGATCAAACTCGAGACAGAGCAGGAGATATCGTACCAGTTATTATTACTGCTTACGAAGACAAAAGTTTTACTTTTGTTTTAAAGACAACTCCAACTGCTGATTTATTAAAAAAAGCTACAAACATTAAAAAGGGATCAGGAACGCCAAATAAAGTAAAAGTAGCGAAAATTTCAAAAGAAGAAATTCGCAAAATTGCGGAATACAAAATGCCTGATTTAAATGCTAATGATGTAGAAGCAGCTTGTAAAATTGTCGAAGGTACAGCCCGTAATATGGGTATTGAAGTAGAATAGGGAGGTACTGAAAATGGCAAAAAGAGGAAAAAAATATTTAGAAGCTGTAAAATTAATTGATCAAACAAAAGCTTATCAATATGAAGAAGCATTAAATTTAGTTGGAAAAACTTCTATTACAAAATTTGACGCTTCTGTTGATGTATCTTTTCGTTTAAATGTCGACCCACGTTATGCAGAACAACAAGTTCGTGGGGCAATTGTTTTACCACACGGAACTGGAAAAACAAAAAAAGTTCTTGCGATTACAAATGATGTAAAGGCTGCTGAAGCAGCTGGTGCTGATTTTGTCGGTGGCAAAGAAATGCTTGAAAAAATTAGCAAAGAAAACTGGTTTGATTTTGATGTCATCGTTGCTACTCCTGATATGATGGGAGAACTTGGAAAACTTGGACGTGTTTTAGGTCCTAAAGGTTTAATGCCTAATCCTAAAACAGGAACAGTCAATCCTGATATTGCAAAAGCAGTTACAGAAATCAAAGCTGGTAAAGTGGCTTATCGTGTAGACAAACAAGGAAATATCAATGTTTGTATTGGTCGTGCATCCTTTGATGCGCAAAAATTAATTGATAATTTTAAAGTTTTAAAAGATGCAATTGTAAAAGCTAAACCTTCTACAATTAAAGGAAATTATATTAAAAATGTTGCCGTGACTACTACAATGGGTCCTGGCATCAAAGTTGATTTTTCTACATTCTAATTTTGGTTGTTCAATACGCCCTAGAAAGCAACTGCTAACAAGCTTAATTTGTTGCCGAGGTGAAAATACAAAAGTTTTTAAATTCAATGAATTTTCTATAAATTTTTAGTGCGTATTGTTTAATAAATTAAACAGGAGGTGCAAGAATGAAAGAAATCATTGCAAAAAAAGCGCAAATTGTTTCTGAAATTGCTACTGAAATTAAGAATTCTCAATCTTATGTAGTCGTTGAATATCGCGGATTAAATGTTGCTCAATTGATGACTTTACGTCGTGATTTAGCAAAAATCGGTGGAAAATTCACGGTTTATAAGAACAATTTAGTTTCAAGAGCAGCAAAGGAAAATGGTTATGAATTGGATGAAATGTTAAGCGGACCAAATGCTTTTGTCAGTGCGACTCAAGATCCAGTCAGTGTACCTAATTTGCTTTACAAATTTGCAAAGAAAAATCCAAATTTAGTCGTTAAAGGTGGAATTGTAGAATCGCAAATTGTGGATGCTAATCAAATGCAATCCATTGCAAAATTACCTACAAAACCAACACTCATTTCTATGTTATTGGGATGTTTACAATCTCCATTAACGAAATTTGCTTATGCTGTTAAAGAAGTTGCAGCACAAAAAGAAAATGCCGATGCATAAAAAATTTATAGGAGGAATAAAAAATGGCAAAATTAACAAATGAACAAGTAATTGAATCATTAAAAGAAATGACAATTTTAGAAGTCAATGAATTAGTAAAAGCAATCGAAGAAGCTTTTGGTGTTACTGCTGCTGCTCCAGTTGCTGCTGCAGCTGCTGCTGCTCCAGCTGAAGAAGTTGCTGAAGGACCAAAAGAAGTTTCAGTCTATTTAGTTAGCGTTGGACAAGCTAAAATTCCTGTAATTAAAGCTGTTCAAGCAATTACTGAAAAAGGACTTTTAGAAGCTAAAAAATTATGTGATACATTACCTGCTTTATTAAAAGAAAAAATTACACCTGAACAAGCTGAAGCAATTAAAGCACAACTTGTTGAACAAGGTGCTGAAGTTGAAGTTAAGTAATTTAACTTTTACTTTCTCATCTTTAAACCTGCTTTTTGATAGGCGGGTTTTTCGCATTTTTTAAAGGAGTGAAAACATGAGTCATTATTATGATTTTGATCCTTCTTTACAAAGCAAACCGAAACAAATTAATGCCTATATCGGCAATGAAAAACTATCTTTCCTTACCGATATAGGAGTTTTTTCAAAAAATGAAATCGATTTTGGCTCGTATCTTTTAATTTTAGAATTATTAAAGCAGCCATCTGTTGAGACGTTATTAGATGTTGGTTGTGGATATGGAGTCATTGGATTGACATTGTCTTATTTTAAAAAATGTCAACAGGTTGATTTGATAGATGTGAATCCTAGAGCAATAGAATTAACTTTAAAAAATGCAAAAAATTTTCATTTAAGTAATGCAGAAGTTTATTTAAGTGATGGATTTACAAATGTAAAAAAGATTTTTGATACTATTGTAATGAATCCACCAATTCGTGCAGGAAAAAAAGTTATTTATTCCATGTTTTTAGATGCATTTTATCATTTAAAACATCAGGGCGAATTATGGATTGTTATAAAAAAAGATTTAGGTGCTTTAAGTGCCCAAAAAAAGTTGCTTGAAATATTTAAACAGGTGCGTGTTGTTTTAAAGCATAAAGGATATTGGATTCTGCAAGCAACAAAAGAAAACTGTGAATCCGAATAATAAAACAAGGGGTGACACAAAAGTGATAAAAACAACTTTTGAAAAACAAAAGTATTCTAAAAATAGAGTTAATTACTCTAAAATTAGTGGTTCATTAGCCCTTCCAAATTTGATTGAAATTCAAACATCATCTTTTGATTGGTTCTTAAAAAAAGGAATTGGAGAAGTTTTCCAAGATGTCTTTCCAATAGCTAGTAGTAAAGGCGATTTAACCCTTGAATTTTTATCATGCCGTTTTGATGAACCAAAATTCAGCGAAGTTGATTGTAAGAATCGAGATCTAACTTATTCTCGTCCACTACGCGCATTATTGCGATTAAATAACATGACTACAGGAGAAATTAAAGAATCTGAAGTCTATATGGGAGATTTCCCAATGATGACAGATACTGGTACCTTTGTCATCAATGGTGCTGAACGGGTTATTGTTTCGCAACTTGTTCGTTCTCCAGGCGCTTATTTTAAAAAGAATGTGGACACTAAAAATGGAAAATTACTTTATGGTGCAGACTTAATTCCAGCAAGAGGAACTTGGCTTGAATTTGAAAGTGATATCAAAGATCAAATTCAAGTGCGTGTTGATCGTACTCGGAAAATGCCTGCTACTGTATTGTTAAGAGCAATCGGTTTACCAACAAATGAAGATATCTGTGATTTGTTTGGTAATAATCCTTTGCTTGTAAATACATTTGAAAAAGATCATGCTTCTACCATTCGTGAAGCATTGGTTGAAATTCATTCTAAATTAAGACCAGGTGAACCTGCTACAGAAGAAGGACCTAAAACGTTATTATTTCAAAAGTTTTTTGATAAAAGACGTTATGATTTAGGCGTGGCAGGACGCTTTAAATTAAAAAGCAAATTAAGTGTTTATAATCGTATTTTAGATTGTTATTTGGCTGAAAATTTAGTCGATGTCAATGGGGAAGTCATTTATGAAAAAGGCACTCATATGACTAAAGAAAGAGTCAAAAACATCATGAACATGGAACTTTTTGAAAAAGGAGCCCATGCTTATGAAGTAAAAGTAAATACGGATTTTGGACCTTATAATCAAGTGAATATTGTCAAAGTTTACCCAGATGAAACAAAGTCAAAAGTTGTACAAATCATGGGGACAGACTTGAATTTAAAAAACAAGCATATTACCGTTCCTGATATTTATGCTACTTTTTCTTATTTACTCAATTTAGCCGATAATATTGGCGATGTTGATGACATTGACCATTTAGGTAATCGTCGGGTACGTGCTGTTGGTGAATTGTTACAAAATCAATTCAGAATTGGTCTTTCTAGAATGGAACGTTCTGTTCGTGAAAGAATGTCCATTACAGATACAGAATCGATGACACCGACCAATCTCATTAACATTAGACCGTTAACGGCTGCGATTAAAGAATTTTATTCTTCTTCACAACTTTCTCAATTCATGGATCAAACCAATCCAATTGCAGAACTTACCAATAAACGTCGTTTGTCTGCATTAGGACCTGGTGGAATTTCGCGTGATCGCGCTAGTTTTGAAGTGCGGGATGTTCACTATTCCCATTATGGTCGAATTTGTCCAATTGAAACGCCAGAAGGACCAAATATTGGATTAATTAATAATTTAGCAAGTCATGCTAAAATTAACGAATATGGATTTATTGAAACTCCTTTCCGTAAAGTAGTTCACGAAAATGGAAAGCATTTTGTAAAAGATGAATTATGTGATTATTTATCAGCTGATGAAGAAAACGAATTTGTCATTGGTCAAGCAAACATTCAATTAGGAAAAGATGGCGAAATTTTACAAGATAAAATTATCGCTCGTTTCCGTGGAGAAGATATCTTAGCGGATAAAGAAAATGTCGATTATGTCGATGTTTCACCTAAACAAATCATTTCGATTCCGACAGCATTAATTCCATTTATTGAAAACGATGATGCAAACCGGGCAATGATGGGTGCAAACATGCAACGGCAAGCCATTCCTCTTTTACGTCCTAGTGCACCTATTGTTGGTACAGGTATTGAATACATTAGTGCACATGACTCTGGTGTTGCTGTAGTTGCAAAAGAAGATGGAATTGTACGTTATGTCGATTCTAAAAAAATTATTGTGGATGAAAAAGAAGGACCACGTACCTATACATTATATAAATTTGCTCGTTCTAATGCGGGTACTTGTTTTAACCAAAACCCGATTGTTAAAGTGGGCCAACAAGTAGCAAAGGGTGAAATTTTAGCCGATGGACCTTCTATGGAACAAGGAGAGTTAGCTTTAGGACAAAATGTTGTCGTTGCATTTATGACCTGGCATGGATATAACTATGAAGATGCAGTCATCATGTCTCAACGTTTAGTTAAAGATGATGTATATACTTCTATTCATATTGAAGATTACGATACAGAATGTCGTGAAACAAAATTAGGTCCAGAAGAAATTACACGGGATGTGCCCAATGTTTCAGAAGAAGCAAAGGCTCACTTAGATGAACTTGGAATTGTTATTCCTGGTTCAGAAGTTAAAGAAGGCGATATTTTAGTTGGAAAAATTACACCAAAAGGACAAACTGAACCCACTCCTGAAGAAAAACTATTAATGTCTATCTTTGGCGATCGCACAAAAGAAGGAAAAGATAATTCTTTACGCGTTCCTCACGGTGGAGAAGGAATTGTTGTCGGTGTAAAAGTATTCAATCGGAAGACAGGAGGAGTGGATTTAGCTCCTGGTGTTAATCAAATCGTTAGAGTTTATATCGCTCAAAAACGGAAAATTTCTGAAGGAGATAAAATGGCTGGACGTCATGGAAATAAAGGGGTCATTTCACGAATCATGCCTGAAGAAGATATGCCCTTTTTACCAGATGGCACACCAGTAGATATTATGCTTAATCCTTTAGGGGTTCCAAGCCGAATGAACATTGGACAAGTGTTGGAACTTCATTTAGGAATGGCTGCTAAAACTTTAGGAATGAAAGTAGCTACTTCTTCATTTGATGGAATTTCAAATGAAGAATTGCTCGATTTGATGAATAAAGCCGGTATGTCAAAAGATGGAAAAACAGTTCTTTATGATGGAAAAACCGGTGAAAAATATGATGAAAAAGTTTCTGTCGGAGTCATGTATATGATTAAACTATCACACATGGTTGACGATAAATTACATGCTCGTGCGACAGGTCCTTATTCACTTGTCACACAACAACCTCTTGGAGGTAAAGCTCAAAATGGTGGTCAACGTTTTGGTGAAATGGAAGTATGGGCTTTAGAAGCTTATGGAGCTGCACATACTTTACAAGAAATATTGACTATTAAATCCGATGATGTAGTGGGACGTGTGAAAGCTTATGAAGCAATCTTAAAAGGAAAAGAAATTCCTAATCCTGGAATTCCTGAATCGTTTAGAGTCTTACAAAAAGAATTGCAATCTTTGGCTATTGATGTCAATTTACTTGATGATCAAGGAAATATCATGGAAACCAAAGATATTATGAAAGAAGCACAAAGTCGAGATAAATATCCGACATTTGAAACCCTTTCTGAAGATTTAGAAGCGAGTGGATTAAATATCTCAGCAAATCTTGATGACGGAGGTGAATTTTAATGGCCATTGATATCAATAAACTTTCTGCTATTCAAATTGGCTTGGCTTCTCCAGAAAAAATCTTAGAATGGTCATATGGAGAAGTGACAAAACCAGAAACCATTAATTATCGGTCTCAAAAGCCAGAATTGGATGGTTTGTTTTGTGAAAGAATTTTTGGTCCGTCAAAAGATTATGAATGTCATTGTGGAAAATATAAAAAGATTCGTTTCCAAGGCATTAAATGTGAAAAATGCGGAGTAGAAGTGACTACAAAAGCAGTTCGTCGTGAAAGAATGGGACATATTGAATTAGCAAGTCCAGTGGCTCATATTTGGTATTTAAGAGGAACTCCTAGTCGAATTGCTTTAATTTTAGATATTTCTGCTAAGCAATTAGAAGATGTCGTCTACTTTGTTTCTAGAATTGTTTTAAATCCTGGAACTACTTCTTTATTATACAAAGGAGAAGTTTTAGGAGAAAAAGAAGCTAGAATTAAATTTGTGGCTGTAGTAAAAGAAATTATTTCAAGATTTTCTGAAGATGATGCAGAATATATTCGTGGTACGGATATTATTAATCGTTTGGAAAATTCAAAAGAATTTGATTTTTATACTTATGCTACCTTTATCACGCAACACACAGGTGCTGAATTTGGTATGGGGGCAGAAGCCATTAAAACTTTATTAGAACAAGTTGATTTAGATAAAATTCTTGAAGAAATTAAAACAGAACTAAAAGAAACACAAAGTCAAAAATTAAAAAGACAAAAATTATTAAAAAGACTTGACGTTGTCGAATCTTTTAGAAAATCAAATAATCGTCCAGAATGGATGGTTTTAACGGTTGTTCCCGTCATTCCACCTGATTTAAGACCGATGTTACAATTAGATGGAGGACGTTTTGCAACAAGTGATTTAAATGATTTATATCGTCGTGTTATCACCCGAAATATTCGTCTAAAAAGATTAAAAGAAATTAATGCTCCTGGAGTCATTTTAATCAATGAAAAAAGAATGTTACAAGAAGCCGTTGATGCTTTAATTGACAATGGTCGTCGTAGCAAACCAGTTTTAGGCGCTGGTGGAAGAGCATTAAAATCTTTATCCAATACTTTAAAAGGAAAACAAGGTCGTTTCCGTCAAAACTTACTTGGAAAAAGAGTCGATTATTCAGGACGTAGTGTTATTGTTGTCGGACCTGATTTAAAGATGTATCAATGTGGTATTCCAAGAGAAATGGCTGTTCAATTATTTAAACCTTTCATTGCTGCAAAAATGATTGCTGAAGGACAAGTCACTTCTCATAAACAAGCCGAACGATTAATTGATCGTCAAGATGAAAGAGTATGGGATGCTTTAGATAACATTATTAAAGATCATCCTGTATTATTAAACCGTGCACCAACGTTACACCGTTTAGGAATTCAAGCTTTTGAAGTGAAATTAGTTGATGGAAGAGCAATTCGTTTGCATCCATTAGTTTGTCCAGCATTTAATGCTGACTTTGATGGAGACCAAATGGCTGTCCATGTTCCTTTATCAAAAGATGCTATTCATGAAGCCCGTGAACTAATGATTGGTTCAAAAAATATTTTAGGACCAAAAGATGGAAAACCAATTGTTACTCCAGGTCATGACATGGTGCTTGGAAATTATTATATTACGCTAGAATGGACCAAAAATGATTTTTATCAACGTGCTGCAAAATATCGTGAAGATGGCGATGAAATGAATGCAGAAAAATACGAATTATATGGAGATTGTGAAGGAAAAGTTTTTGCAAATCCAGATGAAGCGATTTTAGCTTATCAAACAGGAAATATTCATTTACAAACACGGATTGCGATTTTAGCTTCCTCTTTAGATAAAGAATGTTTTACTGAAGAGCAAAAAAATCAATATTTAATTACAACCGTTGGTAAAATTATCTTTAATAGCATTTATCCAAAAACACTTGTTTATTTAAATAGTCCTAAAGATGGATTTGAAAAAATCCCTGAAAAATATTTTGTTCCTCGTGGTGGAAATATCAAAGAAATCATCGCCACTAGTGAACTAAATCCACCTTTTAAAAAGGGAGATTTAGGAAAAATCATCGACTATGTGTTTAAACACTATGGTACTGAAGAAACTTCCGTTATGCTTGATAAAATGAAAGATCAAGGATTTAAATATGCGACAGTTTCTGGTGTTACTGTTTCTATTGATGATATTAAAGTAGCCGAAGGAAAATACGATATTATCGCTGATGGAGATAAACAAGTCGAACAAATTGTTAAATTCTATAATAAAGGTTTATTAACGGATGATGAAAGACATAATAAAGTCGTTAAAGTTTGGGAAAAAGTAAAAAGTGAAGTTGAAACCTCTTTGGCAAAACAATTAAAACAAAACAATCGAAATCCATTCTTTATGATGTCTGATTCTGGTGCTAGAGGAAATGCTTCAAACTTTACGCAACTTGCCGGAATGAGAGGATTAATGTCTAAACCATTTAAACCCTCTTCAAGAGATGCACATAAAGATTTAATTAAGAAATTAACTCAAACAGGTGGAAAATTAACTTCTGCTGAAATTTCTCAATTAAATCAAATGTCTATTTCAACTGAAAGAGCAATTGAATTACCGATTAAATCTTCTTTCCGTGAAGGTTTAACCGTATCTGAATTCTTTATTTCTACCCATGGTGCTAGAAAAACCATGTCCGATACTGCTTTAAAGACAGCAGAATCTGGATATTTAACTAGACGTTTAGTCGATGTGGCTCATGATGTCATTGTCCGTGAAGATGATTGCCATACCGATATTGGATTTGAAGTTGAAGAAATCAAAGACACGAAAAATGATTCAATTGTCGTTCCTTTCAAAGATCGTTTAGTCGGTCGTTACCCACTAAATAATATCTATCATCCAGAAACCAAAGAATTAATCGTGGATAAAGATAGTTTAATTAGTGAAGAAACTGCAGATAAAATTATTCAAGCAGGATATAAGAAAATTAAAATTCGTTCTTTATTTGGTTGTAAAACTCATAATGGTGTGTGCAGAAAGTGTTATGGTTTAAATTTAGCAACTGGAAAAGAAGTAGAAGTTGGAGAAGCGATTGGAACAATGGCTGCTCAATCTATTGGGGAACCAGGAACGCAATTAACCATGAGAACTTTCCATACCGGTGGAGTTACGGGAAGTTCAGACATTACTCAAGGTTTACCTCGGGTTCAAGAATTGTTTGAAACACGTCCTCCTCGTGGAGAAGCGATTATTTCAAAGACTGCTGGTACAGTTCAAAGCATTGAAACAAAAGATTTCAAAGATGGCGAAAAAACAGTTGTTACCATTAAAAATGATTTAGATTCAGAAGAATATGTCATACCTTTTGGAGCAAGAATTCGTGTACAAGTTGGCGATGAAGTTAAAAATGGTCAAAAAATTACAGAAGGACCGATTAATCCAAAACAATTACTTGAAGTAGCAGATAGCGTTGAAGTTCAAAAATATATCTTAAAAGAAGTTCAAAAAGTTTATCGCTTAACCGGTATTCCTATTGGTGATAAACATATTGAAGTGATGATTCGTCAAATGTTACGCAAATTAATTGTTTTAGATGGCGGAGATACTGATTTATTACCAGGAAGTAAAATCGATATGCATGAATTTACACGTATTAATCGTGATACTTTGATTCATCATGGCCGCCCTGCAGTCGCAAAACAAATTATTTTGAGCATCACAAAAGCTTCTTTAGAAACTGAATCTTTCTTGTCTGCTGCTTCTTTCCAAGAAACAACCCGTGTTTTAACGGATGCGGCTGTTAAAGGAAAAGTGGATCATTTGACAGGATTAAAAGAAAATGTTATTGTTGGTAAACTTATTCCTTGTCCTGAAGTAGCTAAAAAAGAGCAAGAAAAAGCCTTGCTTTCTGAAGAAAATGAGGAAACAGTCGAACAATCAATTGTTTAAAATGTCTAAAACAAAGCGCTCTTGCCGAACGCTTTGTTTTTTTGTTTTAAAAAAATGAAAGCGTTACCATTTTTTGCCTTGCTTTTTTAAAATATAAGTATTATAATCAAAATGGATATTGAATCCATATTTTAAAGAAAGGGGAAAAATATATGAATTCTAAAAAGCTGTTTAAAACGCTTTTATGGAGTTTGGCAGGGTTAACATTGGTGTTAACTGGATGTACAAAAAAAGGTGATTCTTCATCTTCTAAACCTAATCCAGATTCATCTAGCTCTGGTACTTCAACTAATCCTCCTATTACTGGTGGTAGTGATAGTAGTAGCAGTAGTACAACACCTATCCCTCCTGATCCTACATCGTTAGCATTGGATGTCGTATTTAACTGGGACACCAATACTCACGTAACAACAGAAGGAATGTCAATTTGGACAGACCGTTATGTTGATGGAACTATTGCTCCATTAAGCGCTAACGTTTCAGGCTTAGCAGAAGATAGAAGAACAACGAATCCAGAAGGAAATTATCGTTGGAATTTTGCTATTGATGCAAATGGTTATATTGCTTATGCTAGCTGGGGAACAAATGCAGGTTATGGTGGACCAAGTGATGGTTTCTATTATCGTCCTGCTTATCAATGGGACAAGACTACTGCTGCAGGTACTGATAGTTTTCCAGTATTTGCTATTGCTGCAGACTGGGAAGCTTGGCCAGCTGGCACTGCGAGCCATTACGATTATGTTATTCCCGAAGGCGGATTTATCATTACTGGCCGTGGGGAAGATGCAAATGGTTTTGTTCAATTTTTAAATTTCCTTTATCCTGAAAGCACATATACTTCAGAAGAAGTAGTTGCAATGCAAGAATCTAATAAATTATTAGAACTTGACACTGCAAAAGGTGATTTTGATGATTTTTATGTTTTTATCAATGAAGATAAACAACTAGAAGTAATGTTAAGAGAAGATGCTGGAGATGAAACTCCTGCTTACTTATGTGAACCAGAAGAAGCTCCAGTAGATTTATTTGATGACATTGCTGAAGTGATTACTAAAGAAAATGATACTGCAGTTACAGTACGTGGTGTCATTACAAGTATGTATGATGATGGTATATTAGTTATTGCAGATGAAACAGGTTCTGTATTAGTTAAAGATACTACTTTCCAATACGTTCCTGAAAAGGCTGAAAGAGCATATACTATCGGACAAACAGTTCGCGTAGATGGTACATTTAGTGTTGTTGCTGGACAAAACACAATTACACCTACACAAGAACCAGAAGTTTTAAGTAAATATTGGGCAGTTACTTCTCCAAATCCAATTGTTATTACTGATTATGCAACACAATGGGTTGTAGCAAATCAAAACAAAATAGTAACAATGAAAGAATTAATTTATGTTGGAACTACTGGAGAAATTTCAACTTTCAATGATGCTGAAGGTAATGTTTATAAAGGAAGAAATATTACGCTTTATGCGGATGCTCAACCGAATGATAAATTTGATATTAAAGGTGTACTTCAAGTTGAAAATAATACAGAAGTTATCTTTAGAACTAATTCTTTAAACGATGTCACCGGTTATGCGACAATAACTTTAGTAAATGGTACATTTAAAGGTACTGATGAAAGCGTAAAAGATTTTGCTTTAGGCAGCAAAGTTACAATTGTTGCAGATGATAAAACAGGAGAACGTTTTGTTCGTTGGGTTAGTGGAGATAGCGTAGCTACATCAAAAGAATACGAAATTCCAGTCAATGGCAATGTAACATGGACTGCTGAATATTCTGATAAAGCTACAATTACAGTTGTTAATGGAACAATTGATGGTCAAGAAGGAACAACTGTTGAATTAAACGTAGATACAGAAGTAACAATTATTGCTAACCAACCAGAATCTGGATACATTTTCTCTGGATGGTATAGTGGCGATACACTTATCAGTGCTGAATCAACTTTCACTTTCCAATTAAAAGATAATGTTACTTATACTGCTAAATTTGAAAGAGAATTCAATCCTGATCCAGTAGAAGGTGCAATTACTCCAGATTTAATGAATCAAAATTTTGCTGCTAATGATGGTAATGAAATCGGTATCTATACTGATGAAGCAATTAATGGTAAATTACCTCAAACTAGTCAATACGATAGTTCTAAATATACTTTCAATTCTCTTGAATCTTGGACTAGTGTTGTTTCTGTAAGTGATGAAGGAAAAATTTTGGCTATTGGATTTAGTTATTGGTTGGGTTATGGTGGTAGTTATAATGGACCAGATAATACATTTAATGGATTTAACCAATATCCTGATTTATTAAATAAAGATAATCCTTCTTTTGCAGTTTCTCCAAATTGGAAACCATGGACTCAAGAAGATGGTAGCAAATATTCTAATTTGTGGGAATGGGCTGTTCCAGAAGGCGGATTTTTAATCGGAATGAAAGGATCTGCAACGGGAAAAATCTTGGCATTAATTATGGATGATGCTTCTTTAGAAGCTAAAGTAGCACAAGGTGGAGATGTTTATAATTACTCTCATTTTAAAGCTGATTATCCTAATGGCATTCCTGAATATACTCGTTTATATTTAACATTTGATAATCAAATTCTTATTGATTATGAAAAGAATGTAAAAGCTACTCCAACTGTTATTAATCCATCAAGCGCAACTAATGATTTTGCTCTTTGGACAGATAATTGGTTGAATGGAACCATTGCTCCAGAAAGTGAAAATAAGTATGGTAATGTTCCTGAAGGAAGAAGAACATTTATTACTCCTGAAGCTGCTGATGGTCAAAAAGCTGCTGGATTCACCTTCGCTGTTAATGCTCAAGGAAAATTAGTTTATGCTTCTTATGGATTAAATGCAGGTTATGGCTCTCCAGCCGATAAATTCTATTCTAGAGTTGGAGAAGAAGGAGTTAATAATCCAATCTTCTATGTCAGTGATGAATTTGCTCCTTGGCCTGATTCTCATTTTGATGAATATGATTGTGTCATTCCAGAAGGTGGATTTGTCTTTACTTTAACTGATCCAACAGATGAAGGCTTAGTCACAATTATGAATATGTTGATGAAGGGAATTGTTGATACTCCTTATAGTGTTGATAATCCTGTTCCAACAAATAATGATCTTCTTTTTGGAACTGCAATGAGTGCTGGTCTTGTTTCAAATGGTGTATGGGATCACTTTACATTCTCATTAACAAAAATGGGAAAAATTTGTGTCGTTGATGACAATGCTCCAGTGGAAGATACTCCTCAAATAAATGTTGCTCCTTATAGCGATACTTATTCTGTCTTCGTTGAAGATGCAGAAAATGCAGTTGCTTCTGGAATCGATAGCACAAGAACTGCAGTTGTTGAATCAGCAGATAAAAATCAAGAAAAATATTTAGCTGACTCAAGTGCTGAACTATTATACATTGCAGTTGATAGTGAAGGAAGAATTACATACTTAGTTTTTGCTCCTAGATTAGGACATGGAACTGCTTATTCTGATTCTTATTATAGAAACTCTTATTATGCTTATGGTACACGCGAAGAAGATGAACTTCCAAATCATGAATTTGGCACTGATAGAGTTAATCCAGCTTTAGTTGTTGACGAAACTAGTGCACTTTCATGGGGCTTCTATTCTAAGTGGCAACTTGTTGTACCACAAGATGGATTCGTTGTAGTTGCTAAAGGTGAAGCAGCTAATGATTTCTTAGATCAAATCTTTGGTCAAACCTTTGATTTATCTACTGTGACATCTAGAACAGCAGCTGCACAACAAATTAATAGAGATCAAGCTTTACATGCTTTAGTATCTGATGATACAACCTTAACTTTAGACAGAGAAACTTATGAAGTTACAGTCAATGCTGGACTTGCTTCAAATAAAGCTTTTGTAAAAGTTGAAGGTGGAACCTTTAAAGATGAAACGACTACTCAAAAAATCGTTGATAAAAATACGAATGTAACTATTGTTGCAAACAATCCTGTAGGACAAACTTTCTTAGGATGGTACAATGGAGAAGAATTATTATCAACAGATAAAGAGTATACTTATTTAGTTACTGAAACAATTACTTTAACTGCAAAATTTGCAATTACTGAACAAGGTTTTGCTTATGATTTAATCAATCCTGAAGCAGCACCAACTAAAGGCGAATTTACAATTTATACAGATAATGAAGTTTCTGGAACAATTGCTGCCGATTGTCCAAACACATATGGCAAGGCTCCAGAAGGAAGTAAAACTTTCTTTAAAGATACTACTGGATATACTATCGCTGTAGATGCTAATGGATATATTGTATATGCTTCCTTTGGATTTGGTGGCGGATATGGTGGACCAGGTGATGGTTTCTATTCAAGAGTTGGTCAAGAAGGAACTAAAAACCCAATCTTCTACGTAGGAGATGACTGGGCTCCTTGGCAAGCCGGAAAAGACAATCATAACCATTTTGATTACATTATTCCTGATGGTGGATTTGTATTTACTGCATCTGCTACTGATGTAACGATGGTTAATTTATTAAAACATATAACTGGTCAAACCACTATTCCTACTACAAACAATGCTTTGTTTGAAACGAATACGGCAGATGGTTCTTTAGATAAATGGCATTTATCTTTAACTGAAGCTGGAAATATTCGTGTTCAAGATAGAACAAATATACAAGTAGATCCTGTTTATGTTACTGCTACTGTTACTTTAGTAGGTGGAACAGTAAATGGTGAAACGACAGCAACTTTAGAAGCAAATTCTTTGGTCACTGTTTTCGCTAATAACCAAGAAGGTAAAGTATTTGCTGGTTGGTATAATGAATGGGATGAACTTGTATCTACTGAAGAAGCTTATACCTTTAGATTAAGTAAAACGGGGGCTAATTTAACTGCTAAATTTGATACAGAATATGAACCTGATACAGTTGAAGCAACAGTTAATGTTGAAAATGCTGTTATCAAAACTGTAGATGATGTTCCTTATGAAGAAGGCGTTACTAAAATTTATGCAGGTGACGTAGTCACTGTTGAAAAAGCTGAAGGAATTGAATTTGTAAAATGGCAACAAGATGGTGTGGATGTCAGTTCATACTTAAAAGATGGAGTTTTAATTGTTAGAGATGCTGCTTATACATTTACTGTAGAAGCAGGAGAAACAACAATTAAGGCTGTAGCAAAACAAGAATATGCAAGTGGATCATTTGATGTTTCTGTAAAATTAGATGGTTATGGCACTTTGAATTCTTATTGGCCAGCTGGAAGCTCTATCAAAGTCGGAACAAAGGTTGCTAACCAATTCCGTATGGTTTTATTAGTCAATGAAGAAGGAACAATTACACAAATTCTTCCAGTCTTACCAGCAACTGAACGTTTAGTTGTTGAAGAAGGATTTGCAATTGTTGGTCATTTAACTCCATTCAATGAATTGTTATCCTACATGTTAGGAGAAACGATTTTAGAAAATGAATCAAACAAAGATACTGTTTTAGCTAAATTAGAAGCTGAAAAAGCTGATTATAAATTAGTTGTAGAAAATGGTGTACTTACTGTTTCTAAACTAGTTGCTAAAAACAGAACAGATTTAATTGATATGATTGCAAAAGCCGAAGAAAATGATATTGTTAAAATCGGTGCAACAACTATTGATATTACTGGTATTGATTTAACAAAGAATATTGTTTTACAAGGTGTCAATCAAGAATCTACAATCTTGACTTCTAGTCAACACATTTCTACTAGTTTACAAGGAGTCAAAGACTTAACAATACAAACAACTTGCCACGTAGATGTAGCTGAAAATGCACATACCGCATTTGAAAATGTAACGATCAATGTTACAGAAGAAGGTATGGCAGGTGTTCGTGGTGAAGGTGCATTAAGATTCCAAGGCGGTAATGGTGCTATTGTTGTTAAGAATTGTACTTTAAATGGTTCTTTATGGGTATTTGGTACTGAAGAAAGCCAAGACTTAGCAGGAATTACTGGAAATACAATTCGTGCAATTCAATCTGGTATCGTTTACCATGCAAACACAGAAAGTGCATCAGCAAACATGACAGCAGATGCAATTCGCGAAGCAAATGGAACAATTATCGTTGATGATTTAAGAGATCGCGTAGTTGTTATTGAAAATAAGAGTTGGGAAGCAGTTGACACTTCTGCTCCTGAAGAAGTAACAATTACTCTTGAAGGTGCTGTAATTGAAACAATTAATGGTATTGCTTATGTTGAAGATACTAAAACATTAGCAGGTGATGAAATCACTGTTAAAAAAGCTGATACAGTTGAAAACTTCATTAAGTGGCAACAAGATGGTGTGGATGTCAGTTCATACTTAAAAGATGGAGTTTTAATTGTTAGAGACGATGTTTATAGTTTTACTTTAACTGAAAATACAACAATTTCAGCAATTTCTAAAACTGCTGTAGCAGCGGAAGGCAAATTTGACATTTCAGTAGGGCTTGATGGTTATGGAACTTTGATGTCTTACTGGACAACAGGTCAAAACCTTGAAGTTGGAAAAACTATGGCAAATGCTTATAGAACATTGATTACAGTAGATGCAAGTGGAAAAATTACAAATGTTAGTTATGGCATTTATGCTGCAACAACTGTTGGCGAAGGTTTTGCTTTAGCTGCACATGATGCTACAATTAACGAATTCTTAACTTACATCTTAGGCGAAGATACTGTTATTAGTGATACAAATAGAGATACAGTTTATGCTAGTTTATTAGCTGTTAAAGATGATTTCACACTTAGCGTTACTGATGGCGTGTTAACTGTTACAGAAGTTACAGTTGTAGAACCAACACCTCAAACTTCTGCCATTGCAATGACAGGATTTGCTGATTTTGCTGGAACTAGTTATGCTACTTCAGAACAAACTGCTGAAGTAGGGGGGGTAACTTACGTAGCAAATAATTACATGGCAAATGGACAAATTAGAGGAAACAAAACAGCTGTTGCTGATAACTTCTATTTTGCCAATACAACAGCAATGCCAGGTGTAATTACAAAGATTGAAATTACTTCAACTGCAACTGGAAATAATAAGTTCTCTAATGCAATGAAAGTAGCTGTTGGAACAACCTCACAAGCAGATGTAACGGATGTAACTGATTGTAGAGATGGTGTTTTAACAAACGATTTACAAATGACTTTTGAATTTGATGCTGCTGATGGAATTACTTACTTCAAATTACTTTCTGCAGCGAAGTTTACTAGTGGTTCTGTAATTGGTTGTACAATTACGATTACTTATCTAGCTTAATCAAATTTTAAGTGAAGGAAGACAAGGTCGAAAATTCGGCCTTGTTTTTTTTGTCTAAAAAATAGAATTGTATTTTTTTAAAAATATGATACAATAATTAATAACGAATAGAAGAGGAGTGTTCATTATGGTTAGCAGAAGTGGAAAAATTAGTATTGCTGGAACAGTATTATTTATTACTGCTATTTTATATTTATTTTTGCCTGTTTATAGTGCAACAATAGAAAATTTTACCTTTAGTTGTAGCATTATTACGATGTTAATTAAAGGTGGATTTACTGGAGCAAGTTTTTTACAAGTCGTTCAATATTTTTTACCAATGGTATTATTGATTATAGCGGGTTGTTTTGCTGTTGGTGGAAAATTTAAGTATAAGTATGTCGTTGTAGGCTTATCTGTTGCTGCCATCGGTGCTTTATGTTGGATATTCTTTGATTTGTCTTTAGTTGAAGAGTTATTATCTCATTATAATTTTGGTAATGTTTCTGTAAAAGACGGAACAGGAATAGGATTATTTGTCAGCTTAATTTTAATTCTTTGGGCTGGATTTACAGTTTTCTTTGCTAAAGGTAGAAATACATTTTAAATAAAAACAAGTGTATACTTGTTTTTTTATGCATAAAAGGAGGAAATTTTATGGAAAAACTTTTTTACCAAGAAAAAATAACATTGACCAAAGAAATGTTTAATGACAATCATTCTTTAACAAATCATGCTATTCTTTATTTATTTCAAACTGTTGCAGGATTGCATGCGACCAAATTAAAAATTGATTACATTCATTTAGGAAAACGCAATTTGATGTGGGTCGTTGTTCGCAATCGTCATCACATCATTCAATCCCCACAAATAGGAGAAACAGTAATCGTTTCAACTTGGCCTCATCCTACGAAACGTTTTGATTATGATCGAGAATACCAAATTACTAGTTTAACTGGTAAAACATATATTATAGGAGATAGTAAATGGTGTATTTTAGATAAAGTGCAAAAAAGAATTGCGATTGTAAATGATTTACTTCCCAATGAGGGTTATGTATCAGATAGTAATTTTACTACACCTTTAATCCAAATTAATGTCAAAGGAGAGCCATTAGATAAAAATTGGGAATACACAGTTAATAAAAACCAAATTGATCAAAATAATCATCTCAATAATACCGAATATGCGACGATGATTGATCAATGTTTAAAAGACTTGAGAGTAAATGCCAGCCAGTTTGAAATCAATTTTGTAAAAGAGACAAAATTAGGGCAAACATTAAAATTTAATTGTTATCAAGAAGATACGACATTATATTTTGAAGGAAAAGTAGAAGACTCCATTCATGTTAAAGCAAAGGTCATTTTTTAATGAAAAAGGTTTTAGAGTTTGCCCATCAAATATTAGCAGAAAATGTAACGAAACAAGATGTTTGCATTGATATGACTGTTGGTAATGGCAATGACACTCTTTTTTTAGCAAATATTGCAAAACACGTCTACGGATTTGATATTCAAAAAGAGGCGATTACCAAAACAAAGGAAAAATTAAAAACACAAAAAATCGATAATGTCACGTTATATTTAGACAATCATGCGCACTTGTCTTTTTATCAATTGGATAAAGTAAAAGGAATTATTTTTAATTTAGGTTATTTACCTGGAAAAGATAAGACAATTACTACTCAAGTAGAATCGACACTCATTGCTTTAAAACAATCATTAGAGTGCTTAGTTCAAGGAGGAATTTGTGTTTGTGTGATTTATCCTGGACATGAGGAAGGATTCAAAGAATCGCAACAAATTCAACAATACGTAAAACATTTAAATCAAAAAGAATATGAAGTATTGCAATATGCTTTTATTAATCAAATTCATGAGCCTCCTTATTTGATTGCTATAAAAAAATTAAAGGAGAAGGAAAATGGAAACCATGATTCTTGCAACATCAAATGATCATAAAAAAAACGAATTTGCAAAAATATTATCTAATTATCAAATATTAACTTTAAATGATAAGCAAATTTCTTTTTCAGTAAAAGAAAATGGCAAAACTTTTCAACAAAATGCTTATTTAAAAGCAAAAAAGGCTGCAACTCTAATCAATGAAACCATTTTAGCAGATGACTCAGGATTAATTATTGATGCTTTGCCTCGTTTATTAGGAGTTCACTCGGCTCGTTATAAAAAGAAAAAAAATTATGAAGAAAAATGTTCTATTCTTTTAAAGAAAATGAAAAACAAATCCAATCGAACGGCACGATTTGTTTGTGCACTTTGTCTTATAACAAAAGAAAAAGAAGTTTATTTCTTTGAAGGAGTTTGTGAAGGGACAATTGCTTTTTCTTATAAAGGAGAAAATGGCTTTGGTTATGACCCAATTTTTATTCCTAAAGGATACAAACAAACTTTTTCAGAAATGAGTGAAGAGCAAAAAAATCAACTTTCACACCGCAAACAAGCAATTAATCAATTGCTACAATTTTTAAAGGAGAGAGAAAATGAACATATTACTTACTAATGATGATGGATATCAAGCACAGGGAATTGAAATATTAGAAAAAATTTTAAAAAATTATGGAACGGTTTATGTCGTTGCACCACAACAAGGAAAAAGTGGAGCTTCTGCTAGTTTAAGTATTGCTCAATGGTTAAATATAAAAAAAATAGATGAATTTCATTATGCTTTAGCGGGAAATCCAGTGGATTGCGTTATCTTTGGTTTAAATGCTTTGAAGGTGGATTTTGATATTGTCATTAGTGGTTGCAATAATGGATATAATTTATCCTTTGATAGTATTTATTCTGGAACGATTGGCGCTTGTTTTCAAGCATTAGTAGGAAATAAACCAACCATTGCTTTTTCTGCGGATTATAACCATTTTTCAAACTTAGAAAAAGAAATACAAAAAATTTTACATTTTATCTTTTTTCATCAATTAGTAAGTAAAAACTATATCCTCAATGTCAATCTACCAATTGCAAAATTTGAACAATCAAAAGGTATTTGCTTAACAAAACAATATAGACGAGACATTATCTATCAATGTCAGTTTAATCAAGATCAGGTACTTTTATCTCGAAAAGAATTAATTCAACCGACACAATCCTTAGAAGATGATGTTTATGCTGTCCAACAAGGATATGTCTCTATTACTCCTTTACAAATGAGTCGTTTTAGCGAAACTTTATATCAGCATATAAAAGCAAAAATCAAAGATTCCATTGACAATTGACAGTAAAATTTGTATGATATGAATATACTTAGAAAAGAAGGAGTAAAGTATTATTTCCTTATAGAGAGTCAAAAAATTGGTGGAATATGACAGGAAATGAACTTGAAGGTCGTCTTGGAGTATATTGAATGAAAAGCAGTAGTTCAATCGTTTCTTAGCGTTAATAAGAAAAAGAGGGTATTTACAATAAATGAGTTGTAAATAAACTAAGGTGGTACCGCGCATCAAGCGTCCTTAGCTAAAAGGATGCTTTTTTTATTTTTTAGGAGGGTTATTGAATGAAAGAATTACAAGTGAAATATAATCATCGTGAAGTGGAAAAGGATAAATATGATTGCTGGGTTCAAAAAGGATATTACACAGCTGGGGATGAATCAAAAAGGCCTTTTTGTGCTGTTTTGCCCCCACCAAACGTAACAGGAATGCTTCATTTGGGACATGCTTATAATGGCACTTTACAAGATGTATTAATGCGTTATAAACGCTTAAAAGGATATGATGTCTTGTGGGTTGCAGGAATGGATCATGCAGGAATTGCCACACAAGCCAAAATTGAAAAAAAATTAAGAGATCAAGGAATAGATAAATATCAATTAGGCCGAGAAGGATTTTTAAAAGTAGCTTGGGATTGGAAAGAAGAATATGCCACTACTATTCGAAAACAATGGGCAAAACTTGGATTGTCTTTAGATTATACACGGGAAGTATTTACATTAGATGAAAAAAGAAATGAAGCAGTGCGAAAAGTATTTGTCACACTTTATGAAAAGGGATATTTATATCGCAAAGAAAAAATCATTAATTGGGATCCCGTTTTAAAGACTGCTTTATCAAATATTGAAGTAGTTTATAAAGAAATTGAAGGGAAAATGTATTATTTCCGTTATTATATTGAAAATAGTAAAGACTATATCATCGTTGGAACAACAAGACCAGAAACGATGTTTGGAGATGTCGCTGTTTTTGTCAATCCAAAAGATAAACGCTATCAACATTTAAAAGGAAAAAAAGTAATTAATCCTGCAAATGGGGATTTATTGCCCATTTTATTTGATGAATACGTAGATATAGATTTTGCCACAGGGGCGATGAAATGTACACCCGCACATGACCCTAATGACTATTTACTTGGTGAAAAATATCATTTAAAACAAATAGTTTGTATGAATTTAGATGCAACTATGAATCAACAAGCTTTAAAATATGAAAAAATGGATCGATTTGTTTGCCGAGAAGCATTAGTTGAAGAATTAAAACAAAAAGGTTTGGTTGAAAAAATAGAAAAACATGTTCACCAAGTGGGACATTCAGAACGCAGTGATGCCATAGTAGAACCAACTTTGTCTAAACAATGGTTTGTATCAATGAAAAAATTAGCGCAAAATACGCTAGATCGGCAAAAAGAAAAAGATAAAGTTCATTTTTATCCACGACGTTTTGAAAAAGTGTTTACGCAATGGTTAGAAAACATTGAGGATTGGTGTATTTCTCGTCAATTATGGTGGGGACATCGCATTCCTGCTTATTATAAAAAAGGAACCGATGAACTATTAGTTTCGTATTTACCTCCTAAAGATATGGAAAACTATGTTCAAGATGAAGACGTTTTAGACACTTGGTTTTCTTCTGCCTTATGGCCTTTTACAACACTAGGTTGGCCTGAAACTACTCCAGATTTTTTACGCTATTATCCCAATGATTTATTAGTTACAGCTTATGATATTATTTTCTTTTGGGTTTCAAGAATGATGTTTGATGCGATTGAATTTACTGGGAAAACACCATTTAAAGATGTTTTAATTCATGGATTAGTTCGAGATGAACAAGGTAGAAAAATGTCTAAATCCTTAGGAAATGGAATTGACCCTATGGAAGTTATTGATCAATATGGTGCGGATGCCTTACGTTTCTTTTTAGTGACGAATAGTGCTCCAGGAATTGATTTTCGTTTTTCAAAAGAAAAAATTAGTTCAAGTTGGAATTTTATCAATAAAGTTTGGAATGCATCACGCTTTGTTTTAATGAATTTGACTCCTCAATTTCAAATTCACGACTTTAAAAAAGAAAACTTAACTTTATTTGATCAATGGATTTTAATTAGACTCAATTATACCATTAAAAACATGGAAGAAAATTTAGAAAAATATGAATTTGCAAATGTAGGTTCCTATTTAACTTCTTTTATTTGGAATGATTTTTGCTCCTGGTATATCGAACTTTCTAAATTGACTTTAAATGATACAAACCAATCACTTTGGACAAAACAAGTTTTATATTATGTTTTAAAATCAATTATAGTATTACTCCATCCGTTTGTTCCTTTTGTCAGTGAAGAATTATATCAATCTTTACCTTTTGCTTTAGAATCCATTCATTTAGAAAAATGGCCAATTGTAAAAGAAGAATTTGAATCGATTGTTGTAGAAAAAAAGATGAATGAAATAATGGAAATCGTCACTTTTGTTAGAAACTTTAGAAATAATCAAACTATTTCAAATAAGACTAATTTATCCATGATTGTTGAATTAAAATCAGAGTTAGGAGAAGAAATTTATCGAGAAAACCAATTATTATTTAGTCAGTTTTTAAATATCAATAATACTTTATCTGATAACAACTCCACAATTTCTGTGACAGAAAGATTGACAACGGAAAATGCTATATATTCTATTTGTTTTCGAAAAGAAGTTCATTTAGAAGAAGAAATAAAAAAATGTGAAGAAGAATTAAATGCTTTAGAGCAAGAAGTTTTGCGTTGTCAAAAGATGCTTTCAAATGAAGGATTTTTAAAGAAAGCGCCTGTTTTTAAAATTAATGAAGAAAAAGAAAAGTTACAAAATTATTTATCAAGAAAAGAAAGCGTGCAAAAACATTTACAAGATTTAAAAAAACAATAAAAATATTTGCTTATTGAAGTCTTAAAAGTTTGATTTTTTAATCAAACTTTTTATATTGGCTAAAAAAGTTAAAAGATAAAAAGATTATTATAAAATGGATGCTATTATAAAATGAGGAGGGATAAAATGTTATCGAAATTGCATTATCAAGAAATGACGACGGAACAGTCTAAAGAAATAAGAGGTGGTTTTTTAGGCTTAGATGTTGTCACTGCTTTTGTTATTTTATCCATGGTTAGCGTTTTAATTTATAAGATATTTGGATGCAAGATGGCAGATATCACTTTACCAGGTGGCTTTAAATTTAAATTACAGGATAAATGAATTTAAAAAACATTCCTCAATTTGAACGTCCTAGAGAAAAAGCTTTAAAAAATGGAATTGAAAATTTATCTGATGGCGAATTAATCGCCATTTTATTGCAAAATGGCACAAAAGGAGTATCAGTTTTAGAATTAGCAAATCAATTATTAGTTCATTTTGGAGGATTAAATGCGTTATTAAAGGCCGATTTAAATGAATTAATCCATATAAAAGGGATTCATCAAGTAAAGGCTTTAGAATTAAAAGTTTGTTATGAATTAGCAAATCGATTAAATCAAACACAAGAACATAAAAAAAAGATTACGATTACTTGTGCAAAAGATGTCTATGATCGATATCATTTACAAGCCACGAATTATTGCCAAGAAGTTTTTTATGTTTTATTTTTAAATATAAAATTACAAATTGTCAAAGAAGAAAAAATGTTTGTTGGTGGAAGTGAAGCCTCTTATGTCGATGTCAATTTGTTATTTAAAAAAGCGATGCAATGGAATGCAAAAAAAATCATTTGTTTTCATAATCATCCCAGTGGAGATGCCACACCAAGTTCTGCAGATATCTTACTAACACAAAGGATGATTGAACTTGGGGATTTTTTACAAATCAAAGTTTTAGATCATCTCGTATTAGGTAAAAATCAATACTATAGTATTATCGAAAAAAAGCAATATTTTATTGATTCGTCATTGATTTGACAATTTATGACAAAACAAAACGATACAATAGTGTTGGTGATAAAAATGGAACAAAATAAAGTTTATACTGTTAAAATAACTTCAAAAGAAAAATTTTTAGAAGCAATTAATAACCAGATTGATCAAATTCGTTTTGATCAAAACATTAAAAATCCTACCATTGAATTGGTATTTGAAGATTTAAATTTAAATGCGAAAGAATTATATTCATTATTTGATGAATTGGTTGTGCATCAAGGAATTGTCATTGAAAAAATTTTATTCACTGCCCAAAATGAAAAGCAGACAGAAGAAGAAAAAAAAGATTTTGAAATCACCATTATTGGAGATGTAGAAAAAGAGATGGTTATTGTCAGTCCTTGTAATGTTCATGTTGTAGGAAAAGTATATGGCACGATTATTTTAAAACATCCTGCTGATTCTATTTATAGCAAAGAATTTGTTCAATGTAATGCGATTATTCAAGGGAAAGCGCACTACTTTGATTCTTGTCAAAATATTCATTTTAAAAAACAATCATAGTCAACATTCGCCCAATTTCTACATATTATGGTAGTAGTGGGTGAAAATATGTTTATCATAAACTTCTTTTTAGAATATGTCTTATTTTTTATTTTATTAGTCGTTTTAACCATTGCGTTATTATCTGAATTTGGAAAAATTACAGTTCATCGTTCTTTGTATCTTCCAACAATTTTACTGGGAATGGGCTTGAATTTTTTGTTTTTTGATTTAATTATCGATCCAATTTTAGGAATACGAAGTTCTTTTTTAGCCGTATGTGCAGGATTATTAATAGGGATGATTTTGTTTTTATTTCATATTATTACAAAAGAAAACTTTTGTATTTTTTTAGCCATTTGTGCTTTTGTCGGAATTTATCGGCTACTAGGATATATCTTATTTTTATTAGGAGTTGCTGGCGTTTATTTTTTAATCAATCTTGTGACAAAATGCCGCTATTTACCAAAAGTGAGATGTATTTGCACAAATGGATTTTTAATTTGTATATCGGGTATTATTTATAGTATAATAGTATTAATTTAAGGTGGTGGTAGCCATGATATCTTATTTAAATGGAGAAATTGTCGATATTTCTTTTGATAGTATCGTCGTGGATTGCAACGGAATCGGATACCATGTATATGTAGGAAAACCGCAAGATTTTGCTTATGGAAGATGTTTAGTACACATCTATTATCATCAAAAAGATGATGGTGTAGTTTTATATGGATTTAAGTCAAAGAATGAAAAAGATTTATTTTTAAAATTAATTAATGTCAATGGAATCGGTCCTAAAACAGCTAGTGGCATGATTGGAGCGACAACAGTGTCTAATCTTATTTCTGCTATTGAATCTGGTAATTTAGCTTTTTTAAAAAAACTGCCTTCTATTGGTGCAAAAGCCGCTCAACAAATTGTTTTGGATTTAAAAGGGAAATTGGTTTTAGAAGAAAAAATTGTTTCGCAAAGCAAAAATGTTCAATTTGAAGAAGTTTACGATGCTTTGCGCACTTTTGGGTTTAAAGTTGCAGAAATTGATGCTGCAATGAATAAAATTTCAAATCTTGATGATTTAAAAACAGAACAATTAATCAAGGAATGCCTTAAATTATTAAGAAAGTAGGATGAATATGGAAGAAAATCGCATCATGCAAGGAACTAAAATTACTGAAGATGAAGATGAATTAAAATTAAGACCCACTTCATTAAAAGAATATATTGGACAAGAAGATATAAAAAATAATTTAGAAGTATTTATCCAAGCTAGTAATGTTCGTAATGAAGCTTTAGATCATGTTTTAATTTATGGGCCACCAGGACTTGGAAAAACAACGCTTGCTCATGTAATAGCACATGAAAAAAAAGCCAATATTAAAGTGGCTTCTGGACCCACAATTGAAAGAAGTGGAGATTTAGCAGCAATCTTATCGACAATTGAACCAGGAGATATTTTATTTATTGATGAAATTCATCGATTACCTAAAGTCGTAGAAGAAGTTCTTTATGCTGCAATGGAAGATTATGTCATCAACGTGGTTGTCGGAAAAGATAGTAGTGCTCGAACATTGGCGATTGATTTACCACCCTTTACCTTAGTTGGTGCAACGACAAGGGTTGGTGATGTCAGTGCACCTTTAAGAGATCGTTTTGGGATTCTTTTTAAATTAAATTATTATCAACAAAAAGATATTGAAAAAATTATTCAAAGAACTGCAAAAGTATTTGGTAATGATATTGATGAAGATGCAGCTCAAGAATTGGCAAAACGAAGTCGAGGAACTCCTCGAGTAGCCAATCGATTATTCCGCCGAGTTCGTGATTTTGCAACAATTACTAACCATGGTTTTATTACCGCTTTGGTAACCAATCAAGCTTTAGATGCCTTAAAAGTTGATTCTATGGGCTTAGATGACGTGGACATTCGTTATTTAAAAGGAATTATAGAACGTTTTAAGGGAGGACCTGTGGGAATTGAATCGATTGCTGCAGCGATAGGAGAAGAACAAATTACCTTAGAAGATGTTTATGAACCTTATCTTTTGCAAGAAGGTTTAATCAATCGCACTCCTAGAGGTAGAATGGTGACAGAAAAAGCTTATCGTCATTTACATATTCCCTATCAAAATTCATTGTTTTAATTTGGCTTTTTTATCTGCTAGATTCACTCCAAGAATACTTCCACCAACTAATAACAAAACACGGCCGATTACTTTTAAATAAATAAAAGAAGATTGTGTGTTTTTATCAATGAATAAATAATAGATGCTAACAATTAAAACATAGACAAGGCAAAGAAGAAGCCCTCTTCCCAAGCCTTGTTTTTTATTAATCATTCCATAAATTGCCCCTACTAAAAAAAACAAGATAAAAGAAACGATTAATGAAATAATTTCAGGAATTTTACTAGTTGAAGAAAAATTAATTGATGCTAAAATTACTGAAAATAGTAAACTAAATACAATTAAAGCAACAAATGAGAACAAAAAACCTTTTAATATTTTATTCATGCATGATCACCTATGAATATATATTCTTTTTTTTCACAAAATATGACTAGGTGATAAAAAAATGGAAGTATTAGAAATCATTGGTAAAACCTTTTTGGCTTATATTTTTTTGATTATTGTTATTCGAATCATGGGGAAACGAGAAGTTGGAAATTTAAGTATTTTTGACCTAGCCGTTTATTTTACAATAAGTGATTTAGTAACGATGTCTATTGTAGATAAAAGAAATGAACTTTGGCTTCCTGCAGTCAGTGTTGCCTTTTTGGCCTGTATGCAAATTATTCTTTCTAAAATTACGATGAAAAGTAAACGAGTACGGGATATCATCGATGGAAAAATGTCATTAATCATCAATGATGGACAATTAGATTTTGAAGAAATGAAAAAACAAAGATACACGACAGATGATTTATTTTCACAACTTAGAGACAAAGGTTTTGATTCTCCTACTTGCATTCGTTGGGCAATTTTAGAAACAAGTGGAAAATTAAGTGTCATTAGTAAAGATGTTTCAGTAACCAATTATCCCGATCCATTGATTACAGATGGGAAAATTTCTTATGATAATTTAAAAGCTTGTCAAAAAACAGAACAATGGTTATATAAAAAAATTAATGAACAAAACGTTAAAAAAATTGCAGATATTAAATTAGCCTTACTATTAGAACAAGATCAATTAGTTTTGTTTCAAAAGTAACTTAAATTGCTTTTGAATAAAATAGATGTTAATAAAGACTGTTAAATAAACGCCAACTAAAAGGCCAATTACCAGGCCATCCGTTTGAAAAACAGGAATAAAAATAAAATATGCGATGATTTTAGCAATGTTGCAGATTAAAGAATCAACAAAAATATGCTTTTCTAAGGATAAAGCAACCATTGCTGTTCCTAAAGGAGCTTCAATGTAGTAAATAATGATAAATAGAGCATATTTTCTAATAAATTCATACCCTTGAGTGTGATGATAAAGAAGATTCATAAAAAATTTAGGGAATAGAAAAATCGTTAAAGAAAAAATAAAACCTATGGCAAAACTAGCTAATACAAAATAGAATAACAACTTTTTTGCATAACGATAATTTTTTTGTGCAATGGATTTACTCATCCTAGGTAGCAAAGCTAAAGAAAAAGCACTGGCAAAAAAACCAGGAAGTAATAATAAAGGCATGATATAACCGGTAATAATTCCATATTCAATCGTTGTTTGTGCGGCAGAAACACCACATTGTAACATTAAAAAAGTAAAAAGAATCGGTTCTATAAAATAAGAAATTGATCCGATAATTCGAGTAGAAGTAGTTGGTAAAGAAATGGATAGAATCATTTTATTTAATTGTGCTGTTTCTTCTTTTTTTATTTGTTTCAAATCGTGAAACTTTTGTTTCCATTTTACATGCATAGAAATAATCATGTGGATGATAGAAGCGATTTCTCCTACTAACATTCCACACATTGCAAAGAATGATAAAAAACTTGGCGATTTAGCCGAAAAAAAGTCAATAAAAACGACAATAAATAATATTCTTGCAATTTCTTCACTAATTTGACAATAAGAACTTTTTTCTACTTGTTCAATACCAACAAAGTATCCTTTCAATAAACCACTAAAAGAAACTAATGGGATGATACAACCAATACAATACAAAGTAGGATATGTTAAAGAATTATGTAAAAGATTTTTTCCAATAAAAGGCACTAAAGGAAAATAAATTCCAGCAATGACTAAGTTTAAAATTAAAGATAAAAAGACGGCACTAATCATGATTTTATAAGTTTTATTGCGATTTTGAGCAATCAATTTTGCAATTGCGGTAGGAAAACCAGCTTGTGCTAAATTAATCATTAAAACCATGGTTGGAACGGTCAAAGCATAAATACTCATGCTTTCTATTCCAATTTTTTGTGCAATAATGATTTTAGCAAAAGTTGAAATGAGCTTTGCTAAAAATCCCATCATAATTAATTTTATGACAGAAAGAATAATCTTTTTTTTCATCGTTTGCCACCATTCTTTCTATTCAGTGTATGAACGATTTATTTTAATCATGATAAAAAGGGGGCAAAGATTTCAAAAAAAACAAAATCCTGATGTTCTGCAATCTTTTTTATTGAAAAAAAAGTCTAGAAGTGGTAAAGTATATAGGCAGTGTATTTATATTTTTATATAATAATATAAAAACATGGTCATTTAATATAAAAAATGTTATAAAGGGGGAAACCTTATGCGAAAAATTTTATCTTTTCTTTCAATGGCAGCAACTTTGCTTGCAATCGTGTTTTTTGGAGTTCCATCAATTGTTGATAATCCTCAATTAGGGTTTGAATTTGATGGAGGATACGAAATTGTTTACGAAATAAAAGATCAAAACGGAAATAGTTCAAAGCAAACATCCAAAGATGCTGCTGAAGTACTTGCTGCTCGGGTGGGTTTTGCAGGAATAAATGATCCAGAATTACGTGTTGAAGGAGAAAATGATGAATTTGTTCGTGTTGCTGTCAGTACGAATGATTTGATTGATTTAACTACTTTATTAGAAATGGATGCCACGATTACCTTTACAGATCAAAGTGGACATGTAATCATGGATGGTAGTGTTTTAAAAGAAGAAAATGGAGTTCTTTTCAGTTATGCACAAGGACAATCAGTCGTGATGTTTAATATTGATGATACCGAAACTTTTAGTGAAGTAACGGGTGGATTATCAGGACAAAACATGATGGCTTGGATTGATTATAATGATGGAACAGAAGATGGACGGAGTGATTATTTTTATTACAATAACGCTAGTCAATATCCAGAAGAATCACAACGTGCAGCAAAAAAATTAATTTTAAATACATCAATTGATGCTGCTGTTTCTGATGCTGCTGTTCCTTATGTCGGTGATTTTACAGAAGAAGAAGCCAATCAATTCCAACAATTAATGGATGCAGGAACATTGCAATTCCAATTAGAAAGAATCAACACGGTACGGGTTAATGGTTCTTTTGGAGAAACTGCATTTAATCGTGTTGTGATTGCAGGACTTGTAGGCTTAATTTTAATTATTGCTTGCATGATTATCTTTTATAAAATTCCAGGAGTTATTGCAAGTCTTACCTTGTTAGTTTATTCTGTCGCTATTTTATTTACCTTTAATTTATTATCCCTTGAATTTAGTATTGGAACCATTGCTGCTTTAGTTGTAGCAATTGGATTAGCTATTAACTCGACTACTATTATCTTTGAAAGAATTAAAGATGAATTATATAAAGGTCGAAGCGTAAAATCAGCCTATGAAGAAGGATGTAAAAAATCAAATTCTTCTATCTTAGATACTAATATCACTTTATTGTTAGCTTCAATGGTTTTGTACTTTTTTGGAAAACAGTTAGTGAGAAACTTTGCTTTAACTTTGATTATTTCCATTATCTTTGTCTTAATTATAATGTATTTAATTGTTCGTTTAATGTTAAAGTTATTTGTAAAATCCGGTATTCTTGATACAAGAAAATCTTTGTTTGGAGTCAAAGAAAATCTGATTCCTGATATTACTAAAGGACAAACACAAACTTATTTTGGTAAAACGGCAGATTTCAATTATATGAAACATGCTAAAAAAGCATTTATCAGTGTAGGTAGTCTTCTTGGTATTGGTGCAATCTTTATGTTAATATTTGGTTTAACGACGCATAAAGTATTTAATTTTGGAACCGATTTTGCTCAAAGTGGCAATGTTGTGGTAACGATTGAAAATTATGATCGTTTCGAAGGATTATCAAAACTAGAAAATGAAGATGGAGACATCACTGTAGATTCGGTTAAAGATTATTTTGTTGATTTATATGGTGAATTTAATAAACCAAATAAAGTTCATGTTGAAACTTATACTGATAGTACATCTAAAACAGAAGTTCAATGTTTAGATATTAAAATTGAATATAAAGAATACTTTAGACAATTAGAAAATGTTGAAGAAGATTTGATTTTGGATTTAGATTTAGATAGTACAATTAATTATGAAGAATACGTCTTTATTTCTTCTAGTATGTCTTCTCCATTAACTGCACAATCAACAGTATTAAATGCTTTATTGTCATTAGGCATTGCTATTGTTGTCATGGCTATCTATATTTTGATTCGATTCCGCTACACTTATTCTTTAGCAGTTATTTATGCATTAATTAGTGATTTATTAGTAACTTTTGCAATTTTTGCAATCTTTAGAATTGAGATGAATGTGGCATTTGTGGCTGCTGCTTTGGCAATTATGATGTTTACGATGAATCACACTCTTGTTTTATTTGATCGCATTAGAGAATTATGCAAAGAAACAAATCATGGAAAAATCAATCAAAATGATCGCTTTGAAATTGTCAATCGTTCTTTGACGGCTACTTTCAATCGAACAAGTTTAGTTACGATTTCGACTTTCCTTCCTGTATTTGTTTTACTCATTATTGGCACTTCAGCTACTTTTAATTTCAGCATTGCACTTATTTTAGGACTTCTTTCTAGTGTTGTGACAGTTACCTTTATCACTCCTCGTGTATGGTTATTCCTTGAAAGAAAACATGTCATTCGCATTAAAGAAAAATCATCTAAACCTAAAAAAGAGAAAAAACAAAGCAATGAATTAGAAGAATTAACAATTCCAGGAATTAATGACTAATAAAAGGGCTGTCCAAAAACCTAACTTTTGAAAAGTAGGTGGCTGGATAGCCTTTTTTGACTAATATGGTTTTATAAAAAAATTTTTTCAATCCAAAGCATCATTATGGTTAGATTGTTGCTTTTTTTTATGCCGTAGTGTAAAATACTAATGAAGTTAAAATTCAAACTGGATACTTATAAGATACAAGTAAAAAATTGATTTAGATTATGAAATAAGTAACTTTCATATTTCACTAAAAAATAAAAATCACTATAAAAAATCATTATTTAAGGAGGCACAAACCAATGGCAAAATTAATACTATTTCATGGTACATGTAACAAAAAAGTAGTGCCGACTTATGGATATGGTGATGACAAACATGACTATGGACGAGGATTTTATTTAACAAACAACAGTGAACTTGCTAAAGAATGGGCAGTTTGTAAACCAGATGCTACAAATGGTTGGGTTCATAAGTATGAATTAGATACCGATGGACTTAAAATTCTTGATTTTCAAAAAGAAAGTGTTTTAGCATGGCTTGCTGAGTTGATGAAACATAGAGATGCTTCGGATACCAAAAGATATCGAATGTTAGCTAAAAAATTTATAGACAAATATGGAATAGATACTTCAAAGTATGATGTCATTAAAGGATGGAGAGCAAACGCTTCATACTTTTATATTGCAAAAGAATTTGTAAAAGATAATATTGATGTCGATATTCTTGAAGAACTGTTATCTTTAGGAGGGTTAGGAATTCAATATTGTTTAAAGTCAGAATTGGCTTTTTCAAAACTAAAAGAAATCGAAAATGAATTATTTGCCGTTGATTATGCTGAATTTAACGAGAAATACAATGATCGAGATATTATAGCAAGAAAAAAGATGAAAGAGTTAGTTAATTTTGATGCCAATAAAGTAACAAAAGTGTTTAGTACACTTTTTAAGGAGTGATATTGATGAGAGCATATTCCGAATTGTATTTAGAAGAAGTCGTTGAAAATCAAGGAAAATTGTTTGATTTCGTAGCCCAAACCTTTCCTGATAAAGATACAATGGACTTTATCCAAGCCTATATGACAAGTAAAACAAGAAAATGGATTGATGAATCACAAGCATACGTTAATACCATGAACGCAAAAGAACTTTGGAATTATTTTTTAGAAAATGACAAATATGAATTAAAAAACGGAAAAAACATCGAAGGATTTATGCCAGATTGGATTGGAGAATTTTATGCTTACTACCAATGGTATTACAATCTTCCAAGTTCTGAAGTCATCAAAAAAGTACCACTAGACTTTTTAATGAAGGCATATTATGGACTTCATGATTTAGAACTTGAATTGGCAGTCAAAAAAGTAGGTGAAGAACAATGAATATCGTTTGTTTCCATAATTTGACCGATGAAAACGAATATTTAAGTAATTGGTATACATCAGAATTTATGATTGAAGGTAAAACTTTTTCTTCTATGGAACAGTTTATGATGTATCAAAAGGCACTTTTTTTTAATGATCAAAAAGTGGCAAAACAAATCATGGAAACAAATGACCCATCTATAATTAAAGCACTTGGAAGACAAGTTGCCGGATACAATGAGATAGATTGGAATGGAATAAGGCAAATTATTGTGTATGAAGGATTGTTAGCTAAATTTAGTCAAAATGAAAGTTTAAAAAATAAACTTTTAAGTACCAACGATGCGCTTTTAGTTGAATGTTCTATCAGTGATAAAATATGGGGAAACGGTTTATCCATCACTAATCCTGATAGATTAAGTAAAGAAAAATGGAAAGGACAAAATTTATTGGGTTACACACTCATGAAAGTAAGAGATAAATTAAAAGTGTAATTTTTAGAAGCATCATCAAATAAAAATATGGTTTTCCTATATAAAAATAAAATGACCCAACGATGTCTAATCATTGGGACATTTTTTATTAATTTTATACTTACTACCGAGTCTAATTACCCTAAAACCTGCATGAACTCAGTTAAGTCAGTGAAATAAGACTATTTTTCGAATTTTTAACTTAATCATCATCTGTTTTCATTTCCCAATGAAGTAATTTTAGCTTTTTTGGGAAATAGAATCATTTTAATAACCAATCAGCAATATCTATTATTTTAACACCCTCATATTGATATTCTTCATTTCTAGTTTTAGAAATTAAAATTTTAGGATATGCATCTTTAATTTTTAAAAGCGATGAAACTTCTCTGTCGAAAGTTTCTTGATTTGAAATATTATCAGAAACTTGAATATAAAATTTTTCATTTCTTTTTATTGCAACAAAATCAATTTCTTTTTTATACAAAACACCAACATATACTTCATATCCTCTTCTTAACAATTCCATAGCTACTATATTTTCTAAGATTCTTCCATAATCCATATTTTTAGTACCCAGTTTAGCATATTTAAAGGAATGATCAACTAAGTAATATTTATCTGAAGATGCTAAATATTTTTTTCCATTGATATCGTATCTTTTAAATTTATAAAAAGCAAAAGCATTACATAAATATTCAATATATTTTCCAACAGTTTTATGATTAATATTTTCTTTATTATTTGTTAAAACATCTGCTATTTTTCTAGTTGAAGTAAGATTAGAAATATTATCAATTAAATAATTAGTAATTTTATCTAATAAAACAGGATATTTAATTCTATATTTATCCTTTATATCTCTAACAATTAAAGTTTCATAAACATTTTTTATGTAATCTAATTTATCATCAATGTTTTTATAAAGATATGAACCAGCCATACCGCCTTCTTTAATATAACTATCAAAAGCAACATATTGATCATTTAAATTATAATATTCAAAATATTCTTTAAAAGAAAACGGATAAACTTTTATTTCAAAATTTCTACCTGTAAAAAGCGTTGCTAAATCAGAACTTAATAGAAATGCATTTGAACCAGTTATATAAATATCATATTTTTCCTTTGCATGAAGACTATTTATTGCTTTTTCAAAGTTCTCACACATTTGAACTTCATCAATCAAAATATAGTTGTTTACATTTTTAACATATTTAGATTCAATAAATTTTTCTAATGCATGATATTCTAATAAATTCTCGTTATCGGTTAAATTAAAATCAATATGGATGATATTGCAATCTTTATCTGACGATATTAAATAATTAATAAATGATTCTAATAATTTAGATTTTCCACTCCTTTTAACACCAGTAATAACTTTAATGTCTGGAGTACCAATAACATCAATCATTTTATTTAAATACATTTTTCTGTCGATTAGTTTCATAGTTTTCACCTATTAGTATTATGCATCTTCATTTCCCAAATTCAAATTTTTTACATTTTTGGGAAACAAAAAAATGGTTATCATTAAACTTCAAACTTGAATTGTATCGTTACATCTATTTCCCTAGTTTCATTATTTTTATCTAGAAGCACCTGAGAAACACAAAATAAGATTATATCTAATTCAACTTCTGGTAGAACAGTTAATGAATCAATAAAGCGTTTAAATTTCTCTTCAAATATTATTACATCACCATTGATATTATTATAATTTAATAAAGCTTCTTCTAAGTCTTTAATATCATCATTTACATCAGAGTTTATGATTGAAAGTTAAACTTTTTTTTTAATGGAACAGTTTATGATGTATCAAAAGGTACTTTTTTTGAACGACCAAAAAGTGGCAAAACAAATCTTGGAATGGAATAAGGCAAATTGTTGTGTACGAAGGATTGCTAGCCAAATTTAGTCAAAATGAAAGTTTAAAAAATAAACTTTTAAGTACCAACGATGTCTTATCGTTGGGTCATTTTTTATTAATTTTATACTTACTACCGAATCTAATTACCTTAAAACCCTTTTATTCTTGTAAATCAAATTCAATTGTTGCTTTTGCATTTTTGTATTTTACCTTCATTAGCGCTCCATTCACCATAGGAATAGTAGGAGGAAGATGTCCAATATCACAATCATAAAGAATGGGAACGTGATATTCAACTAAATGTTGGTGTAAAACATCTTCATAAGTTAAATCACTAGAAGGAAAATAAGACCAATCAGGGATTCTAGATATTAAAAAACCATTGACATTTTTAAACCAGCCAAGTGCTTTTAGCTTAAATAAGGCAAGAGATAAAGCAACAGGAGATAAACTAAAGATATCAAAATACCAAATGAATCCATCCTGTTGATAGCGATGAATAAAAGAAGAGGTATGATCATAGCAAGTTCCAGCAAAAGCAATCAATACATCTAAACATCCACCAATACATCGTCCTTTAAAAACCTCTTTAGGTTTTTTTGCTAAATTTTTCCAACAGACGGGTTCAGTTAAGTTAAAGGGATAAAATATTTCTCCTTCTTCTTTTTTAGAATTTTTTTCATATTTATCATAAGAAGAAAAAGTCTTTTTTTTGTTAAACAAAAATAAAAAAGGATCCTTTAAAAAAGAAGGCCAGGAGTTGATTAAACCATAACTATGAGGATGATAAGAATAAAGACTAGAGACATCACAAGCAGTCGTTAAAAAATAAGTTAAAATGGTATTATCACTATATCCCATAAACCATTTTGGAGTGGCTTGCATCAATTTATTTTGATCTAAATAAGGTAATATGAGGGTCATCAATTCCCCTCCAGCAACGGACCATATTAAAGAACAAGAAGATTGATAGGCTTCCATAAATTCCTTTGCCCGAAGAAGAGGAGTATTGCTTTCTTCTTTGTGTAATAAATAAATATTAGGTCCTTTTAAAATAGTAAACCCTTTATTTTGAAAGAGTTCTATACATTTATTTAATCTAGAATAGTAAGGGTCTTTTGAAGAACCATAAGAAGGGGCAATGAAATAAATCGCAGAATTTTTATCTAAATAAGCAGGATATTTCATTTTTCTTCACTCCTTTTTTCATATTATACCGAAATTTCAATCATTTTGTCCAATATTTTGGTATAATAAAGATGAGGTGAGGTAGATGAAACCTTTAGCAGAGATATTAGAATTCGATAAAATCAAAGAACAAATATTAAAACTCAATATCAATTCTTTAAGCCAAAAAAAAGTTTTAGAGTTACAACCTTTCTATATTTTTGAAAGAGTCCAAGAAGAGTTAAATAAAACTAAAGAAGGATATCAACTCAAAACTTTAGGTTTAATGCCGAATTTAGCGGCTTTAAAAGATTTAGAAATCTATCTTCACCAACTTCAAAGAGGTAAGATTCTTGAATTACCAGAAATTTATGATTTTTTAATTCATCTACAAATTGTTCAAGAATTAAAACAATTCCAAAAAAATTTATCAACTGAGAGTTATCCTTTTACTTTCCAATACATTCAACAATTATTTTATTTTTCTTCAATTGTTAACCAAATTCAATTTTGTATTGCTCCTAATTTCACGATATATGACCATGCTTCCAGTGATTTAAAAAGTATAAAAAAAAGAATTCGCCAATGTGAAGAAGAAATTAAAAATATACTTCAACAATTATTAAAAAGATATGCTGATTATGTAACCGATTATTTGATTGCTAGTAAAAATAATCATTTAGTTTTACCAATTAAAGCGTCTTATAAAAATGCAATAAAAGGAATGATTATTGATACTAGTGATTCAGGACAAACCTACTATATTGAACCACAAGAGGTCATTGAACTTAATTTAAGATTAGAATCTTTAAAATACGAGCAAGGAGTGGAAGAAAAGCGTATTATAAAAGCATTGTGCCAAATGTTATTGAAAGAAAAAGAAGCGTTTTATAAAAACAATGAAGCACTAAAAGAATTAAGTTTTTTATATTTGAAGGGTTGTTATGGTTTAGAAAAGGGATATGAAATTGCTACTTTAAATGATTCTTATATTTCTTTAATTCAAGCCAAACATCCTTTAATTGATGCGCAAAAAGTCATTCCTAATGATTATGTTTTAGGGAAAAATCATCAACGAATTTTGGTAATTTCTGGTCCAAACGCAGGTGGGAAAACCGTTTCTATAAAAACCATTGCTCTTTTAGTTTACATGAATCAATGTGGCTTACCTTTGCCAGTTCAAAATGCATCTTTAAAAATTTTTAAACATCTTTTTGTAGATATTGGTGACGAACAATCCATTGAAGAATCAATGTCAGGATTTAGTAGCCATATGGCCAATGTTGCAAAAATATTAAAAAATGCTGATGAACATTCATTAGTTGTTCTTGATGAATTGGGGTCTAAAACTGATCCTAAAGAGGGAGAAGCCTTGGCAAAAGCAATTTTAGATGATTTAGATGATAGAAAAATCATGGCTTTAGTTACGACTCATTATGTAGGAATTAAAGATTTTGCTAAAACCTCTAGTTCAATTCTACTCTCTAGTATGTCTTTTGATGAAAATACCATGACCCCTACTTATAAACTACTCTTTAATGTAGTTGGACGTTCCTATGCTTTAGAAATAAGTACAAGATTAGGAATTTCTTCTTCTATTATTGAAAAAGCTAAAAAGTATAAAGATGAAGATACCTCTACTTTAGAACATCTCATTGATTCTATGAATCAACAAAAAAAAGAAGAAGAACTTCGTCTATTCAATATAAAAAAGCAAGAAGAAACCATTCAACAATTAAAAATTAAATTACAAAAAGAACAAGAAGAATTACAACAAAAGAAACAAAAAATTATACAAGATTATAAAAAGCAACAAGAAGATATACTTGAACAAACAAAAAAAGAAGTTCAACTTTTAATTTCTCAATTGCAAAATACAAATAAAGAAGAATTTAAATTACATCACAAAAATGCAATTTTAAGTCAATTACAACAATTACAAGAGGAAGAAAAGCAAGAATTACAGGTCGAAGAATTTCACATTGGAGATGATGTATATGTGAAAACTTTACAAAATTATGGAAAAATACAAGAAATCAAAAATCAGTATGCCATTATCCTTTCCAATAACACTTCAATTAAAGTGTCTTTAAAAGACTTAAAGAAAGCACAAGGTCAACCTAAAAAAACAACTAGTAAACCTTTGTTATATCCTCAAGATCGTTTGCCAAATGTACCAACTTCTATTAATGTTGTGGGTTATCGTGTTGAAGAAGCATTAAATGTGCTCACTTCCTACTTAGATCAAGCATTACTTGCCAATTACCCCTCAGTAACGATTATTCATGGTTTAGGGACAGGAACGCTCAAAAAAGCGATTCAAGAGTTTTTAAAACAACGCTCTTTTGTAAAAAGTTACCGCAGTGGAGGATACGGAGAAGGTGGCACAGGGGTAACCATTGTTCAATTAAAATAGGTGAATCAATATGAATGAAAAGTTAAAAGCAAAGTTAGATATATTGCCCTTGCAACCAGGATGTTATATTTTTAAAGATGCAGATCAAAATATTTTATATGTTGGAAAAGCAAAAAAATTAAAGAATCGTGTTTTCCAATACTTTAATCGTGTTTACAATAATAAAACCTCAAAATTAGTACAACTGATTGATGATTTGGAATTTTTTGTAACCCTTTCAGAAAAAGAAGCCTTAGTTTTAGAAATTAATTTAATTAAGCAATATTATCCTCCTTTTAATGTCATTTTTAAGGATGATAAACATTATCCATATATTGCGATTAGTAAAGAAAAAAATCCTCGTTTAAGAATTACAAGAGATGCAAAATCTAAAAGTTATAAACACTATGGCCCTTTTCCTGATTCCAAAGCCGCATATAATACGATGCATCTATTAAATGCCATTTACCCATTAAGAAAATGTCGAATGCTACCTAAAAGTGTGTGTCTATATTATCATTTAAAACAATGTCTAGCTCCTTGTGTTTATGAAATTGAACAACAAAAATATCAACAAATTGTCAATGAAATCGATAAATTTTTTAAAGGGAATACCAAAGATATTCTTCAAGATTTAACTCAAAAAATGCTTCAAGCAAGTGAGCAATTAGCCTTTGAAAGAGCCAATGAATATAAGCAATTAATTCAACAAATCAAGATTGTCACCGATAAACAAGTGATTGAATTTCACGATCAAATCAATCGAGATATAGTTGGATTTTATCAAAAAGAAGGCTATTTATCCGTGACAGTATTAATGTACCGTAATGGATATTTAAACGCTAAAATCAATGAAATTTTAGATGTTTTGGACTCAATTGAAGAACCATTATTGGATTATTTAATGCAATTTTATCAAACACATGACATTCCAAAAGAAATTTTTATAAGTAATGGAATTCAACTTGATTTGTTAGAAGAAACCCTTCCTATTAAAGTTGTTTATCCTAAAGCAGCAAAGGGATTGGATTTGATTTTAATTGCAGTAGAAAATGCTAAAAAATCATTAGAAGAAAAGTTTGTTTCTTTAGCTTCCAAAGACGAAGATATTTTTGTTGAACTTGGACATTATCTAAATAAAGAACGAGTAAGCACGATAGAAATGTGTGATATTAGTCATATCAGTGGCGATAGTGCGGTTGGTGGAATTGTGGTATTTACAAATGGTTATCCTGTAAAAAATAAATATCGGAAATTTATTATAAAGGGAGAAAATAAACAAGATGATTTAGCTTCTACTCATGAAGTCATTTATCGTCGATTTTATAATTTAATAAAAGATCACTTACCATTTAGCGACCTTTTAATTGTTGATGGGGGAATCAACCAAATGAAAGCAGCCATGAATGCTTTACAAACATTGGGTGTGACCATTGATGTTTGTGGACTTTTAAAAGATGACCACCATCACACAAGAGCCTTAATCCTTCCTAATTTTGAAGAAGTGCCTTTAAAAAAAGATAGTAAACTCTTTTTGTTTTTAGTGCGATTACAAGATGAAGTCCATCGTTATGCTATTCACTTTTTTAAAGCTAAAAAAGCAAAATCAATGTTTTCCTCATTATTTGATCAAGTAGAAGGATTAGGACCAGCTAGAAAAAAAAGATTACTGGAAGCATATCCAACTCTTGATGAATTAAAAAAGTGCAGCTTAGAACAATTAAGTCAAATCGTTCCTTTAAATGTTGCAAAAAACTTACAAAAAGTATTAAATAATACGGACCCTTTGCAAAAAAATGCATATGATGATAGTGAGGCAAACGGAGGTTAAATATGACATCAGTACTCACTAAAAGAGAAAGAGAAATATTTGAACTTTTAATTTCAAATAAATCAACAAAAGAAATCGCTGAACGTTTATTTATTAGTGAAAAAACCGTGCGCAATCATATTTCTAACGTTATGCTTAAACTTGATGTTAAAGGTAGAGCGCAGGCCGTTGTTGAGCTTCTCAAAATGAAAGAAATATCTTTATAGCCCTTTGGGGCTATTTTATTTTTAAAAAAAGGTATTTTTAAAGATATCCATTCATATAGTTTTGGTGAAGGGAAGGATAGTATGATTCAATTAAACAAAAAAGCGAAGAAAATTGTCTTAATCGCAATTCCAATTATCATCATTTTAATCATTGCAACGATTTTCATTGGGAAGAGTAATAAAAAAGAAGCCGCAAACGAACCTAAGCAAGAACCATTATTACAACAACAAGCCAATGTTTATTTAGCGAGCACAAAAGACCACACTTTGGTTCCATTGACGATTAAATTTAATCAAAAAGACACAGTGGGAGAAAATATGTTAATGGTGCTTTCTTTAATTAAAGAAAACAGTGCCATTTGTAACGATACTTTCCAAGGTTTAATTCCAGAAGAAGCAAAAATTAATCAATTGAGTTTAGATGATCAAAATGTTTTAACAATTGATTTTGATGAAGGTTTTTTTGAATATGATGAAAAAAATGAAGTTGCTTTATTGGAATCCATTACTTGGACAATGACCGAATTTGATGAAATTGAAGGAATTTCATTGACTTTAAACCAAGAACCAATTTTAAAAATGCCTCGTAGACAAACTCCTGTAGCATCTATATTAACAAGAGAAATGGGCATTAACAATTTATTAGTCACCTCGACACCTGATATTTTAGGTTCAACTAGAATTTTATCTTATTATACTAAAACAATTGATAAGGTAGATTATATTATTCCAGTGACCCAATATGTTCAAAATGAAAAAGAGTTATCCATTTATGATTTAACAATTGAAAAATTATTAGAAAAACCAGCGATTACCACTCGTTTAAAAGTTGTTGCTTGTCTACAAGATATTGAACTAGAAGCTAGTTCTACTTTAGATAATCAAGTTTTAAAAGTGACATTAAATGAACAAGCTTTATTTGATGAAAATAGCGTTCAATCCGATATTTACGAAGTCATTTTGGCCTCCATGAACTTGTATGAAGAAGTAGAAAATGTCAGTTTTGTCATTAATGATGTAGACACTCCTGTCAGTGGTTTAGAAGATAGTGAAAGTTTTTCAGTACAATCTATTATTTTTAATGAATATTATATTTAAAATCCAATAAAATCATCTGCATTTTATAAAAAAAACACTAGAGTTTAATCTAGTGTTTTTTGCGTTTTATCTTTTATAGTAAATTAAAAAATTGAAATGCAAATTTGTTGATTATTTGTAAGAATATGCTTTTGTTGAATATCTCCGGTTAGAGTTAATTCAATTTGTTGATTTTTTAAAAGTTTTGCACAGATATTAATTTTTTTATTGCAAAAATATAGATGATTGATTTCAATCCAAGATAAGGTTTTACATAAAGAAGGTTTTAAAGAAAAAGAAGAAAAAGAAAGAGGAACAAAACCTAAAATTCCTTCCACAAAGATGCGGATATATAAAGCACTTTCAGCTGATAATTGTGCTTGATTTCCTTCGGGATAGGCCTCGACGGCATAAGGAACATGGTCTGTTAAAAGACGATTGAAAGAATAAGAAAGTAAATATTTTGTTGCAGAATGACTTTCATTAGCATTATATAATCCACGAATGGCCATTAATGTAGAGCGATCCCAAAATATTGTCGATTCAGTCGAAGTTAAAAAGCCTTCTTGAGTCCATAAAGGAGCATGAAGCAGAGTAGAAACGACGTCATCTTTTTTAGTTAAAATATCACAAATTAAAGGATAACACATTTGCACTCTGAGATGTTTTTCTTCTTTACAATAACGATATGTATGATATCCCTCTACTTGGTCAAAAAAGTATAAATCAATATTTTTTTTCAATTCTGTTGCTTGTTTGCGATAAGAATGTTTTAATTTTAAAGCATCAAATAAATTTGCTCCACTTATCAATGCAGCATAAGCAATGGAATTGGTTGCCAAATTCGCTTTTCCTGATTCAAAACGATTTTCTAATTCATCGCTATCAGACTCCACTACGCCTGAGGAATTGATTTTACTTAAGGTATAATCTAGACACCATTGAATGGGCTTTACATAAGCTTGAGCTAACTTTTCATCTCCAATGGTTAATAAAAATCGACTTGCGCCATAAGCATACATTGCACCATCTCCGCGATCTTTTGCCCCATTCCAATAAGAAGTGCCTTCAGCAATTATACTAGAAACCAAGGCATTTTCTCCATACATATATTTTTCATATAAATCCATACTACGAATGCAGGCTGTATAGGAAGGATAATAACTAAAATAAGAAAAGCAAGGATTAGCGTATTCTAATTGGTCATTTGTCCAAATAGCCGCATAATAGTTGCCACCACCAGGACTATGTAAAAATCCACTTTTCGTTTTAAAAATGCTTTCATTTGCTCTTATTTTTGCAAAATAAAACATCGTATCTAAAACAGGATGATTCGTTTTCAAAATTACTTGTTCTTGCATTTGCTTTAAAAAAGAAAACCGTTTTTTTTCTTGTTCACTGCAAGAAAAAGTGTAGTTTTCATCTAAATAATGACAAGCAATCACATGATAAAGACTACAACTTTGGGCTGGTTGTAAAATGATTTGTATTGTTTCATTTGTTGTGTCAGTTTGGAAGGAATCAAAAGTAATTTGCGAACTAATTTGATAAGAATGGTTTTGATAACAATGTTCTTGGTTTTCTAAAAAAAGGCAAGAAGGAGTATGTAATTCAATTTTTTGCTCAAAAGAACTAGAATTATAAAAAGTCAGTTTAGTGATATTTGCTGGTGCATCAAAAGCTGCAAAAATTGTTCTTTGCAGTTGTACATCAGCAAGTTCACTTTTTAAATGAATACACCCATCTAGAACAATACTTTGAAAACGTTCTTCTTTAATGAGTTGATGGTTGATTTTAATGACGAGTTCTTTTTCTGTATAAATTGAAAAACTTCCCCTTGTATCGTTTTCTTTTTTTCGATATGTAGGGAAAACTAAATGTTTTGCTAAGCGTAATTTTTGATTGGATTGAATTTGATAAAAAATAATACTAGAGTGATAAAACCCTGCGGTTTCAATATGATTAGAATAAGGAAGTTTACCCTTCTTATGGACATCATATTCAATTTGATAAGGTTTTGTAATCGTATATCGTTGTTCTTTTTTCTTTCTTTTTTTAATTTGAGTCCATTTTGGAAAAATGGGGAAAGGATTGGCACGAATAATCATGATGGTTGTCCTCCTTTAATTATTTTGACCAGGACAGATAATCTTTATACTATAATGGCAAATCCTTCTTGTTGAAAAAATAGATCCCAATTGTCGTTGTAATTACACCAATTGCTAATAAAATAAGAAGTTTATAAATGAAAACAGGATTTAATGCTGCAATAGAAGAAGTATCATACAAAGAAATAATAGTTAAATAATTAAATATTTTCATTTCTTTGACACCCATTCCAACTTGTACAAAACTATCAGTTCCAAAAAGAGCTAAGATTTTGCAAACGAAAAAGAATACAGTAATTCCTCCACCTAAAGCTAAAGAATACTTTGATAAATTAAATAGACAAGAAGCCATAAAACAAATTCCAGCAATGGCAATCATGGCAATAAAACTTCCTAAATTTAATAAGACAACGTTGGCTAAATCAACACTTCCTGCACTAATTAAACGAGTCATTGTATCGACAAAAGTGACTAAAAAATACATACAAAATAAAGAACCGATTAAATAAAATAATTGAGTGAAAACAACGGTTATTCTTTTTGTAGGAGTAGATAAGACATAAGCCATAGAACCATTATCAATTTGACTAGCAACTAATTTATTGGCAGTGACAATTACAAAAATCATAGGAAGCATGATTCCAGCTAAAGAATAATACATTTCTTGAATAAAAAAGCTGATATTCATGTTTTGCATTAATTGCAATAGGTCACTTCCAAACCCCAGCGCAGAAAAAAGACCATTTAATGTCAGATTGGCTTGCCCTAGGGCAGTGATATATTTTCCGATTTCTGTCATGTCCACATTACCAGAGGTGAGGTCTTTACCACCCACTAATAGGTTTAATACACCAATAATGATACATAAACCAAGGGTGGAAAAAGCCCATAAAGAACTATTTGACTTTATTGATTGTTTTAATAAAGGTTTAGAAATTAACATTTATTGGGCCTCCTTTTTTAAAAATAAAGTGTCAAAATAAGTTTCTAAATCATATTTGATTTCGTTAATACTTTTTACTGTATATGAGGATAAATCAGAAAATAAAGTATTGATTTCTTCATCTTGAATTTGTATCGTTGCTTGAAAAACATTTTCTTTTGTTTCAATAACAGAATAAGAAAGAGAAAGAAAAGATTGATAATCTTTTTTTGTTTTAAATCGAATTTGGTAGGTTTTTATGTTGTGATGCCGAATTTGATTCATATCGGCAATACTGACCAGTTTACCATTTCTAATTAAAGCGACTTTATCACAAGTGGATTCTATTTCTTCAAATATGTGACTGCTCATAAAAATGGTTTTTCCTTTTTTCTTTTCTTCTAAAATAATATCTATAAATGCCGTACGCATTAAAGGATCTAATCCTGTTGTTGGTTCATCCATGATTATAATTTTAGGGTCAGCCATTAAAGCAGCGACAATTGCTGTTTTTTGTTTCATCCCTTTAGACATTCGTTTCAGTTTTGCCGAAGGGTCTAATTGCAATTTTGAAATAAGATAATTTGCATAAGACATGTCCTTTAAATGTAAAAGTTCTGCTTGAGCATGTAAAAAGTCAATTCCTGTTTTTAAATCAGGAAAAGCAATTTCACCTGGCACATACCCAATGTATTTTTTGATTTCACATGCTTGCGTAATGGCATCCATCCCCATTATTGTGACAGAACCACTATCCGGTTTTAAAAAGCCCATGAGATGTCGAATTGTTGTGGTTTTTCCACTACCATTTGTTCCAACATAACCAAAAATTTCGCCTTCTTGGACACAAAAATGAATATCAAAAATTCCCCGTTGATGCCCATAATCTTTTGTGAGATGTTTAACCTCTATCATATTCATTTTATATCCCTCCAAACGTTTGGTCTTGCTTATAAAAATTCATAAAATAATCTTCTAATGAAAATTGGATTTCTCGAAAAGAAGAAACTTTTAATGCTTTCAACGCTTGAATTAAATTATTAATTTGAACATTGTCGATATTAACTTTTATAATTCGTTTGGTATGGTCTGTGTAAGAAATTTGAAAATCTTGAGAGCAAAATTGTTCAAAAGAAGCATCGTCTGAAAAAGTAATTTGATAGGTTTTATTAGTATTATAGCGCAAATCATCGGCAACAAATATAGAAACAATTTTTCCATCTTTTATAATGGCGATGCGATCACATGTAGCATCGACTTCTTTAAAGATATGACTAGAGAGTAAAATGGTTTTCCCTCTTTGTTTTTCTTCAAGAATAAATTGAATAAATTTTTCTTGCATAATGGGGTCTAGTCCACTTGTAGGTTCATCTAAAATTAAAACTTTAGGATCATTCATAAAGGCAGTGATAATGGCTAATTTTCTTTTATCTCCTAAGGACATTCTTTTTACATTTTCACTGAGATCTAATTCAAATTTTTCAATTAAGTATTGTAATCTTTCAGGATTTTTATTTTTTCTTAATCCTTGCATCATCTCAATAAATTGCATTCCAGTTAAATTTTCAGGTAAAGAAACTTCTCCAGGGAGATAACCGATTTCTTCTAATATTTGATGATAATCATGATAACTTTCTTTGCCAAACACCAAAACCTTTCCAGACTGTGGTTTAGCAAACCCCATAATATGACGAATAGTAGTTGTTTTTCCAGCTCCATTAGGTCCTAAAAAGCCAAAAACTTCCCCTTCGCAGACATCAAAAGAGATATCAAAAACACCTCTTTGATAACCAAAATCTTTGGTAAGGTGATCGATACAAATGATTTTTTTAACATTTTCATTTGAATTCATTTTGTTTCTCTCCTTTATAGGTCTATTTAATTAAAATATAACATTAAAAGGATAAAAAAGCAATTTTAAATATAAAAAACACACTAGATATATATCTAGTGTGTCAGTCTGTTGACAAATACAGTTTTAGAAAAGCTGTATTTTTATTTTAAAGAAAAAAAATAAAATTTATATGATATATGAATATATCATATAAAACAATCTGTTGCCAAATGAAGGATTTTTTTAGTTAAAAAAGTGAAAAATCTTTTTCCCGCTTGGACACCCGTTGACTAAACGACAATTATACAATAATGTTGTAACTTTTAAAAAAAAGGAGGGGTGTAATGAAAAGACGAGACATACAAGCTGATATACTTTCTTTAATTTCAGATGGAAGAATATGGTCTATGCGTGAAATAGCCGAGAAAATAGAAGTCAGTTATAAGACAGTCTATCGGCATATTCATGATTTAGCTTATCGATTCAATATTCAAATCTTTTATGGAGGCATACAAAGAGGAGGAATTCAACTTATTATAGAAAGGAAATTGAATATTGAAATGTTAACAAAAGAAGAAATTGAACTCATCATTATTACACTATCAAAAATTGAACAAAAAAGTAAAGGGATAGATTATTTTATATATCAACTATCCAATTTTAAAAATGAAAAGTTACAAGTTTATAACCCGTAAAAAATGAATATTTTTTGGGTTAGCCCATGAAAGCAGATGAAACAAAAAAGAGGAGGTGAAAAAGATGGAAACAAGTATCTTAATAGGAATCGCTGCTTCCATATCTAGTATTGTATTTGCCCTATTAGCATTTAAAAGAAGCGAAAAGCAAGAACACAAAAGTGAAGGAAAAAGCGAAGGACTAATCTTATCCGATGTGGGATATATCAAAGCCTGTGTAGATAGAATGGAAAAGAATTTAGCCAATGTCGATGAGCGATATCGAGATATTTTAGAGCGACTTGCTAAAGTGGAGCAATCCTTATCTAATACAGCAAAACTCGTAGATGAAATCTTGATAATGAAAGGGGGATAAAAAGATGGAATTTGCAAGTTTACCAATCATCCTATTGATTTGTTATGTAATAGGAGAAGTGTATAAATACCTATTTAGAAAGAAACAAGAAGCTTATAAATTTATTCCAATATTTTTATCTATTTGTGGAGGAATATTAGGGATAATGATTTATTTAACCAATAAAGAAATGATGTTAAATGCTAGTAATCTATGGACAGCGTTAAGAATTGGAATGGTAAGTGGTATAAGTGCCACAGGAACAAATCAAATCATCAAACAACTTTTTAGCAAAGAGAGTAAGCAAAATGAAAATTAAATATAATAAAAAAATTGATTATTTAATTGCTAAATTCACTTATCGTAAATATCTTGGTGCAACAGATGAAAGGGAATGGAGAGCTGTCTATCATGAAAAAATACCACCCAAAAGTCAAGCACAAGATTTTATGATAAGGGTAAAAAAAGTATTAAAATTTATAAAAAGTGATGATTGTCAATTTAACTATGAATCAATAGTATCAACATACAAAATTATTTTAAAAGAAGATCCCGTTCAATTTAATGAAAAAAAATTGAAAAACTATATTCAAAATATTCAAGAAATAAAAAAACATCAAAGTTATCAGGCCTATATTGAATTAATACGTTTACAACCTTTTTTTAAATATAATTGTGAAATGGCAATTTTAATTTTCAATCTTATGAAAATTAAATCTAATCAACTTCCAATAGTTTTTTATCCAAAAGATGTCAAAGAAATAAATCAAGCCATCCGAGAAAAACAACCAGAAGGAATGATTATGGCTTTAATTATTCAAAATGCACATAAAACGATAGAACAAAATAAATGGCATCGCTTTATAAGTAAAGAAGAAATTATAGAAAAAATTTTTAAATTAAAATTAGAACTTTATGAAAAATTTGGAGTAATTAGTATGGGAATATATGGTTCCTATGCACGTGGTGAAGAAAATGAATATAGTGACTTAGATATTTTTATAAAAGTTATTGATTCAAAAAAACAAGATGTTTTTAATAAAAAAAGAATTTTTGTCTATCTAACAGAAAAATTAGGTCTTAATGTAGATGGAAAATGTGATGATATTGAATTTAAATACGGGCAATTACGTGTTGATATGCAACGCGATTTAATCAAAATTTATTAAAAAAGAAAGGAAACAAAAATATGAAAAGAAATAAAGAAATTATGGAAAAACTTCATGCCATAAAAGAAAAACAAAAAAAAGAAGTAAAAACAAAAAAAGAAAAACCTCAACGTATGACAAAACTTGATTTTCATTCTAATATTAAAACTCAAGTTGAAACAGAACTTAGTTGTGAAAAAGGTGTAATTTTTGATGATGGATATCATAAAGTTACGATGAATCCCAAAATAAAATTAGGAGTTTTAATTTTGAGTGAACATAATCAAGATAAAACGCTTTTTAAAGATGTATTTTTGAAAACAGATTTAGAATATCAAATAAGTGATAAAGGAATTAAAGAAAATATTATTATAAAAGAAAAACAAGAAGAATATGAATTTCCATTTGTTTTCCATTTAAAAAATCTGAAAATAAAGCAAAATAGTAAAGAAGTCTTATTTATTGATAAGGAAAATAGTAAAACGATATTAAAAATGCCAAGATTGTTTATGGTTGATTCCCATGGAATAGAAAGCAAAGAAGTGAAATTTTCTTTACAAGTTACTGATGATTCTATTACAATGACTATTTTACCAGATAAAAAGTGGTTAAATGATGAAAGTAGAGTTTTTCCTGTGCTTGTAGACCCCACACTTGAATATGATTTGCCAAAAGTAATTGATTTTGAACGTTATAATGGGTCAACAATTGTAAGTGATGAAGCAAATACATTTTCTGTAGGTAAATTAGAATCTATTTATAATCGTTTAAAAATAGTAATCAATGCAAAATCTATTGCTGAAACATTGAAAGAAATAGACAACTTTAAATGTTATTTAAAACTTCATTATATTGAAGGAAAGCGTTTAGCTTCTTCACCTGGATTTGCCGTGGCACAATACGGAACACCCTATGGTTTAATTTTTACAGAAGAATTATTAAACGAGACAGAGGGAAACATTAATATTGATGTTACATCTTGTATCAATGATTATATTAATAATCCTGTTTCAAGTAATGAAGAGTTTGAAATTTATTTTCAATTAATTGATACACAAATAAAATCAAGTGTTGCATTATATGAAACAGGCACCACGAACCCCTCAACTACAGATGATTATATCATTGTAACATTAAAAGATTTAAAGGATGGGCACGAACCACAAATTGTTGTTGATTATCCATCTAACAATATCTTTTCTAAATCAAATAGTGTTAAAGAGTTTGATTCGGGAAAAGCAGGTAAAACTTTTTTAAATTTATTTAATTTAAATATGCTACATGAGCATGAAGACTTATCAATTAATCATAATCAACTGAATATCAATGTCAGTCATATTTATTTACCCAAATTATTTGACTTGGGAACAGAAACTCATAACAAAGAAAAGTATATGGGTAAAGGTTGGAAAACCAATTTACATCAATATATAGTAAAAAATCCAAACTATAATTATTTACTAGGAAGTAAAGAAATTACTTATATTGATGGATATGGTGAAGAACATCAATTTTTTGAAAAATGGTATTATGAAAAGGATAACGAAAAATTTTATGTAGATAAAAACAATATATTTATTGATGCTGATGGAAAAGCTAAAATTAAAGATGCCAACGAATTTAGAGAAGTGAAATTTGAGTGTGTTAGTGATGAAGAAGATTTAACATTTATTCCAGGATCTAGTTTATCAAATTTTCATAGTCATATGGATTTTGAAGATGATTATTCTATGTATATTGAGTTTGCTGATGGATATAGAAAAACTATTTTTCTATTACCAGAAGGGAAGGTTCTTGTACCAATTTATTATTTATTGAGTGGAACACAAAAAATATATCAAGATTACTCAAATATTAACTATGGTGATGGAAATAATATTACACATATTAACGGAACGCCAATGATTTTAGAAAAAACAGAGAAAAAAGAACTTAATTTTGATGAAAAAGGTTTTTATTTTGAATATATGACTTATGATGGAATAAAAAAAATATATCCAATTCCTACCATGAGTTATTTATCTCCAGGAACACGAGTTGAAGATATTTATTTGAATGAAGATATTCAACAAATTGATAGTGAACTTGATCAACTAGAATCAAATTTTATTTCATATGCGAAACAATTACGTGAATTGAAAGAAAGCACAGGGATGATTGATTATCAAAATCAACTAAAAATTAGTTGGAATATTGAAAGTTTAGAATCCAAAGTAAAAAAAGCTAGAGATAAGTTAGCAGAAAAAAATGATGAACAACAAGCATATAATACTGCTTCCGATAACTTAGAAAACGCACAAAAAAATGTATCAAAATACATAGAAAACAAACAAAGAGAAATGGGATATTCCCAATTTAATAATAATATTTATGACTTTATTAAATCAAAAGTTAGACTATTTGAATTAAAAGAAAAACGAAAAGCACTTGTTGAACAACAACTAAAAGAAGTAAACGATATATTAGTTGATAATGAAGGAAATACCTTGGGTTTTGATGGCTATGGACGATTAATACTACTTTCTGATGCTCAAGAAAATAGCATTACTATTCAATATGGAGAAAAAGAAGAAGAAAATAAAATTTTGTTGATTTCATCAGACACAGAAACTTTAAAATTCAATTATGATTTAAAAACAGGGTTATTAAAAAATATGATTGACCATCAAGGTAGAAAATTAAAATTTGATTATTCAAATGGTGTCTTAACTAAAATTATTTATCCTAACTTAGATGTATCATTATTTGAAGAAAAATTTTCTGTTACTAACCCTTTAGGCCATTATTATAAATTTAGATTTTTAAATAACAGAGTTAAATCATTTACAGAAGAAATGAAAAAAAATAAAATATCAAAAGATGGAATACAAGAAGAAGAAAACACAATCATATTGGGTGGAACCACTATTGCTCATCCCACGTCCTCCTATACAACTATTTTAAAATCAAATATTTGTAAAGATAAATCTTATTATTTTGATTCTCTTGGAAATATTCTAGAATTTGAAGATAATGAAACTAAAAATCATGAATATCGCTATTTTGAAAATGATAACTTGATTTTCAATGTTACAAGTAATGAAAATCAAACTTTATCAACACAAACTGAAAAAACAGGAACAATAACACTTATAAAAGGGAATGCTCCTGCCTCTAATATGGCTATTTTAAAATGTACTTTTTCAAAAATGAACATAGATCGGTTAGATTATGCTGAAATATTTTTTGAAGCCACTATTGAAGATTGTCGACAAACAAAAAAATTTAAACAAAGATTTATTGAATATGTTCATACTAATGTCATTTTACCAATCTGTTTTGACCATAAAGATCAGGTAAAGATCACCTATAAAATTGCATTTTCTCAAGATATTACTATAGAAAGTATATCCTTATTTGAAGCTAATGGTGAAATTTATCAATACGATGTTGATAATAATTGTATTCAAATGCAATCTGGTATAGCAATTACAACATATGAAGACTTTGATGGCAAAAAGCCAACAAAAATTGCACTAAATGACGGATATAATGACTGCAAAATATCACGCTTTTCTTATAATAATGATGAAAATTTAACTTTAAAAGAAGACCATTTAGGGAATGTCGTTGAATACACTTATAATGGCAAAAATTTAATAAAGGAAAAGTCATACAATAAATATCATCCTAGTTTAAGTACTGAAACAGAGTACCAGTATGATGAAAAAGGAAATTTAATTCAAGAAGAAAATGAAAATTCAATTTTTCAAACTATTGATAGGAATACTAATGAATTAATTGGGTTATGTGGGACACATAATGGTCAACCTAATCCTACAACATTTATGTATACAAAAGGGTTATTGACAACGCTTAAAAACCAAAATACAACCTATCATTATGAATATGATGCTCTCGGTCGAAAAACAAAAATTGTTGTCGATGGTAAAACCTTAATGCAACAATATTTCTTTGATAAGGAAATGAAAAAAAATTCAAAGAACCAACAACGTTCAATTGTCGATTTTGGTGATAATTATGGTATACAAACGATTAAAGATATGAGTGATCATTTAATTAAAATTAGTAAAGGAAATATTACTGGAACAGAAGATGAGATGTCTTTAGAGGAAGAAGATATTTCTGCATACACTTATGATAACAAAAATAGAATAACAAAAATTGCTCACAATCACCCATCAAAACAAGTAAATGTTATAGAACAGTATACATATGATGAAAACGATGATTTAATTCAAAAGACAAGGACTGGTTCAGAGGATTTAAAAGTTAACTATACATATGATAATCAGCATCGACTTCTTTCAGAACAATATACTTTAGATTCAGGAACGAATTTTTTTACAACAGAATTGGAGTATGATTCATTCAATAAAGAAAACATCAGTAAAGTAAAACTTTTTAATAATAATGAAATACATTATAAATATGATGCATTTAATCGAATTTCAAAACAAACTATTATATCAAGTCAAAACGAATTAATTGATTATGAATTCAAGTATATTGTAAAAGACAAGAATACCCTAGATTTAATTAACCAACATCAAATTAAAATCAATGGAAAATTAGAAGACTGCGTAGACTATACTTATGATGATTATGGAAATATTACAACAATCATCACGGATATGTTCCAAATAAGATATCACTATGATTCATTAAATCGTTTAATTCGAGAAGATAATGAACCACTTCAAAAAACAACTACTTTCCAATACGACTCTAATGGAAATCGTATTCGCAAAAAAGAATATCCCTTTACATTAAAAGAACAACTTTTAGATTGTTCATTAATAGAAACTTATCAATATGATAAAAATCAATTAATCAGTATTAAGAATCAAACAAAAACATCAACTCCAACTACACAAGAAATTAAATATTCAGAAAATGATAAATTTTATGGATACCCCATTCAATATAAAGGATATACATTAACTTGGAATAAACATAAAGAACTTGAATCTTTTGGAAATATTCAATATAAGTATAATGAACAGGGTATTCGTATTTCAAAAACAATAGGTACTATAACAACTGAATATGTTGTGGATGGAACAAAAATCCTTTCAAGTATAGCCAACGATGGGAAAACTTTTTATTTTCACTATGCAGTTGATAAACTAATTGGTTTCAAATATAATAATAATGAATATATCTATCGTAGAAATATTCAAGGAGATATTACCCATATTTATACTAAAGAAGGTCTATTAGTTGCTGAATATCAATATGATGCTTGGGGAAATTGTAATATAATTAATTATTCGGATGATGATATTGGTAATTTAAATCCGTTTCGTTATCGTGGCTACTTTTTTGATACTGAAACACAACTTTATTATCTGAATAGTCGGTACTATGATTCTAAAACTGGAAGATTTATTTCCCCTGATGTATTATCTATTTTAGATGAAACAATGACTCAAATTAATGGATTAAATCTTTATATGTATTGTGGTAATAATCCAATTAACAAGTACGATCCTACAGGTCACTTCCCATGGCTAATTCTAGCCGCAGCCGTATTATTATTTACACCGGTTGGTGGAATAGTTTTTCAAGCGGCGACATCAATTCTTAGTTATGCAGTAATGAGCATATGGGCATTAGGAGATTTGGTGTTTAATGGCGGAAAAGGTGCATGGTCAGATATGTGCAGAATTAAATGGAATCCATTTAATACAGATGAGTCCGCAACATTAAATTCTAGCAAAGTTTCATTTTATAAGGGAGTTCCAGTATTTCAAATTAGTGGAAGGGGAGGATCTATGTCTTTAGGTGCCATATTTTTTGATAAAAAACAAGGGGAAAAAGTATTAAAGCATGAATGGGGGCATAATATACAATTGATGGCTATGGGACTCGTAAATTTTTTGATTCAAGTTGGTATACCATCAATATGGAAAAATGGAGATGAAACACCTTGGGAACTCTCTGCAAGTATATTAGGTGGGTCAACTTTAGCCGATGATTATTCAAGCAAACAAAAACAACAGGCATTAAAATATTTTATAAGATCAATGCTTCCGATTATAAATATTTATAATATTT
>UMAM01038632.1_pt1 | contig 101035 bp, 109 predicted proteins | sample 1963711 | NCBI WGS metagenome assembly UMAM01 (sample SAMEA4835916, study PRJEB28245) | human gut metagenome | biome: gut microbiome; material: fecal sample | place: Denmark | collected 2008
TTTTCAGTTGTTTTTCTCTGTGTGCCCTTGTCAAGCGATGTTTATAGCGGATGAACCTACGACGGCGCTTGACGTTACCATACAGGCTCAGGTTCTGGAAATGATGCAGTCACTTAAGCGTCAGCTTAATACATCGATGCTGCTGATAACGCATGACCTTGGTGTTGTTGCCCAGAATTGCGACCGTGTTGCGGTTATATATGCCGGTGAGATAGTTGAATATGGCACAGTAATGGACGTGTTCAAACGCATGAAACACCCGTACACACAAGGTTTATTCTCTTCCATACCGCAGATAAACGCAGATGTGAAACGGCTCAACTCAATTCCGGGATTGATGCTTGATCCAACGCTTGATGTAGAAGGATGTAGGTTCTGCGACAGGTGCAAATATGCTACCGAAGAATGTCATATCAACCATCCGGAATTAGTTGAAATCGAGTCCGGCCATTCCGTGCGGTGTTTTCAGAAGAAATAAGGAGGGCGAGCGCATATGTCACTGACTAACAATGATACATTGTTGCAAGTAAATAATCTTAAGAAGTACTTTCCTACCCCGCATGGCCTTCTTTATGCGGTGGATAATGTGAGCTTCAATATTAATAAAGGCGATACGCTTGGTGTTGTTGGCGAATCTGGCTGCGGAAAATCAACGCTTGGCCGTTCCATACTTAGATTACATGAGCCAACGGCAGGTGAAGTCATTTTCGAAGGCAAGAATATTCTTTCACTTAATCATGCGCAAATGAAGCACATGAGAAAGGACATGCAACTTATATTTCAGGATCCGTATGAATCGCTTAATCCAAGAATGACCGTAAGCCAAGCAATACAGGCACCTATGCTTATTCAGGGCATGTATAAATCAAAGGACAAAGCTGCCCTGGAAAAACGGACATTAGAAATGATGGATATGGTTGGTTTGGCTCGTAGGCTTGTAAATAGCTATCCACACGAGTTAGATGGCGGCAGGCGGCAGCGAATTGGCATTGCGCGTGCGCTTGCGCTTAAACCGAAGTTCATTGTATGTGATGAACCTGTATCGGCGCTGGATGTATCAATTCAGGCGCAGGTATTGAATCTGTTACAGGATCTCCAGGAGCAGCTTGGCTTGACGTATATGTTTATTACGCATGACTTATCTGTTGTAAAACATCTTTCAACGCAGATTATGGTAATGTACCTAGGTCAGACTGTTGAAATTGGATCACCTGATCAGCTGTTCCATAACCCCTGCCATCCATATACGAAGGCATTGCTTTCGGCAATACCGATACCGGATCCGGAAATAAAGATGGAAAGGATACAGCTTAAGGGCGAAATAACATCGCCGATCAACGTTGGTCCTGGATGCAGATTTGCAAAGAGGTGCGTCTATGCAAAGCCGGAGTGCCACGAAAGATCCTGCGAAATGACTGAGGTGGAATCCGGACATAAAGTCGCCTGCTTTATGGTCAAAGACATGATGTAGTTTTATCGGTGATATCCGATTTAACTTATAAAAGAATTCAAGGAGGAAATACGAATGAAATCTCAGAAGAAGTACAGCAAAATAATTAGCTGTATACTTGCAGTAATGATGATCGTATGCATTTTTGCTGCTTGCACAAACCAGACCAATGAGCCGAGCAACACCAATAGCGGCACAGAAGCTAATGGAACATCTAGTGAGCGGAAGCAGAAGGACACGTTGACTGTTGTAAAGAGCGAAGATGTATCTTCCCTTGACCCGTCAAAAATAGTTAACCAGAAGTCCTTCACTATATACTCTCAGATATTTGAGGGATTGGTAAGGTTTAATCCCGAGACCAAGGCCGTGGAGCCTTGCCTTGCAACCGAGTGGAAGCAGATAGATGATCTGAACTGGCATTTCACTCTCCGTCAGGGTGTAAAGTTCCATGATGGTTCCGAAATGACATCAGAAGACGTTGTGTACTCCTTTGAGCGTATTATGAGCAGCGGCGTCGTTTCCAGCTATGTTGACTATATCGATAAGATAGTTGCGGATGGCGATTATGCCGTTACTATAACCATTAAAATGCCTTATGCACAGATAATACAGGCACTTACCTATCCCGCTGCCGTTGTGGTATCTAAGGCTGCTGTTGAAGCAAATGAAGAGGGCTTTGCTCAGAAACCAATCGGAACTGGTCCGTATGCTTTTGTAGAGCGCTTTGAGGCCGACTCAATTACGCTTATTGCTTTCGATGATTACTGGGGAGAAAAGGCTAAGACAAAGAACCTTATATTCAAAGTTATACCCGAAGGATCCCAGCGCACTATAATGCTTGAAAACGGCGAAGCCGACATTATATGTGATGTTCCCTCTAATGATGCAGCAAGGATAGCTGCTGCTGATAACCTTAAGCTTTATAATGAGACCGGCAATAAGTACTATGCATTGATTTTCAAATGCGATTCCTCTACCCCGGTAAGCAACAAGCTTGTTCGTCAGGCATTTGAATATGCCATAGATAAACAGGCGCTTGCCGATGCCGTTATGGCCGGTTATGCTCAGGTAGGTTCTCTCCTTTGCACTCCTGCTACCACCGGTTACAATGCCGAAAAGGACCGAGGTAATGTTTACGATGTAGAAAAGGCAAAGGCGTTGCTGACTGAAGCAGGCTATCCTGATGGATTCGACCTTGAAGTATATGTCCGCACTGGACAAATCTATGAAGAGATTGCTACTATAATACAAGCTCAGCTTGCTGAAGTTGGTATCAATATAAACATAAATCTGTTGGAAAGCGCTAAGATAGATGAAAAGTTCTATGGCGGCGAGGAAATCCCCATCCGTCTTTCCTTCTATAACAACATTTGCGCCGATACGGACTTCATAATGCAGAAGCTTCTCCCAACCACCTATGGTCAGGTCTACTTCAATGATGATATGGTTGATCTCATTAACCGTTCTCGCGCAGAAACTGATGATGCTAAGCGCCAGGCTATATATGATGAGTTCCATGACCTTATGGCAGATGATATGCCGCAGCTGTCGCTCTTCTATGAGCAGATACTCGTAGGCACGAGCAACATGGTAGAAGGATTCTCAATAAATCCTCTCGGTGCTCACCAGTATTGCCACGTTGTGGTATACGAAAACTAAAGCATTGCTTAAAACGTTATTGCCAGGTTAATGCGTATAGCATTATCCATTTATCAGTGCAACACATTGGGAGAACTGCATATACGGCAGTTCTCCCGTGCTAAATTACCAATAACTTAATGAGGCATAAAACATGAATACTTATAAAGCTATAAGAAACGAAATATCAAGTGATAACATGATGGCGACCGTTCATCAGCTTGCCAAGTGGAAAAGACATTCAGGCACAGCCGAAGAACTTGAAGCATTCAAATACTTAAAATCAGTACTTGACGGTTTTGGATATACAACCAGACTTATTCCATGTGAAACATATATAAGCTTACCTGTCAGCTGCACGCTGAAAGTAAACGATGAGCCGGTTTATGCGCAAACGCATTCCATGGTACCTAATGCCCATGCGCTTGCACCGTTGATATATTGCCAAAATGAAACAGAAATAAGGAACACAAACTGTGCCAACAAGATTGTGTTGACCAATGGCCGCGCAGTATATGGGCCTGTAAAGGCGGCGCAAGACGGAAATGCTGCCGGTATCATATTTGTTCAGGAAGCAGTTATACGCGAATGCATCCCATCTGCCTGCTGGGGCAGTCCTACTACGCATGACTGGGGATTGCTTCCTAAAATACCAGTTGCATCAATAATTGATGATGCAGGGAATCCGATGATAGAACAGCTCAAATCTGGATCTACGCTTATTGCAGACATTACTACAGAAGTAGATACAGGATGGCGAAATATTCCCCTGCTTATTGGTGATATCAAGGCACCAGAAAACTGCAATCAGTTCGTTCAGTTGACTGGTCATTGCGATTCATGGTACTACGGTGCTATAGATAATGGCACAAGCAATTCGCTGCAAGTAGAAATAGCACGTATAGCGAAAGAACATCAGGCAGAATTAAAGAGGAACTTCAGGGTCGTGTTCTATTCCGGACATTCGCATGGTCGGTATGCCGGTTCTGCATGGTATGCAGATAACTTCTTTGAGGATCTGCGTGCAAACTGCATAGCCAATATAAACACAGACAGCGCAGGTTGCAGGGGCGCTGATGATATTATCCATTCTATAGTTATGCCTGAAGCTAAGCCCTTGGCAGTACAAATAGTTAAAGAGCAAACTGGCGAACAATTCGAGGGTAAACGCTGCGGCCGCCTTGGTGATCAGAGCTTTTGGAATGTAGGCCTTTCAAGCGCTTTTGCATCATTCTCCAGACAGAAGAAGCGAATGCTGCCTAATGGAAAGATGGGTTTTGAACGCGGCAATTCGGAACTTGGACCAGGCTGGCATACTCCGGATGACCTTGAAAAGCATATAGATCCTAATAATCTTCTGCGCGATGCCAAAATAGTCGGCGAGTATGTTATGACATGCCTAACAGAGCAGGTAATCCCTATGCATCTTGAATGTGCTGTAGCCGAAATAACCAGTGAACTTGAAAAGTGGGCAGCGCTGGCGGGCGATAAGTTTGATTTAGATGATACGATAGAACGCTCAAAACAGCTTAATGGCAAAGTCGAACTATTTATGGATACGGAACTATCGGATAGTGTTAAAAATGAGTGCATATTGAAACTCAGCCGTTTGCTGACAGCAATAAACTTTACGCGTGGAAGTATATATGGAAACGAGCCTGCCCTACCTATAGACGCAATACCTGTGCTTTCACCAATACATAAGCTTATAGACCAGAATACTGCCGAAGTTGATATTCCAGCACTAAAGTTGGAACTCTTGCGTGCAAGGAACTTCATTAATCATAATATAAAGCTTGCTAATGACTTGCTGGATAGCGTTATGAAATAGAAGGAGGAAACATTATCATGCCAAAGATAGTAAAGTGCGAAGTAAAACTGCTTACACGCCCCCATGTTGTGTTAACCACGTCTTATGGCGCGACTAAGCAAGAACGTAGTCATGCTATCGTTGTTCTTTACAGTGAAGATGGTAAAGTTGGTTACGGTGAGGCTACCCCGCTTTCAAAGTTTACCGGTGAAACGACGGAAATTGTAGTAAACATATTAGAAAATGTGATTCTGCCAGCTATTGTAGGTATAGACTGCTTTGACATAGCGAGGGCTCACATTATCATGGATAATGCCATTGCTGAAAACCACGCAGCGAAGTGCGCGGTGGATTGTGCCCTTCATGACCTTGCGTCAAAAGAGTTAGGGATTCCTCTATATCAAATGCTTGGCGGCAAATGCCGAGATAGCGTAAGCATAAACCGACACATAGGCATAATGGATAATGTGCAAGCCGTTTCTTTAGCTAAGGACTTTGTGAGCCAGGGATTCATGAGCATAAAAATGAAAGTTGGCGGGGATGTGCAGAGCAATATATCAAGAGTAAGGGCTGTACGCAAAGCGGTTGGCGATGATGCTAAGATAAGAATAGACGCAAACGCCGGATATAATTATACGCAAGCTTCAGAGTTCGTAAAAGGCGTATATGACTGCAATGTAGAGTACTATGAACAGCTGCTTCCGAAATGGGATATCGACCAAACGGTAGCGTTGCGTAAAAACTTAGGTATTCCTATTCTGCTCGATGAAGCGGTGAATACACCGGAACAGGCTGTTCGTTATGCTGTGAGCGGAGCAGCAGATGCATTTACGATAAAACTGTGCAAATGCGGCGGGCTATATAGAGCGAAACAGATTGCCGGCATAGCCGAAGCATTCGGAATGGGTATCGTTGTTGCCAGCACATATGATACGCATATTGGCTGCGGTGCGTGTCTGCATCTTGCCACTGCACTTCCCAACATACAATCGGCATGCGATTTGACAACATATGCAAGCCAAAAGGATATTGCAAAATCATGCCATGTGTTGAACGGAATGCAATTACATGCCGGAGATGCAGATGGAGTAGGCGTTTTCTCTATGAATGATTTTGATATGACGGTCGATAATACATAAAGGTAGGTGGGTACATATGGAAAGTACATACTCTTTTATTGATGGTAATATGCTATATGAATGCATAAACGATGAAATAGATGTAGATCGTATTCTGGCACATATAGAAAAAATGAACCAATGGCATAGGTATACCGGCACGCCTGACGGTGAGGCTTTTGTGGATGATCTGATAAGACGCCTTGATGAATACGATATCCCATATGAAATCGAAACATATCAGGCATATGCAAGCATCCCTGTGAAAAGCAGTTTGACACTAAGTAACGGAGATGACGTTCGTACCATAGCCGATGTGTATAGTGCGGATACTACAGATGATTTATATGGACAAATAATATATGATCATTGGTCTGAAAACAACAATAATACTCCAGAAGAAACGGCGATAAGATATGCCGCTTTTAAAAACAAGATAGTTCTATCTCATAGCAGCGGCGGAGAGTTTGCCAACGAAGTAGCACGCTATGGTGGCTTGGCTTTGCTGCATATAAATAAAAGTAGAGGTGGATACATTCATCATAGCAATGTAAGCCCAGTTTGGGGGACACCCTGTATAAATCAGGCGCACATGTTATGCGTGCTGCCGTCGGTAGGCATATCGTTGGAAGATGGTGACAAAATGATAAACATGCTTGACCAGCAGGATGTTTATGCAACGCTGAATGTAAAAATGAATACACGCATAGTTACTACGCGCATGCCTATAGTTAAAATTCAAGGGAATAGCGATAAATTTGTGTTGCTGCATGGTCATTATGATTCGTGGTATGAAGGAATAACAGATAATGCAGCAAGCGATGCTATATTGCTTGAATTGGCACATGCTTTCTATGCAAACCGTGATAAATTAAAGAGAAGTATACGGATTGCTTGGTGGTCAGGACATTCGGATGCTCGCTATGCGGGTTCGACATGGTATTGTGATACACATTGGGACGAACTGAATAAAAAGTGTGTAGCCAGCATAAACCTTGATCTTACAGGGTGTAAATGCGCAAATCAGATACGCGCCCGCACGGCATGCATGGAAGGTGAAAGCTTTACTGCAAACCTTATAAAAGAGTTTACTGGTGTGGATGCCAAGGCATATATCCCCATGATTCGCGGTGCCGACCAAAGTTTCTGGGGAGTACATATACCAATTCATATTATGTTTAAGTATGAACCTACGGATGAAACAAGAGTCTCCCCATGCCCAAGCGGTGGGCCATGGTGGCATACCGATCAAGACACTCTGGATAAGCTTGATGTAAACATTCTGCTAAGAGACTTGCGTATTAATGCTAAGGCGGTATGCCTGATAACAAATAGTGGTGCATTGCCGGTGAACCTTATAGAGTTCATAAACAAAGTAGAAAAGTGTCTTATAAGCATTCAAAAAGAAACTCCAGACGGATTTGGTATGCAGGATGTCTTAGCATCGATTGGTAACGTAAAATCAGCATGTACTATTTTGGTAGAGTGCATTAAGGACAACCCCAGTACGGATTATGATGCGTTTTTAAAATCGGTTGCAGGTGAACTGGTAAGACTTGTTTACTCCGCTGGAAGCATGTATCAGCAAGATTTGTCTTCACCCTACCAACCGTTTGGCATCATTGCCAGTTCGGTAAAGACTGCAAAGAATATGCATGGTACAGTTTTGGCTTTGTGTGCTAAGACAGAATTTATAAGGGCGTGCAATCGCATAAAAGGACAATGTGATGCGATTCAAAAGATGATTAAATGCTATATGACAATGGCATAACTATTGTATTACTTATTAGTTAGGACAATTAGTTCGTGCAAAACAAAAGGCAGAAGCTATTACCCTTCTGCCTTTTGCCGTTGTTGTTATGTTGTTTTTTATTTACCCATTAGGGCATGACTTAATTATAGCACTAAAAACCGAATATGCAAGTTCAGTTTTCTTAACATTACCTTATATTGCGAATGATACGCGATTTAGAAATGCTCAACACATGTTCTTATGAAATTTGCAACTTCGCCTTCACTTACGCCTACAATATTCGCAGCATATTCAGCCGCAGAGCCGAAGTTGCTGTCGAGCGTGTCGAGCGCAGCCGTGAGCCAGCATGGACAGGCAGCGAAGAAGCCGAGTACATAGCCGGCGGCAGCTTTGTCATTCCTGCTTTTTGCCATGGCAAGCGAGTAGGCCTGAGCAAGCTCATGCTCAAGCGTTTCGTTTGTGCGCATGTAGTCGGCATATATTGCTGCATCATCTGCGCCAAGCAGCCTAAGGAGCAACGCTGCTACTACGCCGGCGCGGTCTTTACCCGTTGCACAATGGAACAGCACAGCTCCCCTTTCGGCATTAGCGGCGCGTATTATTCCGCGTATGCATACGGCAGTGTTTTCAGAAAAAACTATGCTGCGGTATACCACCCTCATCCTTTCACTTGCGCTTTGCTCACCGCGGTAGTAACCGGCAAGTATATCGTCCACCTTATCTTCAAAAGTACGTTTGCTTTGGGTGAATTTCCTGCGTCCGCTTTCAGAAACCTGAATATGAATATAGTCCGCGCCGGGAAAAGCAGGATCGGGATGGAAACTGCGTTCGTTTTCGCTTCGCATATCGAAAACCGCGCTGAGTTGACCAAGAGCCGCAGTATTGCTTATACGCCACAATGCGCCTGAGCGTATCAAGCGCATTGGTTTTACCATTCCGTTTTTTGTGCGTATCCCGCCCAAGTCCCTTAGGTTCGGGCATTCGGTTGTATTGAGCATAGCTTTATTCACCAAAGTAACGGTACAATACTTTTACAAATTCGGGTATGCTCTGCTTTACGTCTGATGCGGAATTGCTACGCACCATTTGAAGCTCGTTATCAAGGCATTCCCCTGCGTAATTCAATAGCTGCACAACACTGACAGCATTGCCGGTAACATTGCCGTAAAGCGAAGCGATGGTTTCAAGTGCTTCCTTGCGGTTTATAAGGGCAAAAGCGGAGAATATGCATATGCCCATGTTTTCAAGAAGGAATATCTGCCTATACAGCATATCAAGATCGTCTATTTCGCTTAATTCCGGATATAGCTTGCCAAGATCCAGCCTATGCGCCGAATCGTTGGTATTTGCAGGTTTTGTTATGCGCCGCTGTATTGAAGCATTGTCGCGGTAAAGCGAGCCTATTGCCACAGTTCCGCTGCCTAACAGCCGCCCGGTTATGCTGCCGCGCTCTATTTCACCAATAAGCCCCATAAGCCTCTCGGACGAAGGCGTTTCTCCATTAAGCTCCATATACATGGCCGCAGTATACACAAACTCGGTTGTGTTAAGCCCAAGCGCCATTCCGCGTTTTGAAAGGGCAAGCGCTGTATTGGCACGCTCACTTTCCCCCATCATTCCGAAGCAATGCGCCATAGCCGCCTTAACTTCCGATTCTTCCGGCGCGGAGAACACGTGCCCGTCTGCAGCGGTATGCCTGTTCAGGCAGCCGATTACGCATCCCGGTGCGCAGCAGTAGTTTAACCTGCCGTCATTATCGCGTTTACCGTGCGCAAGGCGTTCGGGTATTTCGGGTATGGCATTGCGGCTTTTGAGCAGATGCAATATGGTTATCGATCCAAGCCCGGGCAGCGCCCCGCCGCATATTTTGTCGGACAGTATCATTCCGGCAAGCTTCTTTGAATTGGCCTGCAGTGCGGACTTATTCGCACAGTGCTTGCCAAAGTATGCTTTGCCGTTGATAACTATCGCCCGTATGCCTTTGCTTGCGGCAACATCGCCGAAGCTGCTGCGCGGGCATGTGAAGCGCGGAGTGCCTTCGGGATATGTAGTAAAAAGTGCGCCGAGGGGCAGCAGCATATCGGCCGCCCGGCCGGTACCTATGGCTGCGCAATTATTGCCGAACGTTGAGCGTATGTATTCAACTATATCGTTGCAGCTTTTGCCCTGAAGCTGAGGCATATGCTCTATTCGTATGCCTGATGCTTCAACCAATATTACGGCATTGCCATCGGAGTATTTGCCCGTGAGTGCAAGCGCGTCTATGCCAAGCGAGGCAAGCTTCTGAGGAAAATCGCCAGAGATACTGGACACGGCAACAGCGTTATTACCCATGGCTGCAACGCTTGCGCGGTTTGCGCAGGGTGCGTTAGTGCCTGTTAAAAGACCGCAGACTATCGCAAGCGCGTTTCCTTCATCAAGCCTTGAACAGCCATCCTTTACATATTGCCGTACAAGCTTCATGGCAAGGCCGCGTCCGTAGTGCTCGGCAGGCGTGGGCATCTCGCTTATGCTGTTCGTATTTAGGTTGATGACGATTGTTTTGCCCACGATTTACTTATCCTTTCCCTTCAGATGACCGCCGGGAGCGCCGTAGCGCACCTGCTGTATCTGCGCCATTATGGAAACGGCTATCTCCTCCGGCGTTTCACCGCCTATATCAAGGCCTATTGGCGTATAAACTGTGCTCAGTTGTTCTTCGCTTGCACCCTGTGCAGTAAGCTTAGCGAAAAGCGCAGCTATCTTTTTGCTGCTGCCTATCATGCCTATGTATGCAGCGTTTTTATCAAGCACACCTGCAAGCGCGGCGCCGTCGTGCGCATGGCCGTGCGTAGCGATAACATAATACGCACCATCCGGTATATCCATGGCTTTTATTTCGGCTTCAAAATCCTTTACGCGCACAAAGCGGCCTGCCGCGGCAATTTTATCGGCTATCTGCTCATCTGCCCTGTCGTCTATAAGCAGCGTATCGTAGCCTATAAATTCCGCAATATGCATTACTGCCGCGCCAACGTGCCCCGCACCTATCATAACAAGCAGAGGCTTGGCAATGAATGCTTCTATCAGCACGCTCATATCACCACCGCAGGTCATTCCTGTGTTTGATGAAGGCGAAGTGAGGTCATATTCTTTATAGGCATTTGCGCCGTTTTCAATGCACTTTATTGCATCCTTAATGGCAATAAGCTCGACCGCGCCGCCGCCTATGGTTCCGCGCGTTGTACCATCGGCATAAACTATCATTTTGCCGCTGCTTCTTGGTGTCGAGCCATCGCTGTGGACTATTGTCACCACGGCATAGCTTTTGCCCGCATCATATGCCGCAGCCTGTTCTTTTACTATATCTATTGCGTTCATGCGTTTGTTTCTCCTTACACTTATTTGGCCCTACCCATGAGGAAGCTGCCGTTGTTTTCAACAATATCTATGTTTCCGTATATAAGCGAAAGCTTTTGCTGCACCTCGTCGCGGTTTGCCGCGCGCATGTCTAGCTCCCCTACTATGTTGCCTTGCTTTAGCATGAACAGCCTGTCGCAATATGCCATGGCAAAGTTCGGATCGTGCAGCGTTATAAGTCCCGCCTTGCTTTCTTCTTTTATAAGCTCGCTTATTTTGGAAAGAACCATGTGCCTGTTCAGAAAGTCAAGCGCACTGTCGGGCTCATCCATAAGCATTACGGGCGAATCCTGCACAATGCAGCGCGCAAGTATGACTATCTGCCGCTGGCCCTGGCTGAGCGCGCCGAAGTCCTTTTCGGCAAATTCGGCGCAGTTTAGCCGCTGCATTGCCTCAAGCGCTGCGCGTTTATGCTCCGCAGAAGGAGATTCCAGCAGGCCAAGCTGCGAGTTGAAGCCCATTAGCACCACTTCGAGCGCGGTACGCCCTCCCTGTAAGCTGCATACCTGTGGAATGAAGGACACAAGCCTTGCACGCTTCTTTTCGTTAAGGCTGCGGCAGTCCGTATCGGCCACGGTAAAACTGCCCTGTATAGGTAAAAAGCCGCAGCAGCCATGAAGTATGGTTGTTTTACCGCTGCCGTTCAGCCCCAGCAGGGCGCAGAATTCGCCGGGAGCAATGTCTATATCCACGCCATGGACAATCTCTGTTTTGCCATAGGCTATTCTTACATCCCTTAATGAGAAAAGTTCGCTCATGCGGTCTCCTTTCCGCGCGTACAAAGGAAATAAACCAATATCGGCACGCCTATAACGGTTGTAAGTATGGATATGGGCAGCTCGGCGCTGTAAAGCACCCTTGCGAGTATGTCCGCAGTAAGCACAACAAACGCGCCCACCATGCCGCTCATAATAATCGTTATGGAGTTGTTGCGGCGCAGCATAAGCCGCGCTGTATGCGGCGCGATAAGCCCTGCAAAAGATATAAGTCCGGTAACGCTTATTATGGAGCCTACCATAAGGGTTGAGAACGCAAGCACTGCCGCGCGCACGGGCTTCAACCTTACGCCCAATGCACGGCATTCGTTGTCGCTTAGGGACATCAGCTCTATCTGCCGCCTTAGCAGCAGTATGCCTGTAAGTCCGATGAGAAACATTGGAAGTATGGAAAGAAGCTTTGAAAGCGTTGTGTTTCCGAATGTGCCCATCTCCCAGTATTCCATTGCCGCAAGTTCGTTTTCGGGGTCGGCAAAGTATTTGAGCGCCATTATTATGGCCTTGGATATGGCGTTTATTACTATGCCCGCAAGCACATATGTGCTTGTCGAACGCGAACGTGTGGCTTTAACGAGCAGCATAACGCATACTACAGCGGCCAGCCCGCCCCAGAAAGCCCCGCTTGCTATTGCAAACATGCCGGATGTTGAAACGGATACTATCGCTATGGCTGCGCCAAGGTTAGCCCCGCCGGCTATGCCGATTATATCGGGCGATGCAAGAGGGTTTTTGAATATTATCTGGTATACGCTTCCGGCTACGCCAAGGCCAACGCCAGCAATTATTGCCATTATGGTGCGAGGGAGGCGCAGCGTTAAAAATACCCTTCGGGTCATATCGTCCACCTCTTTGCCGGCGAATATGGCCCGTATGTCATCAACAGTAATGGAGTATTTGCCTACGCAAATCGAAACCACCGCGGCAACTAATATTGCCGCGGTGACTACTGCAAATAATGCTGGCACAAGGCCTTTTTTTGCAGATTTTCCGTTCACTTTTTAATTATGCAGCCTTCTCTGCGGTTTCGGCAAATATGGAAGAAGTGTCCATATCAAAGCCGTAGAAGGTCTTATAGAAATCGGTGGCATCAGCCGCAAACTCATCCATGCTATATACTTCGGGATGAAGCTTTGCGGTCATCCAAAGCATGCCGAGTACGCCGGAGGGAACCGGAGAATCCCATGCTTCAAAGCCGGTAGGCATATTGTATACCGCGCCGTTCTTAACGGCAGTGATGTCCTTAAGCTGTTCGTCAGCTATAACATCGGCGGCGGTGAAATCCGGCTGGCCGTTGGCCATGTTGTTGGTGGGGATGATTATAACATCGGGATTCATGGCAATAAGCTGCTCATAGGATATATCTACCCATGAATCGCCTTCAAGTTCATCACCGGCATTCTTGCCGCCGGCGGTGGTTATAACGCTCGCCTGATACATATCCTTGGGAGCGGTGGTGAGATAGGAGCTGGTGCCGCACATATATACAACGGGCTTTGCATCGTCCGCGATGTTAGCGGTAAGCTCGGCTATCTTGGCAAGCACTTCGTCATAGCGGGCTATGAGCGCAGCGGCCTGCTCTTCAGCGCCGGTAAGCTGGGCAATAAGATTTACCATGCCCACAAGCTGCTCGTGGCTTTCGGGATTGACAACTATTGCGGGGATGCCCATTTCGGCGAGCGTGGCAGCATAATCCTTTGCTTTCTTGGGAAGGATTACCAGATCGGGCTCGGCAGCTATGCAGGCCTCAAGGTCAAACGCCTTGGCGGAACCAACGTTGCCTATGGTGCCGATGAGCTCGGGCGCGGCAAGCTTATATATGGGGCGTTTGTCGGTCTTTTCCTCAGTAGCGACCAGCTTATCCTTCAGGCCAAGAGCTATGCAGGTGGAAGAAGATATATAGTAACCGGAAACTATGCGCTCTGCAACATGTTCAACGGTCACTTCATTGCCGATCTGATCGGTAACGGTCATGGGGAACGCGCTGGGGTCTTCGGCAGCAGGAGTAGTTTCGGGTGCGGCATCGGTAGGAACAGGCTCGGTGGGAACAGCTTCCGTGGGAGCGGGTTCTTCGCTGTTGGTGGGAGATTCGGCAGGCACATTGGTAGTGCAGCCGGCAAACAGGCCTATGACCATCATTATGGCCAGAAGCAGAGATAGTGTCTTTTTCATTACATTTCTCCTTGAAAAATACAGTCATTTTGATGCACGACATCGATTTTAGCCGCACATCAACTGTTATTTTACTATATTTTTTGCCAAAAAGGAAACGATATATATAGATAATATTATACGCGTTATTCGTTAAAACGATTATGCGCACTGTTTTCGTTTGAATATAACGCTAAAGTCGTTATTCACACGTAAGGATAATGTAAAACCGGAGCATATCCTTTGGCGCTGTTTTACAGCAAGATAGCTCATTTATGCAATAGCATATTCCGGCTGCTTCAACGTTAATGTGTTCCTTATTTCTAAAAGCATCGGCAGCGCAATGAAAAGCTGAGGTTATATATAATAAACATAATTATGGCAAATTTGTTAAATTTATAATTGAACTATGCGACACTATTTGATAAAATAACAAAAATATTATTCTCTTAACGGGCACGCCTTGTGCCCAGAGCACAACAAAATAGGAAGGAGCATATCAACTAATGAAGAGAAAAATGTTATCCTTGATCCTTGCGTTGCTGATGGCGATATGTCTTGTGCCTACGGCTGTTTTTGCCGAAGGCGAACAGGAGATTGACGTCAAAGGAACCAACCTGATCAAGATTACTACTGCTACCGATTTTGCCGCCGGCGAAACAACAGGCCTTGTGCAATCTGGCGTAGGCAACGGCGCACTTGCGCTTGATGCTGATGCAACGGAAGGCACATTCACCTCCGCCGTGTATCTTATCGATGATTTTCTAAAGATGGTAGCTTCGTGGAACGCAGCCATTTATGACGGTTCCAGCGTGGAGGTCTTTGCACGTGCTTATACCAACGATGCATGGACCGATTGGTTTTCCTGGGGTAAATACGGCATGTCCATAATGCGCGGCTGCAACGACGATAATTCAGTTGATGAGTATTCTCCGGGCGGCACTATCACTAAAGCCCAGTTCCGCGCCGTACTCCGACGCGATAGCGCAGAGATACAGTCCCCTGTTCTGCGTCAGATAACCTTCTCGATAAAGGGCGGCGATGCTTCACCTGTCTATGCTGAAACTCCGGTCTCCTCGCTTCCTTCGTCCAAGTATAATGCTTAGCCTGCATATTCACAGATAATTCGTGATCCTGAAATCGGCGGCAGCATTTGCAGCCCCTCTACCATCTCTGTAATGCTCAATTCCCGCAATTCACAACTTGATATTCTGCCCGAAGAACTTGCTCTTTCCGTGCAGGACTTCAATTACGGTTTCGGTAACTGGGCGTTCTGTGCTTCTGCTGCCGGACTGTATGGCTATGAATCATATGTGCAATACGGCAATATAGACATAATCTTGCAGGAGCTTGCCAATGGCCGCAGCGTGGGCCTTTCGGTCAGCTACAGCCACAGCGAAACCAGTTCTTACCCCTACCTTCCCGGCTCATACGGCGGAACGGGCGGTTATCTCATAACAATAGTCGGCTACGAATTTGAAGATGGCGACGTTGGCAATCTGGACAAGTTGAACCTCATTTCCAGCGATACTTATTCTAAGGACGACTCCACGAGCTTTCACCGCTATGCATGGAAGTATTTCCAGAAATGCTGGACTAACGGAGTTATATACATGGTTTCCTTAATGCCCGAATTTGGCGCGCCCGTGACCGGCGTGCAGAGATTCGATGCAGCGCTTGAATCCACTGGAACCGAGAACGTTTATAAACTTAATGTAAACGGCACTGCCATTGACCTGACCGACTTTACGGTAGGTAAGCGCTCTGTTCTCGGCCGCGGTGTTCTGGCCTACACCATTGAAGGTATGGCTACAAACGCAGCTATTGCAAGTGATTCTTCAATAGAATATGCTAACCGTATTCAGGTCAGCGCAAACAATACATTCTTCTACACGGGCATTAAACCGTCCGCTGACGGCAATCTTGATTTCAATGCTGGCGATGCACTCTATAGGGCAGGCATACCCGAAGGCGAAAGCCGCCTGATGACAGTTTATGCAATGGCTAATAACGGCCGCCGCTATACCGCTACTATCTCTGCGGTAAGCAAAAAGGCTGCCACTATAACCGAAGAATATGAAACCGTAGCCACCGGAGGCAACCTTGTTCACGTCAATCTTGCCCAAGGTAAGCTTTCCAGTGGTGCAGCGCGCAATAACGCGGGCGAAATAACGCTCAAGAGCGGTGAAACCTCCGGCGTGTATACCACTCCCATTTATTCTAACGAATGGGCTTGGGAATACCTTTTTGCCACCATTAACGCCGTAACTCCGGGCGCTTCCAGCGTGGAAATGCAGGTGCGTGCGGTGGCAGAACGTGCTGAAGGCGCATGGAGCGATTGGTTCACATGGGGCAAGTTCGGCTCCGGCGTAAGCAGTATGTCCACCTCTGTAAAGAATGATTATCTTAGCCTCAATACAGATATATTCACCGTTCGCGGCAGCAGCTCTACTGCTAACGTGAAGGATGTGCAGTTCCGTGTTCTGCTCCGCGCGGACGATGCCGGCAATGCACCCGAAGTATTCGGACTTAATTTCACCTATAAGAAATCGAGTTACAGCGCAAACGAAGCGGTGTATACAGGCAAAACCTCCGCAGGTGCTCTGCCTAAGTCTGCATCCGTGGATATAACCGCCACAAGTGCATATGCTTATGCAAACGGTATGAGCGCATGGCGCTTTGAGAACATGATGTTGATGATGGTAAACAGCCGCGGCTCCGATGCGTTGTTTGAGGAAGTGGCGCTCAATGGTCTTGACTTCAACGGTGGCTGGGGTAACTGGGCCTATACCATATTCAAGGCAGGCCTGTTCGGGCACAATGCCTATACTCAGTTTGGGGCTAATCCTACGCTTGTTCAGCAGGCAATAGCAGACGGCAATATTGTAGGTCTGTATGTACATGGCGGAAAACTTGAAACCACTAATAGCGACAGTTCAAGCCAAGTAATAGTTTATGCTTACGAAACGCTGGATGACGGTACCGTTATATTCAAGACCGTTTGTCCACGCGGAGATGTGAGTGAACTGACTAACGGCGATGTATTCGGAACATGCACAGCGGAACAGCTTGCCGATGCTATTTCCGGTTTCGGCAAAGCCAGCGCACGCGGCATGATGTATGTCGTTGGCAGCAAGGTTAAAGAATCTTCCGTGAAGCGCGTGCCTGCTGCTGCTCAGATAGTTGATGCGGCTACCATTCGTCTTTCGGTGGATGGCATAACCATCAGCCTGCCTGAGGACTTCGTTGCCCAAAAGAGCTCCACGCCCGGCTACGGCGTTATAGCCTATACGCTTGCGAGTGAAGTGAAGGCCGGAGAAAAGCTTGCCGCTTCCAAGTTCTATTATGATATTATCGTGAATGCGGATGGTACGCTTGCGCTGCCTGAAGCCCTGCAGGCCAAGCTTGCCGCGGGCGATACCGCTAATCTGTACGTTGTGCATAACAACGGCATGACGTATACAGCAAAGATAATTTCCGTTAACACACTTGATAAGCAGAAAAGCGAAGCGCTTGCAAAAGTGAGCGACTATCTTGCAAATCAACCCTCTAAGGTGTATGGCGAAGCGGCCAAGATAGCCAATCAGGCAAGGGCATTGATAGAAGCTGCATCTTCCATTGAAGAAATAGAAGCCGCGCTCAAGCTGCTCGATACCAAGCTTGACTATCCGTGGCAGGATGATAATCAGGGCGCTACCGCAGGCGGTAACACTACCGTGCTTCCGCCGCAGACCGGTGATGCTGAGAACTTTGCTCCCATCATGCTCATCGTAATGGCAATGGCAGCCGTGTTGTTTGTGGTATGCAGGAGAAAGCGTTCATAATAGCATCTGCTAAACTGTAGCAAAGGGCCGGAGCAAAAGCTTCGGCCTTCTAACGATGTTTGTGGCTGAAAAATATGTCTTTACTTCAAAAGTCATTTGCTTCGTTGAGGGTAGTTCGACGCGGTAACTTATCCCGCTACCGTGCAATATCACCATCAGTTCAGATATCTCTTTCAGAATACTTTATACCTTCTGCAGCATACTGCTGCTTCTGTACCAGGATGCAAAGCCAGCCTTTTTCGTTCTTGTGTATCTGCACATCGTGAAAGCCCGCCTGCTCCAGATACGTCTTCAGCTCGGCGTCCTTGTAGATGGTCATGCCGCCGATGATCTTCGTCCACTTTTCATCCTTGTCCGTGTCACCGTTGCTCTCGTTGCAGATGAGAAATGTCCCGCCGGGCTTCAGCACCCGGTAAACCTCCCGGAAGCATCTGGGCAGATCGGGCCAGAAATAGACGGTCTCAAAGGCCGTGACCGCATCGAACCATTCAGAAGCGAATATCATATCCGCAACGTTCCCTTGCAGCACAACGCAGCGGTGGATACTTACCGCTCCCCTGTTGACCTTGTTGGCCTTGGCTACGCTTACGGGCGAATAGTCTATTCCCTTCACAAAGCCGTTTGGGCAAAGCTTGAGCAGCTTCTTTATGTTTGCTCCGCCGCCGCAGCCGCAGTCAAGCACATTGGCATCGTTATTCAGTTTCAGGTATTTAAGCCCCCAGTCCGCCAAAGAGCGGTGGCCAATGTTCATCATTGAGACCATTATTCTTCCACCAAGCCCGGTGGGCTTGCGCGTATTATCAAAGAATGCCATAGCTTTATCTCCTTACACCTTTTTTAGCGTAATTATTTTGTTAGATATGTTCCTGATGGCTGGAATCCTATCAAGCACCTTATAAATAGGCACGAACTGAGCCATGCCTTGGGTCAGGCTGTGTTCTTCAACAAAGCGGAAGTTCGGCATCAACGCGGCCAATGCTTTACCGTCCTTTATGCCCCATGTGAACTTGGCATTGCTGCCTTCGATTGATTTTTCCCTAAAGCGCTTTACCATAACGGGATTCATTATTTCAACCAGCACCGTGATGTCATCAAATCGGTTGGCTATAACGGCAAATATCCGCTGCACATCAGCTTCGGAAAGATACATGGTAAGCCCTTCAATGATTATAAGGACATGAGTTCGACTCTCCTCGACCATTTTGCCCCAGTCATCCATTGCGGACATGGCAATCTGGGTGATATTGCCATGTCCGGTAATAGCTTTTCGCGCACGGCAATGGTTTCCGGCAGATCGAGATTATACCAATGCTTAAAGCCGGTCATGCGGTAGCAGCGTGTATCAAGCCCGCAGGCAATGTTTACAACTGTTGCTCTGGGATTCTTGGCAAGATATTCACTTACGAGTTTATCCAGCACTATGGTCCTTGCTATGACGCCGCTGTGCATGGGTGCGTCTTTATCAGCAAGGGAGAAATCATAGTTAAGCTTGCCTATTATCTCCTCCGCCTTTTTGTCGTGGATAGCGCCGCGATCTTTGCTTTCCTTTGCACGGGCGTATATGGTTTGCAGCATTGTTTCCGGCACACCGGAAAGGGTGATCTTCTTATCCACACCAGTTACTCCCTAAAATTGACCAAATAGCTACAGTTAACTTACTCTAACCCAATGGCCTTTGAAAAGCCGCCATATGGCAGCCTTTCTGGTTGTGATTATAGTTATTGGGGGCTTGGTTGTCAAGGAAACATCAGGATAAATTGGTGTCCTTCACAAAATTCTGCACGCCGTAAAGCACAATTGTGTCTGTAATGTCGTTTGTTTTGGCATATTCGGCTATATCGTCACGGAAAAAACGCAAGTCTATCACATGAACTTCGGCATAATCCTCAACCGGAAACTGAGCAAACGTATTGCCGTATGAATCCTTTATGAGCAGCAGTTTGCCTTCTTCCCCGCTTCCCTGCATCACGGTCTGCGCTTGATTGGAATTGAGGAACGCGGCGTATTGGTCGCTGCCGTCAAGGTATTTGCGTTCATATATGCTGTCCGACTCATATTCCCCGTTGTTATAAGAAACGCGTCTATTCGCGTGCTTGTACCATGCCGTTATCTCCTCCGCCGGAACGGAAGGCAGCGGAACTTTGTTCCAGGTTGTGCCGCGGAAGTTATTGCAAAGCGCTTCCTTTGTCCATTCATCTGCCGCAGGTTCAGTGTCGCGCCATGCGCAGTATGCGTAATACGCGCCAAGGCTTGTCCAATGATGGTCTGTGCGGTAATATATTGCTTCATCGCTGTGCGCCGCAAGTATGCTCATGATATCGGCTACGTTCACTTCGGCATCGCTAAGCACTTTAAGTATGGCAGCATAGTCTGCTACAGGCGCGCACGCGGGCAGTTTATCGCTTAGCACCTGCGCCGCAACGGGAACGAGCATTGTACTCATGGATACGCCCTCATCCGCCAGTTCCTTTTGCAGTTCAGCAAGCGCTTCTGCATTGGCCGTAAGCTGCTTTTTGCTGTAAGACGTAAACTTATCCATCAGGTAGTTATCTTTGCAGATATAAACACCGCCGCTTTCGCGCTTGCCTATGCCAAGCTCAAGGTGGGTTTTCAGCGTTATCCATTTGTCGCGGAGCGGTACCTGATCGACAAGGTAGGTTTCCAGCTTATCGCCAAACTTGCCGGAGAAAAAGTCTGCTATGCTAAATTTAGGAATTTGTGCAAGGGTGCGCTTTTCGCGTTCCGAATAGTATTTATCCGGAATGAACAGCCCTGCAAGCGCACATACCGCCAGCAGTACGCAAAAGAATGAAATTATCAGCTTATTTCGCATAAAGCCACCTCAAAACCTGAAATACAGGAACGGATTATAGCTGCCGCTCACAAGATACGCCGCCGCTGCGGTAAGCACGCACAGCATTCCGCCGCAATCGGCGACGGCAAGCAAACCCTGCTTCAAATGGCTGTTCAGCCAATCGTACATGCGCTTGCCGATGGGCGTTGCTGCGAACGCACACAGAAGCAACATCGGGCCATATGTAAGCAGCAGATAAACGCTGTCGCTATCGAACAAAACGCCCGAGAACATTGAACCAAGCCACGCAAAGCCGGCAGATATATCGGTAAATGCAAACAACGTCCAACTAAGTGTTATCAGCAGCAAAGCGTAAACGTGCCTAAGGGCTGCGGGCAGCTTTTTGAGAAGCTTGAGCAGAAACAGCTTTTCCAGCACCAGCAGTACGCCGAAGTACACGCCCCACAGCACGAAGTTCCAGCTTGCGCCGTGCCAGAAGCCGGTCAGCAGCTACACTATAGCAATGTTGCGCAGCTGCTTTACAAGACCACCTTTGTTGCCGCCGAGCGGTATGTATACATAATCCCTGAACCATGTTCCCAGGGATATGTGCCAGCGGCGCCAAAAGTCTGTAATGCTATCAGCAAGGAATGGGTAATTGAAGTTCTCAAGGAAGCGGAACCCAAGCATGTGCCCCAAGCCTATGGCCATATCGGAATAGCCCGAGAAGTCAAAGTAAATCTGGAATCCGTAAGCTATAACGCCAAGCCATGCCGTAAGCACTGTTGGCGTGGTCTGTGCGCTTGCCGCCTCCCACAGCAGCCCTATGTTGTTTGCAAGCAGTACCTTTTTGCCTATGCCGCATACAAACCGTTTTATGCCGGACGAAAACAACTCTACCGTGCATTCTCTATGCTCCAGTTCGTCTGCCACGGTTTGGTAGCGGACGATTGGGCCGGCTATAAGCTGAGGAAACAGCGTGACGTATGCGCCGAAGTTGATTATGTTCTTCTGCGCCTTTGCTTTGCCGCGGTAAACATCGATGGTATAGCTCATGGTTTGGAAGGTATAAAAGCTGATGCCTATCGGCAGGGGCAAATTAGGCTGAGGTATAGCCGTGCCGAACAGCGAATTGACAGTGCTTATCAAAAAGTCGCTATACTTGAACACACCAAGCAAACCGAGATTGACGCATACCGATACGAGCAGCGCGGCCTTTGCGCGGCGCTGGCCGCGGTAGCGCTCGGCAAGCTGCCCGCATGTGTAGTCAAGCACGGTGGAGAATATCATAAGCAGCACATACACCGGCTCTCCCCACGCATAGAACAGCAGGCTGAATGCGAACAGTATTCCGTTCCGCCATGCCTTTGGCGCAACGAAATACGCAAGCAGGCACAGCGGAAGGAAGCATTGCAAAAACGTAAGGCTGGAGAATACCATACTTAGCCTTCTATATCGGCGTTCATGTCAAAGAAGTTGTTGCTGTTGCCGTTGTCCTCGGGGACAACGATGGTGTTATCGGCGGAGCCGAATATGCCGCTCCACGCTGCATCAACCTTTGCGGCTTCGTCAGCGGCAAACTTGGCCTGATCTTCGTCGCTGGCCTCCCAATCGCCCTGTGCGCCGAGTATCAGCAGCGCAACATAATTGCCGTTCACGAACAGGCGTGCCTGCAGAACCTTCTGAAGATCCATGTTATACATGCGGGAATAGCTGAGCACCTGCTCATAACCGCTTTGCAGCAACGCTGCGGCGTCCTGCGCATAGCCTTCCTGAACCTTCAATATAACAGCAGAGCTGGGATTAAGGCTCGAGTTGGAGTTACTCATGGCAGCCCAGCTTTCAACCTTGGTCATATCAAGTCCCCAGTAGCCGCTCATGCGGGCTTCATCTTCGGTAACGTCGCAATCAAAGCTGTCGCCAAGGATCTTCTTTATGCTGTCCAGCACCTCCTGCGCGGTCATGTTAACCTCTTTAGCGCCGTTTGAGTTGTTATTATTGTTGGTGTTGTTGCTGCAGGCCGCGAGGGCAAGCGCCATCACTATGGCAAGTACGATTGAAGAAATACGTTTCATGGTTATATACTCCTTTTAATGCAATATATATACGGATTGGCGTTCGGCGGCGCGACCGTACGCGAAGCGCCCCTTCTTGCCCGTCCATATATCCATACGATGGAGCAAGGCGAAATGTCGGCAAGAAAATAAAAATCGGAGAGAATTTTTTCTCCCCGATTCCGATACACGGTTTTTACTGCATCAGCAGCCTTGCTGCTTCGCTGATAGCTTCCTCGCTTGCGCCGTCAAAGTTCGTAAGGTAAAAGCTTATGCCGTCCTTCTCCCAATGCGCGCGCCAGCTTTCGGGAGACAGCTTGTCGAGCACGGCGTTATATTCGGCATTCAGAGACGCGCTGCCTATTGCTTCGCCATCTGCACGGGAAAAATTGCCGCTGAGCTTTGCGGCCTCATATGTGTATTCATTGCCGTTCAGCGTAAAATCAATGCGGGCAATTTCACCGTCATATATGCAGTAGTACAGATTCTCCGCACCTTCCGGAGCATATATGCAGAAGCCAAGCTTTTCAAAGTCCTCCGAGCCCGATACATCCTCAAAGGGCGAAACGGCAAGCAGCGGCGGATCGTCTACTGCCGGCTGTTTTATGATGCGCGGAAGTATTAGGCCTATCACAACCGCAGCGGCAACGCATGCGGCTAAACTGCTCCATCGTTGCCATGCGGGAACACCCCTGCGCTTCTGCGGCACGGCTTCGGCGGGCTTTACGGCGCTGATTTCCTTCTGCTCTGCCGCTTTCTTTAATATGCTAGCGTACATGCGCTCCTTGGCGCTTTCATCAGGCTCTATATCATCAAATGCCTTCTTTATTTCGTTTTTGTTCACGCTTCCTCACCTCCCAGGCTGAGTTTAAGCTTTGCGCGGGCGTCGCGCAGTTGGTTCCGCACGGTGGATGCGGGTCTGTTAAGCATTGCCGCTATTTCATCGGTTTGGTAGCCTTCGTAATAATGCAGCCAAACGACTTCTTTATATTTTACGGGTAAGGCCATGACTGCGGCCACGATTTCGCTTTTATTATCCGCTTCGGCTGCAACGGTTTGCTCTATTTCTTCATCGATGGGCGTCACCTTCTGCCGCCACCAATGCTTCAGCTTATCCTTGCAGATATTCATTGCGGTAGTCGTCAGCCAGGAGCGTTCATGCCGCTCGTTTTCAAACGAAACATCGTTGGTCATTGCCCGCACAAATGTATCCTCCGTGCAGTCCTCCGCGTCCTGCGCATTTTTCATAAATGCATAGCAAACGCGGTATATAGCCTTAACATGCCTAAGATAGAATGCTTCGAAGTCCCCTTGCATGGCTTCGCCTCCCTCTCCATAAGATTATACGAATAAAGGGTACAAATTGTCGGGCATAAAGTCAAGCAAAATAAATTATCCGCCCTGACGTGTCCATCAGAGCGGATGTTAGTGTTAGCTGTTAGTTTGATTCAGAATCTTACCGTTGCTTTTTCCTTCTGCCGTAAATAACGGTTCCGGCGATCGTGGATGCGCATATGAGCAGCAGCGCTATCCAAATGAATGCGGCATTGTCGCCGCCGGTAGCGGGTAGGTTGGGGTTAGGCGTCCAGCCGGACGGATCGCTCGGTTCTGTATCGCCGCCCTTTGCCGGTATGAAGCCAACTGCCGTAACATAATGGCAAACCGTGCATTCTTTGTGCTGCGTTCCGCTATTAAAGTAAGTGGGCGCGGTGTCTATTATCCAACCGCTTTCGGTATGCGCTGCCTTGCTGCCTTCTATAATCACTCCGCAGCCTGTGTTTGTACAGTCCTTCCAATGGTCTGCCTTATCGAAATTCCAGCTTTCGGAAGGCGCATGGCCGGTAGCAGGGATTTTGACCGATGTTTTGTCGGCTATCTCTATGCTGCCATTAGCATCCTCGAACCACATATCGCAGCCGTCGCAGGCATAGTAGGCCTTATTGCCGTCCTTGGTACAGGTAGCCTTGTTTGCAGAAACAAGCGTCAGGTTATGCGTATGCGGCACGGTCCTATCGTATTCGCAGATATCGCATATGTTATCATCGCCGTATTCATGCTTCCCCGAATCCTCCTTGCTGTAGCAGCGTTCGCATTCATGCCAATGCTCGTTTTCGTCCTTACTCCAAGCGTTAGGCAAGTCGTGGCCCAGAGGATTACCGTCGGTCGCGCCGCAGCCTTTACGCCGGCAAGTCTTGGGTTCGGTGCAAGTCGCTTCCGCCCAATCATGGTTAAGCGCTGTGCCCGGCACTTCAAATGTTTCGGTTGCGCTTACCGCGCCGCAGGAGCAGGTCTTATAGTAAACATCGTTGTGCGTGCAGTCCGCGGAGGATTTCTTATACTGCTCCTCTACATGCTCTTCCGTAAAGCTGTGCGCCTCAAATACGGGTTTCACGGTCACATTACCGGCCGGCATGATAAACGTATCGTTGGATACTTCGGCATTGCCGCTTACAATCTGCCACTCCTTGAAGTGATAGCCGTTATTGGGCGTTGCGGTAAGCTGTATCGTCGTGCCTGCCGTTGCCGAAGAAGCGCTTACTGTTGCGGTGCCGTTGTCATCCGTAATGATATACACATTGTACTTCTTTGCTCCCGCCGCAAGTTCAAGTTCCGTGTTTGCATTATAATTCACATGGGCGTCGGCGGCATCGGCGAAGAAGTAATCCGAATAGTCCTGACCGTACTTGCCGGAGAACACCACCGGATAGTTCTTGTTTGCGGTGGTCACGCCAATTGATGCGCCTTCTCCCATGTTGCCGCTTATGCTCAGCTTTTTGCCGGAAGGCAGATACACGTTGTTCGCAGCGCCGGAAGCGGTGTTGCCCTTTACGACGGGCTTGCCGCTTATTCTAAGCTGCCCATTGTTGCGGGGGTTGATGTATATTCCGCCGCCGACATTTGCGGTATTCTTTTCGATCGTACCGCCGGAGAGATTGCAGACCGAACCGCTGCGGTAAATATACACCGCGCCGCCGTTGCCGGTAGCTGTATTTCCGCTGATAACGCCGCCGGACATATTCAGTACGGACGGTTCGCGGTTAAGGTAGATTGCACCGCCGTCCACAGACGAGTTCCCGGTGATTTTGCCGCCGGAGAGGTTAAACGTGGATGTGCCGTACACATGCACCGCGCCGCCCTCGCTGGCAGCCTGATTGCCGCTGATCTCGCCGCCGGTCATAGTTGCCGTCACGCCATTGTAGAGGTAGACCGCGCCGCCGTATCGGCTGGACGTATTGCCGGTGAGCTTTGCGCCGGAGATGGTGACCGTACCGCCTGCCATATTGATGACGCCGCCGTCACCATTAGTGGCATTATTTCCTGTGATAGTGCCGCCAACCAAATTGACCGTACCGCCGCATGACGAATAGATAACGCCGCCGTTTTGAGCGCTGTTGTTGGCGATAAGGCCACCGTAAAGATTCACGGTGCCGCCTTTTTTATCCGCGCTGTTTAGGAATATAGCACCACCATATACATAGCCGTTATTACCCGAAATTTCTCCGCCATACATGTTCAGCACGCATTTGCTGTCGTCAAGCGCTATTGCGCCGCCACCGCCATTTTTCTTTGTTATCTTACCGCCGGTTATATTGCCGCCGAAAATATCCAGCGTACTGTTGTAGAGGTATATACAAGCGCCGCCCCAGCCGCTGGTTGCGCCCTTTATAGTGCCGCCGCCCTTGCAGTCGCAAATCACAAGTCTTGCCGGTGTTCTTCCGGAGTTGTTCTTTGTCGCCTTACCAACATTGATTTTACTCGTGCCATTGCTTGCAAGCTGCTTTCCGTTCAGGCAGAGATAGAGCGTTTTGCCGGGGTCAATGGTAAGACCATTCATGGTAACGTTATCCGACAGGCGAACATAAGCTACATTGTTATTATACTGAATGGCATCATTGCCGTTCCAGCTTTGGTAGCTTACAGGCGTGTGTCCTGTATGGTCGCCTGCGCTTATGCTGCCACCGCAGATGCAATGTTCGTGCGCCGCCCAATGCGCGTAAAGCGTATGCGGTTCAGCGGCAGTTACAACGGTGCTCGCTTCAACCTTAGTGCCGTCGTCCTTTTCGGTGAACCAGCCGTCAAAATCATACCCTGCGCGATTGGGCGTGGGCAATTCGCCGTAAGGACTGTTATAAGTCACTTCATAGGTAGTATTCGCAAGAGTGCCGCCGTTGGGGTCAAGGGTTATATTGTATTTGGCTTCCGACCAGCGGGCGTAGAGCGTATGCGCCGCACGGGAGGACATAATTGTGGTTTCCTCCACCTTAGTGCCGCCGTCCTTTTCGGTATACCAACCGTCAAAATGATAGCCGGAACGAATTGGCGTGGGCATTTCGCCGTAGGTACCATTATGCTGTACGGCCTTTGTCTCGTCGCCAGCATTCAGTGTACCGCCGTTGGGATCAAACGTAATCGTGACTTCATCGCCGGTGTTGATAAGATACAGATTATAATAGGGCTTATCATCTCGTATCTCCAGCCGCCCATAATCCGGGTTGTCGCAGAAGATACGATCATGGTATAGCTTTGCCGAAGACTCCGTATTAACTTGCAGAGAATTCAAAAGAACAGACGCGCCGTTTTGGGTGATGCCAGTGAAGTAGACGCCAATCTTTGCGTTTCCGCCCGTGTTTATGCGGGCAGTAAATACAATCTGCGTGTCCGGATCGCTGAGATAGAGGTTGTTCTGGGCAGAATTGACCGTGTTGTCATAGATATACGGAGCAATCGTGCCGCCGCCTCCATATACGTTGCCCATGTATATTATCTTTGCAGACGCAAACGGCTCCAGATAGAGGCCGCCGCCCGCTTCGGTGGCGGTGTTGCCGGTGATGCGGCAGTTCCGGTAACCGATGAAGCAGACGCGGACATACGCGCCGCCGCCCCGTTGGGCCGTGTTACCGGATATGGTGCTGCCGTTAAACTCGCAGCGTCCGTCTGCGTTGCTATAAAGGCCGCTGCAGTAAACTCCGCCGCCATCCCCTGTGGCGGTGTTGTTGATAATCTCGCCGCCGTTGAGATGAAAATGTGTTCTGCTTGCGGCATAGATACCGCCGCCGTTGGTAGCGCGGTTATTGGAAATGACACCGCCGTTGATATTGACCGTGCCGGCATTCCAAGAGTCGTAAGAAGAAATACCGCCGCCGTTGCCGGTGGCCGTGTTGCCGGTAATCGCACCGCCATACATCGTAAAGCTGCAATTGCCTCCCGTGACTGACACCGCGCCGCCGTCTCCGGATACGTTGTTGCCGGTCAGCGTGCCGCTGTAGAGCGTGGCGTTTGCATATGCGCCGATACGGATACTGCCGCCGCTGGCATTGGAGCCGCCAAGCGTACCTGTGCCAACACAGTCGCACAGATCCAGCTCCACAGGCTTGCCATCCTCGCCCGTCAGAGTGATGGCCTGCTGAGACGGATCGGCGCAGGTGAAACTGTAGCCGTTCAGGCACAGATACAGGATGTGCTTCGGCGCAACTGTCAGATTGGCTGACACATTGCCGGTCAGATAGACATAAGCAACATAACGGCCCTGTTTAGTGTATTCGCTGACCTGAACCCATTTCTGTTCATATTTAATCTCGCTCTTGCCGTCCCACGCCTGCCATTCCACGTTTTCGTGGGTATGATTGAACATACCGCCGCAGATGCAGTGGTCGGCGTGGGGCGTGACGGTGATGGCAACAGGAGAAGAGGCCGTCGCCGCATAGTTGTCGGTTTCCGCGGTATAGGCGTAGATTTTATATTCGCCTGTCTCCGCGAAAGCAAAGTCCGCACCGATCGCGGTGTCGGTCTCCGGAGCGGGCGTCTCGCCAAGCATCTGATAATATGTCACGGCCGCCCCTTCCTGCACGCCCTCGACAGAGAGAATCGGCAGGACCTTCTCGCGGATTCCCACAGCAGCCTTGGCAATCTTCAGCGTAAAGCTCTGAGCATCTTTCTCCCCTGTTACCGTAATCACAAGCTTGGCGGATATGCCGTAATCATCGGTAGTCGCCATACAGACTACGGTTCGATTTCCGGCCTTGATATTCTCGATGGTCAATTCTGCTTTTTCAGAAAGAATAGTGCCATCCTGACCGTCATAGTACCATTTATAGGCAACGTTGGCGCTGTCCTCACCATCCGCGGTTTTTGCTGTCGCGGTAAATGCTACGGTATTGCCGGAATAGGTAGTGAGTGCATAGCTGCCCTCGCTTCCTGTAACGCCGTCGCCTGCGATTTCAATATAAGCCATAGGCGCATAGCTGACCTTCACGTTGCTCTGCGTGTTTGTCGTAGCCTCGGCCGGGAGAATCCATTTGCCATTTGAAAGATTCTTGTAATAGCAGAACTTGTTAGCATCTTCCGGATCACTGTAAAGGAAACTGCCGACATTTCCGCCGCTGGTTTGGTTGATTACCTTGCCGTATGTACCTCCGGCGCTCATCAGTACAACTTTGCCGGTATAGCCGCTCAGATTGCTGATGGTGCCGTTGTTGACAATGGTGACAACGCAGTTTTCCACGTTTTCAATCCGGATGTCGGCGGCCGTTACGCCCGCCTTGACTTCCACTGTGCAGGTCTGATTGAGCGTGATGGTATTCGAATAATCCGCATTGATTGATAGCTGTGCGCCATCCGTCAGCGCGGTCAGCGCTTCGCCCATGGTATCGTACCACACCATGCCCGCGTTTGCTTGGACGCCCGCGGCAGCCTTCCTATTGCAAACCTCGCAGGCGCCGTTGGCATCATACCGATGCGCTGCAAGCGGAGCGTCAGTTTCGATATTGGTAAGCTCGTTTTTGCCTTCCTCATCGCTGAAATTCAGGCCGCAGCGTTCGCAGTGCCAGTATTCCACGGTGCCTTTTGCAACGCAGGTGGGGCCTTTCGCATCAACATAATTCATCTTATGCCCAACCGGAGAATGATACACGTTGTCCTTTGTAAGTTTTGCGTCGGACATGTCCGCATGCAGGAAGAAATACCCGCAGCCAGTGCACTCCCAGCAGCGCGGGTTATAATAGTTCGCGGTGCAGAGGTTGACATTTTGCTCATGAAGCACCGACTCGTAAATCCCCTTATCCGACGTCAGCATAAAGGAGACAGAGAAATCCTTGGCGCCGCCGGGCGTAAGGTCTGTCGGAATTGTCGCCGTAAAGGATTCGCTGATTTTCTTGTGACAGAACTCTCCATTTGTATCCGTGAAGGTATGTTCTCCGCTGTAGGAAAAGAACGAATCGTCGCTGTCGTATAACTCGCACGAAGAATCGGTGCAGCGATACTGCACATCATACTGGATCGTGATCCTTTTGTCCGATTTCCACTTTGAAATGTCAACATTGGTTACTTGTATGCTTCCAAGTTCGCCGATGTGTCCGTCCGCGCAGGAGGCGCTTGACGCGCTGAGCGTGAATGTAGCATAGCCGGCCTTGGACGTGCCCACTCCGGCCGATAATACAGTTGCCGGCAGGAGCGTAAGCACCATGCTGAGTGAGAGTAGAATACTGATCAGTCTTTTCTTCATTTAATTCCCTCCGTTTTTGTTATATTTGCCTTTTCTATTCCCTGCAGCGAAAACTCAAAGTGCATTGCCAACACATTGAATAATTGCTGCATTACCTGTTCTGAAATCGTTCTGATATCCAGTCCCTCAACAAAATGAATAGCCTTGTCTATCTCCTGATTAGGGACGTTATATACCCTGAGGCTCATGGTAATGAACAGCCGCAGCTTTTTCTCGAGCGTCAGCTCATCGTCGCATGGGTGCGCCATATAGCCGCGCATTATGCTCGCCGAGCCTATCTCCATTTCATAAAAGTCGCGCAAAGTAAGCCCCGGCAGATATGGGCCGAAGATTTGGTGCAGCTCCTTTGTTGTTTCCCTGAATATATACTCCGATGCTTCTTTTTGAGTGTAGGCTTCAATGTAGATTTCCCTCAGGCTTTCATTAAGCTCTGTCAGCGTCATTTGAATAGCCGTTTCAACGGCATAAACATAAACCGGCGGCAAGTCTGCCCCGGCAAGCTGCCTTGCCATGCCGAACTGAGTGCTGAACATAAACTCAACCAATTCCGTCAGCACGCCGTCTTTTGCGCGGAATATATTCTGAAAGGAGCTGTATGAAACGTTGGCCTTATCGATTATCTCGGCCAAAGTGGTTTTTTTGTAGCCCTTTTCGAGAAACAGCCGCACGCACACTGCTAAAATGCGTTTCTTTGCGGGCAAGCTTGCGCTTGTAATTGCTATGACGATCACTTCCTTCCATGACTTTGGTGTATACACCAAGTATTTTAACATAGTGCATACAAAATCACAATAGCCTTTGTAAAAATTAGCCCCCCGCCAAACATTTTGCATACAAAGTATGCTCATGCAGCAGGGGCCTACATTATTTCGTATTCTGTTGTTGGGTTTATCGGTGCATCACACAAACGCCTTATCCAGTTCTTCGAGCATGTTGTATACCTTGGCATATGCCTGGCAGGCATCTTCAGGGAGGGTATAGTTCTTGGTAACGTCCCTAAGCTTATCGAATACTTCACGGCTCGGATTCTGCTTCAGCTCGGCATAAAGCGCCGCCACCTGATGCAGTTCAGGGTGGTGGTCGCTATGTACGCGCTCAACAACGGGCAGTATCTTATTTAGGTTCTTTATTATCTCTTCGTTCATGCTGTCCCCTATTTCTTTAACCTATGACTACATAACCCAGGCCGGTTATAACCTTTACCAGCTCGCCTACACTGGTTTTGGTCTCGTCAAATTCAACCTTGGCCTTGCTGGCGTTGTACAGTACGGATGCGCCAAGTACGCCGGGAGCCTTTTGCAGGGCGGTTTCGATTTTCTGTGCGCACATTGGGCAAACGAGTTCTTCCATCTGAATAGTTTTCTTCATAGTCAATTCTCCTTCTTATTATGAATCAAAAGACGCATCGCGTTCAATATTACGACCAATATGCTGGCTTCGTGTATCAGCATGCCTATCGACATATGTATATAGCCCGCGAATAATCCAATGAGCAGCAGTACAACTGTTCCGACCGCAATGGCTATGTTTTCATACAGCGTGCGCACTGTCTTTTTAGACAACTTGAGTGAACGAACCAAGCTTTTTAAATCGGATTTTATCAGCACCACGTCCGAATTGTCTATTGCCACATCGGTTCCCGAGCCCATGGCTATGCCCGTATCCGCCGCCGCAAGCGCAGGGCTGTCGTTAATGCCGTCGCCTACGAACGTAACGATTCTGCCTTTACCTTGCAATTCACGTATCACAGTAAGCTTATCTTCAGGCAAGAGCTCCGCACGGTAGTCCGTAATGCCAAGCTGAGACGCTATTGCGGAGGCCGTGCTGGCATTGTCCCCGGTAAGCATTATTATATCGGCAATGCCCATATTCTTCAGGCGGCTTATGCTGTCTTTTGCATCTGCTTTCAATTTATCCGATATTCCGAGAAGCATTTCTGCTTTGCCGTCTACTGCTATCAGGGCGATAGATGCGCCGCTATTTTGCACTTCGCTCAAATCATTAAGCACTTGCTCAGTCAGCTCTATGCCGTTTTGCTCCATAAGTTTTCGGTTGCCTATCAGCACTCTGTGGCCGCAGATGCTTGCATCCATTCCGCAGCCCTTAATGTTTTGTACGGATTCGGCTTCATAAGAAGGCAAATCAGCGGCATACCTAATCACGGCATTTGCAAGCGGATGATCGGATGCCCTTTCAACACTCGCCGCCAAGGCCAAAGCTTGAGTGGCTTCGTTAGAGTAATCCTTCTGAACGCATACTTCGGGAACGCCTTCGGTGAGCGTGCCGGTCTTGTCAAAAACAACAGTATCGGCCTTTGAAAATGTATGGATACTGTCTCCACCCTTCAGCAGTATGCCTTCCTGCGCACCGCGACCAATTCCGGCTACGTTGGCGATAGGCGCGCCTATCACAAGAGCGCCCGGGCATGCAAGCACCAGCACCGTAATTGCTGTGTCAACGTTTCGGGTGAATATGAATACCGCCGCAGCTATTGCAATAACAGCCGGAGTATAGTATTTAGCAAACTTATCTATGAACCGCTCAACGGGGGATTTGGTGTCCTGCGCTTCTTCAACAAGGGCGATTATTTTGGCGAATGTAGTATCCTCCCCTACCTTTGTTGCGCGCATTTGTATTGTGCCGCTGTCCAAAATGGTTCCTGCATAGACTGTGTCGCCAACGGTTTTATGCTTGGCCATCGGCTCACCCGTGATGCTGGCTTCCGCTGCATAGCCGTCGCCCTTTACCACAATGCCGTCGGACGCTATCTTGCCGCCGGCCTTAACCAGCAGGATGTCCCCAATCTCAACCTCGTCCGCATCTATCTCTTCCGTTTCGAATACATCTTCCGCGCCGTTTTCAATAATACGCCATGCCGTAGTCGGAGCCATTTCGGTCAACGCCCTAATTGCAGAGCGCGTCTTTTTCATGGTTTTCTGCTCCAAGAACGAGCCGAACTGAAACAGGAACGTGACTATTGCGGATTCGTTAAATTCGCCAATCACGCATGCACCTATTGCCGCAATGGAGACAAGCAGTTCTATGCTGACCGTTTTGAACCGCAGCGCCTGAATAGCCCGAAGCAATATTGGTACGCCGGACAGCACGAACGCCGCAATGAAACACACATCAGCAACGATTTTAACACTAAATATATGCGAAAACGCTGTTGCCAAAGCAATGAGTATTCCCGCGCCCCACAGAAGCGGTATTGAAAAACGCTTTATCCATGCGTTAAGCTTGAGCAAAATATCACCTTACCCTTTGGGAATAGTATAGCATAAACCATCCGCAAAGAACAATGTATGCTTTTTATAATACTGCGACGGCAGCCAATAAAACAGCCCCCAACGGCAATCAACTTTCTGCCATCAGAGGCTATCTTTTTGAACCTAAGTTTTATCAGAACTCATCCACTACATCGTAGCCGGAGCCGTTCCATATTGCGGGACGGGTGGGCAGCGTGCGAAGCTCGGCAATGAAATCGGGCAGGGCGGTCACCATTTCGGGCAGATAGGTGACGTATTTGCCGACCTGCTGCGTGGTATGCGCATCGCTTGCGCCTATGGCCTGCAACCCGAGTTCGCGGCAGAAGCGCAGCGCTTTGCGGTTGGCTTCCACATCCGTGCTGCCATTGAGCACCTCTACTCCGTTCAGACCGTGAACATCGCGCAGTTTCTCCTCCAAGCCGCGATTATTGTTACGGAAAGGATGGCAGGATACGCAGAAGCCGTTGGCGGCGTTGACAAGGTCTATGAAGTCCTGTGCAGGTATGCGGTGGTCAGGATAGCTTTCGAGTCCCCATGCGGTGATGTCGCCCTGAAGTGAGAAGAACTCTATGCCGGTAAATATCGGGAAACCTGTGCGGCGGGTGTACTCCTCCGCCGTTTCGCGAAGGCCCATGCTGTCATGATCGGTGATGCACACGGCGTCAAGCCCCTTGGCTTTGGCTATGGATACTATCTCATCAAGGGAAAGAAAGCTGTCGGTAGAGAATGTTTTTTCGTGCAAATGCATATCAACAAGCATAATGTTTACCTCCTTATTATTTTCATAACGGAACCGTCCTCACCCCAAACAATGTCCTTCAGGCCAAGGAACGAAGCGATGGTATCATTGGTGGGTTCGCGATACACCTCTTCCGGTGTACCAAGCTGAAGCAGATGCCCGTGCTCCATAACGGCTATTCTGTCGGCGAGTATAAGCGCTTCTTCTTGATCGTGCGTCACGAACACCATTGTTATGTCAAGTTCGCGCTGCAGCCGCTTCAGTTCGCCGCGCATACGCGCACGCAGCGCCGCATCAAGGTTGCTCAACGGTTCATCCAGCAGGCAAAGCTTGGGCTCAACTATAAGCGAACGCGCAAGTGCAACGCGCTGCTGCTGACCGCCGCTTATTTCGTGTATATGTGCATTCGCGCGGTCTGCAAGGCCGACAAGTTCAAGATATTTCATGCCCTTCTCCCTTGCCTGTGCGCGAGTATAGCGGCGGAATTTTAGCCCGTAAGTGACGTTTTCAAGCACGGTCATGTGTGGAAAAAGTCCATATGACTGGAACACGGTCGAGACAGGGCGGCGTTCGGGCGGCATATTCGTAACGTCCTGCCCATCAAGCAATATGGTGCCGCTGTCCGGCGCAAGGAAGCCGCCTATCATATTGAGCGTGGTGGTCTTGCCGCAGCCGGAGGAGCCGAGAATGCACAGCAGTTCTCCCCTCTCCACGCCGAGTGAAAGATCGCACACGGCACTTTTGCCGTCAAAGCTTTTATTCAGTTTCTCAAGTTCAAGATACACGGCGTTTGCCCTCCTTTTGGCTCAGCAGCCACACAAGCCCTTCCACGGCCAGCACTATTGCAGTTATAACGCTCGCAAGAACTGACGCCAGCGCATAATCCCCGCGGTATACGGCATCGAACAGTCGGAACACCGCAAGCTGGCGGCTGGGGTCGATCAAGAATATTATTGCGCCGGCGGTTGTCATGCTGCTGGTAAAGTTATATACAAAGCAGCTTAAAAGCGCGGGTCGCATATTAGGCAGCACAACATCGCGTATAACAGCCAATCTGCCCGCGCCAAGATCCTGCGCGGAGCGTTCCTGCGCCGGCTGTAGCTGCGCAAGCGTGGCGGAGCATATCTTTGCCGATGTGGGCAGCTGCTTAAACAGCATATTGGCAAGAACTATTATTGCCGTGCCGGTAAGCTTGAGCGGCGCATGGTTGAACGCGAGTATATAACCTATGCCGAAGCATGTGCCGGGCAACATATACGGCATAGTGGCTACGCAATCAAAGAACGCGCGGCCTGGAACGCGGCGGCGGTCCATATAATATGCGAACAATGCCGCGAACAGAGTGCCGACCACGGCGACTATCAGCGCATATACCACGCTGCGCACAACAGGCGAAGCGCCAATGCTCCAAAGTTCGTTCCAATGGTCAAGCGTGAACGAATATACGCCCTTCTTGCTTTTCATGAAGCCCGAAAGCAGTACGCAGCCGTATTGCAGCAGCGTAAGTACGAAGAACAGTCCGCTGCCTATAAGCGCCAGCCAACCGACCGAACCACAGCGAGTAAGCGGCAATGAAAGCCCTCCCTGCGTACTGCGGCTGCCTGCCGTCAGCTTATCCGAACGACGCATGAGCGCGCGATATATAAAGAAGAACAATATCGACGGCACAAGCAGGAACATGTTCATTGCCGAGGATTTTTCAAGGTTTGAATAACCTATAACCTGCAAATAGACCTCAGCGGCAAGCGTTACCGAGCGACCGCCTATAATAACAGGCGTGCCGTAATCCGCAAGGGAGCGGACAAACGACAGCAGCATGCTTACAAGCAGTCCGGGGCGCATAAGAGGCAGAACAATGTCTCTTAGTATAGCGGAAGGTTTTGCTCCCAAGTCGCGCGCCGAACGCAGACTGTCTGCATCCAGCTTATCCAGCACGCCCAACAGGAACAGCGCATTGAGCGGCGTAAACGAGAGCGACTGCATAGCCACAACGCCCGCAAGGTTATACGGATTCCAGCTGAGTCCCAACAGACGGTATGTTATCCATCCGCGTCGGCCGTACAGCTGAATATATGCAAGCGACGATACGAACGGCGGTGCAACCATTGCTGCGGTCAGAAGAATCATACAAAGCGTGCGTCCCCATGAACGGCGCGTGGCGCAGGTAAGCGCAGCGGAAAGCGAAAGTATAGTTGTGCATATGGCCGTACAAATGCCGACCACAACGCTGTTGCGCATACTTGTGCCGTACTTGGACAGCACATTGCTGTATGCTTCAAGCGTAAAGCCGCCGTCTGCTGCACGGAAGCTGCGCAGCGCTATGCAAAGCATGGGCCACAGTATAAACAGCAGCACCCCGCCGAGCAGTATGCACAGCACGACCGTATCCCCCGCCCGTTCCTTAACGCGAAAAAGGGCATTGTTACATGCCCTTTTATTTGTGCTTTTAGAAGCGGCCGTCATTTATTCCTGAGCGGCCTTGTCGCCCATCATGGGTTCGAAGCGGGCAAGGATCTCCTCGCGCTGCTTACCGAACAGGGACAGGTCTTCATCCATCAGGATGGAAGCATCGTAGGTCAGTTCAACGCCTTCGATAGAGGGCTTGATGATCTTGACGCCGGTCTTGTTCTCTATGGAAGCAAGCTGACGGAGATGATCGTCGTTGCTGAAGAGCCATTCTATGAATGCCTTGGCGGCTTCAACGTTTTCAGCGTTCTTGAATGCGGCTACACCTTCGGATACCCAGGGGATACCATCGGAAGGATAGATAACGGAAACATTGTAGTCTTCGGTCAGCTTTTCAATGCTGGGGTCAACATAGGTAATGCCGATGGCGAACTCGTCAGCGGTGACCTTGTTCTTCGGGTCGGAACCACGGCGGCCGTAGTAAGCAATGTTCTCGTTCAGCTTTTCAAAGTAATCCCAGCCGGCATCGCCCTTGGCTTGCAGCAGAGCATTGACCACGGCGTAGTTGGTGCCGGACACGGCGGGGTTGGACATTACGATTTCGCCCTTATACTCTTCCTTGGTCAGATCGTCCCAGGAAGCGGGCTTATCGAGCTTCAGTTCTTCGAGCAGGCCATCGTTTACAAGGAAGCCAACGATAGTGATGCCCTTGGAGTACCAGTAACCGTCCGCATCGCGGAATTCAGGAGCGAGATCGTTGGCGGCATCGAACACAACGGGTTCGAGCAGGCCGTCGTCAGCAGCGCTCATGAAAGCATCGATTCCGCCGCCAAACCACAGGTCAGCAGAAGGAGTGCCGCCCTCAGCGCGGAGCTTGGAGAGCACTTCACCGGAGGACATGGACAGAACTTCAACGGTAACGCCGGTGTCCTTGGTAAACTCTTCAAACAGGGGGCCGTAAACGTCGCCGGTAGCAACGACCTTCATCGTGCCGGAGAGTTCGGGCTTTTCAGGTTCGGCGGAAGCGACAACTTCCGGAGTGGATTCAGCAACAGGTGCTTCGGTGGCAGCAGGAGCCTCGGTAGGAGCGGGCTGAGTATTGACTTCCTGCTGGGCGCAACCAACAGAAAGGCCAAGAGCCATCACAAGCACAAGCAAAAGTGCAGTGATTTTCTTCATTAGAATCTTTCCCTCATTTCTTCAATGATTCTGTCTTATCAGCAGACTGCATCATTATAGCTAATGATGTCGGAAAAGTGAAATCGTTTATTTTCATTTAAACCGTATTATTATCTATATAAACGATTATATGCATGTAAATGAAACTGCCCAGGAGTGAACCCAAGCATGTGCTTATGTCTGCACATGTACTGCAAAACTACAGATCATACTTCCAATATATCCTCGTTGTATCCTCCTGAATCTCCACGCGCCTGATGAGCATCATGGCTATCTCATGCTTTTGCGGTATAGTCATGCCGGGCCAAAGGTTGATTATGTCATGGAACTGCTTTATATCATCCTGCTGCTTAGTGGCGTTCTTATGCTGCTGAAGCTCGGCGGCCAAGATGTCGCGCTGCTTTTGCAGCTCGCTTATCCTGCCGTTTATGTACTTCATGGTCAGCTCTGTACCGTCGGCAAGGGCGGTTATAAGGTTGGCTATCTGGTCATCCAGTTTTGCTATGGCGATTTTATAGTTGTGCGCCTTGTTGTCCTCCTCTTTGCGCTTCTGAACCACCAGTTCCTGATGCCGCGCTACATGGGCGAATATCTCCCGCTCAACTGCTTCCTCCATTTCATGCACGCAAACGGACGGCGAATCGCTGCACAGCCCGGTGTTCATTGCGCCTGAGCATCTGAACGTAGCCGTGTCCTTATACGTCATGACCTTCATAGCCTTGCCGCAGCAGCCGCACTTCAGCAGCCCTGTTAGCCAAGAATGCTTGCCGCGGCCGGTGTTGTTTATCTGCGTATTGTCGGCAAGCTTGTACTGGCAGGCAAGGAATGTCTTTGCGTCAATAATGCCTTCATGCAGACCTATGGACAACGTTAGCCCCGAAAGCTGAGCGAACTTGTTCTTCGCCCTGTCCCATTGACCGTATGTTACGCAGCCGTATTGCCCGCGGAAGTCGTCTATATCATTGGTTATCTCCATGCCCTTGGCGCGGTAGTACTTGTATACCTCGGCATCGGCCTTGACGTAGATCGGGTTGCACAGCAGCTTACTCAGCTTGCAGGAGTCCCATGCTGCGCCGTTTGCGGACTTTATGCCCTGCTGGTTGAGCGTGCGGGCAAGGTAGCCTAATGATGTGGACGTATAGGCGTACTGCTCAAATATCTTTTTGACCATTAGTGAATACGCCTTGTCCGGTTTTAGGGTGCTTACAGCTTTGCCATGCACCATCATCTTTGTTTTTGCGTATCCGTATGGGGCTTTGGCGTCGTATGCCCCGCGGGCGGAGCGCATGCGGAAGTTATCCTGCACGCGCACCTGAATGGTTTCGCGCTCAAGCTGCGCAAATACCATTATTATATTGAGCATGGCTTTGCCTATGGGCGTTGACGTATCGAACTTCTCCCTTGTGGACGAGAACTCCACGTTGTGCTTGCTCAATGCGTCCATCAGTTCGCCGAAGTCGAGCGTGGAGCGGCTGAGTCTGTCCAGCTTATAGACTATTATCTTGCTGATAACGCCGTTCTCCACGTCCTGCATCATTGCCTTGAACTGCGGGCGGTTCGTATTCTTGCCGCTGTAGCCTCTGTCTACATATTCTTTATATGGCTCGTCCCCTATCTCCTTCTTACATAGTTCTATCTGTGTTTCGATTGATATGCTGTCCTTTTTATCCAAGGACTGCCTGGCGTATATTGCTATCACCTATTATCGTTCTCCTTTTGTGCGCCTTATGACGCGCTCGGTAGGCACGGCCAATATCTCGTTAGTCGCAAGCGCCGCCGGCATGCTGCTAAGATATGTGCTTGCCATCTCGGCCAGCCCTATAAGGTCTTCGTTGGTGGTTGTGGTGGGATATATGTTCTTAACGTGCATTTAACTCGCTCCTGTTCATTGATTATGTTTGATGATATGTATAAAGACTGATAGATATGCTAATAACTTAGCTGATTCGTTGCTTATTCCGTGAAACCTCTTGTATTCGATTATGATGTTCATTTTGCCTTCTTTAATATGAAATGATGATTTAGATTTGCAGGTCAACGGATCCTTTGGGCTTCGCCCCGTGTTCCGCCTTCCGCTAACCGTAGCCTTGTTTTTGATTATATGCTCGCATATGCCCGCGTCCTCCTTCGTTCGTTTGTCAATGCCGATTATAGCACAAAAGAACCCGCTTGTATCAAAATACGGTCATGTTGCAAATTTCAAATAAAAAAGGGGCGATAACCCATTGAAAACATATCGCACATTTCTTGAAATAGCGCATTCGTGTTATTTAGTGCAAATACGCAACAAAAGTTCATTGATTTTTACGCGAATATTCGTTATACTGTACTTAGTACCTTTAAGGAGGTCTGATTATGTACAGGAAATTTATGATTTTTTTGGAAGCTTGGAAAAATAGCGTTCACCGCAAGCCCCTTATTTTACAGGGCGCAAGACAGGTCGGAAAGACCTATTCCATTCTGGAGTTTGGGCGCACCCACTACGAAAATGTGGCATACTTCAACTTTGAAACCAATCCAAAGCTGAACGAAACCTTTGATGAAAACATCAGCCCCGATTATCTGATACCGATTCTGTCCCATATCGCAGGTCAGACTATCGTAAAGGAAAAAACGCTGATAGTCTTTGATGAGGTGCAGCTCTGCGAAAGGGCTTTGACCTCGCTCAAATACTTTTGCGAGAACGCTCCAGATTATCACATCATTGTCGCAGGCAGCTTGCTCGGCGTTGCGGTCAACAGGGCGAAATTCTCTTTTCCCGTAGGAAAGGTCGATATGAAAACGCTTTATCCTATGGATATGGAGGAATTTATGTTGGCTCTCGGTGAGGACGATTTGGTGGAGCAGATTAAAAAGTGCTTCCAAACCGATACGCCGTTGCCTTCTGCTTTGCACGATGCCGCAATGCAGCTTTACCGTCAGTATCTTGTGGTCGGCGGTATGCCAGAGTGCGTGATGCAGTTTGCTGAAACCAAGGATTATATCCTTGTCCGCCATATACAGGATACGATACTTGCAAGCTATCTCAATGATATGGGCAAGTATAATACGCCGAATAAAATCAAGAAAATCATGCTTGTTTATGATAGTATTACAGTTCAGCTTTCCAAGAAGAATACCCGTTTCCAATATAAGCTGATTAAGAAAGGCGGACGGGCTTCCGAATTTGAAAATGCGATTGAGTGGCTTTGTCTGTCCGGTATCGTGTCACAGGTTTACAAGGTGGAGCAAATCAAAAAGCCGCTTGAAAACTACCGCGATATTGATGCGTTCAAGATTTATGTGTCCGACTTAGGGTTGCTTTGCGCCAAGAAGGATTTAGCCGCCAATGATATTCTCTATATGGTCGAGGAAATCAACGATTTCAAGGGCGGTATGGCGGAGAACTATGTCAATGTGCAGCTTACCATTAACGGCTACCACACCTACTATTGGGAGTCCGAGCGTGGCGCTGAAATTGATTTTATCATTCAGCGTGACGGGCAGCTCATTCCCATTGAGGTCAAGTCTGCCGACAACACCAGAGCCAAGAGCTTAAAAGTCTATATGGACACCTACAGGCCCGCTTATGCTATCAAGCTCTCTGCAAAAAACTTCGGCCTTGAGGGCAATAAAAAAAACGTTCCTCTCTATGCCGCATTTTGCATTTGAGAACAATAAAGTTTCAAGTGTGAAACTTTCACACTTGATTCAGCATATCATCTTTCGACATATGTTTTGTGGAAGTTGTGAAAGTTTCACAACTTTTCCGGCAACTCAATATCCAAACCTGAAAGAATCCCTTGCACCGCAGGACATCAGGTAGCGGCGAATCTCCTTCACGGCTGCCTTGTGATGAACGAACGGCGTGCCGTCAAGCCCTGTAAGCTTGCTTGATATAGGCACAAACATAATGCTGATGGGTGTTACGCGGTTCACGCCGGCAATGCAGTTCACGTCGCTTCCGTGCTCTACACAGTAGACCACCATGTCCATCTGCTCATGGAAGGTTGAAATGTGCAGCGCGGTAACGCCATTTTTGCCGCGGTAATGCATAAACTCGCGAATGGCCGCCGTGACAGCTTGATTGCCGTTCTGACGCTGCTCAAGCTGCTGAAGCTTGCGCAGGCTTTCGAACAGGCTGCGGTTGTGGTCAAGCTGCAGGTCTATCTTGGCCTTTGTGATATATATGCGGTAATCATCATAGCCGCTCATGATTGCCGCAACCAGCATTTCGTTTGCCTTGCTGACTTCCACCTTCGCCTGCTGCATTTCAACTCGGTTATATCATAACTTTACTGTTATCTTTGCACCCTTTACCATTGGCCATCCAATCATCAGTACAAGACTTGACAGGAGTATTCCAAGCACCAGACAACGCACTCCAGCATTATAATCTTCATACCAGTGCGCACGATTATTGATAGCTTCTATGACAGAAGGTGTTATCTGGCTATACTCTGACCTAAGTTCATTCTTAACTATTGTCATTTTGACTATGCCCACGACTATCAGGCTCAAGCAGAGCGTCAAGACAATAGCGAATATTATTTTGTTCTTATCCGCCGCCTTCTTCGAGGCCACCTGCGCTTCATGGATTATCTTCTTAGTTCTCTCAATCCGCGCCAAAATGATTTTCGGTTTGTGTATGCGCAGCCACTCGTTTGCATCCGCACCATACGATCTGTTGTACTGCAAAAAGCAATTATAAGTATGCCGATTGAACGAACCCCACGCATCCATGGGCTTACAGCCGTTTTCCAGCATACATTGCGCGGCCAAGGCATCGAAGTAAGCTCCCCTTGCGCTGTTGTTTTCCTCGAAGAATCCTTCCAGCCCCTCCGGTATAAAGCCGCGCTTGCCAGTCTCCCATAGGCTGCGAATGTCGTGCTGCAACATGCGCTCCACTTCCAGATTGGTGGGCCAGAATACGCCCTCGTCATCCATGCGGTTGGCGTTGCGGTATATGTTGGCGTTCGTCTTGATGCTGTCCGCCGCAAAGTACGCGCCGCTTGCCAATAAAGTTGCTAATGCTCCTGCTATCATAATGCCTCCTCCTAACTCAGCCAAATTTCACGCTTGATTGCATTCTGAACGGCTTCTTGCTGCTCTGTTCTGGGTGTAAATTCGCTTGTTATCGGGCGAAATGTCTCCACGTCAAACAGAACACAGCCCCACGTTTCCACTTGGTATTTCACCTTTGGCGGGCGCACCAGCACATAGTACGGTTTGAACGGGCCATTGCCGAACATATCCGTGGCCAGCATCATCGCCCTGTTTATTACCCGCATGAGTGCCTTGTCCTCCCCAAAATACTTCAGCATCTCCGGGTCGAAGTAGTGCCCGTCAGGGTTGTGACGATAATACTCAGCTATAAACGACTCTAATGAATCAAACGGCACATCCGTCATAGAATTTCCTCCAACAGGCTTACGGCCTCATTCAGTGAGCTTATGCCATCATCTATATTAGATACAGCATCTTCCATGGTGTCCACAGCCGTTTCCATATTCTCATATATTTCCGTTCCCTGTAGATTCTCAGGATAGTTGCACATAGAATCTTCTTCTTCGTCCTTAACTTGATTTACTATATCCAGCGCTGTTTCTATAATCTCAATAGCCCTGCGCAATTCTTTCCTACGTTTGTTATTCATAGCCGTTTCCTCCCTTATATTCCATTGTGCATATACATTTAGTTTGCTTTACCATATTACGCGGAATATATCAACCACTTTTCCAAAATTGTTTTCTTGCGCCACACACCGCGCTTATCTCCCTTAGATGGGTCGAACCCTACTATCTGCAAGTTTGTTTGCTTGCCTACCGATGCTGTGCCTTTCATTCCATCCCACTGCACCATAAGCTCTCCACTGCCCCATACGTGCCCAACAACAGTTCCAACACGTACTCCACAATCTGTTGATACCACTCGCGTCCCACAGCGCATAGCGTTCCTCCTCAGTTAATATACACGGTATAGACCGCCAAACCTTTCCGCTATAACTACATCACCAAATTCCGAATCCTGCGGCGCATCTATGTTGTTCACAAAAGCGAACGCATAATAGCCTTCGTTCTCGCACTTATCCAGCGCGTCGGCACACTCAGATGTCGCCAGTAGATACGTATCCATGTTCAACTCGCTGCCATCGCACATTTTATATTTGCCGTGTATGACGTGCCAAACCACTACATCACCATGCAGTTTATTTTCAATTTCAGAAATGGTCTGACGCATCTGTGGGGTTAGGCTATATATGAATCCGTTGATAGAGAAAAACACAATATCATCTGCCTCAAACGCTTTAATAGCATCATCAAGTATCCCTAAATCCTTCATGTAACCAACTGCTTTTTCTTTGTTCTTCATATCTTATTCCTCCCCTAATTCATCTCTGATGGCTTGTGCAAAAGCCCAATCATAATACTTTGCCGACAGGTTACATATCTCTTTGATTTCTTCAGCCTCAATACCTATGTAGCAAAGCGTTATGGCCTCGTTGCTATGCCCCAATTCCTTACAGAGCATAGACAGCGCCCTATACCCACGTTCCTGACTAAGATGCTGTGCCTGCGTGTAGAAACGATAAGCGTATGTCTTGCGCATGGTGTGGCTGCCGTACAGCAGCGGATTCCACCCCAGCCGCACCGCTGCCGGAACGATTATGTCGTCGTTGAGCGTTTTGCGGGTCAGGCATCCGCCCTTCTGCGAACCAAACAGGAAATCCTCGCTTGCCAGATGCATATCATCCGTGTACTGGGCGACCATCGCCGCCACCTCGTCGCTTATCTTCAGTTCCCTGCCCTTGCCTGTTTTCTGCTCGATGACGTACACCGTATCCTTGGGGCTGCTGTCCTTGCCAATGAACTGCCCGGCCTTGAGCTGCACCAAATCCCCGCCGCGCAAGCCAACGTTACACCCAAGCCGGAACAGAACCAGATTCCTGTACGCAAGACGCCTTCGCTTGGAGTCCTGCAAAGAGTGTTCCATGGCGGTTATCTCGGCCATTGTTTTGAGCGGAACCTTTGTGTGCTTAGTCAGCGGCGCGTACTGTTGCTTGGTGCTGCGCAACTGCGGCCTTAACGCTTTGCCGCAATGTGAGCAGAAATTCGCCGTGCCTTCGTTTTCCTCCCCGCACTTGGTGCAGATGAGTATGTACGGCGTTTCCACCACTCGCGGCTTGAATTGTAGTAAGTTACTTGGCATTCTTTAACACCCCTTGCCGTTTCAATGAGTGGTCTACCTCAGTCCAAAAGTCGAATCCCGAATCCAAAGTAGATTCACATGCTTTATTGACATCCTCGTCTATTTGCTCCATTATGCCGTACAGTTGATCTTCCTCGTCTATCTCTATGCGGCCAGTACCTTCAAGGAAACCAAGATAATTTGCCACGCTTATGAGCGAGTGAGTATCCATATGGTATTTCATGGTCGCATTATCTCCTCAATAAACGCCATCTTTTGAGCAAATGTTGCAACGGCCTGAGTGATTTGCTGCGACATCACATCGAATGCTTTTACGGCGTACTTTAAGTTTTCTGGTGTGTATGGTATTGCCAAACACCCTAATCCGTGTTCCAGATACAGCTTGTTCGTCATATTATTAAGATACAATGTCATTCCGCTTATGGGTTCTCTCTTAATTTCCATTGCCTATGCCCTCCATGCTACCGCTAATTCTCTTGCTTGCTCTCGCTTGTTTGCCGCCAGCAACGACACCATTATGCTCATCATCTGCTCAGGCGTTAGTTCGTATAGTTCCTGCTTGTCCTCTACCCTCCTGCGGATATACTCATCGGAACTGTAATCATATTCCCGTGGCGCGGCATTACGCATCATAAAGAAACTTTCGCGCAGGGTGTTTTCATCATATATGCTGCCTGTGGCAGAGCTGACGTACAGTTTCATCTTGCCCTCCTTAATCGCCTATGGCATAAAATCCATCAATGTGCTTCCTACCATCCCATACACCATCTATTTCCCGAACAGCTTCATCCAAGTACCTGTCGATAAGCGTGTCTACATCATATATGTCATGAGAATCATCCTCACTTTGAATCCATGCTTCGTATTCTTCCTGAACCCTACGCATGGCCGTTCTGAATGCCTCAACGGTCTTATCTTCGCTAACGCTATCTGGTGTTGCTATCCGGATAATATCGTCTTTCTTTATACTACAGTTACAGTAGTGTATCTCAAATATATATTCCTTCATATCTCCTCCAATGTGCCATTCTTACTTGTGCAGTTCTGGACGTATTGTTCAAACGTGTACGCATATTCTTCCGGTTGTTCCCGCTTGAGCTGTTCAAACTCCTGCCGCAGTTCCTTTTCGGTCACAAACCGCATTGCCTCTGTATCAATAAAAATATTCATCTGCCATCTCCTTAAACCCCGCCATAACAAAATCGTCATATGTCAGCCCGAATCCCTTTTCGTCCGTCAGTGTGTCCATAATGTCACTGTCATTCCAGAGCCATGCCCTGCCGACGCTTATAGCTGAATCTATGAGCAGTTTTAAGGCGGATATGTATTCGTTGTCGGTCATTTAGTTGCCCTCCGCTATTTCATCTATGTCCAACAACTCACCCGGCTCTATATTGAAGCACCGCTCTATCTCGGCTTTGTAAACTATGTTATCATCATCGCCGTTCCATTCTTCCTCGATGTCGCTGTTGTCCTCGCCTATCCGTTTGAAGCTATACTCATCCAGATTGCGATAAAAGGCGGTAATGAACTGTATCTCTTCGTAATCGTCGTACCACTTAACCCATTCCCAGTGGAGGGTAACGTATTCGTTTTGGTTTGTCATGTGCGCCGTGCACATAAATGGCCACACCGTCTTATCTTCTTTTGCCTGCTTTATCAGTTCCAAAGCATCTTCCTTGCGCAATGTCAGCGCCACATCACTGTAATAACCCATTGCTTTCCTCCTCTATTTCTTCAAACATGTCGTATATATATGCTCTGTGGTTATGATATCTCTCGTGCCATTATCATCCCATATTTCCATCCAATCATATGGTTCACCACTGGCATCTCTCAAGTCATCGCTTCGCAGTAAGTCCCGACAAAACAATGCCTCTGCCTGTATATCCTGAAGCGTACCGGATTGCCATTCATCATATCTGTCTTGATCTTTGTTGTATGCCATTAAGTGAAACATCGCTTCTTCCTCCTCAGTTCGATAACAGCGTAAGTATTACGATAACGATAATCCATGCAATCAGCCGTTTGGGATAAAATTCAAAATACATAGTTATACCTCCTCAGATGCCACCAGAGCTCCAAATAGCCTCTCTGCGGCGTTTTTATTATTTTGTAGATAGATTGGTTGTGTAAGATACAGAATTGTTCATAATGTGTATTTGGAGTCGATATAAGAGCTGCTTATTTCTGCAACTCCCACACACGCAGCTCTTGCCATGTCATCACCAGCCAGCCGCCGCAAACCCTGACGATGGTTTCATCGCCGCGACAGGCTTCTTCCGCTTCCTTGCGGGTATCGTAGTGTGTCATTCTGTTTCCTCCTTTAACCACAGTTCCTCTGCTCAGTACCGTCCGGCATCACTATCGTGCGGCGCGTTGTGAAAAGCGATTTGCGTGCTTCGCGTAGAGTCTTATACAGTTGCGCTCTGTCCGTGTAATACTGGCCGTAAGTGTATGCCCATGAATCGATACATTGGATGTGAAATTTGCCATCGGCCAATAGGCTGATTTTGTAGTGGTATCCGTTTTCCGTGGCATGATTGCGTATCATTTGTCCTCCTCATCGAGGCTGATAGTTGCCACAGGGAACACATCCCAGTTCATATAGGCGGGGTCCGGTATGCCGGCGTGTATCAGCAGCGACCGTTGCGCCTTTTCCGTCAGGTCTTCAAAGTAGATTGCAAATTCGTGAGTGTTAGTCATTTGTTTCCTTCCTTGTCTATCGCATCGAGAAGGCTCAGTATTCTATTTACATACGCTCGACTCTCAGAAAGTGCATACCAGTAACACCCATGCTCATCTGGGTTATATCCGACACAATGCCATTCACCAATATCACAGTTGCTTAGGTCATTGGTTTCCCATTCCGCAGGAAAAGCCTTATTCAAAAGTTCAATACCATTCTCGTTTAATGGCTTAAACCATCTATAAGTGCTCTCTGGAGAATACTCTTCGCCATCGAACGGAGGGCAGTCGAGAAGCTCCTTGCACTCAATGACATCATTGCTCTGCTCAATCCATTTACGGTATGCATCCAGTTCATGGTTCACACACTCAATGTAACGACTGAACTCTGTGCCATCATTAGCAATATAGACTCTCTTAGAGTTAGGAACCATAATGGTTCTTGTTTCAGTTCTCATCGTTTTCCTCCTCTATCGCATCAAATCCTACAGACGTCAGTTCATCGAAAGACATCATGCGGAGGTCTTGTATCATTGCTCTCAGGTTTCCGCATTTGTGCTCATCAACAACCCTGCCGTCAACCAATGTCGTAAACGTCATCGTTTTCAGATTCACATTAACCTGAATCTGTTCGTTGTTGTCGCCCGTTGTATATGCCAACGGAATAGAAATGTAGTTCTCAAACACGCTTTCGTCTGTAGCGCCAAATTCGCGCTGCTGGTAATCGAGAATAGCGTCTTTAGCGGCTATCATAATTCCCGAATAGAAGAGCTTCTTTTCTTTCTCATCCGTCTCATTGAGTGCCATAACCAATTCGTCTCCCCAGACATATGCCTGCGCTACACATCGGCCTGTGAAATCCCCGATAGCCCGACGAATGCTCTTAAATCAACGAGTGTTAAACAGCTTTGTCGGATTGCCCTTATGATATTCAAAGGCCACATAATCGCCCGATTTCTTATCAGTCCCCATCATGACACCATGATTTCCTATATCGTGTCGCAGCATCACATTGCACCTGTCATTGTTATTAATCATTTGTTATTTTCCTCCTCTATTGTTATTTTGAACCTACAACATGAATCCTCGCCAATGTCAACATACATCACATTATCGTCCGTGCCGTCAGGATAGACATTCAGACCCTCGCAAGTAAGCTGTTCGCCGTAACGCTCTTGGAACCCATCCACTAACAGGCTGTCCTCTCTCCAAAAGTATTGATACAACCCACTTTGAATTGCATCTTTTATATAGCCAATCATTTCCTATTCCTCCTTGATTGGACGCAAGGTTACTCTGACAAAAGACCCATACTCTGTATTCGGATTCCATCTCAATCGCCAATATTGAGTGAAGTCTGAAGAAATATATGTGTTGTGTATCATATCATCACGAACACCCCAAGTGTTTATACCGTTTTCACGAAAACACAGTACCTTATCATATTTTTCTGCCGCTTGTACGGCATAGTCATAATCAGACAAGCCGTAAAATATGTCACTGGCATACCGTTCACATATTCGACCAGCACGTTCTACCATTTTGCTCATAATATCAGAAACATTTTTTGAATTTGTCGTCACTGTCCAATTATCGTAATCACTATACGAGCGAATTTCATAATTCATTGCCTATTCCTCCTTAAATCGCTTTATATTTCGGCACCTGCCGCATCCCATCGTATTCCCATAGCACCACGTCCTCCGGGTCAACGCCCTCGGCCTCCGCTATTTCCTTGCGAGCTTCGTCATAAACGTAGAAACTATATCCCTGCACATCCTCGGCGCACTCCGGCACAGTATCCTCGTCATGCACTATCCATTCCTCGCCGGTGTTGAAGAACTCCGTTTCGAGGCAGCGAACCGCTTCGTCATTGTACAGGTCGGTCGGATAGATGAAGTAAATCCAATCGCTTTGACAAGAGCCGCGCAGGGTTTTATAGTCATATTCCTTGCCCAGCATCAAGGTTAGGCCCATACAGATTCCCCACTGCGCATTGCGACCATAGTCCGGGTTGTACATCTGGCAGGCAAACTTCCATGCCTCGATTTCTTCATCGGTGTAGGAGTCCCTGCCTACAGGCGGCACATAATCCAGAAGCATTTCCTGTTCGGTACTGTATAGGCGGGCAGCGCCAACATCTTCCCAATCCATTTCCTCAAGCGCTTTGACTACCTGCTCAAACTCATCAAAAACGTATCTTCCGTATGACCTATTGCCGTACAGCGCGGCCTTGTCTGTCTTGAGCTGTTCGTCATCCCACGGGCTTTCCTGCCACTCCCACGGCACTTGGCGTGCGTACACTTTCATTTATTTATCCTCTCTCTGCCCTTAACTACCTTTGTCGGGTATTGTGGGCAATTTTCTCGGTACTCCTTCTTGCGCTTCCTGATTTCGCTGAAGCTATCCTCATCAAGCTCATGCTCCCAACCACAGCCATAATTGACGTAGAAGCGCCATACGTCTCGTGTTTTCCTTTTGCACGCCATTGGTTTCCCCCTCAATATACAAAGTCCGTCTCGACATAGTCCCAACCGGTGCCCCAGTGCGTCACACCCAGCACGCACAGGTCAAGCATCTCGCAGTAGAAGATGATTTCGTCCGTGTGTTCCTTCAGCCGTTCTGCCGTGGCGCGGTCAATCAGATAATACTGGTAGATTTCTATTGGTTCCTCATTCTCCCAATCGTCATCCCCGTCCACCTCGTTGCCGTCGGCATCGTAGTAGCGGGACAGCTCGCCACTCTCAAGGTTGTCATACAGGTTCCCATCCACACTCGCAATATCGTTGCAGAGCAACATCTGACTGTCTGGATAGAATATCTGGCTGTACTCGCAGCGCACAGTCTTGCCCCTACAAGTCGTGTACGGATCTGCCACCTTTTCAAATTTATATCTATCTTTGAGCCACTCGTTGTGTTCCAGCGCCAAGCCGGTATAGAAATCGCCGTTTTCGTTGCGGTATATCTCATCCACATAGAATGATTTGTTAGCCATATTATATCACCTCACCTGTATATCTTGACAATTTCCCAATCTGTTAGTGCCGCTGTGGTATCGAGTTCCCTTATGGGCAGCCTCTTAATTACAGCCTTATCGAAGTCGCATTCATAAACATAACGATAAATCTTGGTATCAATTATCCTCTCTTTTTGTATTCGTGTTTCAAATTCCTTGGTCATTGTTACCTTTCCAGCTCTGCCATGCAATCCTCGCACAGCATACCTATTTCCGTATGTTCCAGCTTATCCTTGCGCTTTATCTCGCCACACCAATAGCAGCGATCGTATTCATCTTCGTAGTCCAGCAGTTCTTCAAAGCTGATATCCATGCAATACGGCATCAGCTCGGCCAGCTTTGAATCGTACTTAGCTCCGCCCTCCAACTCTGCCCGCTCGCTGGGGTAGAGCATGTCATCCTCCCAGTTGTAGCCATACACATTTCCCTTTTTATCCACGTAAAACTCGCCGTAGTCGCTGTATTTGTTGCCGTCAAGGGTCACTGTGCCGCCAAGATCAAAAATGTCGCACACGCTCTTGGTCGGAGTCCAGTATTTCGGTGTCTTGTAGGACGTATTGCTGAACATCAATCCGGTTTGCTCGTCTGTCACGAAGTCCCCCACGGTGCTGATGTTACCTTCCATGTCGAGGAATGCAAGCCGTGAGCCGCCTATTTCGTTTTCTATCAGCTTGCGGAAATACTTGTCCTGCGGGAAGTGCTTGTTGATACATTTCATGGTGCTGAGCTGGGTCAGTATGTATTCCATAGTGTCGCTTATGCCGCTCCTCGGCTGCACACTCAGTATGCCGTTGTGCGCCACACCCAGACTGGTTTTGCACATGAGTTTCCGCAGCACACTCAGATTGTCCGTCACAGGGAACGGATGCGTGTTCTCAGGCGATGTGCCACCGTGTGTGGTTATACGGAAGTGGAATACCATAGGCGTCTGCACAGTGTCTATTTTGCCCTCTACGCGCTTATATGCCTTATAGAAGTCTTTATATTCCATGAATCCTTTCTCGATGCACACGCCGCCGTTGGCCGTGTACATGAAGCCTGCGCCGTCCGGATTATGGTTCCACATATTCTCGAACATTTCATCACTGGGTGCTGCTATGCCGGCCTTCTTTACTACTATAATGCACATGATTATGCTGCCTCCTGTTGTCTATGGAATGTTGTTCTCTTGGTCAAATAGTCAATAAGGTCTGGGTAATCCACGTCGCGGAATATATCTTCCCATGTGGTTTTATTTATATCGTTGATGTTTAGTTTCTTAGCAAATCGGCAAAGGGTATCTACGAATTGAAGTGTTGCGTTGAATGTGCTTGCTTTTAGCGTTCCTCGGAACAGTCTAAACTCTATCGTGTTGTCGTTTCTTAGGTTGACGGCGTAATATCGGCCTTTATTGCGTAGATCACGTGCTTTGTTGGCAAGTGTGGCATCGTTGTCATCATCCTCCAGCGCGATTTCGTTCTTGCTTGCCCAATGGTTTAGCTGTTCTTCCGTGCGGCGGCTGAACGGTATTATGTGTGATTCCCAGAACCGATTGACCAGCAGCACGGCCTTGGCGATATTCAAGTCGATTTCAGTTTGGGTATTGCCGAAGAAATCTCTGTTGACGTGTACATGCAGGCCGCACGTTCCGGCGTCGTGTGATGTGAACCCGTACTCACAGCATTTCTTCCGTATCCATTCCCAGTTAAGTTCATCCATGTGGTAGGCAAGTGTGCAGGGATGGGACACAATTTCCACGCCATCCTCGAGGCTGCCGTCATGCTTGCAGTAGATTTCCGACACATTGTCCTGCAATTCCTCGGCCAATTTTTCCGGGTCTTTGCCTTTGTCCACTTCCAACTCCACGCCCATATACAGCGGTGTGCCGTGAGCGAAATCCTCATGCTTCTGATAAAAGTCTGGGTCTGGCTTGTACGAATAGTCGTGAATAGTTGCGGATCTCATTTCCTCCGCGCAGTCTTCGCAGTAGGTATAGCCGTCGATTTCGTGAGCATCATCAACGCGCACCAAGCATCCGCAGTTGTCGCAAGTATACCAGCCTTCATCATAGCACCAGTCACATACCCATACATCATTATCATCATTGCGCATATCCCAATTACGGTACCAGTCACCGCAATCCGCGCACTGATGATAGGAGCCATGCTCGCGGCAGTATCTGCACACCATGCCTTGGTTCGGCACTTCCACGCAGTTAGGTTCCCAGTCACCGCAGTCCGTACACTTGTAATAGCCCATTTCTTCGGCGCATTCCTTGCTACAAAAGCAAGAGATGTCGGTCGTCTCTATCCAGTCATCTGTCCATTCCCCGCAGTGCTCGCACTGCACATAGTCCTTCTCCTCAGCGCATTCCTCATTGCAAAACGTTTTGCCATCCTGCGCCGTTATCATTGCTTCTTCGTCTTCGATTACCGCACCGCAGTTCGCACAAATATACTTTTCCATATTCACTTTCCCTTTCTGTTGTTACATAGTTGAGATGAGCACGAATATTATATACCATGTGACGATTAAAAAGACGATTCCTGCCGTTTGCACCGCGTACCACGCCCCGCTGTACGGGCGGAGCTTATAGCGTTTCATATTTTATTATCTCCTTATAAAAAGACGCCATTAAGCGTCCAAGAATTCTAAGTTATCTACACGAGCCTCTAACTCGTCCAATGTGATTTCCCCTGCCACATATTCGTCCAGCGCATCTTGAAATGGTTTATTTACGCCGTCCGTTGCCGTTAGCAGAATGGCCAAGGCTTTATCAACGCTTTGCTGGCGTTTCAGTTTGGCCTGAAATTCCTCCAGCGTTAAGTCGGGTTCTTCTGCTACCTCGCTCAGTCCCTCCCAGTCATCGAGATTTCCCAGTCGCCGCAGATAGTCATGTCCGCCGTCCACGCCAACCGCGCCGCACTTACACATTTTGAAGTCGTGGACGTGTTTGCTTTCGATAATGTCCCCGCACTTCTTACACCTAATCTTATTGGTTATGATTTTCTGCATGGTTTTCCTCCTATGCCACGGCACAGCCCCGTAAGGCCGCGAACAGCTCATCCAGTTGCCGCCACAGTCTTTCCCAGTCGGCCATGGCAAGCGGGTTACGTGTTCCGCCCGGCACGTCTGCCCAGTCTTGCGCAAACGTTTCGATTTCCTTGCGCGTATCTGCCACGCGCTGCATGATTTCCCATTTAGACATTGTTGTTTCCTCCTTCGCCGAACCCTGCGCGGCTTGCACCTTCGCAGTCCTGTTATATTAGGGGAAAGGCTGAAAAACGCCCAGCATTCGGCATATTTTACCAATTTGGTGACAGATTTTGCGAGCAAAAAATAAGGCCACGCCGTTGCGTGACCCATAATTGAGTTCTGTGTTTATTTCCTTTTTGTCATTACGTTGTTGAATGAAAAAGTGATGATTAAGTTTCCATCTGTTTTCGGCATAACATCAAAATTATCTGCAAGATGAGCTGCGGACAAAAACATTTCCATTTGATCGGTTTCCGCTCCGAAGTTGCTGCAAATAATGTCAATGCATCCACATTGTTTGTCGAATTCATTTATGCGAAGTGCTGTTTTCGCATTAGAATCGCAATCCAAAGCCAATTCCTTGAGCAATTCGTAGGCTTCTTGCATTTCCTTATATCGTTGCTTATTAAGCGCGTACAAGGCTTTTGCATCTGCCGCTTGTTGCATATTGTATGCCTTAGCAAAAAGCGCCCAGAAGCGTTCTTCCTCGCTCATAGGTGTGATATCTATGATTTCCTTCATCCTCTCCTCCTTCTTGCGTTTGTGTAAAAGCTTACCATACCGCGCCCGATAAGGCAAGGCTTTTCCAAATCATACAAGCAAACCCCGCACACCATTGCGCGAGGCTTAATCTATGATTTATGACGGGGTATGACATTCCGTGACTAACAGCCCCGATAGCCCACTACCACATAAACTATCGGTTAAAAAAGCGAAAGGCCATACCCTTGCGCTAATCATATCACGCTTAGGAATAAAACGCAAGATTACTTATTGCGCTCGTACAGTGATTCATAGGACGTTCCGGTTATGACGCGGTTGATAACCTGCACAACCAGTTTGATTATGGTATTTCCTTTAGGCATAGCCACAGTCTTAGGCTTTTTGCCCGCCTTGCACGCCGTCAGCACCATAAAGGCGATATCCTGAGACGTTACCTTATAAATGTTCTTCCCTTCGCCATTGTCCTCGAATATGATGGCATCCACCAGACGCTGGAGCTCTTTCGTCAACGTTGTTTTGCTGATAGGATTCTTTTCCTGAGTACGTTCCGCGTGCTTGTCCATGCGGTACACGTTAAGCAATTCCTTCCAGTCTCCGCCCAATTCCGCCGTTGCATAAGCGGACAGCAGACGCGCCATGTTATCCGCCCGGTATACCCAGCCGGATTCGTTACTGATTTTCTGAGGTTCACAGAAACGGTTGAACGCCGCCAAGTCGATAATCTTTTTCCCATCGACAAGCATATACTTGCCATTTTCCTTATCCTGCCCCAACGTTATCTTGCTCACTTCCAACGCCATGATTGCGTTGTACATGGGCTTATCAGATGCCCGCAGCACGGAAAATTCCTCATTCATAACCATGAGATTCAGCTTGCTTACGTTTTCGCTCACGCCGTGCAGCAGCTTTGCAATTTCGTCATTGGGCTTGTTCTCAAGGATAAGGCCATTCAGGTTCTGGATATCGCTTTCAAGGTTCTTGCGCATTTCGTTTGAATTCATTGTTGTATCTCCTTAATGTTTTTAATATTAAGGGCCATAAGCCCTTTGATTAACAATCAGTACGTTAATCAAAAGTCTTACAAAAGCGGGCTACACTTGTTAAAGCATAGCCCGCCTGATACGCTTATTTTTTTTATGCCCTCGCGTGTTCGCTTACGTTTCAACGCAATGCAGGTTCAAACGCTTACATGGCAGACGCGGAACGAATTCCATGTAATGGGCTGTTTTACGCAATGGCGCGGAACGCCTTGCACGGCCTGTTCTTGCCTGTACGCATATCAATGTATGCTTGCACGTTGGCGGTAACTAACCCCGATACAGTCAAGCGTATTTGCTCAACGCTTTGCCGCGCGGCTTTGCGTCCCGCGCGTAACGTTGCAGGCGCTTGCTTTCGCTTTCGCCCGCGTTGTGCAGGCGCTTTGCTTTGCGGCTTGTGTTCGTGCCGCTTGCTTTGCGCTTGCAGTTATAGGGGAATGAAAAGGACGTTTCACAAGGCTTTTACAAAAATTTTTTTGCATAAAAAAAAGCCGCCTTGCGGCGGCCTTGTTTACAGTTTGAACGCGCGTGTTTCATCAGGCCACAACGTTGCGGCCTTAATGCGTATACGCTTGAGTGTATCGCTAACTGCCTGTTGAGTTACGCCCATATGTTCGGCTATCGCTGTAACGCTCATTCCCTGTAAACGATAATGGAGAATGGCTTTTTGCTTGTCTTTTAACAACGGCCTTATTTGCTCCAGCATATCCGCTGTAATCATGTAGTCTGCCCAATCGTGTATGTCATAGTATCGCGTTACTTTGATATATTCGGGGTCGGATACTTCCATACCGTCGTCAGTATGCGCCATATCTTCTATGTATGTATCGCGCAAGGCAGGACGCACGGCGGCGGCATATATGGCCTTGTGTACGGCCTTATAGGCGGCTTTGCGCACGGCATCGGGCAGGATATACGGCTCATCGCCCGCAATCGCTGTTGCTATGCAAGGCGCGGCACATTCGATAATGGCAAGCGCGGCGACCTGCACAAGGTCGGCCGCATCGGTCAACGGCTGAATGCATCCCGCATCATATGCGGCGATATCGTCATAGGCGCGGCCATATGTCCGCATGGTGGCCGCATCCCGCCCGCCTAATGCGGCGCGCATGATGTCTATTTTTTCAGCGCGTCCAGCTTTAGCGGCGCAAGTACGCAATGCCGTGCGGGCAATTATAGTTGCGTGTTCGGTGGTGGTGTGTGTGTAGCTATTAATCATTGTCTGTTCTCCATTCTGGCCTATTGTGTGGCCTATTATTGTGATACTGCTATTGTATCGCTTTGTGGTGGTGGTGGGTAGGCAGTTTGTCGTTATATTGGGGTCGCGATGCTATAAGCGCACGTTATGGCAGTGTGGATAATGTGTGTGGATGTGGTGTGAATGGAGTGTGGAGAATTATCGTTTAACGATAATTTTAACTAATGGTTATTAGTTTAATCCTGTCTTAATAGCCCTAATTCCCCTAATATCCGCCCATCGTAGGAAATGGCGGATTTTTTACAGATATATAGGGGGTATTTTCAACCGTTTTATCCCGTATTCCTGGCGTTTTTCGGTGTGGTACATCCACCCACACCTCACCCGCAAATCCTCGCCATATCCGTCTCAAAATTCACACATCCCAAACCCGAACTCAACGTCATTTCCACCCCGTAGCAAAAATCCCCTAATTGTCTATACTTTTTACCTATAATCCATGGTTATATCGAATGGTCTTGCCGAGAGCACCGATGTTCTTTATATAGCCTCGCGGCGCTTGCTACTCGCGAATTAGCAGCGGAGTAGGGTCTGTAGCGTAAGCAATGGTTCTATTACGTTTTTACAGATACATTTATTATGTTATAATCTTCCTACCCTGCTTGTCTGTCGGTCAGCTAGAGTTGATTTGTCTTTTACCTTTTTGGCTGCGCTCAAACGCCGCGAGGCTTAACTCGGAAGCAAGCTTCCTATGTTGACAGATAAGTGGTGCTTATGGTATTATAACCAACACATAATTCCCAATTAGGTGCAACCGAATAGCGTTATGCCCTCGTGGTTTGCGGAGCAACCATACCTGCAGCTTTCCTGATATATTAGGAGAAGAGTCAAAAAAGCCCTGAAATTAAGCCTATTTCAAAAATTCTGTCACCAAAGTGGTGACAAAAATATTTTTGTATGTACAAAGGAGGATTTAATGAAAGTAAAAGTGTGTGATGCAATTATGGGGAGCGGCAAGACTCAGGCCGCCATTGTCGAGATGGACAGATGCGTTGACAGGCGCTACATGTTTATCACTCCCTACCTGAACGAATGTGAACGTGTGTGCGCGGCATGTGAGAAGCGCGGGTTCCAGCAACCGCAGGCAGCAGAAGGCAGCAAGCTGGAGTCGCTGCATAGTTTGTTGAAGTCCGGCATCAACATAGCAAGTACGCACGCCCTATTCTATTATTATACAGAAGAGACCCGAGAGTTAATCAGGCAAGGGCATTATCACCTCATATTAGACGAGGTTGTAGATACAGTGAAATTGCTGGATATCAATAAGAATGATGTGAAATCACTGTTAGCTTCGGACTTTATTGAGATTGATCCCGAGACTACGCAGGTTACTTGGAAAGACAAACATTATAATGGGCAATGGCAAGAGCTGCGGCAGCAAATAGAGCGAGGCTATGTGACATACAGCCAAGACAAGCTCCTCTTGTGGATGATGCCTATCGAGGTATTTGAGGCTTTTGAGTCGGTGACTATTCTAACGTATATGTTCGAGGGGCAGTATCTGTACTGTTATTGTCAGCTTAATGATATAGCCATTGACTACGTGGGTGTGCGGCACGTCGATGGGTTAAATTATGAGTTTACTGATAAAATGGTCGCTCCGCGGATAACGCTGCCCACCATTCATTTATATAGCGGGCATAAGTTGAATGCAATCGGCGATGACAGACTTGTCTTATCACATAGTTGGTTCAGTAAGTCCGATCCTAAGCTTATAAGGAAGTTAGCAAACAACACCGTCAACTTCTTCAGGCACAAATGTGATGCGCCCGCCACCTACCGTTTCTGGTCGGCTCCGTCTAATTTTAAAGATGCCCTGCGGAGGAAAAGCTTCCAAAGTCCGCAATCCTTTGTGCCGCACAATGCTCGCGCCGTCAATGCCTACCGTCACTGTTACGCTCTGGCCTACCTCATAAATGTCTTCCCTAATCCCAAGATAGTATCTTACTTTAAGTCTTACGGTATTCAGTTTAATAATGATGCTCTTGCCACCTCAACTATGGTTCAATGGCTATGGCGCAGCAGGTTGCGCTGCGAACAAGAGATATGGCTGTATCTGCCAAGCAGCCGTATGCGTAAGCTGCTGTATAAGTGGGTTAAAGATGTGACCGGTAATGTGGAGTGTATTGAAGAATGGGAATAAAAAAGCTGTCCAATATCGATCGGACAGCTTCTAAACATAAACCGTACAGGCAAGCTGAACGGATGTTATAGCAATATTTATTTTTCAGGTACACAGATTAGATGCCACACTCGAACGAATAGCCATGCAGCACTTTCATCATGTTATGATGAAATAACAAAACATTTATACTCCTTTTTACTATCACTCGTTTATATGTTCACAGTCCGATCCGGCGCATAAATCCGTCATAGGTTTCTACACTGACTTTATTCGTTTTTGTGACCTGCTTCATCTGGCGAATCCGGCTCGGAATCAGGCGCAGATTGGCAAACAGTCGCACGAGCCACGCCAGCGGCAGAAGCCAGTGGCGGTTTTGAAGGAAGATATAGCGCGATTCGATCTCCGCCGCCGGAGGAAACAGCATCTTCCGCAGGACACGGCTCCGCGACGGAGCTTCGTCCTTTTCGTTGCGCAGTTCGATGACGGCATGGTCGCGGGAATGCCCGAACAGATCGGAATCCAGTGTGTAAGACAGCAGCCTGTCCAGCGCTTCCGTGTCCGGGTCCGGCAAGGGGCAAATCGTTTCCGTCCCGAACCACACGCGGCAGGCGTTCATCACTGTATAGAAGAATTTCGCCAAATGTAGCGCGGCGAACTCTCCTACAATGACCTGCCAATACAGACTGTCGTCCATATGCTTTACATACAGCGCAACATCCAGATACATCCGCAGCCCTGCACCAGCGCCATACAGATGTTTGGCTAGGTGGCAGACCGTGTAGATAAAGTGAAAATCATCCTCCGGGCGGAATCGAAGCCCGTCGTCCGGCACGGCATGTGCCCACGCGGCATCAAAATATGCCTGTAAATCGGTTCTGCCGTCCAGATTGCCATCCATGAGGTTGGTGTGAATTTCGTAATATTCTGCATCTTTTATGTAGGAATACGTCGGCTCCCAGTCCTGCTTCACGGTATAGCCCAACGACAGCATCAGGTCATGCACCTTCTGCCGATCCTCTGGATGAATGAGCAGGTCGATATCGCCAAAGGTGCGCAGCTCCGGCGTAGGATACAGCTGGCGGAGATAATAGCCCTTCACCGGCATATGGGCGATGCCATGCTTCGTAAAGCTTGCTGACAAGGTCTCGAAGTCCACGCAGCGGTTGAGATTCGCGGCAACCGTGCCGTACAGCAGCCCATCGAGCTGGCGGCAGACAATCGGGTCGTCAAAGAGCTTCCAGCGCTTGTTTTCATACGCCAGAATCGGCAGGAGATTCTGTTCCGCCGCCGTCCGCCACAAATGCGGGATATTCCAAAGTGCGCCCGGCTCCGGTGGGATATCCTGTACAAAGCTGCGGAGGAGGAGCGGGAATTGTGTATCTGACATAGACGTTACCTTTCGGAAATCGAAAACTTTTTAGTCGCTTATCCTTTTTGATAAATAGTGTATATTTTCTCACACCATGTATGAATGGGCAGTGTTTCCCGAATACTGTGGGCTGCTGCTATGGCATTCTCCCGCTCAAACTCTTTCAGGCAGCGCTCGACTGCTTCGGCGCACGATCTGGCATTTCCGCTTTCGAAATACCACACATTCGAATAGCGTTTGCTCCACTGCACGCCGGGAATATCGCTGGACACGACCGCCGTGCCAACGGCAAGGGCTTCCATAATCGTATATGCAAAGGTCTCCGAGCGTGCGGCGGACAGCATAATATCGGCCGCCATATGGTAGTCATATACCGCGGACGTGCTTTTCAGCCAGACCACCTGCTGCGGATACGCGCAGTGCTCCTCTACAAAACGCTCGTTTTCGGCGCTCTGCGTGACCTGAATGCAGAGCTTACAGCGTCTGCGCAGCTCCTCCGGCAGATAAGAAAGCATTTCGCAGGCGATATCAAGGCCCTTGCGGATCTTATCCCATCCGAAGAACAGGATCGTAATTTCGCCAGGCTGTTGCCCCCCCACCAGTTTTTTCCATGTTGTTTCAAACTTTGTCTTCTCCGGAAGATAGGTGGGAGCCAGATGGTTGATCAGCACATAGCCGTGCTTTGTTTTGATATGCGGCGAGACCGCAATCGTAGTGACAAAATGGTCTCTGGCGAACATCTTTATCCGCTGCATGGCGGTCGGCTTCCGGACAACGCCCAGCGTGAAGTCGTCGTGCAGATGCCAGATGATTTTTATGTTCGGATGCATGAGCTTAATCAACAGCGTAGGCTTGTCAAACGGCTCGAAATGTGTATGAATCACGTTGATTTTTTCCTTGCGGATGATCCTGTTCAGGAACCGAACGCCGTACCGCAGTGCCTTGCTCTGATAAAAATAAACCGTCGCGCCGTCCTTGATCAGCTGTTTGCACCAGCCAAAGGACTCGCAGCCCTCCGAAAAGGCGTATATGACCTTATCGCCTCGCTTTTGCACATACTGATCAAGCGCGCGAATCGATGGGATAAAATTGCCTGGATTGAGTCCTTTGTAGTCGCAGGCCATTAAAATATTCATGTTCGCTCTCCTTGCTTTCTTATCATTCGCCACTCTTCGGCTCCAGTTCAAGTATCACGACCTCCGGTGGGTTATTGATACGCGGAATCACGCCGTGGCCCGATAAGCCCGCGGAAATAACCATTTGCATATGTTCTCCAAGGCAGAAATATCCTCGGTCGTATTCCGGAAACCAGCCCTGCATAGGCGCATACAGGCCGCCGATGAAGGGCAGCCGGATCAGCCCTCCGTGGGTATGCCCGCTGAGAACGAGATCGACATTCCACAAGTTGTATGCGCAGTTGAAAATAAACGTGTCTGGCATATGAGCGAGACAGATTTTCGGCACATCGGTGTCCTCGAACTCCTTGAGGAACTGATACTCTGGCGAGGAAGAGAACTCCTCCTCGCTGCGGCCGAAATAAAAGGCATGTCCCATGGTACCGCCAATGCGCAGCGGTTGACCGGCTATTGTCACGTCCACATAGCTGTCATTGACGACTACGGCACCGGCTTCCGCTACCTGCGTGAGGAGTGAGGCGTCGGTTTGCATATATTCCAGTTCATGGTTGCCGGGGGCAAAATACACCGGTGCGATTTCATGAAGTCTCTCTATCAGCCGCAGCAGCTCCTGTACATCCGTCTGATCCGCACTGCGGTCGATCATGTCGCCATCGAGGAAGATCACGTCCGGAGATTGTTTTTGTATCTTTGCAATCAGGCGGGAGTTCTCCCTGCCAAAGGACTTGCCGTGAAGGTCGGAGAGGAGGACCAACCGAAGCGGACCGCCGAGATTTTGCAAGGCAACGGAATAGGATTCATCGCTGATATGGGCGATGCTGAAAAGAACCGCAAGAAAAGTGGTGAGGCAGATTACCGTAGCGATAGTGATCTTTACTAAGTGTTTTTTTCGTTTCATTTGATATGAAGTATGCGACCAAGCTTATTCCAGCCGCGTTGGGCAAAGCTCACTGCGCGGTCACGCGCCTCGGCCGTGCCATACTGCACCGTGTTCAGGAAAAGCACCATTCTGGAGCCGCCCCGCTCCAACGTATGCAGGTCATTCACCTGTTTACGGTAGATGGGCGTTCTCGTATACCGCGTTCCCCAGTGCAGAAGATCGGTTTCCAGTCCAATATCCCTTGCCAGCGCAATACCCTTGGACAAATCCAGTTGCATTTTGCCAAGATGCTCCCAATAGCAAAGGATTCCCCGCAAATCATGAGAAATCGGCCTGCATCCGTTCAAAGCCATACTAAGGGCAACCAACGGTTCATCTCCCGGCGTTGCAAATTTTCCTTTGAATCGATACTCCTCGTAGTGCGGAACCAATTCCTGCGCCGTTTTCAGCACATCCCTGCACTGACTTGTTTTCCGCATGTAATAGATGCCACCGTGGAGACCCACCACATAGGAGACTTTTTCCTGTAGCTCACCCAGATTCTTATATTCAAACCAGCCGGTCATATCATCCAGTGGAAGGACGCAGCCAAAGCAGGAGAAGTCGTCCGCGTTCTGGAACAGCCCGAATAGTCGGTTCAGGTCTCCGTAAGCCAGACAGTCCGCATCGATAAAAATGTTTACGTCATAAGGCAGCAGTGCGAACATCTCCAGCTTGTCTAGATAGTTGCGGTGCGCTTGTGGGAAAAGCCGCACATCGTCAAACTCCGCCGTATATTCGTTTTCCTGATCCGCCAAAATAGCAAACGGAACTGGCGCTTTGGAAAACCAGCGGTACGAGTGCAAAAGATTTACTGCCATTTTGTAGTATTGCATATCGCCTGTAGCGATGGTGATAAAGCCGTGGGTCATAATTGCTACCTACCCTATATCTGTAATATTTCAGGACTGTTCAACTGAACGCTCCCCCAGTGTGCATAATCCCAATCAATATCAGGCTTTTCGGAAGCTATTTTTTTAAATCCAAGGCCCGTCACCCAATCCATGTTTTGACATGTACCAAATTCATTTCTTGAAAAAAGCACAAAATTTGAAGAATAGTCTCCTGGTAGCAAATTGCTAATATCTAATTTGAGAACGAAGCTTTGCAACTCCAAATTATTGTCAATGGGCAACTCTTTAAGTATTGTTGTGCCCACAATCGTTCCTGCTATTGTTTTGATTTCCATTCTAAACCCGACATTGTTCAGCCATTTTTTACGCTTTGTAACTATCTTGATAATTAAATAATTGTTTTTGAAATTGCAGTCCATGCAACGGTTTCCTTGGTAATTGCAGTATTCTGCTATCTGTAGGCGAATGCTATCGGTCACAAGCCAATGTGGACGCTCATAGGCGGAATAATCAATATATGGAAGATTATCAGATTTGACATCCTCATATATTTCAATCGCCTTTTCCACGTCGCCGTCGAAGATCAGCTTTCCGTGATCCAGCACAATGCACCTTGTACAGAGCTGGCGGATGGTGTTCATATTATGGCTGACGTAGAGGACGGTGCGGCCTTCGGAATTGGCGGCATCGCCCATTTTGCCGAGGCACTTCTGCTGGAACTTCATGTCGCCCACGGCCAGAACCTCGTCCATGACCATGATCTCGCTGTCGAGATGCGCGGCGACGGCGAAGGCCAGCTTGACATACATGCCGCTGGAATAGCGCTTGACCGGCGTGTCGATGAACTTTTCCATCTCTGCAAACTCCACAATCTGGTCGAACTTGCGGTTAATCTCCGCTTTCGTCATGCCGAGGATCGCGCCGTTCATGTAGACGTTCTCCCGGCCCGTCAGCTCCGGATGAAAGCCCGTGCCCACCTCCAGCATGGAGGCAATGCGGCCATTGTAGCTGATTGTGCCTTTTGTGGGTGCTGTGACACGGGAGAGAAGCTTCAGCAGCGTGGACTTGCCAGCGCCGTTGTGGCCGATGATGCCCAGCGCTTCGCCCTTCTTTACCGTAAAGGACACGTCGTCCAGCGCAAGAAATTTCTCGCCCATGTGCGTTGCTGCATCGGAGCCGATCTTGCTGTTGGGGTCTTCCTTGCCCTTCAGACGGGCCATCCAGCTTTGAAGATCGCCGCGCAGCGTACCGCCGCCGATTGCACCAAGGCGGTATTCCTTGGAGACATGTTCGATTTTGATTGCAATTTCGTCCATTTTACTTCCTCAGACTGTATCCATAAACGTTTTTTCCACGCGGCTGAACAGCACTACACCAAGAAACAGGAATACCATGGTGGTACCCCAGCCGATGAGATAATAGCTCCATTCCATCGCGCCTGTACCTAAATAGGCATAGCGGAACAGGTTAACGATGGGGGAAATCGGGTTGCACATATAAAGCGCATGCCATTTTCCGCCAGGTGCAAAGGCACCAAACCGGAACATATCATAGGCAATTGGTGAGCCATACATCCATAGCTGTACGCCGAATCCGACCAGCATGGCAAGGTCGCGGTATTTCGTAGTCAGTGCGGAAATGATGATACCGCAGCCAAGGCTTAGCATCGCCAGTTGCAAGACGATAAGCGGTGTCATGAGCATCCAGAGATTCGGATACACGCCCTGCTTTGTGACGGCGTAATAAACCAGGAAAATCAGGAGAAAGCCATACTGAATGGCAAAGCTGATGAGCTCCGAGAACACCGTAGAGATCGGCATGACAAGGCGCGGGAAATAGACCTTTCCCATCGTCGCGCTGTTGGCGACAAACGTATTCGCTGTTTGCGTCAGGCAGCCGGAAAAATAGGTCCAAAGCACGGTGCCGGAGAGGTAGAAGATAAACGGCGGTACGCCGTCCGGTGACAGCCCCGCGATGTTGCCGAATACCAGCGTAAACACCACCGTCGTCAGCAGCGGCTGGATGATCGCCCATGCTGGGCCGAGGATTGTCTGCTTATATTTGGACACAAAGTTCCGCTTGACAAAGAGGAAAATCAAATCGCGGTAAGCGAACACCTCTTTTAAGTGCAGGTCAAACCAGCCACTTTTGGGCTTGATGACCGTGGTGAATGGTTGCTTTTCCATAGAGTCTCCTTCTGCTACAGCAGAGCGTACAGTTTTTGCAGAATAAGGGCGTTGTCATGCTCGAAATCATGGCTGCGCAGCGCATCACGGAAGGCCTGCCGCAACTCGGGCATACGATAGAGCTCGGCTGCCGCGTCGGCGATCGACACCGCATCGGGCTTGCACAGCCAACCGTTTTCTTTATTTGAAATCAATTCAACGCTACCATCCGTTTCCGTCGATAAGACTGGAACAGCCAATACCTGCGCCTCCAGAACCGTTAATCCAAACGCCTCAAATCGACTAGGCTGCACATACAAATCTGCTTGTCGGATATAGGGATAGGGATTGTCCTGCATTCCCAACAGCGTCACATAGTGTTCCATTCCAAGCGCACGAAGCTGTGCTCGCAGGGAAGCCTCCTCCGGCCCGCCGCCGACGATCCACCAGTGGATATCGGTCAGGCCGTCCTGTACCAGCTTTGCGCAGGCAGCAATGGCAAGATCCATGCCCTTGGCGGGCGCGAGCCGCCCACAGGAAACGATGTTAAAGCAGTCTTTTGGAAAAACCGTCTCCGGCATTTCCAGGCTCTTTTCCCGCACGCCTGCCACGTCGATCAGATTGTTGACCGAAATGATCTTTCCGGTGTACCGCGGACGATATACCTTCAGCTTCTCCGCCAGCGCTTCCGAGACAGCAATAACCTTTTCCGCCCGGTGGTACCCCAGCTCGTCATGATATTCCCGCCGCATCGCGCCGTGATGGTAAAACATCAGGATGCGGTCAGCGGAGACTGCGCGGACAGCCGTTTCGGCAGCACGGTCGCTGTAAATCACCGCTGTGTCAAAATGTTCGCCGCCCAGTTGCTTCTTTACATAGGTAGCATACCGTCTTGCTTCCGGTGCGCGTAGGAGAAAGCGCAGGATGCGCCAGATCAGGCGACGGAGCTTTGAAGCATGCTGTGGCTCCTCCATGAGGTTGTACATCCGTTTATAACGGTAGCCTTCACGAAATGTCACCGTATGCTGCCGGTCGGAGACGATTAGGCGGCATTGCGATGTAATGCGGTACGCCATTTCTTGACAATCCCGCAAAATCAGGCAGGTCACATCGTACCGGTCATAGTCCAGCCGGTTCAGAAGATTCACCAGTGCTGTCTCTATTCCGCCAATCCACAGCGCCTCTGTGATAAAAATGAGCTTCTTTTTCATATCTCAAACCCGCTTTTCTTCGGCAGGATCGTTTCGAATGCGCCGCGCAACTGCGACGACAGCGCCTCAAAATTCACCGGCTTTTCCGGATCGTTGATGCAGAGCATGTCGTGGCTCTGCCGCCCGATAATACGGCACAGCTCGTCCACAGTGTCCTCATCGGCACAGGATACAACGTTATCCGTGTTGAATGACACAAACTGTCCGCTGGCTATCTGCCACCACAGACACGCCCACTGATTCACGTCCTCCGCACTGCGAAAACGATGCGCAGTCGTCCGCGCCAGCAGCTCCGGTTCCGCGGTCCAAACGGCAGCAAAGGTGCTCTTTGTGTATGCCGCCGGGGCGTGCAGATTTTTAAAACCAGTGAAATAGTTGGGAAACAGCTTTTCCACCGCCCTGGTGCGGAGGTTGTCCTGCCAGCGATAGGCGCGGTTGGCATATTTGCCGCCGTATTTCTTTACCTGCGTGCGCTTGTTGAAGTGCGCGTTGATCACACCGAGATCATTCACCGCCGCGTGCTGCCAGATGCCGATCTCTCCCGTCAACTCAATGGGATATTCCCCGCCATAGGTGCAAGGCAGGCCATCTCGGAAAAACGCAGTCTCCGGAACCGGACGAATCAAAAACATATCGTCGTTGAAGTAAACAAAATGCTCCGACAGCCCCGGGATGCGGTGCAGGTTCATCTCAATGGCATGAGAGCTAAAGGTTGGCAGTACCTCCGGCGGGAGAAAATCCGCGTGCTTTACATGGTGCAGCTTCGGATGCGCCAGATTGAGAAACGCCGGGACATGCCCGCAGGTGACGAAATAGATTTTCCGCACCCACGGGGTGAACTTCTCCACCGCACGGAACCAATAAGGCATCAGCCCCCAATCGCGGAAGCGGTTCGGCGCGTTGCTGTCATCCAGCGTTTGGCCCTGATATTTTGCTTTTTCCGCCTGCCAGACGGGGTCGCTCCCATCCACCCACAGGACGACGAAGTCGATGTCCATATTCGCACCTCAAGTAATCTTTTCCCCGACAAATGGGATTTTCCGGATAAGCCAAGTCAGTACAAGGCTGAGAAGATAAATTGCCGCCGTGAGTGCAAACAATATGATATATGGATGCGCAACAGGCTGTGCAATAGGAATGAGCGCCAGCATTTCGTTTACAAGCGCATGCAGTATGTAAACGCCGAAACTCAGCTCCGTCAGCTTTCCCCAGACTTTTGCTGCTTTTTCTGAAAAGTTAATTTGAGACACTCGTTTTACAAAGAATACATAGATAGCCGTTGAAAACAGAATGACATTGGGCTTTAGGTACTGTTTGACAAAATCTGCTTCCTGAAGCTCCGGTGAAATTTGCCCTTCAAGCAGAATTGTTGCTGCAAGGCAAATTGCTCCTATGATATAGATTGCCAGTTCAATTCTTCGGCCTATTGCATTCCTATAGTGAAAAACGCAGTAGCCAAGCACATAATATCCAATATATCCTGCGACGTTGCCAAGCAAAAGTTTATCGTATATCCCACCAAAGATACCGCTCAATTTAGGAAGGTAAACAAGATATTCCCCGATAATGTTGGCTACAGCATACAGTGCAAGAAAATACAACATTACTTTCTCATTTTCTGTAATTTTTCTAAGTAGTGGCGTAAACGCATATAAGCCAATAATCGCATACAGATACCAAAAATGATAGGGTCCTTCTATCCATTGCGTGAATATGCCCCAAATGTTGAGCCCATCATAGGCGCCACTTTTTATGTAATATAGAGCATATATACTTGACCAAGCAACAAACACCACAATGATGCGGCGTATATGTTTATTCCATATCTTTTTAATCGTAACATCTCTTTGAGGATCAAGGAAAAATCGCCCTGAAATCAAGAAAAACACCGGAACGCACCACACGATAGCCGCAACAAACATTGAATGCTGCCGGGGGTCAAAATTGCTGCTCAAATATGCGTTTCCACCTGCATGCATGGCGATAACAGCAAGTATTCCCAGCAGCCGCAAAATATCAAACTCGGTTTGTCGTTTTGTTTCGGACATCGGAAAACTCCTTTCTTCCTTTTCCCACTAGTACCGGACAAAAGCGGTTTATTGTGAGAATTAGTACAGTTTCCACAATGGCAATCAGGCAGGTCACGCCGAGCACCCAAAGAAGATTGCTATCTCCCGGAAGGGTGTACAGCACGAGTTGGTGCGTTCCCATAATGGTAAGCGTATTTTCACCAATCTTTGCTGGCCATTTCCATGGGATCAAATGGGCAATGCCCATCACGAAATACAGTCCGCACACACCGCTGATAAGATACAGCACCGGTGTGCGCAAAACAGCATCGTAAAAGCTATTTCCCAGCGAGAATTTCAGGTAAATCGCCGATGTGGCCGCCGTCAGCAGGAAGGCGCAGACAATTTTCCACCATTTAAATTCCGTCAGCGGCTTTTTCAGCAGATTTCCGGCCAGCATGAACACAAAGCCCAAAACGCCACGGAATAATAGTACTCGCCAATATCCCGCCCCTGCAGACATTAAGAACCGAAGCCCCAGCAGAAGAGCCGCACCACCCACGCCCCACACGATCCTGCGCGGGGAGCGGATGTACAGATAATACAGCGCACACGCCAGAAACATCGCCGGCAAAAACCAGTCCGCGCCCACATTGCAGTGTATGGTCAGCATCAGACGGAGCCCCTCTGTAAAAGAAACAGAATGCAGTACGAAATGCTTGTAGAGGAGAGCGAGGCACTCAAAAAACAGGTATGGAATCAGAAGTGTTCTTGCCTTATGGACAAAATATGCGTCTATAGGGCGGCTGCGCCACTTTTCGCCGTCGGTCAGCAATCCGGACAGCAGGAAGAACGCAGGCATGTGAAAGGCGTTTATAAATTCCTGTGCCAGGGTGTACGGTATAACATTGTACTGCGGATTTGCATAGTTCAAAACATGCCCTAACACCACCAACGTGATCAAAATCGCACGGGTGGTGTCAATATATATCAGATGTTTGGTCATCGCGCTGTTCTCACCTTATGTCTTTGATACAGACAGTTACTTTTGACAGCGACGGCAATTCTATGCTGCAGTTGCGTTTTTCGATTGCGAAGATAGATTTCCAACGGGCCTCCCATCTCTAAAGAGGCGTATTTACTTTGCTTTTGCTCTGCTAGAATACTGCGGATTTGACGTAGCGGCGCATAATAGAGTTTTTGCCGCAGTAGCATTTCGTAAAGTTTCTCGGCTTCCTGCGCAGAAATGCCGAGTGTGCCCAAACCGGCTTCAAACGGCTGCATATACCCGGCCAAATCAGAAATTCTCTGCAATCGTCGATAGGCACCCTTTTCATCCTCTGCCTGACGGTAGCGGTAAATTGCCTCCGGCAAAGAGTAAATGTTCTTGCAATACGGCAGCAGTTCCAGCACAAACAGAAAGTCCTCCATCAGAATCATATCTTCGTGGAAGCGCACGCCGGAATTCAACAGGAGTTTTCGTCGATAGAATTTATTCCAGACGGGCGTCAACGCGTTACAATCATAAAACTCCTGAAAGCTCTCCTTTAACTGTTCCAATGACAGGCTACCTGCACAAGGTGGAATCAGCTCGTCCCTTCGGTACAATATACCATGATGGTAATAGTCAAAGCTCATACCAAATAGCAGCATATCCGGTTGCTGCCGGGCAATCGTATCCGCCGCGCGAGACAGTGCGCCGTCATCTACCGTGTCATCTGCATCCACAAACCAGAGATACTCTCCCTGCGCTTCGTCGATGCCACGATTGCGTGCGGCGGATACACCGGCGTTCGGCTGATGAATACAGTGTGCGGCTACATATTTCACACACAGCGCATTACACAGTTCTGTCGTGCCATCCGTAGAGCCGTCATCAATCAGCAGAATTTCGTAGTCTGTTAAACCGCAGGAACAAATGCTGACAACGGTTTCCTCCAGTGTGCTAACACAGTTGTAGCAAGGGATGATCACACTAAATGTCATTCGTCCTTGACCTCCCAGTTGAATCGGTAGTTCAGGTAGTTGTCTGCCTTATTGCTAATTTTTGTATCTAAATTTGTTGTGTAATAATAGGCTCCGGCCAGAATTACCACGCATAGCAGCGCAGCGGCACGCTGCTGACTTGAAAGCGCAAGCCTTCGACCCGGGTGCAGTACTTTATCCTTTTCCGGATAAAAAGCCATGGGAAGGTACAGAATCAAGAACTGAAAATAATAGTCCGTTAAGCGTGTAAACACATTATCAAAGCCAGAAAACATCTGGATAAGCGCAGCGACAAACATCAGATTAAACAATTTAGAAAAATCTTTTCCAGAGAAGCCACGCAGGATTACACCTACAACCAGCAAAGCTGCAATCATCAAGAAACGACCGCCGACATGTTCGTTAATCATGAAATCTGTTTCGTTATAGTAGAAGTCACTAACGAAAACAACAATTTGATTGCGGAAAAAAAATACAAATCCTGCGCAAACCCCGTAGACAATCATTTTTTGGATACTTAATCGGCTTTTTGCCATCCAGTATGCGGGCAGAAAAATCAGTGCAGGTGCATGAACGCAGCCCGCCAACGCGGTCCAAAGCAGGAACCTTTTCGGCTTTTCCTCCATGATGCCGGTAAACGCCAGCATCAGAAGCGCCATTGCCAGTGCCTGCTTGATTGCGCTGAAGCCGAATACGTAGAACCCAAAGCAATTCCATAGCAGATAACTCAGCCAGGGAGTCGGAGAATATCGGTATATGATAATTGCAACGGCAATCTCTGTTACAATTGCGATAAAAATGAGAAAAATCTGGAAATCGCCGTTCGTCAGCGAAGAAAACAACTTTTGCAGCCAGAAAAAACCGAAATTGCGTCCTCCTTGAAAAACTTCTTCGCTAAACCAGCCAGATTCCGTAATAGTATAGTAGCCCCAGGCGTATTTCCGCAGGTCACCCGTCAAGTACATATATCTCCATCCGCAGACAAAAGTGTGCAGGATAGCCATGAGCGCAATATATATTTTCTTTTGTCTGCCGTGCTGCGGGAGCAAGACAGCAAAGCCAAGCACCGCCGCGACTATATAGTAATAGACCCTTACGCCCATTTACTTTCCTCGTTTCTTCTGTAGTTCTCTCTCAAAAAAAGCTTCTGTATCCTTTGCCAGCTTCTCACGCTTGAAGTCCCTGCCACGAATCTTTGCCCGCTCCGCGTAGTGCTCCAGCAACCTCGGCTCGGTGAGCATCAGCTTGACGCCTGCATAGAATGCTTCATCATCATTCGCAGTGATAAGCCCGTATTCGCTGTCGCCTAGGATTTCCCGCATACCGGTACAATCGGTGGTAACAACCGGCGTGCCGAGGATCAGGCTTTCAATGACCGTTGTGCTGAACCCCTCATAACGAGAAGAACAGACATAGAACGCAGCATTTTCCAGCATTGGATACGGATTTTCCTGAAAGCCGCATAATGTCACCGTGTCAGTAAGACCGTTCTGTTCCACGAAGACTTCCAGTGCTTTTCTGTCCTCGCCCTCGCCAAGGATTTTCAACTGATAACGGATTCCCTCACCGATCAGCCTTTTATGCACACGGAGGAGGCGGTCAAAGCCTTTCTGCGCAGTCAAACGGCCAATTGCCACGACGGTACGTTCTTCCTCTGCGGGCACCTGTTTTTCCGCTTTGCGCAGAATTTCTGCATCATCATAACAGTTATATACGATTGCTGTCTCTGCTGCCGGGTCGTACATTTCCTGAAAGCTGCGGCGAACATCTTCTGACACACATATGACCTTGTCAAATTTCCGGTAATACTTGGCCGTTTCCCGCGCAAAGGCGGTAGGATTATCCGCCTTTTTTGCGAGATCACAATGTACCCATGCCAGCTTCAGCGCCTTTGCGTTGGTAGAGCTCGCCATGATTTTGGTGGAGCCGCATTCCAGATAGGCAACCTCGATATCGTAATCGCCCTTGATGCGTAGCGGATAGGTCAGTCCAGCCGCCGCTTCGGCACGCATCCGAAGCTCGTTGATGCGATTATTCGCCGGATAGCAATGATCGTAATGAATCCCTGGTGCGAGATATTTCTCCGCGTCCTCAGGATACAGCGTCTGCACAGTGATGCAGAACTTCGTCTGATCCATCGCGTTTACCAGATTGCGCAGGACCTTTTCCGCTCCGCCGCCGGAGAGGGATTCGATGAAAAAGAGGATGGTTGTCATGGGTGTTTGCTCTCCATTGCCTGTTCATACAATGCGCACAGCCGCTTTCCAAATATGTGCGAGTCAAATCCGTATTTTTCTATAGCATCCGTTACTGCTTTTTTATCCGCTCTGCCCATGCTTACTGCTTTTTCTATAGCGTCAGCCCAAGCAGATACACTTTGATCAAGCTGCATCCACTGTACATATCCGATTCCGAAATCCACTTCATGGGAGTAGGTATCCGATGTCACACAAGGCAGCCCCGCCGCCTGAGCTTCAATCATCACAAGCGGCATTCCCTCATAGAGAGACGGCAGTAGAAACGCCGCCGACTTACGCGCAAGCACATCAATATCCTTGCGTACCCCCAACAAAAGCATATACTGTTCTATGCCATACGCTTGGATAGCTGCACGTACCTGCTGCTCATATACATTTCCGTTGTTACCAGCGCAGAGAATACGGATTTTCTTACCGCGGCTTTTCAGCTCCTGTGCGATTCTGGCTGTGAAAAGCTGATTTTTGATTGGAGAAAACCTTCCGATCTGCACTACATTTACCCAGCCATCCCCGCAGAATTCGCCCGACTCCGCTTTATTGTAATTGTCGATAAACTTGCCCGTGTCCACGGAATTGAATATTAAGTGATAGTTCGGCTCATGTGTTTTCTTCTCGCCGTACAGGAAGCGCCCGGCAAGCGATGAACAGGCGCAAAAATCCGTTCCGTAATGCAAAATCCAGCGGCGCATGACAGCGTTATACAGCTTTCGCGCGGCAGACTGTCTACCGGTTCCGTCGTCGTCTGACCAGTTGTGCGCATGAACAAAGCGGTGCTTCACACCTGCCATTTTGGCTGTCAACAGCACCATGCCGCTGTGAAACAGCTCGTGGGAGTGGACAATGTCATATTGCCCGTCCTTCATAACGTGGTAGAGGGCCTTGCACTGGCGAAGAAAATGCCGCCCCTCCGTTGCCGGAATGCGGATACATTTTCCGTCCAATGCCTCGATCTCATCCTGATAGAAGGGGTGGCTCATAGTTGTGGTAAAGTCAATTTGGAATCGGCTTTTGTCCGCGTTGCGGAGAAGGTGCATTAGCTGGTTCTCTATTCCGCCGACGTCCATTGTACCAGTGAGAATTAAGACTTTGATAGGTGTCATAAAAATACATCCTTTTCTTCTCCGCCGATGCGGAGGGAGGCGGCAATTGAAAGTACTTTAATTCTTTTCATTGCTGTTTTTTGCCTCGCATCTTGCTTTATGGCGGGCGTCCATCGTACCGACGTTAATAAGAACTTTGATCAAATCTGCACTCACTTTCTCTCTTTCTTGTAAATACACGATGCGCTTCACACTAATCTAAAACCCTGTTAAAAATACATCCTTCTGTTGCATGCTCCTTCGGGATAATCCTACCCGGGTTTCCGATCACAATGCTGTGTGGCGGTACATCAAAATTCACATACGCATTCGGTGCGATTAAAACATCATCGCCTATTGTAACCGCTCCTATTACAGACGCATTGATACCCACAAAAACACTATCACCAAGGCGCGGTGCGCCAATCCGCGCCCCGCGATAGTCCACACCAAGCGTGCAGCCCTTATATAGGCAGCAGTTTTTTCCGAGGACTGCTCCATTTCCTACGGTAATGTTATACGGATGACACAAATACAAGCCACCGTCTATTTCAGCATTCGTACTGAACTCAAGACCATATTTTCTGGACATCCTGTACAGCGCAAATCTGAAAAGCAACCTACCAAACGGCGTCTTTGCTTCTGTATACTTTCTGAAATAGAGCAAAAAGCGAATATTATGCCTGAACAATATATCCAGCAGGAGCGGGAAGGTTTTACCACCCCGCAGGCGGTAGTAGTCTTCGTGGAATTTACTTCTTTTCATTGCTCTTTATCACCGCACTTTGTTTTTTATCAGCCAGTCTATAACCCCGTTCCATCTCATCAGCACCGGCAACGCGATCAGACGACATTTCCAGCCAACGGGTTTAATTTCTTCCGCGCGGTACAGCTTGCAGATCTTCCGGATTTCCTGCCGCCGCTGCTTTACGGAAAAATCAAACTTCAGCAGCTCCTTGCAGCAAGAATAGGCACTGCGGTAAGTCATCCAGGACAACGCCACCTCATAATATCGTGCTGCTTCTGGCGAATGCTCTGCATCACGATAGGCTGCATACATCCTGCGGTTGACTTCCATCAGTTGTTCTGTCAGGTAGGGGCGTGCCTTGCGGGAAAGAGAGTTCCCATCGCTGACATCTACGTTGTATAAATGGTTTTCTATGGAGCCAATCGATCGAATGTGCATGGCATAGGTAAAAATAAACGCCTGATCTTCTCCTATTGCCAAATCGTTTGCAAAATGAATATTGTGCTGCTCGATGATCTGTCTTTTGAACGCCTTACTCCAAAGAGAGCTAAATAGATACTGCTGCATGGCAGAAGAAACGCGTTTTGCAACGCCAACCTCTGCATTTTCATAAAACTCGCCCGTATCCCATTCTGTGGATGCGCCGCCGAAGTTGCGGTATCCAAACATCAAAAGGTCTACCGCAGCATTTTCCAGTGCATCAGAAAGCGATGCGAAGTAGTTTTCCGACACATAGTCATCGCTGTCCACAAACAGAATATATTCGCCTTCCGCTTGTTCAAGTCCCAAGTTTCGAGCGGAAGACACACCGCCATTTTCTTTTGCAAAATACCGGACACAAGGATATGTATTGGCGTACTCACGACAGATAGCATCGCTGTCATCGGTGGAGCCGTCATTGATGAGTAGCAGCTCATAATCCGAAAACTGCTGCCCCACAAGGCTATCCAGGCAACGCCGCAGCGTCCCTTTGGCATTATAAACAGGAATAATAACAGAATACCGCATCAACTTACTCCAAACCCGTAGATGTGTGACAATTCCTGCTGCACATTAGCATTCGTATAAAGTTGTACTTTCTTATATCCAACCTGCCCAAGTTCCTTTTGATTGGTGTCGTTATGGAGTTGAACAAGCCTTTCTGCCAAGGTACAGCTATCCCCGATAGGCACCAGATATCCGGTCACACCATTATCAATCAATTCACGATGCCCCCTGTTTTCCACGGCAATGACCGGTTTTCCGCACATCATGCCTTCGATCAGATTCAGGCCAAGTCCCTCACGGTGGCTACATGACACGATCACATCAGCCACTGGGACAACCCGTTCCAAATCGGTTCGGTAACCCAGCAGTCGGATAAAATTTTCTGCATGATTTTCTGCGATCTGCTCCCGCAGGGCAGATTCCAACGGACCGTTTCCGGCCAGCAGGACTTTCAGCTCAGGAATCCTGTCCCAGCAAAGTAGTGCCGCGTCGATCAGTGTCCGCTGATCTTTATTTGTGTTCAGCTCACCTGTGCATAACACGACGAAATCCTGCACCGACAGCGATTCTTCTTTCCGAAGCGCTTCTTCCTCTTTCACAGAATGCAGATGGTAGCGCGATATCGATACGCCCACGCCGTGAATATGGCAGGTCTCGACCGGGAATTTACTCCGCGCAAGCCGATAGTCCTCTTCATTGATGGTGATGAGCTTATCCGTATAGCGGCACATGAACTTCTCCACCGGATACCAGATGACCCAATTTTTCTTTGGTGCACCCTTGTAGAAGTGGAAACCGTGAGCGGTATAAAGTACCTTCGTGCCGTGTTTGCGCGCTTTTCGCGCCGCCAGCCGCCCCAGCACACCGCCGACCGGCGTGTTGCAGTGGATCACGTCGTAGCCACCCTCATCAATGATCTTTTTGAGCTGCTTGTAGGCTCCAAGATTCTTCGGCGAAAATGGCGACCGCTGGAACGGCACGTCAAAGACCTGCTCCACAAAGTCCAACTTCAGGCCGTTCTTCTCGGCAAGGTTGTTCCGCGCCGCTACATGAACTTCACAGCCGTGCTCGTGCAGCATAGCAACAAGCGGCTTGTGAAACTGGCAGATATGCGATTGTACGGTGGCAACTAAAAGGACTTTCATTATGAACTTCTTCCTATCAGAACGGTCTGATGGACGTTATAAAATAGTAAATCTTATCCATCCACATCCGCTTATTATTGTGCGCTACATCCTTTACGCTGATATTTGTTGCATCTATTGCCGGACAAAGCTCATGCGTAAAATCAACATGAGTTCGGTCTGCAATACGATCCGCCAGAGGAACCATCAGCATGAGATCAGAAAGATGTCGATTGTTATATGGAACGGTCACATCGTGGGAAAACATATGCTCACAGCTTAGAACATCTGCGCCCCAGCGGCTGTCTCGCATCTCCAGATCGATGATGTCGCTCCAGTCATAATTGAACATATGCTCATTGTAGGCAGTACTGCGAAGATAGTCCCTGTAGCGGGCATCCGTCGCATACATCAATGCCGGATTCATCAGGAAGATGTTATTCATCGCATTGACACGCCGAGCCGTACACTTCTTCTGCATTCTCCGCACGCCGTAACGCTTGTAGTAAAATGCACGTCCAATTTCTGAGGTCCATGATTTTGCTTCAACATCGAACGGATTTTTCTTCCGAAGGTAAATCCGCTTCATAATGTCGTTGTGGTTAAAATACCTGCGGTTGCTGTTCACGCATAGGATCGCCCGAACCAAGTCGTATTCCGGATAAATGGACTTATCCAAGGGGATTTCATAGGTAATGTGTGGGACGCCAACCGCTTTACAGATCGCTTCTGCCGCGTCGCAATCGACTTTTTCAGCAGGCTGCGAGTTATAAGAAAAATACTGGTACTTTTCTTTTACATGAATCGACGCTGCCAACGAGCCTTTGCTGTCCCGACCGCCGGTCACGGACACTGCCGGTCGTTCCCATTTCTGCGAGATCAGTCCGAGATTGCTTTTCATGGTCTCCGCAATCCGGTGTACCGTTTCGTGATACTCAGTTTCATCCGTGCACATGTGAATAGGTTTGCGCGGCCAAATACGAACGATCTTGAATTTTCCGTCTGAATAAATTACATAGTTATTGCAAATCAGCTTTTTCAGCTCGTGATAGTGGCTGATATCTCCCGGCAGTCCTTCCCCGTACAGACGATACCAGCGGTAATGTTCGAGCTTTGTCACATAGTCATCACGATGGAGTTCCTCAAACTTTGCGACCAGTTCTTCTTGAGAGCAAAGATAAAAATGCCCGTCTATATTGCCATAGTAAGCAGTACGCATGCTCTCAAAATCGCCGCAGAACGTCATGTGCGTCCCGGCAATCATCCCAAGAACAAACAGTCCCGTCAAATCGTTAATGGTCTGAAGACCGAGTTCAAAGCTGCCCTGAGACTGCTCCGCAAGGATACGCAGAATGTCTATTTCATCTACCTGATTTGAAAAGGGATTGTATGCGTGGCCAATCAGAAAGTACGTAATCCCATTCTTTTCTGTGGTGTATAGCTTTTGCCGACAGTGAAGCCAAATATGAAAGCTGTCCGAAAGAATTTCCTGCCGCCAATTTCCGAAGAAGGGAAACGCGCCGTCGATTGTGAGGTTCTGATTCGTAATCAGAAATCCCTGCTCGAAGATGGAGGACTTATATTCCGGAAAACGCTCGATATTTTCTTTTATATATGCCCAGTTTTCATTCATCCCAAGTTCTCCTTTATCGTCTCCCACAGCCTTGCCCGATTCCTGTCTCCCACGAAGCTGTTATGCGGGGTCAGGATCACATTTTCCATATCCCACAGTGGGCTGCTTTCGGGCAGGGGTTCTTCTTCAAAAACGTCCAGCACCGCGTGACCGCCGCTTTGCAGCCATGCGGTCAGGGCGGCTTCATCTGCCAGCGCGCCGCGGGCGATATTGACGAATATCACGTCTGCGGGCAGACGGTCAAAAACTTCTTTGCTCACGATGCCGCGCGTCTCCGGCGTCAGGGCGATGCAGCAAATCAGAATATCGCACGCCGAAGCAGCGTCCGGCAGCTTGTCCAGCGGCAGGATTTCCTCAAAATACGGTATTTCCCGCACCGTGCGGTTCACGCCGGTGATGCGGCAGCCAAAGGCTTTCAGCCGCTTTGCAATCTCGCGTCCCACGTCGCCGCAGCCGAGGATGCACACGTGCTTACCGGACAGCTCCAGCAGGCCGCAATGTTTCTCCCATTTGTGCTGCGCCTGATTCGCCGCAAAAAAGCGGCTCTGCTTGTACATCTGCAAGATCCCGCAGACGGCAAACTCGGCCATTGGGACACTATACACGCCCGCGGCGTTGTGCAGTTCAATGCTGTGAGCGCGGATATAGTCCAGCGGCACACGGTCAAGCCCTGCGCTGGTGAGCTGAATCAGCCGCAAATTGGTAAAGCGCTCGATGGAGTTATACAGGAACAGACCGTTGCACACGACTGCTTCATAGCGCTCCGGCTGCTCCACCGATGCACGCTCATCTGGATGCAGAAACACTTTGTGTCCGGCGGCTTCCAGCGCTGCAAGCTCTTCGCTATTCAGTTGAAACGCGCTGGTTACCAGAATGTTCATGTGTTCATACCTCTAACAATGTTCTCTACGCAGGCACAGACCCTGTGGTGATTTTCTTCAAACTGCTCCTGCGTCCATGCGGCGCAGTCCCGCTCCACGCGGCGGATATCCGCCACACCTTCGGTAAAAATGCGACGGATTTCGTCCAATTCTGTGATCTTGCCGGTGTTGCAGAAGCTGCGGGACAGGATCACATACTGTGAGCCAAGACGATAGTGCTCACCGATGATAAATTCCGCCGGAAGCGTTCCCGAGCCGGGACGGCCTACGCCGCCGAAGCCGTATGGAATATTTGCTTCACGAAGCCCGGCGCAAAGCCGATCCACCGTGCCGGCTGCTAGAAGCTGAAACATGAACTTTTGATGATAGCACAGGTGCAGATCGTTGAGGCCAATATGCATCTGGTCGATGCCGGGCACCTTGACCGTCTCTGGCAGATTGTCTGCCGCTGTATCCGTTTCCAGCAACGGCATGACCTTTGCGCGACCATCCACCATGCTTACAAGCTGACGCAGATCATCCGTTGTGCGCCACATAGGCAGCATGATAACATCTGCGCTATTTTCAATAGAGGCGTCAATCTCCGTCTGAGAGTTGGGATTCAGCGGATTGACGCGCGCCATAATTTCTGCCTTGTTTCCTATGGCAGCTCGGACTTTCGCTATGTCCTCCGGTACATGGTGGGACTGTACAGTGTCCATGCCGCCCTGCCGCTCGGCCTTGCCAAGCACCTCCATATCAATGAAGATGCGGTCAACGCCCGCGTCCGCCGCGATTTTTGCGACTGCCGGGTCGTTGGTGATGTACATAAGCTTCAACATATGTTTTTCTCAAACTGTCGCGCCAGTATTAACATTATTTTCATTGCGTAAAACTTTGAACACAGTCATAAAAAGAATCTTAATATCCAGCGCAAGTGAGATATGCTGCGTGTACCACACATTCATTTTGATGCGCTCATGCCACTCCACTCCCTTACGTCCATGCACCTGTGCCCATCCGGTAATACCAGGACGAACATCAAACATATGAAACTGTTCCTCCGTATACTGCTCTATTGGCCACGGATGGTATGTAAGCGGAGGGCGCGGACCAACTATAGCCATATCACCAACTATAATATTTATCAACTGTGGAAGCTCATCAATACTTGTTGCACGAATAAACTTACCTATCTTTGTAACTCGCGGATCATCCTTTTCGCTGTAAACGCCGCTTCCCGTATGCTCTGTGCCAACAGCCATGGAGCGAAACTTGTATATCGTGAACTCTTTTCCGTGTAACCCAAGCCGCTGCTGCTTGAACAGTATAGGACCAGGGGATGTGAACTTTATAGCAAGTGCAACAACAAACAATATTGGTGACAGAACAATCATTGCCACTATCGAGATAGTTGTATCTATAACACGCTTCCAAAGAGTTCGATACATTTTATAGCTCCACAACCTTTCCCAAATTATTCACCCTTACCCCTGCCTTCACAATCGCGCCTTTGTGGATTATCGTTCCGGCTTCAACCAGGCTGTAATCGCCAATCACCGCGCCATGCTCAACTATCGATGCGCTGGCGAGTATGACGCCTTTTCCTATCTTCACGGCGGGGCTGACTATGGTTTTTGCTTCAAAAATCGTTCCTGCGCCGGCCTCAACGGCTGGGCTGATTGTCGCCGTGGGGTGCTTCAGCACGGGCACGATAAAGCCTGCCGCCTGTAACTGCTCCGTCAACTTGCGGCGCAGCGCATTGTTGCCTATCGCCACGAACGCCATCGGATATTCATTAAGATGCTTTTTGCAGTTGCCAAGCGTGTCCAGCACGCCGGGCAGAGCCGTGTTATCATCAAGGAACGCTATCTTCTCAAACACGCCTATTGCTTCAGCGGTTTCGCGTACCACCTGCCCCTGTCCGCCTGCGCCGAGTATCAGCAGGTTCATATGCTTCGGCGCATTCTGCGGCTGTTCCACGCTCTCTGTTTTTGAGCACACAACGGATGCTAAATCAGCGCGGCAGTACTGTGCAAATCGCTTTACTATCACGTCCGGACGCTTGTTCTGCCCGAGATATGTACAAAGGCTGTACATATCCACGCCCGCTTCAAGCTTTTGCCGTATGAACGCATAGCGAAGCTCCATAGATGAAAGCTTGTCCGCAATATGATACCTTTCGTTCATAGTGCTGAGCAGCACTTGCATAAGCCTGAACGGCGGCAATGTTTCTTCACCGCTCATAATGAAACTATCATCGCTATGATACAGGCCAATATTCTCCGCAATGAACTGCTTAACGCTTTGCGGCATTGGCAAAGCGCGCGGCGCATCCGACGGGATAAGCTCCACCGGGTCAGACGCCGTTCCGCCTTCCCCACGCCCGGCAACATTGCGTATATGCAGCACACCGGCATCAATGTCTATATCCTGGCGGCGCAGTGCGGTGACCTCGCCAAGCAGCAGACCCATATTCAGGCAGAGATACGCCGCCACCTTGCGCGGCTCAACGTTCTCCGTCAAGTGCCTGTTGATTATACTGCATTGTTCGTCCGTCAGCATTAAAAACTCCTATAAGCGCTGCAAAAGCGCGCGGCACTCATTCCGCAGGTCAATGAAAGTTCTGATTTTTCTGTGGATTTAATTTGTGAAGGCTTGTTTAGATACGCCTTCGGCAACCGTAGTCCTGAACTACAGCTGCTCGCTTTCTATTTTCCGGCGGCTTACTGCCCGCGTGCAATGGCGCGTCGAGCCAAGCTGTCGGTTTATGCGCCGAATGCCATCATACAGCAAAGTATGTTTATTTGTGCATTTTGCACAATAGCTCATTCGACGTTAAAGGCATATATCATGCTTTTTGCCGTCTTATTTTATCATACTTTATAAAATGTCTCAACCTTTTAAGCAAAGAAAATAAACATACTTATTCTTATCATAGTCCGATATTCTTAATTTTGGCTAAAATGATACTATTCGAACATTTGTACTTTGTTATTTTTATAACTACTGCCTTTTCAGTAATAAAAAATCGCCCATTTTTCGGCACTTTTGGCCTTGTTCCATCCGGCATCCACCAGTGATACCATAGACTGGAAAGAAGAGCGCAGCGCAAAGACGATACTCGATACCGTGATACCCAAGCTGCATCCGGGCTGCATAATACTTTGCCACAACAATGGCTACAAGATAAAGGAATACCTGCCTACGCTCCTTAAAACCGCACAGGAGCAAGGCTATGAGTTTGTGACGGTGAGCGAACTGCTCCTTACCGGAGACACCATGATAGATGTAAACGGCGTGCAGAAGTTGAAGTAGACAGCATAATGAAGGGTCAAATAATCAAAATTGACCCTTCACATTCATTTATTCTTCATCTTCATGATATTCCTTATATTCGCATGCGATGTAATCAATCTGTCGTGTTAGGATATAGCTTACATTGCCAGGCTTTGGATCGCCAAGTCGCGTTATTGTTATCATATCATCTGTCACATTCATTGCCTTTCCCCATGGGCCTATTTCATTATTGCCTTTGAATGCGATCCATATCGGGTAATCATACTTTTTAGCGTATTCACAGACTGCCTTTATCATGCTCCCTCCTTCGTATATAAACTCGGGAGGTTTATCAGCTATCAATTTATTGGCTTTAATGAGTTTGTCCTCATACTCCCCATCGGCATCGATTCTAAAAATTTTATCAATGCCATGCACCGACAGTATTTCAAAATCACCATCTTCATCGAGCATATACATTGCGACTTCCTTTTCATTTAATGCGGCAACATAACCCACATTGCACCTTGTTGGGTCGCTTTCGTTTATATATACCGAAATCACTTTTCCATGTTCATAAGCCTGCTTTAGTATTTGGTACATGTCCTATCCCACGCCTTCCTTATATGCTTGGAATGCTTATCAATTCACTTTAGCTACATGTTCACTCAAAGCACCTAAACGTTATCTTTGCCTTGGTAATCACCTCTCCGATAGTTTTATCTTCTATCGGATATGAGCATACTTCTTCCGCCGATGCATATTCTTTGCTCGATTCATCATTGTGTTGCTCACATGCAGTCCATTTATTTTCGCCTATCATTCCGGCAAAGTAGAGTTTTCCATTGTATTCAAGCTCTACCTCCCCGCCTCTGCTGATATTGTCTACAAACTCATCTATGGTATCAAACGACTTTTCGTATGTCATCTATCCCCCGACAAAACACAGCGCCGCATCAGCCATTTGATCGATTCGGCGCTGCAATCATTATTTCACAACTTCTTCCGCCCACTTTTTCAGTTCATCTGCGCAGGCATTGCGGCGGAGAACCTTGCCCTCAACAAGCTTTGCACCCTTGCAGCTGTTTGCAAGGTATTCATTGGTTTCGCCCATGCCGCTGCCGCCTGATGTGGCAAACGGAATTATTGTCTTGCCCGCAAGGTCGTAACCTTCAAGGAAGGTATTCACTATAGTGGGTGCGATGTACCACCATATGGGGAATCCCACGAATACTTCATCGTATTCGCTCATGTTGCCAAGCTTTTTTGCCACAGCGGGGCGGGACGACTTATCGTTCATTTCAACCGAACTTCTGGATTTTTTGTTCGTCCAGTCAAGATCTGCCTTGGCATATCTGATCACGGGCTCTATTTCAAAAAGATCCGCACCTATCGCCGCCGCCAAATTCTTGGCAAGGGATGCGGTAACTCCGCTGGCTGAAAAATATGCAACTAACTTTTTGCTCATATTACGCCTCCATCATTTTGTATTTACGATGAATATAGCCCAAGCAGACAATTTAGTCAAGCCGTGTTTTGCGAAGAATCGACGTTATTATTGCGCAAAAAGCCGCCAATTTCTCGGCGGCTTCTGCGCATTGTTTAAGGAGAGGGTTTATTCTACGCTTTTTGCTATTGTCAGGAATTCTTCGTCTATGGGTCCGCTGTATTCGCTTACCTCATAGGTTTCAACGTTGCGGATCTTTGCGGCCGATTCAACACCGTAAAGCTCGGTAAGCTTGCCGCGCAGGCGGTCAGCCTCGGCCTGGCTGCCTGCATGGTAACGTTCGCTCAGCATTGCCACCTGCTTTTCACGCGGCCAATCTATGCGTTCGGTATGGTGCGGCCAATACATCCAGTCAAAATACTGGCATTCGTGGCAGCTTGCAAGCTTAACCTTCAGATCCATTCTTTCATCCGCCAGCGGCACAATAATGTCCGGCTGATGCGGATAGGGCTTCATGAAATCATCGCCCCAGAATAGTATGGCCGGGGTATCCTCAAGATACGGTGTATCCGGACAAATTTTTGGTACCGTAAGCAGGAAAGATGCATCCTGCACAAGCAGGGAAACGTTCCTGTGGTCCGCATGGTAGTCGTTGGTACGGTTGGTCAGTATAACGTCCGGCGCAAACGTGCGAATATAGCGGATAAGGTGCTCGCGCGCTTCAAGCGTAACCTGAAGCTGCCCGTCCGGGTAATCCAGCACGTCGTAACGGCCGCCAAGCAGCCTTCCGCTCGCGGCAGCCTCGCTGCGGCGCTGAAGTTTGAGTTCTTCCCTTGTTACTTCGGCGTGATATGTGCCCGCACTTCCATCCGTAACGGAAAGCAAACGCACCTGCCAGCCCTTGTCGCGCAGTTTGGAAAGCAGGCCGCCGCAATAGGTATCCGCATCGTCCGGATGGGCGCCTATGCTCAATATGCGCTTCTCTTTTTTCATATGATTACTCCTTTTTATTTGTCAATGCAAAATCGCAAATTATCGTAACGTCCGGATGCAGCTGCAAAAAACTTGCAGGGACATGCGGGTCAACTTCGCCAAACACAGTTTTTTCTATCGCGTCCCGCTTTGCCGGACCCGATGCCAGCAGCACTATCTTCTTCGCCTTCATTATTCCGGCCATGCCAAGCGTTATCGCTTTATACGGTACGGCGTCAAGCGATGTGAAATTTCGGCTGTTTGCTTGGCGTGTACTGTCGCTTAGCTTAACTATGTGCGTTGGCGCGCTGAGCGAAGTGCCGGGTTCATTGAAGCCAATGTGCCCGTTCAGGCCAATGCCAAGCATCTGTATATCAGCTGGACCAATCCGGTCATACAGCGCATCATAGCGCACACATTCTTCGTCAAGATCTCCTGCCAAGCCGTTCGGCACATGCGTATTCGTCTTGTCTATATCCACATGGTCAAACAGATGCTCATTCATAAAATATCTGTAGCTTTCCGTGTTAGACCAGCTTATGCCAACGTATTCGTCAAGGTTTATGCTCTTTACTTTGGCAAAGGATACTTCGTTGGACTTATATGCTTCAATAAGCTTATCATAAGTGCCTATGGGCGTGCTGCCCGTTGCCAGGCCCAGCACGCAGTCCGGCTTTGCCTTTATTTCGCTTATCAGCATATCGGCAGCCACGTGGCTCAATTCATCGTAGTTCTTTGTTTCAATCAGTTTCATATGTTAAAATCCCGTATCGTTGCTCAAAAGGCGCTTTATCGTTTCCTCTACTGCCAGGCAACTCATGCCGTACAGGCTTGCATTCGTGCCCATTTTGGATAAGCATACCTGCAAATTAGGCTGCACGGAACGCGTAAGCCGCCTTTCAACATAACGCAGCACATTCTGATAGCAATCGGCAAGGTTGGTTATTATGTTGCCGCTAAGTATTATCCTATCCGAATTATATGCGCAGGAAATGTCACTCACGGCTATGGCTATATATTCACATATGTCGTTCATCAGCTTAATTATCCGCTCATCTCCGTTTGCGATGGCTTCATTTACGCCCGCAAGTGACGCGCACGCCTGATTTATTGACCGCGCATGCTCTATCACGGCGGATTCGCTTATGGTGTGTTCAAAGCAGCCTTTGAATTCGCACCTATCCCCCGAAAGGCCTTCAAGCTGCGAATTAAAATGGCCGATTTCGCCCGCGGCGTTACGGCTGCCGCGCAGCAGCATACCGTCCACCATTGCCGCGCTGCCAACGCCTGCCCAGCCAAACTTAACATACGCCATATTTGCCGTGCTTTTGCCTGCACAGGAAAGCAGATATTGTTCGCCAAGCAATGCCGCCTTGCAGTCGTTCTCAACTATTGCCGGCATGTCCAGCGCCCTTTCAAGTATTCCTACGCCGTCTATGTCCGCCCACTGCATCTGGCTCGATGCTGCTATGTAGCCATTCCTTAAAACATGACCCGATATGCTCATTCCGCAGCACGCAATCCTGTCCCGCGTTATGCCCGCATCTCTGCACATTTCGCCAAGCATTGCATTCAACTCATCCGCAACGGTTTCAAATGACGTGCCGCTGACGGTGACCAGCTCGCGGTATATCGCCTGCTTGGTCGCCATATCAACAAGCGTTACCTTGCTTACGTTCGGCATGGCGTCAACGCACAGGCAATACGCCGCATCTGCGCATATTTCGAGCAGTGTGCTCGGCCTTCCCGCAACGCCCGCCTGCGCAACGGAATGTTCGGATATAAGCCCTATGCGCTTTAATACGTTAACTATGCGCGTCATGCTGGTCGGGCTCAGTCCCGTGCGCTTTGCAAGCGATGCACGCGAAGTAGGCCCTTCCCGCTTGACCAGATCGAACACCAGCTTTAAATTATGAAATTTCAGGTCGGCTTGCGACTTTGGCGACGTCTGATACATTTCTTATTCCTCCGTTATATTACCGCTTCGCAAGCTTTTCCCTGTAAGCGGTCAGTTCCCTTTCGCTGCCGCGGACAAAATGCCCCGGGGCGATCTCCAGCCACATAGGCCGTTCATTTGCCGAATAATTATGGCATGATGGGTCGTATACAAGCACCTTTTTCTTCTGTTCAACGTGCGGATTGGGTACAGGCACGGCGGAAAGCAGAACACGCGTATACGGATGCAGCGGATGCTTGAACAGTTCTTCCGTCTCCGCAAGTTCAACTATAACGCCCTTGTGTATAACGGCTATTCTGTTGCATATGAAGCGCATAACGCTAAGGTCGTGCGCTATGAACAGATACGTCAGCCCGCGTTTCTGCTGCAGCTTGCTCATAAGGTTCAGCACCTGCGCGCGTATGGATACATCCAGCGCGCTTATGGGCTCGTCCGCTATTATAAACTCAGGGTCCATAACAAGGCAGCGCGCTATGCCTATGCGCTGGCGCTGTCCGCCGGAAAACTCATGCGGAAAACGGCTGGCGAACTCAGGCAGCAGGCCAACATCCAGCAGAGCCTTCGCCACGCGTTCCTCTATCTCCTCGTGGCTCAGGTCATGCCTTATGTTGGTAAGCCCTTCGCTCACAATATAGTCAACCTTTGCGCGTTCGTTAAGGCTGGCCATAGGATCTTGGAATATCATTTGGATATTCTTTATCACCTCGCGGTCAGTCTCGTGATCTATCTGGCCTGATATACGCTTGCCATCGTATATCACTTCGCCTGCAGAAAGCTTGTTTATGCGTATTATGGCGCGGCCTATCGTGGTTTTGCCGGAGCCTGATTCACCAACCAGGCCAAACGTTTCGCCGCGATATACATCAAAGCTTACGTTGTTTACGGCCTTGAACGCATTCTTGCCCTTGCCGAAGGTGACATCCATATTCCTCACGCTGAGAAGCGGCGTTTTTATCACCACGTTTTCGTTACTCATCCATATCACCGCTTTCTATATTTTCAAGCTCCTTCAGCCGCTTCAGGCATTCGGGAGGGTCGATCTTTGGTGCGCGCGGATCAAGCAGCCAGGTGCGTGCCTTATGCGTGGGTGAAATCTCAAAATACGGCGGACGCACCATGTAGTCTATCTTCAGCGCCTGCGGATTACGCGGAGCAAAAGCATCGCCGCGTATCACGCCGAAAAGTTTGGGCGGCGTACCCTTGATGGAGTATAGTTCATGCCCTTTTTCGCCAAGCTGCGGAAGGCTTGACATAAGCGCCCATGTATACGGATGCTTTGGATCGAAGAACACTTCTTCACTCGTGCCAACCTCTACTATGTCGCCCGCATACATAACGGCTATCCTGTCCGCAACGTTGGCTACAACGCCAAGGTCATGCGTGATATATATCGTAGTCATGCCGTATTTGCGGCACAAATCCTTTATAAGTGAAAGTATCTGTGCCTGTATCGTAACGTCAAGCGCGGTCGTAGGTTCATCGCATATCAGTATTTCCGGCGAGCATGCAACGGCTATGGCTATTACCACCCTTTGCCTCATGCCGCCCGAAAACTCATGCGGATACTGCTTGTAGCGTCTTTCAGGCTCCGATATGCCAACATCCTTCAGTATATTCAAAGTTTCCGCCTTAGCCTGAGCATGATTCATGCCGCGGTTCAATATAAGTGCTTCACTTATCTGCCAACCTATAGTTTTAAGCGGGTTAAGGCTGGTCATTGGGTCCTGCATTACCATGGCAATTTTCTTGCCGCGTATTTTCGCCCATTCCCGTTCCGTTTTGAACTTGGCAAGGTCCATTCCTTCAAAGAGTATCTCGCCCTTATCTATGGTGCCGTTTTTGTCAAGCAGGCCTATGAAATTCTTGGTCAGTACCGACTTGCCTGAGCCGGACTCGCCTACTATGGCAAGGCTTTCGCCCTTATATACGTCCAAACTCACGCCGCGTATCGCATGCAGACTTTTCCCTCTCAGGCTGAAGCGCACGCTGAGGTCTTTTACGGAAAGAATAACTTCTTTGTTCTGCAAATAGTTTTCCATGCTGCGCCTCCTTAAACGTGATTCTTAGGATCGGCCGCATCGCTGAACGCATTGCCGATGATATAGAACGCAATAGTTATAAACGCCACAACGGCTGCCGGGAACACAAGCTGATATCTCAACGTGCTGTCCATCATCAGTACGCGGCCGGCTTCAACCAGATTGCCCAGCGAAGCTTGGGATGTGGGTATACCAAGGCCAATATAGGTAAGGAACACTTCGTCGCCTATGGCACCTGGAATCGCAAGCGACGTTTGCAGCATAATTACCGAAACCATCTGCGGCAGCAGGTTCTTTATAATTATCCTCAGCGTGCTGCTGCCAAGGCAGCGGGACGCCAGATTATAGTCCCTGTCGCGGAATATAACGACCTGATTGCGGATAAAGCGGGCCATGGCCATCCATCCAACCATGCACATGGATATGATTATGGTGGTCATGCTCGGGCGCAGTATGTAGCTTACAAGGATCAATATAAGCGTTTGCGGGATATTACTTATTACATTATATATCTCCGTCAGCGCTTTATCAAGACTCCTTACGTAACCCCATGCCATGCCTATTATAACGCCAAATATAAGATCGCTCAGCGCTACCACAAGGCCGATTATTATGGACGTGCGCGTGCCGGCCCATACCCTTGCCCAAAGGTCCTGACCTATTGCATTTGTTCCGAACCAGTATTCGCTGCACGGCGCAAGGTTGCGAAGGTGCATGCCGGTTTCGGGGTCATTGTTTATTGTAACGGGGTCATGCTGATTGGGCAGCAGCGGCTGAATGAAAGCGAAGGCAATTATCGCTATCAGCGCAACTATCAGTATGCGTGCAGCCCTATTGCGCCAAAAGTTTTTGAACGTGCTCGCCCAGTATGAATAGTTTGAATATGCCGTGCGCTCGGCATCCTGCTCGTTAAAGCCATGCGGTTCAAACCATTTTGGGTCTATTGCGGCTATCTGCTCTGCGGTATAATCCGCCGCATCATACATAGGCAGCTCTTTATCCGCCTGCTCCAGCGCAAGGCCTTCCTGTATGTGCTGATCCAGTTCGTCTATGCGGCGCATCTGCCTGTTGAAAAGGAGTTTTTTCTTCTTATCTGCCATTTTAACGGTCGTCTCCTTTCTTTGCGAAGCTTATGCGCGGATCAATGAGCGCCATCAGCACGTCACCAAGGAACATTCCGGCAATGCCTATCGCGGCATATATAAGCACCAGCGCCTGAACCATTGTGTTGTCCTGAAGCTGTATAACGTCTATCAGCAGGCTGCCGGTTCCGGGTATGGAATAAAGGTGCTCAATATATATTGAACCGATTATTGTTGAAAGCACCGAACCGGGCAGGAACTGCGCCATAGGCACGAATGCGTTTTTAAATACATGGCGGAACATTATTCTGCTCCCGCTCACGCCCTTTGCGCGCGCAAGCTTTACATAGTCCATGTTTATATTATCTATCATATAGCGGCGCATCCACATCGCGTATGAGCATATGCTCAGCAGCGATATGGAGAATATCGGCAGCACCCATGTGGCATAGTTGTTTTTGTCAAACAGCAGTGACAGATTGAACCAGCTTGAAAAAAACAGCTGCAAAAACAGCATCAACACAGCCGTAGGGAGCGCCTCAACAATGGCAATGAACGCCGTGCCGAGCTTATCCGCAAATTTTCCTTTGAAACGCGCCATCACGGCGCCGAGAGGTATGCCTACTATAAGCGAGAATATCATTGATATAACACCTATTTTAAGCGAATAAGGTATTTTCTTTTCCAGTATTTTTACTATGGGGTAATTCGGGCGATATATCCAGGATTTACCAAGGTCGCCCTGAAACAGGCTTTTATAGAAATTGAACAGCTGGACATATATCGGCTGATCCAGCCCTTTTTCTGCCAGCATACTTGCGCGAACTTCTTCGCTAAGCTTATCGTACTCCGCGCCGAAGTAGCCTTCCATCGGCATAAGGCGCAGCAATACGAATATCAGCGTTATTACAACGAACAGCGATATTATCGCGCCCGCCGTGCGCTTGAGGATATATTCCAACATGGGGCATCATCCGCGTGCCGCTAAAGTGAGCAAGCAGCGGCTCCTTTCTAAGAATGGCGTAAAGCAGCGGGAGGCATGAGGCGAAAACACCCCACGCCCCCGCGATATGGTTTAAGATTCGGTCTTATTCCGCCGCGGCAAGAGCAGCCTCGCGGTCAAGCTTCCACTGTGCAAACTGTTCCTGATAATCGGTCAGGCTCATGGCTTCCTTAAGGACATGCTTGCCCTTGTAGCGCCAGATTGACACGCCGAAGGAGGAATATTCGCCATCAAACACGGTCAGCTTGCTGGCAACGTAGCCGTTGGAGAATACACGGAACGGTATAACGATACCTTCGTTTATCAGCCACGCTTCGGCCTTGGCAAACAGTTCATAACGCTTGGCCAGGTCTACCTTCTCGGCGGTAGCTTCCTGAACCATCTTATCGTATATCTGCTGCTGTGCGCCAACATAGTCGGCATCGTCTATAACGCCGTTGTCATAGTCTTCCTGAGTGTAAACATAACCGGTCAGGTAATCTTCCTGAGTGCACATGGAACGGTTGTTGTAGCTCCAGCTGAGACCCCAAGGATCGGCATAGGTCACAGGATCCGCAAAGTCAGGACCCCAACCTTCTTCCATAAGGCCATACTTGCCGGCGTTACGGACTTCGGAGTTGTAGTTGTTGGCAGGACCGGCAACAGGAACGATGTCGATATAGTCCTTACCAAGGAGCTCTTCGAGCTGCTGCTCGATTACCTGGGCAACCAGATCCTGGTTAGCCTGGTCTACGCGATAGTAATACGGGAACACGAGCGGGAAGGTCACGCCCTGCGCGCTCAGTTCGGCCATGGCCTGTTCCTTGTACTGGAGAGCGGTTTCGGGCTGGAACCAGTTCTGTTCGGTAACGGCCTCAAGTTCGCCGGTCATGGTGTAATCCTTACCGTCTACTGCAACGAAGTTCGGAGGAGTGATGGTGTTCATCAGGTATTCTTCCGGGCTGTAAGGATCGTAGCAGCTCATGGCCTTAACGCGGTCTATACCATAAACAATGGAAAGACGGAAGGCGCGGTTGTTAACGGCGGTCTTAAACGCATCGTTGTCATAGGTTTCGTCCATATGGGGATCGAAATCGAAGAACCACCACATTGCATCGTAAGTGGGACGGTTCGGGCGGACGATGTTCTGCTTTTCGGGATCGTTCATCCAGCTGTCCAGTATTTCTACGGGGATAGTGGCTTCGTCGATCTCGCCGCGCAGATACATTTCAGGCGCAAGTGCTTCGGCTTCGGCGTTGTACTTGCCGTAAACGGTCTTTATAGATACGTTCTCGGCATCCCAATAATTGTCGTTGCGCTCCATCACCAGTTCGTTCTGGGGTTCCCAGCTGGTGCAGTAGTATGCGCCATTGTAAAGCAGGGTGTCGTTGGAAGTGCCGTAGTATTCGCCGCTCTCTTCAACGAACTGCCTGTTGGCGGGCATGAAGGCAACATAGGTCATCATGGACAGGAAGTACGGGCAAGTGTCCTTCAGTGTGTACTGGAGGGTATGCTCGTCAAGGGCCTTTACGCCAACCTCTGCAAAGTCGGTTACGGTGCCGTCAAAGTATTCCTTGGCGTTCACTATAACGTTTGCAAGGGTATCCACGTTGTCGGATTCGTTGGCAGGGGTCAGAATCCACTCGGCTCCGAAAACGAAGTCGTCGGCGGTAACGTCGGCATACTCATTCAGCTCGCAGTCATACCACTTCACGCCCTCGCGCAGGTGGAATGTCCAAACAAGACCATCGTCAGAGGTTTCCCAGCTGGTCGCAAGGCAGGGCTTCACAACGCCGTACTGGTCATACTCTATCAGCGTGTCAACAAAGTTGGACGCGGGCTTGAAGTCTACGGTGGAGCTCGTCGCCAGATAGTTCAGCGTAGATATCTCCGAAGGATACAGATAGCGGAAGGTAGCGTCCTCTACATAGGGGCTTTCCTCTGCCGGCTCACCGGATGTCTGAGGAGCATCGGTGTTAGCGGGTGTGTTGTTATCGTTTGTCTGCTTGGGTTCATCGGTATCGGCGGGAGTATTGGACTGGCAGCCAACTACGCCGAGGACCATCACCAGGCAAAGCACGATAGCAAGAATCTTCTTCATCTTGGTTTTCCTCTCTGTTTTATAATATTTCTGCGAGAATCCCGCAAAACTTTAAATTCGCCTATAATGTGGTGCTTCACACGTTCCGCGTTTATTAACACCATGTTAATTAAGTTGTACAAAGCATATCACGCTCGTTTGATATTGTCAATACAGCGTGCAAACTCTTTTGCTGCCAATTTTATAACAGGGTGTGATTTTCTTCTTTCATATGGTATACTGTGTGCATAAAAAGAAAGGTTAGGGTTAGCTGTAAATGAAAGCTGCGGTATTTGACATAGGCGGAACATTCGTAAAGCATGGTATATATGAAGATGGTGTTCTGAAGGATGTGTCCTCCTTCCCCACCTGCGGACAGTACGGTGCAGACGCATTGATAGAACGCATACGCAAGGTTTGCGGCACCATCATCGACATTGATGCGATAGGCATATGCACCCGCGGGCAGATAAACTGCGAAACGGGCGAAATAATATACGACCCGCCCCACCTTATACCGGGCTATACCGGCAAAAACCTGAAAACCGAATTCGGCGCGTTTGGCGTACCCGTAGCCGTGGAAAACGATGCTAATTGCATGGCCATTGCTGAATCAAACGCACTTAGCGCCGATGTCACAGCGGATGTGCTCTGCCTTACTTACGGCACATGCGTAGGCGGCGCGATAGTTCGCGGCGGCGCGGTATATCATGGAGCAAACTGGTCTGCCGGTGAGTTCGGCATGATATACATGAGCGGCGAATACTATGAAAACATTGCAAGCGTTACCCGTCTGGTTGAGCAGGCAAAAGCCATGGATGCTTCCCTTTGCGACGGGCGCACGATAACCGCTAATCTCGACCGCAGTGACGTACACGTCCTTGTTGACGGCTGGGCTAAACAGGTAGCCGAAGGCTTGGCTTCGCTTATACATATATTTAATCCCGCCTGCATGATAATAGGCGGCGGCATAATGGAAGATGAGAATGTATTCAATATGGTCACGTCAAAGGTAAGCGAATTGACAGCGCCAGGTTTTGACGTAAATATACGCAGTGCCCGCTTTGGCAACAGCGCGGGACTTATTGGCGCGGGTATACTTGCGCAAAAGCTTATGAAATGACGTCCAAAGCTTTCGTTTTGAACCTGTGCAGCAGGCCGGTATAGCAATCCGTCAGCGCATTGCTCACAAACTCGCCGTCCCATTCAAGATAGTTCGTTGCTATCATGGTTGCTATGCCGTGAACATAAAGCCATGTTTCAAGGTGCAGCATATATGCTGTTTTCTCGTTAAGGCCCGTATTTTTGGATATAAGCTTAACTATTGCCTCCGTAACATCCTTACCGCTGTCATCATTTATGTTTTCGGCCGACCTGTCCCGCATAAAAAGCAGCTTGAACAGCTCCTTTTCTTCGGTAGCGAAGCGTATATATGCCATGCCCATGGCCTTATACGGCTTTTCTTCGGCATGCGATGCGGCGCCTATGTATCCGCGGTATATCCTATCCGCCGCCTTTATGGTTTCCAGCCGGACCTCCTCCATGTTCTTGAACAGGCCAAATATAGGCTTTACCGAGCAGCCGAGCTCTCCCGCTAGCGACCTTGCGGTAAGGCTCTGCGGCCCTCCGCGCCGTATTATATTCAATGATGCCTCTATCAGCTGTTCTTTCGTGAACATAAACTTTGGCGGCATAATGCGTCTCCTTAATGCTTCAGCAATGTTGCGCAACAGCAGTTGCGTTTATTATACATATAACCCGGTCTTTGGTCAACAAAGTCCAGGCAATGTTCGCTTATTTCTTTAGCTTTTCCCATTCCTGCCGCGTTATTGCGTAGGCTGAGCTTATCTCTCCCTCATCATCCCTGAATTCTTCAACCAGCTTCATGCCGTTTGCCATAGCCACTTTGCTTGAAGGCGTATTGTCGCGCTTCATGTATGAATACACAGCGTTAAACGGAGTGTTCTCAAACGTCCAATCCCGGCAGGCCATTGCTGCTTCCATTGCCAAGCCTTTATGCTGAACATCTCTGCGCAGATGGTAACCTATCTCCGGCTTTATTGTGCCGTTTATGTTCTGCATCGTCAGCCCGCAGTCGCCAGCCATCTCCCCCGTTTCCTTCAATACAAGTGCCCATAGGCCGAAACCGAATATGCCGTATCTTTCAATGTTTCGGTTTATCCAGTTCATCACCCGCTTTTCGTCAAACGTATATGGATAATGGCGCATTATGTCCGAATCGCCAAGCACCCTATACAGCGCGTCAAAATCGTCCTGCGTCATTTCCCGCAGTATTATGCGCTCAGTCTCAATTATCATATATGCTCCCCTGCACATTGGCCTTCATCCAACGATTAAGCACCTTCATCTGCTCCGGAGTATGGAACCAATGCTCACCTTTTTCCATTATAGTAAGCGTTGTTGCGCAGGATTTCGAAATTTTTTCTATCGTCTCTCGCGGTGTCATGTTGTCTTTGCCGCCGTATATAATATCCGTCGGTTTATCCCATTTGTATGAATTTTTTCGCACCCAGCTAAGATAGTTCCAGTTGAGCGTTTCGCCGAAATCAGTTGGTATCTTTATGCGCTCGGCAAGTTCCTCTTCTGTGACCCCAGCCCATTCCATCATTGTACATATCAGCTTTTCCATGTCTACAATAGGCGATATGAACATTGCCTTATCTATCTTCTTATCCTGCAGCGCAAGCATGCTGAACCATGCGCCTATGCTCACAGCACAAACGCTGATTGAGCTATATCTTTCCGAAAGCAGCTCGTATGTCCTTTTTATTTCAGGCGCAGCCATCCACGGTAGCAGCTTTTCCTTGCTGTTTTTCCGATCACCATGCTCCGGCAGGTCTATCGCTATAACCTGATAGCCCTGTGGGCAGGCGTATTGCGCAAAATTATACGCTTCTTCCTTATAGCCCATCTTGCCATGTATATACAAAAACGCCTTGTCGCTTGGCTCGCCTGCTATTATTGCCGGTATATCGTTTATTTTCGTCCGCTGCGCTTTTATCTCAGCCTTGGCGTTGGCCATGTGCTTGCGCGCCACAAGCTCACTCAATATAGCATCGCGGTCGTAATTACCGTTTGCGAAGCCCTTTATGTTCTTAGCTGCCATGCACAAACTTAGGCTGAACTCTGTAAGAATAGCGTTTATCTGCCAATCCGCATATGGGTTCGAATCCGTAACTATAAGCGTAGCCAAGCTGTTCACGACAAGCCACATGTCCCTAAAGTAGCAATCCGCCGTATCGGCATCCATCTTATATGTGCGCATCAGCGATTTTCTCAGCGCAGCTTTCGATTGCTCCATCGCCGCTATCGTGCTCGGTTTTTTCTCGTCTACCTTTGAAATGAACAGCGCCTTATAAAGCATCGGCTCGTCCTTAGCAAACTGAATATATTCTGACATGAACCCAAGAAACGGCACTGAATACTTCAACCCGTCCTCTATGTATTCATCAAACAGTTCCTTCGCGATTTCAAGCACGGCGCCGCGAAGCTTGTCTATCGAATAAAAATAATTGAACATAGGCCGGGTAGACATGCATCCCGTTTCAGCTATATCGCGTGCGGTGATTTTCTCTATTCCCTTTTCCCGCGTCAGTTCAAATGCTGCATTAACAATATCTTCCCTTGAAAACTTGGTCTTAGGCGGCATGGTCTATCATCTCCTATTATGTTGCTCTTCGTATAGCTAATATCGCCAATTGTGTAACAATCGTTATTATATACTCAATTATGTGATCTGTCAAATCAAGACTCCCCTATATGCCCTTGAATTAAATCAAGAAACATATAGGGGACTCATCGGGAGCAAATTATATTTTGGCGGCGCTTATACTTTTACCGCCGGATCCATCGGGAAGAATATAACGTAGCACTCCGTCATCTCCCCAAGGAATAGGAATATGTTTTCGCCCATTTCAATATGGCGCTTGAATGTAAGGTCCGGTATAAACAGCCTTCCGCTGGTGCGCTTGGGGCCTTTTAATGTGTATCCAACGTCGTTCGGTTCTGCATGCAGGGCATTTGCAGCCTCGCAAAGGCCCGGCAGTTTAAGTCGCTTTTCAAGCTCGCCAAGGCTTTTCTCCGCATTTATATATACCAAATGGTCAGGATCCTGAAACCAGTTTATGTTCATATTAAAACCTCCGTAATAAAAATGCCGCCGGAAAATTCTCCAACGGCATAGATAAAAAGCTATCCTAATGCTGCTTCCGTGTCCAAATCCGCGTGGAGAAGCTTGCTCCGTGCAGGTCTTCTGGCTCGCGCATCATTGCTTTGCTTCGCCTTCCCGTAATAAACAGTGGCTTATTGAAGCATCGCTCGCGCATACAGCGGCGGGTCCGCGCAGGCTTTTAACCTGCTTCCCTTTTAACCGATCGATTACCGATCAGACACGGAACATATTCATGTTCGTATTTATTGTATCATTATGCGGCGCATATGTCAAACGCCGGCACTCTTTATGCCCCGGCGGCAGAAGTATATGGATATAGCCGTAGCAACGCACCAGCCTATCGGCCAAGCAAGCCATATTCCGGTAGAACCGAGCGCCGTGCCGGACAATACTACTGCAAGCGCTACCCTGAGCAAAAGGTCAGTAAACGTTGACGCCATAAACTGCTTCATCCGTCCCGAGCCGCGCAGCACACCATCCGCAACAAGTTTTGCAGATACCACAATATAGAACGGCGCAAGAATGCGGAGATATGTTACGGATGTTTTCAGCGCAAGCTCTGTCGGATTCTCCAGGAACAGCATCGAAAGCTTATCCCCAAAGAAGAAATACAGCGCAATCAGCGGAACTGACAGCATCCATACCATCTTTGTTCCGGCCCAGTATCCGCTCTTTACCCTATCGTATTTGCCTGCGCCTATGTTTTGCGCCGTGAAGTTGGATACGCCGTTGCCAAGCGTTGTGAATGATGTTATAACAAGATTGTTCAGCTTAACGCCGGATGAATATCCCGCCATAACGGCAGTACCGAATGTGTTTATAACGCCCTGAATTATTATGTTGCCCACCGAAATAAAGCTTTGCTGCAGAACGCTCGGTATTGCTATTCTGGCTATTTTGCCCAGTATTTCACCGGAGAACAGCGGCGCGCGTTCCTCCGTTTCAACTGTTTTCAGCCTTGCAAAAACAAATACCAGCGCCAATATGCAACTAACGCCCTGGCATATGAAAGTTGCCCATGCAACGCCGGCTACGCCCATCTTAAACGCCGTAACGAACAATATGTCCGCACCAATGTTGCTGAGCGACGATGCCGCAAGGAAGTAGAACGGCGTTTTGGAATCGCCAAGCGCGGAGAATATGCCCGTTGCAACATTATAGAAGAACACAAACGGAAGTCCGAAAATGTATATGCGGAGATACAGCGCTGAATCCGCCATTACCTCGGCGGGGGTATTGATGAGCAGCAGCATCTTTTCATCAAGCAGCAGCCCTGCCACCATAAGCACAGCGCACAGCACTCCGCTGGCAATAAACGTGGTAGAAACAGCCGTTTTCATGTCCTTCATGCGCTTTGCGCCGAAGAACTGCGCTACGACCACCGATCCGCCAATATTACAGCCGAACGCAAACGCGATGAATATAAGTGTTATTTCATAGCTGTTGCCAACGGCTGCAAGCGCATTTTCGCCTATGAACTTGCCCGCAACAAGGCTGTCTGCAATATTATAAAGCTGCTGGAATATTATGCTGCCAAACAGCGGCAGGCAAAACCTCCACAGTACCTTTTCGCTCTTTCCGACGGTAAGATCGTTATTCATAATTTTATCCCACCCCACAGTATTATTCATATGCAGCAATTCCTGCATAACTCACGAGCTCATATTATATTCCCTCACCTTATTTTTATCAAGGTATCTTGCAATAAATAGTTGCGGCTATGTATAATATGGATATTATATGTTGATTGGGATGCGCAATGAAACGACTGACCATAGGCATTTTGGCCCATGTGGACTCCGGCAAAACGACCCTCAGCGAAGCCATGCTTTATGCAAGCGGCACGCTTAGAAAGCTTGGCCGCGTGGACCACGGCAATGCCTTTTTAGATACACACGCGCTTGAAAAGCAGCGCGGTATAACCATTTTTTCCAAGCAAGCGGAACTTAACTATTCCGGTTGCACTTTTACGTTGCTTGATACTCCCGGTCACGTTGACTTTTCTGCCGAAACCGAACGTGCGCTCGGCGCAATGGATTATGCCATACTGGTTATAAGCGCACCCGACGGGGTTCAGAGCCATACGGAAACGCTTTTTCGCCTGCTGAAACGCGCAGGCGTGCCTACATTTGTATTCGTGAACAAAACCGATATCTCATCAAAGTCCCGCTCTGAAATTTTAGCTGAATTAACTAAGCTTTCGGCAGGCTTCATTGATTTTTCAGCCGATAGGCCAATAAATGATTTTTACGAGGAGTTAGCCACCTGTTCCGAGGACATGCTGAACGAGTATCTGGCCGAAGGCATTATAAGCGATGAGAAGATCGCATCCGCCGTAAAAAGCCGCCTTGTGTTCCCCTGCTGCTTCGGTTCCGCGCTAAAGCTGAGCGGTGTAGACGGATTCCTTGATTGTATAGCACGCTATACTTTACCTATAACCGGAAACGCCAAATTCGGCGCGAAAGTATTCAAAATAGCAACCGATGCTCAGGGCGCGCGGCTTACATTTATTAAAGTTACATCCGGAAGCCTGAAGGTAAAATCAATTCTTTCGGGCACAGACGGCAGCAAAACATGGAATGAAAAAGCCGACCAACTCAGGATATATTCCGGCGCAAAGTTCAGAACCGTTGATGAAGCATTTGCCGGCAGCGTATGCGCCGTATGTGGGCTTACACGTGCAAAACCGGGCGACGGGCTTGGCATAGAGCCGCCCGCACCAAAGCCTATGCTTGAACCTGTGCTCACATACAGCGTCCAGCTTGGCAATGGACTTGACGCCGCAAAAGCACTTGCCGCATTAAAAAGGCTTGAGGATGAGGACCCCGAACTGCACATAATATGGGACGAACGGCTAAAGGAGATACATGTTCGCCTTATGGGCGAAATACAGCTTGAAGTGCTGCAAAGCCTTATGAAGAGCCGTTTCAATATGGATATATCCTTCAGCCAGGGCGGCATACTCTATAAGGAAACCATTGCAAACAAGGTTGAAGGCGTTGGCCATTATGAACCGCTGCGGCATTATGCAGAAGTGCATTTGATATTAGAACCGCTCAAGCGCGGCAGCGGGCTTGTTTTTGTGTCAAAATGTCCTGAAGATAAGCTGGATAAGAATTGGCAGCGGCTTATATTTACGCACCTTATGGAAAAAACACATATTGGCGTACTCACCGGTTCACCTATAACTGATATGAAAATAACCCTTGTCTCCGGACGCTCGCATATTAAACATACCGAAGGCGGGGACTTTAGGCAGGCCACATATCGCGCCGTAAGGCAGGGACTTATGCAGGCGGAAAATGTACTGCTTGAGCCGTGGTACGAATTCAGCCTTACTATACCCGCCGAATATATAGGCCGCGCACTGAACGATATACAGCTTATGTGCGCCGATTTCAGCGCACCCGAGCAAGGCGAGTCATCCGCCACCATACGTGGTTTTGCGCCCGTTTCTGCCATGCAGGGCTATTCTTCCCAGCTTGCGCTGTATACCCGCGGCATGGGCAAGCTCAGTCTTATCGGCAGCGAATATCGGGAATGCCATAACAGCGCGGAAGTAATAAGCCAAATTGGCTATGATGTCGAAGCAGATACATTCAACACGGCCGATTCCGTGTTTTGCAGCCACGGCGCTGGCCATACCGTAAAATGGGACAAAGTATTTGACAATATGCACCTGGAGCGTGCACTACGGCCGCAAGCCAAGCCTTACACCATATGATTACTTCCTATTAGGAACACTGTAAATACAAGGCT